>Ga0070713_100001551_pt1 | contig 14693 bp, 16 predicted proteins | sample LARL82metaG_FD_65465 | JGI IMG/M metagenome (GOLD analysis project Ga0070713, IMG submission 65465) | Corn, switchgrass and miscanthus rhizosphere microbial communities from Kellogg Biological Station, Michigan, USA - LAR L8-2 metaG | ecosystem: Host-associated > Plants > Roots > Rhizosphere ...
ACCAAGGCGGCGCTGGAGTCGATCGTGCGCTACCTGGCGCGCGATCTCGGCCCGCGCCGCATCCGCGTCAACGCCGTGGCCGCCGGTCCGCTCGAGACCGTGGCGGCCAAGTCGATCCCCGGCTTCAACGCGTTGAAGGAGTCGTGGTCGCGGCAGGCCCCGCTAGGATGGGATCCCGCCGACGCGGACCCGGTCGCCGACGCCACCGTCTTCCTGCTCAGCGACATGGCCCGCGCCGTCACCGGCGAGGTGCTCCACGTCGACGGCGGCTTCCACTCGCAGGGTGCCCCGCCCGGCCTGGGCGGCGGCGAGGCAGAGGATCAGTAGATGGCAGAGGCCAACGGCAGGGTGCGGGTGGTGGTCACCGGGCTGGGCGCGATCAGCCCGATCGGCAACGATCGCCATGCCACCTGGCAGGCCGCCCGCGAGGGGCGCAGCGGCATCGACCACATCGAGCTCTTCGACGCCTCGCCGCTGCCGGTGCGCATCGCCGGCGAGGTCAAGGGCTTCGATGCCGCCGAGGCGCTGGGGCGCAAGGAGGCGCGGCGCAGCAGCCGGGCCATCCAGTACGCCATGGTCGCCGCCCGCGAGGCGGCCGCCGACAGCGGGCTCGACATCCCCGCCGAGTCGGAGGAGGTCGGCGTCTGCCTGGCCTCGGGCGTGGGCGGGCTGGAGGTGCTGGAGCGCAGCGTCGTCACCCTGATCAACGAGGGTCCGCGGCGCGTCTCGCCCTTCACCGTGCCGGCGATGATCGCCGACATGCCGGCGGGCATGGTCTCCATCGACCTGGGCGCCAAGGGGCCCAACTTCGCGGTGGTCAGCGCCTGCGCCTCCGGCGCGCACGCCATCGGCGAGGGGGCGGAGTGGATCCGCCGCGGCGACGCCGTGGCGGTGATCGCGGGCGGCACCGAGGGCGCGGTGACGCCCATCGGCATCGCCACCTTCGCCGCCATGCAGGCGCTCTCGACGCGCAACGACGAGCCGCAGCGCGCCTCACGGCCGTTCGACAAGGGCCGGGACGGCTTCGTCATGGCCGAGGGCGCCGCGGTGATGGTGCTCGAGGAGCTGTCGCACGCCCAGGCGCGCGGCGCGACGATCTACGCGGAGGTGGCCGGCTACGGCGCCACCGCCGACGCCTCGCACATCACCCAGCCCGACGGCAACGGCGACGGTGCGCGGCGCTGCATGGCGCGCGCACTGCAGCGCGCCGGCATCGAGCCCTCGGAGATCGGCTACATCAACGCGCACGGCACCTCGACGTCGCTCAACGACGTGGCCGAGACGCGCGCCATCCGCTCGGTGTTCGGTGACGCCGCGGATGCCATCCCGGTGTCGTCGACCAAGTCGATGACCGGACACCTGCTCGGCGCGGCGGGCGCGCTGGAGGGCTTCTTCTCGGTCATGGCCATCCATGACCAATACCTGCCGCCCACCATCAACCTCGACGAGCCCGATCCCGAGTGCGACCTCGACTACGTGCCCCACGTCGGGCGCGCCGCCTCGCCGCGCTACGTGCTGAGCACCTCGTTCGGCTTCGGCGGCCACAACGCCTGCCTGGTCTTCGCCGCGCCGCCGGAGTGAGCGAGCATTCGCTGGCGGTCGGCGGCGGTGAGCTGCGCCTGCAGCGCGGCGACATCACCACCTTCGAGGTCGACGCCATCGTCAACGCGGCCAACCAGCACCTGGCCGGTGGCGGCGGCGTCGACGGCGCCATCCATCGCGCCGGTGGGCCGCAGATCATGCAGGAGCTGCGCGAGCGCTACGACGGCTGTCCGACGGGGTCGGCGGTGGTCACCGGTGCCGGGCGGCTGCGGGCGCGGTACGTGATCCATGCCGTCGGTCCGCGCTGGCGCGACGGCGACCACGGCGAAGCGGAGCTGCTGCGGTCGGCGTACCAGGCCTCGTTCGGCCTGGCCGCGCGGCACGGCTGCGCCACGGTGGCGGCGCCATCGATCAGCACGGGCATCTACGGCTTTCCCATCGAACGGGCGGCGCCCATCGCGGTGGTGGCGGCGCGCGATGCGCTGGCCGCGGCGGACACGCCGCTGCGGGCGATCACCTTCGCCCTCTTCGCCGACGGCGACCTGCAGGTGTTCGCCAGGGCCCTTTCCGAACTGGCGGGCTGAGGGCAGGCCGCACAGCGCTGTCGCAGGGGCTGAACAAATCTTTGCCCGGCAAGGTGTGTGTGCTCATCGCCGCGGGCGGAGGATGGCAGGGTGAAGCACACCAGCCGGCGGCGGAGCGGGCGGACGGCAGTCCGGGCGCCGCGCGAGATCCATGTCCGCATGGCCGCGCCGCACGTGGCCGACGGGCCGCCCGACGTGTGGGTGGTCAACGGGCGGGTGATCCGCTTCCTCGACCCCTCGCGCCCCGAGGCCGACGGCGCCGAACGCGCCCACCACGGCCTCGGCCACCTCTTCAGCGCGCTGCGCCCGGGCCGCGCCCGGCGCTAGACTGCCGCCGACATGGTCGGCGACGCGCTGTCGCGGCTGGCCGCATGGCGCGCGGACGGCAGCTTCATCGAGGTTCCCTGCGCCACGGGCGGCGGCCCTGCCCACCGCGTCTGGACGCGCATCGCGGGCGCCGGCGGCGCGCCCTGGCTGACGCTGATCCACGGCTTCCCCACCTCGTCGTTCGACATGGTGGATGTGGCCTCCGCGATGCAGTCCTCGCACCGCGTGCTGGCGCTCGACATGGTCGGCTTCGGCGAGTCGGACCGCCCTGGTGACCACGTCTACTCGGTGAGCGAGCAGGCGGACGCGGTGTGTGCGGCCTGGGTGGCGCATGGTGTCGCTTCGACTGCGGTGGTGGCGCACGACCTCGGCGCCTCGGTGGTACAGGAGCTGCTCTGGCGCGCAGGTCGCGACGCATTGCCCGCGCGACTGCGCTGTGTCGTTCTGGCCAACGGTGGCATCTACCCGGACCTGCACCGCCCGCTGCCTGCGCAGACCGCGCTGGCGGATCCGGAGCACGGCGCCGCGGTTGCCGCGATGCTCGACGAGGAGCTGATGGCGGAAAGCCTGCGCCTCACCTTCGGCACCGCACACCCGCCGTCCGCGGACGAGCTGCACGCCATGTGGGAGACGATCAGCCGCTACGACGGGCAGCGCAACCTGCACCTGCTGATCCGCTACATGGACGAGCGGCGCGAGCGCGAAGCCGACTGGGTCGGGACTCTCGAAACCACCGGCGTGCCGCTCGGCTTCGCCTGGGGGATGCTCGACCCCATCTCCGGCGCGCACATCGCCGAGCGCATCGTCGACCGCTTCCCGCGCGCGCCGCGGCGGCTGCTCGACGACGTCGGGCACTGGCCGCCCATCGAGGCGCCCGACGCGGTGGTGGCGGTGCTGCGGGAGCTGGGCGGCTAGAAGAAGCGGCCCCGCCGCGGGCGCATGGTCACGGCGCCGCGCAGCACGCCCAGCGCGATGGTCTGGGCGGCGATGCTCCAGCCGCCGGCGAAGACGGCTCCGCCCGCCTGGTCTTCGAGGTACGCGGTGGTGCTGATGGGCACCAGCCTGCTGTCGTTGCGGTCGTATCGGCAGTAGCCGCTGGCGCACGTCGTCGTCTTGCCACCGGCCGTGTGCTCGCCCGACACCGACACCACGGCCGACCCCAGCGCGACAGCGCAGGCGGCGAGAACGGCCCAGAGGTACGGGCGGCGGATGTGCAGGGTGGTGCGCCGGAAGCTCCGGCCCCGCATCATCGCCAGCACGGTTGCGAGGAAGACGAGCACCGCCGGCACCAGGCACGTCAGCAGGGCGGCGTCGAGCAAGCCCACGGTGCCGCGGCCGTGCATTGCCGCGAGGCCCACGCCGATCAGCCCGGTGGCGGGCACCAGGCCCACGATGCAGACGAGTCGCGCCGCTGCGCGCAGCCGTTCACGCATACGGTGGCGCGAACCCGTGCACGCCGCCGCCGTTGGGGCCGATCAGCGGCATGACCGACACCTCCCAGGGGCAGGCGGGCACCCCGGCCACGGTGCGCTCCCCGGCGGTGAGGAAGAGGAACGAGGTGGCGCTCTCGCTGCCGCCGCCGCCGATGGCATGCTGGGGCGTGACGACCTCCAAGTCGCCCGTGGAGGTGACCAGGCTCAGCTTGTAGGAGCAGGTCTGACCCGGCGGTGCGCTGACGGACATCTCCACTCGATAGAGGCCGGTCGCCGGCACGCGGATCGGCGTCGACGTTCGTGACACGATTGCGGAGAACGCCTGCGCCCGGGGCGCGGGTGCCGCAGGCGGTGGCGCGTCGTCGCTCTGCATCCTGTTGAGGATCTCCTCGACCATCCAGGCGCAGCGCGGTGCGCCGGTGAAGGTTCGCACCCGGTAGTCGCCAGCGGGAATGTCGCGCTGCTCCACCAGGGTCGACTCGGGCGCGGCGAGCTGCGCATGCCCTGCGCGCACCGTGCCCGCGGCGTCGAGCAGCTCCATGCCCTGCACGCAGCCGGGCGCGTCGTCCCAGGTGAAGAAGGTGTACTTCGCGTGGGGGAGGTGTGCCGCGGCGGTGGTCCGCGCGCCGCTGCCGATCAGCGAGCGGATCATCCTGTCGAGCTGGGGGTGGGATGTTGTCGTCGGGCCACAGCCGGCGGTCAGCGCGCCACCGACGGCGAGCGCGATTGCCGCCACGTGTCGCAGATGCCGCATGCCGCCCTCTCCTGACAGCTCTTCCCGTCGGTGCGCACTGTACCGAGCCAGGCGGTCGCACCGTCGTATCCTCGTCTGCGATGCCGCCGCCCAAGAACTGGTCGGAGATCAAGAGCCGCTGGGTCGCCCTGCTGGAGCGCCGCACCGGTGCCGGCATCGAGGCGTGGAACGAGCGCGTCCGGTCCTCGGGCCACGACACCGACGAGGCCACGCTGCGCAGCTGGCTGACCGCGCAGGGCGTTGCCGGGTATCCGCGGCAGCTCCTGGTCATGGAGCGCTTCGGCTACCCCGACTTCCTCACCGCCGGCGCCGACGAGCTCATCGAGGGACAGTACCGCGACCGGCCTGGTCTGCGACCCGTCCGCCCCTCGCGCGAATCGGATCGGCTGCTGACCGCGCCCAACGTGGGCAACGACGCCATCACCGCGCGTGCCGCTGTCCTCGGCTGCTGACGTGGACGAGGGCGTCTTCGCGCTGCTCGAACTGGCCTATCGCGAAAGCCTCTGATCGGCCTATCGTGTCGGGGCGTATGCCGAACGACGAGGTCACCACTGTCGAGGCGTCGGGCCGGGAGGTGCCGATCACCAGCCCGGGCAAGGTGTTCTTCCCCGAGCGCGGCGAGACCAAGCTCGACCTGGTGCGCTACTACATGTCGGTCGAGGAGCCGCTGATGCGGGCCATGGGCGGGCGGCCGGTGCTGCTGCAGCGCTTTCCCAATGGTGCTGGCGGCCCCTCGTTCTTCCAGAAGCGCGTGCCCGACGCGCGGCCCGACTGGTTGCAGACGACCATCGTCAGCACGCCCAACGGGACCACCTCGGACGCCCTGGTGGCCGCCGACCTCGCCCACGTGCTCTGGGCGGTGAACCTCGGCTGCCTCGGCTTCCACGTGTGGCCGTCGCAGGCCGCCGACCAGGAGCACGCCGACGAGCTGCGCATCGACCTCGATCCCACGCCGGGCGTGACCTTCGAGATGGTGCGCGAGGCGGCGGTGGAGGTGCGGGGGCTGCTCGACGAGCTCGGTGTGGTCGGGCTGCCCAAGACCACCGGCAACCGCGGCATCCACGTGTACGTGCGGCTGCTGCCGCGATGGAGCTCCTACGAAGTGCGCGCGGCGGCGGTGGCGGTGGCGCGCGAGCTGGAGCGGCGCCGTCCGGAGCTGATCACCGCGGCGTGGTGGAAGGAGGAGCGGGGGCGGCGGGTATTTGTCGACTTCAACCAGAACGCGCCGCACAAGACGATCTTCGGTGCGTGGTCGGTGCGGGCGCGGCCGGGGGCGCAGGTGTCGACACCGTTTGCGTGGTCGGAGCTGGACTCGGTGCTGCCCGATGCGCTGACCATCGCCACCGTGCCGGAGCGTGTTGCCGCTTCGGGTGATCCGTGGGAGTCGATGACCGCTTCGCCGCAGTCACTGGAGCCGCTGCTGGCCATGGTTCAACGCGACAAGGATGCGGGACTGCTCGATGCGCCCTGGCCGCCGGTGTATCCCAAGATGCCGGGCGAACCGCCGCGTGTGGCGCCGAGCCGGGCGCGGAAGGGCGGCGAGCCCTGAGCGTGGGAGCCTCAGGAATGGGTGGCGGCATCGCACGCGGCATCAACCTGTCGGTGGGGCTCGGCCTGCTCGGATCCGCCGTCGCGGGCGTGGTGACCACAGGGCTCGGCTGGCCTGCCGCGCCCTTCGTCACCATCTCCGCACTCCTCGGCGTGCTGGGGGGCTTGTCCTTCATCCGCGCCGCCATGCCGGCACGCGATGCGGCACCCGACCTGCGGCGCCGCTTGGAGTCCACGGTGGAGGCGGCATGCAGCAACGTCGGCGTCGACACACCGCGCGCCGTCGTGAGCACGCGTGCGACCAACGCCTCGATCTCGATCTGCAACGGCAGAGCACAGCTGGTCGTGCCGAGTCTCTGGGTCGAGACGTTGCCCGACGCGCACCTTGCCGCGTGCGCCATGCACGAAGTTGCCCACATCAAGCAACCGGGTGTGTGGCGCCTCAGCCGCCGCGCCTGGTCGAGCACCGTCGCCTCCTGGAATTTCGGCCTGGGATTGGCCGCCTTCTTCTACCTCTTCTCGCCCCAAGGCTTCACCGCCCATCACTCGATCTACGTGGTCTACGCCCTCGTACCGCTCGTCCTGACAGTTGCAGTCGATCTCCGTCGGCTCGCGCATCTGAGAACACTCATCGCTCTCGAGTACGCCGCGGACAGCCAGGCCGTCGCGTGGGGCATTCCGGCCGACGTCATGGCGGCGACGCTCAGCGACCTGGGCGCGCCAGCACTCACCGTGCGTCTGCCGTGGGACCAGCGGCTGCTGGTGACCCTCGCCCTCTACCGGATACCACGCTCACTCCTGGCGGAACGGACGAGTCGCCTGCGTGCCTTGGCGGCGGCCAGGTGACCGGCTTCCGCGCAGTCGAGGCCGGCGGTCGCCCGGTTGGCGGAGGGTATATAGCCGGAGCTGAGCGTATAACTGAACCGAGTGAGCAAGCATCTGGTCGACATCGATGAGGAGATCCTCCGTGCAGCGCAGGCTGAGCTGCGGACTCGAACCATTCGGGAGACCGTTAACGAAGCCCTCCGCCGTGTGACGACCGGGCGAGACCGCCGTGTCGGCAAGGCGATCGACCGACTGGCCAGCGCGCGGCTCAGCGATCGCGACGACGCGTGGCGCTGACCCATCTCGTCGACACGAGCGTCCTCACCAGGCTCCGCGCGCCGGCCGGGTTGCCCGCGCAGGAATTTCCGATCTGGAGATCGGGTACTCAGCTCGCACCGCCGCCGAATGGGACGCATTCCACGAAGCCGCCGGTGTATTCAGCCTCATCGAGACGTACTGGCAGCACATGCAGCGTGCCCGCCAGGTGCAGCGAGTCCTGGCCAGTCGCAGCCAGCGAGGCAGAAGATCCCAGACCTTTCTCATCGCCGCCGCAGCGGAGGAGGCGGGGCTGATCGTGCTCCACTACGACGCGGGCTTTGATCGCATCGCCGCTGCGACCGGGCAGGCCTGTGAGTCGATTGTCCCTGCTGGCAGCATCGACTGACCCCGGACGGCTCAGGCGCACGAAGCACCCAGAGCCTGGACATAGGGGTACGGCCCCACACCGATGACTCGCACCCCGCTGGTTATGGACCCGGTCAACCAGCAGAGGAGTAATAGACGGTGATCGCTGGCCAGGGGCCGCCTTCCGTCATCTCCGTGCGCATCACTAGGTCGAGCACTTGGACGTCACCGAGGCCATCGATCGTCTTCGCGAGTCGCCGTCGGAGCCGCGGCACGTCATCCTGCCCTCGTCCTGTGGGGTTTGACAGCGTGAAATGGCTTGCAGTCCAGTGGTGTGCCGGCCCGTGCATATCTGGAGCCATGCACGGACTCTACTTGCGGGCTCGCCGCCGCAAGGAGTCCCCGTAGTCGATTACCACAAAAAGGTGTATCTACCCGCTACAGGACTCGAACCTGTGACCAAGGGATTAAGAGTCCCCTGCTCTACCAACTGAGCTAAGCGGGCACGGCCCCAGATTGTACCCAGGAGGCCCGAGGGGGCCGATTAGGCTCCCGAGGGCTCAGACCCGGCCTCCGAACTGCCGGCGAGGGCGGTGAAGGCGCCCGGCCCCAGCCCCCCACCGACACGCCCCGCGCGGCGCTCCCCCGGCAGCCACAGGAGCGACCGGCGCTGCTGGGCCAGGCGCATCGATAAAGGCGGCGGCGAGGGCTCGACGCCCGGCCGTGGCGAGGTCACCCGCTCCTCGACGGCGCGCCGGAAGTCGGCGGCGGTCCGCCCGGGGAAGACCGTGACCACACGCCCCAGGTCATGCCGCCCGAAGTGGGAGTCGCCGGCGCCCAGGGCGGCGCCGAGCTGCGTGCGGTGCGCGGCATAGAAGTCGTCGAGCTTGCGCCGCCCCCGGGGCGTCATCACCGCGGTGTGCCGCAGCTCGATGCCGTCGACGCTGCGCGTGGCCAGCAGCGAGCGGGCGCGCTGCTCGTTGATCGAGGCGAAGTAGGTGGGCATGAACGGATGTGCGAGGATCGCCAGTCCGCCCTGATCGTGGATGGCGTCGACGGTGTCCTCCATCGACATCCCCATCCGTACCGGCCGCTCCAGGAACAGCCCCACGATGTGCGTCCCCGAGGGCAGGGCGGTGGTCACCTCCTCGCCGGCGACGACCTCGACTCCCAGCCGTGCGCCCGCCTCCTGCGCCCGCGGGCACGCGCTCATGGTGTCGTGGTCGGTGATGCAGAGCACCGAGATCCCGGCGTCGGCCGCCGCCGCGACCAGGTCCTCGGGGGAGACCATGCCGTCGCTGGACAGCGTGTGCGCGTGCACCTCCGCCGCTCCAAGCCCCGGCCCGAGGCTGATGCGCTCAGGCAAGTGCCTGCTCCACAGACGGTTCGGCGGCACCCTCGGTGCCGATGGGCAAAGCAGCCGCAGAAACAGAGCGTTGCAGAGCCCCAACCCGCGGCACGACCACCTGCATCATTACCAGCCACGACAGCGCAGCCAGCACGATCCCCGCCAGGGCGTCGATCGCGTAGTGCTCGCCGAGATAGACGATGCTGAAGAACACGGCGACGCACCATAGCGCGAACAGCCACCCCCGCCGCGGCCACACCCCGACCAGAGCGAACAGCGACACCACGGGAAACGCCATGTGCAGCGAGGGCATCGCCGCCACCGGGTTGGGATTCAACGAGCTGTAGTACGGGCTCACCGCACTCGGCAACGTCGACGAGATGATCTTGTGCACACCGCTGATGACGCCGTGGTCGTTGGCGTACCACGGCGGCGCCGTCGGCACCAGCAGGAACACCACGAAGGCGACGCAGGCCATGCCCAGCAGCGCCGTGGTGTAGCGCAGGAACTGCGTGCGATCCACCAGCCAGATCAGCATTCCCACCGTGAGCGGCACAGCGAAGTGGCCGAAGTAGATCACCGTGGCGAAGTAGTCGGCCGCACCTCCGACCGCGCTGGAATGGATCGACGACTGCAGCACCGCGCTGGGCACGTGTCCGCCGAACAGCCAGCGCTCCGCCGAAGCGAGATCGCCGACGTGCGGCGCGAAGCCCGTCTTCGAGGCCAACCCGCGCATCGCCTCGTAGGCGAGGAACAGCGCGACGAAGGGCACCCAGTCGCGCAGGAAGCCGAGGAACCGCCCGCTGACCAGGGCGACGGGCACCATGAGCAGCAGCAGGTAGTCCGGCGAGACCGAGATGCCCCGCCAGATCATCACTCCGCTCACCGCCGCCAGGTAGCCGATGGCGATGCCGACGAGGGGCCCGGGGCGCGGGCGCGCGACCCGAAGGCGTCCCAACTCCACGGCGGCCAGTCTACGCGAGCCGTCCCGCCCTGAGGCCCGGCCGCTCGCACGGCGAGCAGCCTGAGAAGTCCTTGAGAAAGCGCGCAATCCCGGCTGAACCGGCACCGGCCCGAACATATACTCGGCAGCACCATGGCCGAGTCCGCCCGCATCCTCGTCGTCGACGACGAGCCCAGCATCGTCGACTTCATCGCGCTCGGCCTGCGCCACGAGGGCTTCGAGGTGCGCACCGCGCCCGACGGCCGCGCCGCGCTGCGCGCTGTCGACGAGTTCAAGCCCCACCTCGTCGTCCTCGACCTGATGATGCCGCGCATGGACGGCTGGGAGCTCTGCCGTGCCCTGGCCGGCGATCGCCGCCGCGGCATCCTCATCCTCAGCGCACGCGACGACGTCACCGACCGCGTGCAGGGCCTCGAGCTGGGCGCCGACGACTACCTGGTCAAGCCCTTCGAGTTCACCGAGCTGCTGGCCCGCGTGCGCGCGGTGCTGCGCCGCCGCGAGCCCGACCTCAGCCGCGTGGTGCGCGCCGGCGAGCTGAGCATCGACACGGCGACGCGCGAAGTCACATTGCAGGGCAGGCAGATCGAGCTGAGCGTGCGCGAGTTCGACCTGCTCCACTTCCTCGCCGCCAACGCCGACCAAGTGCTGCCCCGGCAGCGCATCCTCGACGAGGTCTGGGGCTACAACTTCTTCGGCGACGAGAACAACGTCGAGGTCTACATCCGCTACCTGCGCCAGAAGCTCGGCGACGCGGAGCACCGGCGCATCCAGACAGTGCGCGGCGTCGGCTACCGGCTGCGCTCGCAGCCGGAGGACGCGGCCTCCGCGGAGGGCTGAGCCGCGCCCGCCCTCACCCGCCTGCGCCACGCGCTGGGAACGCTGCGCTGGCGCCTCACCCTCGCCTACGTCGGACTGCTCGCGCTGCTGCTCGCCGCGCTGGGCACGTACCAGTACGTCGCGCTGCAGCGCAACCTGGTCAGCGTGCGCGTCGACTCGCTGGCAGGCGACTTCGAGCAGGTGCGCTCCGAGCTGTCGCGCCTCCTGCCGCGCACCGCACGCAACGCCGCCGCGGTGCAGCGCGTGATCGCCGGACTCTGCACGCAGCTCAACGGGGGCACCGCCTCGACACAGGTGGCCTCGCCGGAACGCGCCCTCGCCAGTGCACTGACCACCGCGTCAGGACGCACCGCCACCGCGGTGATCTACAACGCCGACCAGCAGGCGGTGGCGGCCACGCCGGTCGACGTCGGTGACGCCCCGCGCATGAGCGACACCGCGCTGCGCAGGGTGCTCGAGAGCGGCACGCGCTCGGGACCCGAGGTGCTCGACAGCCCGACCGGGCAGCAGCTCGCGATCGCCTTCCCCATCGGCGCGGCGCGCGGCGGCGCCTGCGGTGCCGCGCAGCTCAGCACCACCACGCAGCCGATCGACGACGTCCTCGCCGGTGAGCGCACCCGCCTGGCCGTCGGCGGCGGCGCCGTGCTGCTGCTGGCGCTGATGATCGGGCTGCTGCTCACCTCACGCGCGCTCAAGCCGCTGCACCGCGTCACCGCGACCGCGGGCCGTCTCGCCGCCGGCGACCTGCGCGCGCGCAGCAACCAGCAGACCTCCGGCGAGGTGGGCACGCTGAGCCGCACCTTCGACTTCATGGCCGACCGCATCGAGGCCTCGTTCGCCGCGCAGGCGGAGTCGGAGGCGCGCATGCGCCGCTTCGTCGCCGACGCCTCGCACGAGCTGCGCACGCCGGTGACCGCTCTCAAGGGCTACATCGACGTGATGCGCCGCGGCGCCGCGCGCGATCCCGCCGCACTCGACGCGGCGCTGGAGACGATGGCCCACGAGGCCGACCGCATGCGCGTGCTGGTCCTGGACCTGCTCACCCTGGCGCGGCTCGATGCGCAGCGACCCATGGAGCGGTCGCCCCTCGACCTCGGCGAGGCCGTCGCCGCGGTGCTCGACGAGGGCGTGCCGGAGATGGCCGCCGAGGTGTCACGCGGGTTCGGCAATGGGCCGGTTCTGGTCATGGCGGACCGCAACGCGGTGGCCACCATCGCCCGTAACCTGCTGGTCAACGCCTGCAAGTACGCGCCGGGCGCACGGCAGCGCTGGGAGACCTCGATCGACGACGGCCATGGGGTGCTGCGCGTCAGCGACGAGGGGCCGGGCATTCCCGCCGCCGACCTGCCGCACCTCTTCGAGCGCTTCTACCGCGGCGAGAAGACGCGCGCCCGCGAGGAGGGTGGCAGCGGCTTGGGGCTGTCGATCGTGCAGGGACTGGCGCAGGTGCAGGGCGGCAGCGTGGCGGTGCACAGCGTCGAGGGCGCGGGCACGACCTTCACGGTGCGACTCCCGCTGGCGCCGCAGGGCGTGCAGCCGCAGCCACAACCGGAGAGCTAGGCCCGCGAGACCATCAGCCGCGCGTACCCGTCCCCGTCCGCGACGATGCGCACCGGGAAGCCGTCCTCCTCGCAGGAGCGCGGCACGTTCTCCTCGGGTTCGCCGTGGTCGAGCCAGACCTCGAGCCACTCGCCCGGCTGCACCTTCTCGAGCGCCACGCGCGTCTTCACGTAGTTGAGCGGGCAGCTCACGCCGCGCAGGTCGATGACGCGAACCGGGTCGGGGGCCATGCCGTCGCTCACAGGTCGAAGGGGGATTGCGGGCTGAGCCGGTTGAAGAAGGTGAACTGGTTGGTGAGCAGCAGCACGCCGAAGACCAGCAGCAGCGCGCCGGCGACGATGTTGACCGCGCCCATGTGCCGGTTGATGCCGCGGATCACGCCCTGCAGGCGGTCGGCCAGCGCGGCGATGGCCAGGAAGGGGACGGCCAGGCCTAAGCAGTAGGCGAGCATCACCGGCAGGCCGGTGAAGTCGCCGCGCGAGGCCACGGTGAGGATGGCGCCGAGCTGCGGGCCGATGCAGGGCGTCCAGCCGGCGGCGAAGGTGAGGCCGAGCAGGAAGGCGCCGAAGGTCCCGCGCGAGCGCGGCAGGCGGTGGACGCGGACGTCGCGCATCAGCGGCGCCCAGCGGAAGACGCCGAGGGTCTGCAGGGCCAGCAGGATGACGATGCCGCCGGCCACACCGTCGACGATGCGCTGGTGCTCGCCGAGCACGGTGACGTCGAGGGCGCTGAGTACGTAGAACAGGGCGACGAAGACCAGCGAGAAGCCGAGCACGAAGGCGACGCCGTTGAGCATCAGCGGAGCGCGGGCCTCAGCCGCCGGGCGTGCCTGCGCCCGGGCCGGAGCGGCCGCGACCGCCGTCGCCACCGCGCCGCCGCCGGTCGAGCTGGCCAGCAGGGCGCCCGGCCCGGCACCCGCGTCCCGACTGCCTCCGTCGCTGCCGAGCGGCGTCGCGCTCCGGCTCGTCGGCGCGGGCGCTTCGCCGGGGTCCTGATTGCCCGCCTGGCCGCTCAGCAGCGCCAGGTAGCCCGGCGCGAGCGGGAACACGCAGGGCGAGAGGAAGGAGACCACGCCGGCCGCGAAGGCCAGTGGGTAGCTGAGGTGCAGGACACTGTCGGCGAGCACGGCGCCCAGCCTAACGCCGCCGGGCGCGGAGGCGGCTCCCGCGCGCATACGCAGCTGGTGCCGATCCCGGCGCTCGGACCGCGGAGCGCGCCGACGCCTACTCGGCGGCCGCGTGCGCCTCCGCCACCCGCTCCCGCACCACCGCCGCGCCCGACACCGGCATGCCGCCCGCCTCACCCACCGGCGTCCCAGCCACGGGCATCCCTGTCTGCGCCTCCGCGACGGGCACAGCGCTCGGCACCAGCCGCACCACGGCCGTCGCCTGCACGCTGGCATTGAGCGGCGGGTCGGTGGTGGCCAGGGCGGTCCGGCTGTGCCGCCCCGCCTCCCCGAACACCTCGTAGAGCAGCTCGGACAGCCCGTTCATCACCTTGGACTGCTGGGCGAAGGCCGGCGCGCTGTTGACCAGCCCGACGATCTGCATGATCTGCCGCACGTTGTCGAGGCTGCCGCCCGCGCTGGCCCGGATCAGGGCCAGCAGGTTGAGCCCGCAGAGGCGCGCCGCGGCCACGCCGTCGGCCAGGGCGACCTGGCTGCCCAGCGCACCCGTGTAGCGCAGCTCGCCGTCCCACATGGGCAGGACGGCGGTGGTGTAGAGGAGGTCCCCCACGATCTGGACGGACGGATAGGACCCGAGCGGCTGCGGTGGCTCGGGTAGTTCGATCCCCAGCTCTCGCAGTCGCGCCTCGGGGCTCTGCACCCGTCCGAGGTGAGCCGATGTCGGCACGCGCAACTCCAAATGCAAAACCCCCACCCCGCTGCCGCCTCTTACCCTAGCCCCGGAACGCCGCAATCCGCGCTCTCACTGCGGACAACGGTTGTAAAGGTTCAGCAAGACGCCGCTCCCGGCAGCCGGACCCTCAGCGCCGCTCGGAGGCGACCAGGTTCTCGATGGCCGCCTCGAGGTGGGCCAGGGTGCGCACCTCGAAGGCCTGGGTGCAGTGGGGCAGGTAGGCGTTCATCGCCGAGTCCCCCAGCCCCCAGCTCAGCCGTCCCTCCGGGTTGAACCAGAGCACCCGCCGCGCCCGCCCCTTGACGGTGGCCAGCAGGTCGGCGCGGTGCGGCGTGTAGTTGCCGCGCGCGTCGCCGAGGACGAGCACGATGCTCCGCGAGGTGACCGCGTCGTCGTACTGGGCTAGGAAGCGCTCGAAGCTGCGGCCGTAGCTGGTCGAGGAGTAGTAGGGGATCTGCTTGGGCTGCAGGGCGTGGGCGATGGCGGTT
>Ga0070713_100001554_pt1 | contig 14689 bp, 15 predicted proteins | sample LARL82metaG_FD_65465 | JGI IMG/M metagenome (GOLD analysis project Ga0070713, IMG submission 65465) | Corn, switchgrass and miscanthus rhizosphere microbial communities from Kellogg Biological Station, Michigan, USA - LAR L8-2 metaG | ecosystem: Host-associated > Plants > Roots > Rhizosphere ...
CGGCTGGCGACGTCGGCAATGGCGCGGGCCTCAAGGGCGCGCCGCTCCCTGACTACCTCGAGGCGCTCGGCGAGCACCGCCTCAAGGTCCTCAACGGTCCGGCGTTCCATCAGCATGTCCCAGTGGCTGCGCGGTGGCTTGACCTTCTTGGGTGACGGGGAATCACCGGTGCTTGCGGTGGCCATGCCGCCGCAGACACGACACTCCCACATGGGGGGGAGTTCCGCCTCGGCGGCGAACGGCACGCTAAAATGGTGTCCGTTAGGGCAGTCGAACGGAACATCCTGCCGGGGTGCCAGGTCTGTGTTCCGGTCGTTTTCGTAGCTCGTGGCGCCGAGCCGGGTTCCGCGAAGTGCGCGTTCGGCCATACTTGCTGCCTCCCAGGCGGTTGGCGATCTCTATCGGCAACACTGGATACCCGGACAAGATTCCCGTCACGCGGGAAGTCCAACCCCATTTCCGCAGTGTTTCCTCGCTGCCCACGGCGAAGCCCGCCCCTGAAACCTGGTTTCGCCTGGTTACGCGGGGACCCGCGGGTGCCACTGACCGCGTTCCGTAAGGATGTCGCGCAGCAGCACCACGTCATCGGTCATCACGCCGTCCGCGCCGAGGTCGAGGGCCCGCTCGATCTCCTCGCGCGTGTTCAGCGTCCACACGTGCACGTCGAGGCCGAGCGCGTGCGCCCGCCTGATGAATCCCCGCGTCGCGATCTGGCGGGGCACCTGCGCGCACAGCGCGCCGGACCGCGCCAGGTCGCGGGCCATGCCCTGGCCGCAGAACCCGAGATAGCGAACCGCCGCGATGGCCGCGGGCGTGACCGCCAGGCAGACCGGGTGGTGCAGTGAGCGCTGGGCGGCGAGCAGTCGCGCACCGGAGAAGGACGACACGCACACCCGGTCCCAGGCGGCGGTGCGCTCCAGCACGCCGGCCAGCGGCGCGATGGTTCCCTCGTCCTTGAGGTCGATGTTGAACCGCAGGCCGGGGAAGGCACCGATCAGGTCCTCAAGCAGCGGGATCTCCTCGGTACCGCCGATCCGCGCGGCCGAGACCTCCTTCCAGGTGAGCTGCCGCACCTGGCCCCCGCGGTCGGTCACCCGGCCGAGGTCGGCGTCGTGAAAGGCGATCAGCTTGCCGTCGGCGGTCGACCTGGCGTCGGTCTCCAGGTAGGAGTACCCGAGCCGGGCGGCGTACTCGAATGCGAGCCAGGAGTTCTCCGGCTTGTGCGCCGCCCCGCCCCGGTGGGCGAAGGCGAGCGGCCTGGGATGATCCAGGTAAGGAGCTGCCACGGCCATGATTATGCCCACTGACCAGGCACATCCGGTGAACGGCGGTTATCGTACGCGTATCGCCAAGAAAAAGAGACATCCGTCGAACGCGCCCGCCCGCCCCGGTACGCCGAATCTCAGGTCAATCCTGAACGGGGCGTGAACAAGGTCTCAGCGATAATAGCAAGAAGCGCGGAGCGCCCGGCGGCCTGGTGCCAGCTCTCAGCGGGCGGGGGAGGCCCACTCGCGGCGGCGGGCCTCGGCGAGGGCGATCGCGGCGGCGACCGCCACGTTCAGCGAGCCGACCCGGCCGACCTGGGGGATGTAGGCCACCGACGAGACCGCGGCGAGCAAGGCGGGAGAGCAGCCGTGGTCCTCGTTGCCGATCGCCAGGCAGACGTCGCCGTCCAGCGGGGCCTCGAACAGCGGCAGCGCGCCCGCGGCGAGTTCCACGGCGACCACGCGGAACCCGTCCTCGGCCGCGGACTTGGCCGCCGCCGCGGGGGAGGGCTCGCGGTAGGCGGACAGGAACCGGTGGGTGCCCAGCGCGGTCTTGCCGACGGCGGGCAGGTCAAGGTCGGGCGTATTGCCGCACAGCCACACCGACCCGACGCCGAAGGCGGCGGCCGTGCGGACGATGGACCCCACGTTGAACGGCTGGCTGACCGAGTCGAGCAGCAGCGCGAGCCGCCCCTCGGTGCGCCGCCGCCACTCCCGGTTCAGCCGCTTCACGTCGGTCGGCCGCATCTGCTTACCCGAGCCGCTGGCGGCGACCGTTGCCCTGCCGCCCGTCAGCTCGTCGTCGGTGTCACTGGCCATCGGGAGACTCCCTCGTTCGTCCGGGATGGTCAACCGGCGAGTCAGTCACCCGCAGCAGGCGGTACCCGCTGCGCGCGGACACCCGCTTCACCGCCCATCCCTCCTCTTTCTCCAGCCAGCCGTGCAGCGAGTCGGCGCCTAGGTTGCGGCCCATCACCAGCGTCGCGGCGGCCCCGGGCGCGAGGCGGGCCAGCCAGCCGCGCAGCATGGCGTGCAGCGGCCCCTTGCCGATGCGGACCGGCGGGTTGGACCAGATGCCGGCTAGCCGCGCCGGGATCTCGGCCGAGTCCGGCGGTACGCAGCGGACGTTGGGCAGCCCGGCGTTCGCGGCGTTCGCGGCGGCGAGGGCCAGGGCGCGCTCGTTGACGTCGACCGCCCAGACCGTGGCGCCGGGTGAGCGGGCCGCGAGCGCGCAGGCGATCGGGCCGTAGCCGCAGCCCAGGTCCAGGATGTCGCCAGACGCGGGCGGCGGCGGCCCGTCGGTGAGCAGCAGCCGCGTTCCCGGGTCAAGCCGGCCGGGGGAGAACATCCCCGAGTCGGTGGCGAGCTCCAGGTACAGATCGGGCAGCACCACGCGGACCAGGCCGGGACGGTGCGCGGCCGCGGGCTGCGCGGCGAAGTAATGCTGCGGCCCGGTCACCGGCTCACGGGCTGCTGTGACGGCGGGGCGGACTCGGCGGCCAGCGCGGGCCCGATGTACGTCCGCTGCATCCACCGCTCGACGAAGAACGTCATGACCGGGATCGTCCCGGCCAGCAGCAGCAGCACGGTCGGGCCGGCCTTCATCTTCAGCTTCTGCGCCAGCATGTAGGCGACGATGACGTAGACGATGTACAGCCAGCCGTGCACGGTGCCGACGTACTTGACGATCCATGTGTTGTGCGCGGCGACCTGCAGCGGGATGCCGGCAAAGCACACCACGATGATCAGGACGCCGGTGATGTAGGCCATCACCCGGTAACGGAGAGCGGCCGCGCGCATCGTCGGGGGTCCTTCCTGCCTGCTCCAGTGTCCGGAGCCTCGATGTCCCGGGGAAAGCCTACTTGGGCTAGTACTCGCGGGTGCCCGCTATCGCGAGCCGATCCACTTGTTGTGCCCTTTGACCTCGGCGTTCAGCTTCGCGAGGTAGGCGTTGTAGCTGGCGAGCTCGGCGTCGTCCGCGTCGTCGGCCGGCTGTTCGATCGCCCGCGTGCCGATCCCCTCGGGCAGGGCGGGGCCGGACGCCGCCCTGGCATCGGACCCGGCGACGGGGATTCCCCGGCGCAGCCGGAACTCATCGCGCACCGTGCGCGCCCAGAACACGATCCCGAACCCGGCGAACAGCGGCCACTCGAAGGTGTACGCCCAGCTGAGCCCGTTGCCCGCCATGGCACGGTGAAACTGCCAGTCGCCGAGCCAGAGCATGCCCCAGCACGCGACCACCACGAACAGGAGCCAGCCCAGCCAGCGCGGCTGGATGAGGAACCGCCAAACTGGGCCGGCCGCCGCCTGGGCGGCATCCGTTGCGGTAACGTCGGGGCCGGGCGCGTCCGGGCCAGCTACGTCCGGCCGCGGGTCGCCCGGGACGGCCAGGGCTGAGGGCGCGGAACCGGGGGTTTCCATGCCATTGAGCGTATCGCGCCCGGCGAGGGGGCTGATCGCCCGGCCGGGGCGGATGTGCCATGGTTGTGTCATGCCGAGTGAGGAGAACAGGAAGCAGCGGTGAACGCGGAGATTGTGATCTTCGGCGGGCATGCCCATCCGGAGCTGGCCGATGAGATCTGCGCGCACCTGAACGTGCCGCGCAGCCCGACGAAGCTGTCCCGCTTCGCCAACGACTGCATGCAGGTCCAGCTCCAGGCGAACTGCCGGGAACGCGACGTCTACCTGATTCAGCCGCTGGTCCCGCCGGTGCAGGAGAACCTGGTCGAGCTGCTGCTGATGGCCGACGCGGCCCGCGGCGCGTCGGCAGCCCGGGTGACGGCGGTCATGTCGCACTACGCCTACGCGCGCTCGGACAAGAAGGACGCGCCGCGCATCTCCATCGGCGGCCGCCTCGTCGCCGACCTGCTCGTCACCGCCGGCGTGAACCGGGTGCTCACCCTCACCCTGCACTCAGCCGAGGTGCACGGCTTCTTCTCCGTCCCCGTCGACCACCTGCACGCGCTGCGCGAGCTCGCCGCGCACTTCGGGCAGCGGGACCTGTCCCAGACGGTCGTGCTGTCGCCCGACCTCGGCTACGCCAAGTCCGCCGCCGCGTTCGCCCGGCGCCTCGGGGTGCCCGTCGCGGCGGGCGCGAAGCAGCGGTTCAGCGACGACGAGGTGTCGATCTCGGCGATCATCGGCGAGGTCGCCGACCGGGACGTGATCATCGTCGATGACGAGATCGCGCGGGGCACCACGGTGCTCGAGCTGCTTTCCGTGCTGCGCCGCCAGGAGCCGAGGTCGATCAGCATCGCCTGCACGCACGGGCTGTTCGCCGACGGCGCGCTTGAGAAGCTGGCCGCCGCCGAGGACGTCGCCGAGATCGTCTGCACCAACTCCGTGCCCGTCCCCGTCGCGCATCCCAAGCTCACGGTGCTGTCGGTGGCGCCCGCCCTGGCCGAGGCGATCAGGCGGACCCACGACGGCCAGTCGGTCAGCGTGCTGTTCGAGCACTAACCGCGACCTCGGCAGGAAACGCCGCGGCCCCGGGCGGTCAGTGCCCCCCGGGGCCGTGCCTGTGATGGGTTAAGCCAGCTGGGATGTCACCCGAAGCGGTTCGGGCCGGGGGTGGGCGACGCGCACAGCATGACGATCACGATGATCGTGCCGATGATCGGGATAAGGCCGAGCAGGAGGAACCAGCCCGACTTGTCGCTGTCGTGCATGCGGCGGACGCCGACCGACAGGCCGGACAGGCCGACGACGATCAGGATGAGGCTGATCAGCAGGGTGAGCGCCGACGAGCCGGCCACGCCGGAAATGATCTGGAGCACGATGTCGACGATGAACAGGGCGAGCGCGTACCACCAGTAGGCAGACCGCGAGGCGCGGCCGTTGAAGTTCAGGACGTTGGAGATCTGCTCTCTGATCGCCGTCTGGAAGTCGACGGGACCGCCCTGCAGGTAACCCTGCTGCTGGTAGTTCTGCTGCTGCTGGTCGTAGCCGCCGCCAGGGTACCCGGGGCCAGAGTAGCCCCCACCCTGCTGGTAGCCGCCACCCTGCTGGTAGCCGCCACCCTGCGGGTAGCCGCCACCCTGCGGGTAGCCGCCGCCACCCTGCGGGTAGCCGCCACCCTGCGGGTAGCCGCCGCCACCCTGCGGGTTGTAGGGATCGTTCACGCTTCTTACCTCCGAGTTCCCCGGTTTCAGTGTCCCACGTGAGGACGCAGATGATTCTTTAGGTGGTTTAAGGCTTTTCGCAGGCAATTGAGAGCTTTGCAGGTAACGATTCCGTGCACCGGCAATTGCCGCGATCGGCCTACTCTCTCAATAAATCGGGCATTTAACGCATTTTGGCCATAGGGCCCGCCCGCCTAGGCTGGTTGATTCTACGGCGATGGCGTTGCCGCCGCTAGGGGTGCCGCCGTCATATTCCGGGCGCCGCGGTCCCGGCGCCCGCCCGGGCAGATAATGAGGAGCGCGAGGGGGTGGGCATGCTCGTCACGTTGACGCCCGGTCGGCTCGCCGTGGCCGGGGCGGGAGCCCGCCGCGGCGGGGTGGCGACCGGGACGGCCGAGCCTATAACCTACCAACCCGATTGATAAAGAGCTTTAAGGAGCCGTCATGAGCGACGATCACTGGCACCGGCCGCTGTTCCAGGTCCGCGCCGGGGAACTGACCGGGGACACGGGGCAGACCTCGGGCATGACCCGCCGGGAGGCGATCTCCGGCAAGAGCGTGGGCGCGGAGAAGCTGTGGATGGGCCAGACCCACGTCGCGGCGGGCGCCCGGTCCGGTGACCACCACCACGGCGAGGCGGAGACGGCCATCTACGTGGTGTCCGGCACCCCCGCGTTCGTTTTCGCCGACGGGGACCGGGAGGTCCGGCTCGAGGCCAAGCCGGGCGACTACATCTTCGTGCCGCCGTACGTACCGCACCGCGAGGAGAACCCGGCCGGCGAGGAGGCGGTCGTGGTCATCGCGCGCAGCAGCCAGGAGGCCATCGTGGTCAACCTGGACAGCCTGTGGCCGGCGGAGCCCCCCGCCCCGAACGCCTGAACGGGCCGCTGGTCCGCCGTGACCCCCGCCCCGCCCGCCTGAGGGGCCGCTTGAGGAGGAACTGAACGGAGGCGGGGAAACCCGCTCAGGCTCCCGGGATCCATAACGGAGGCGCCCAATCCCGACCCGCCCGTTCCCCCACGGACGGGTCCAGCCGCCCCGCCTGAGCCAACCACCCGTGTCGCTCCGCCCGCCTGTCACAGAACGAAGGACTGGGCGATGTTCCGACCAAATAGGGAGCGTTACGTCCACCCCGCACGGGCGGGGAACCCTCGTCGCCCGCGGCGCGTCCAATAGGCAGAACGTGACGGCGACAGGAGCGGTCATGAGATGGCAGGCAGGCATCCTCGTGGCAGGTGCGGTGCTGGCGGCGGCCGCCTGCTCGGCAACGACCGGCCCGACGGGAACCGTGACTGGGACCTACATCCTGTCGGGCGGACCAGCGGGGTCGCCGAACATGCCGCTGGCAGGCACGATCAGTTTCCGTGGCGGCAGCGGCTCGGTGATCACCGTCGAGTCCGACAGCACGGGACGGTTCACCGGGCAGCTGCCGCCTGGCACCTACTCAGTGACCGCGTCGACCGGCCACGTCAATGACGGCAATTCCCCGTGCTCCCAGGCACTGACCACGCGAGTGCAGGCGGGCAAGACCGTCACGCTAAGCCTTGTCTGCGCCGTCCCCTAGGCCGTGCGCGACCAGCGCCGCTCACGGGCCGGCTAGCTCGTGACCCGCCGTGCTGTCGACATGGTCGGGGATCTCGCCCTCGTGCCGGTCCCCGGTGGTCACCGTGCCCGACGGCTCGAACATCAAGATGGCGCCGCCGTCCGAGGACGGCTTGTGCTCGGTGCCCCGGGGCACGACGAAGACGTCGCCGGCCTGCAGCCGCACCGTCCGCTCCCCGCCGTCCTCGCGCAGCGACACGTCAAAGGTCCCCTCGAGCACGAGGAAGAACTCGTCGGTGTCGTCGTGCACGTGCCACAAGTGCTCACCGCGAGTGTGCGCGATCCGGACGTCATAGTCGTTGACCCGGCCGACGATCCGCGGGCTGTAGATGTCGCTGAAGGATGCCAGGGCCTGGCTCAGGTTGACCGGTGCGTTCGTCATGACATCAATCATGACCCAGCCGGCCGTCCCTGGTCCCGTGCGAGCGCGACGGTGCACCGCGGCCGCTGCGGCGCCCGGGAAATGCGATCATTGGTACATGTCACTTCAGCTCACCGGCATCTGGCGGTACCCGGTCAAGTCGTGCCGCGGCGAGCAGCTCACCGAGGCGGTCGTCGAGCCCTGGGGCCTGGCCGGCGACCGCCGGTGGATGGTGGTGGACTCTGAGGGCAACCCGGTCACCGCGCGCGAGCACCCGCCGATGCTGCTCATCACGCCCGAGCTCGACGCGGGAGGCGACAAGATCACGCTGTCCAGCCCCGGCCAGCTCGACCTCGTGGTCCCCGTCCCGTCTGGCGAGGAGCTTGTCCCGGCCAACGTGTGGGGAGCGGACCTGCTGGCCAGCCCGGCAGGCGACGACGCGGCGGCGTGGCTGACCGGCGTCATCGGCGAGCCGGTGCGCCTGGTCTACCTGGACGACCCGACCAGGCGCCCGGTCCGGCCCGACTACAGTGACCCCGGCGACCGGGTATCCTTCGCCGACGGCTTCCCGCTGCTGCTGACCACCGAGGAATCCCTGGCATCGCTGAACGGCTGGATCGCCGACGGCCCCGAGGCGTCCCAGGGCCCTGTCCCCATGCGCCGCTTCCGTCCGAGCGTCGTCGTCTCCGGCGCCGAAGCATGGGCCGAGGACGGCTGGCGCCGCCTGCGCATCGGCCCGGTCACGTTCCGGTCCGTCAAGGGCTGCCACCGCTGCGTCATGACCACGATCAACCCCGACACCGCCGCCAAGGGCCACGAGCCGATCGCCACCCTGGCCCGTCACCGCCGCTGGGACGGCAAGGTCTGGTTCGGCGTCAACCTCATCCCCGACAACGCCGGCCCAGATGCCATCCTCCGCCCCGGCGACCCCGTCGAGATCCTGGAGTAGCGCTGACCAACGGCAAAGCGTCAGCCGTGCCGCACGTAAGCGACCAGAACGGGCGATGAGACCGGTGGCCTCGGGTTAACCCGGATATTCCGCGTATCGCGGTAATTCCGCGTGCGTGGCGCACGCGGAATTACCGCGTAACGCGAGGTTTCCGCGCTATCCGCCGCAGCGGAGACGACGGCTGCTTCCCGTGTTACGGCAGCGCCGCGAGAGGTAGGCCGGCTGGCGAAAGGCTTACCCGGTCGCGTTGAGCGCCGCCGCCAGGCCGTTCAGCTGCAGTGGCAGGCTGCCCTTGAGGTGCGCGATGTCGTGCGCGCCGTCGCCGTCATAGGCGAGGAACGCGTACTGCTCGGTATGCCGCAGCCGCGTGCCCTCACCGGAAGACAGCGCGGACAATAGAACCGTCACCAGCGACGCCCAGCGCCGCACGCCGTTCAGGGTGACCGAGTACGAGAACACGATCCGCGCCCCCGGCTCCAGGTCCCAGAACGTGGAGCGGTAGGAAAGCGCCTCCTCGGCCTCGCCGGCCGGCGCGAACACCCCGGACGCGACCTCGTGCCCGCCGACCCGGAAGTCGAGCTCATGAGAGCCACGCGAAGACTCGCCCGGCATGCGGAACCAGCGCCGCCGCACGGTGAAGTCGGCGTAAGCGGAATACACGCGGCCCGGGGACGCGGCCAGGTCGCGCTCCACGGTAAACGAGCCGTGCAGCACCTCCTGCCGGACGGCCGGCCCCGCGCTCCGCGCCGTCAAGACGCCCCGGTCGCGGTCGTGATGATCCAGGCGAGCACGAGCGCCTCCTCCTGCCAGGCGTCGTACCGCCCGCTGCGCCCGCCGTGCCCGGCCTCCATCTCGGTCTTCAGCAGGAACGGCCCGCCGGAAGCCACCGCGCGCAGCCGCGCCGTCCACTTGGCCGGCTCGTGGTAGAGCACCCGGGTGTCGTTCAGCGACGTCAGGGCGAAGATCGCCGGGTACGACACCGGAGACACGTTCTCGTACGGGGTGTACGACTTCATGTACGCGTACACCGAAGCGTCGTGCAGCGGGTCGCCCCACTCCTCCCACTCGGTGACGGTGAGCGGCAGCGACGGGTCGAGGATCGAGTTCAGCGCGTCCACGAACGGCACCTGCGCGACGATCCCCGCGAAGTCGGCCGGCGCCAGGTTCACCACCGCGCCCATCAGCAGCCCGCCCGCCGACCCGCCCCGCGCCACCAGCCGCGAAGCGGACGTCCAGCCCAAAGACACCAGGTGCCGCGCGCAGGCGACGAAGTCGGTGAACGTGTTCTTCTTCTCCAGCATCTTCCCGTGGTCGTACCACGGCCGGCCCATCTCGCCGCCGCCGCGGACGTGCGCGATGGCGAACACGAAGCCGCGGTCCAGCAGCGACAGCCGGGTGATCGAGAAGCCGGGGTCGATCGAGTGCTCGTAGCTGCCGTACCCGTAGATCAGGCACGGCGCCGACCCGTCACGCGGCGTCCCGGCCCGGCACACGATCGACACCGGGACCTGCGTGCCGTCCGGCGCCACCGCCCACTCGCGGTGCTGCTCGTAATCAGCGGATGAGAACGTCACGCCGGCCGGAGACGGCAGCACCGGCTGCTGCTTGAGCACGGTCAGCGTCCCGGATGCCAGCTCGTAGTCGTACACCGTGGACGGGGTGACCATCGAGTTGTAGCCGATGCGGAACCGGGTCTGCGTGTACTCGGGGTTCGAGCCGAGGCCGACCGTGTACAGCGGCTCGGGGAACGTGATCGGCCGCTCCTCGCCGACCCCGGACGGCGGCAGCACGGAAAGCCCGGTCATCCCGTCCCGCCGGTAGTGCAGCATCAGGCAGGACTCGAACGCGTCCACGGAAAGCAGCCGGGTGTCGGCGCGGTGCGCGATGACCGGCGTCCACACGGACGGGTCACCGGAACCCGGCAGCGGCGCCGAGGCGAGCTCGAAGTTCTCCGCCCCGTCGTTGTGCAGGATGAGCAGCCGGTCGCTGGCGATCTCGACGTTGTACTCCACGCCGAACCGGCGCGGCGCGACGACGGAGAACTCTCCGGTCGGCGTGGCCGCGTCGAGCAGGTGCACCTCGCTCGTCAGCTTCGAGGAGGTGCCGATCACCAGCCACTTATCGTCGCGTGACGTGCCGACGCCGAGCCAGAACTTCTCGTCGCTCTCCTCGAACACCACCACGTCGTCCGACGTCGGCGTGCCGACGATGTGCCGCCAGACCCGGTACGGCCGCCACGCCTCGTCGACCGTGGTGTAGAACAGCGCCGACCCGTCAAGCGACCAGGCGCAGCCGTAGTGCGTGTCGGGCACCTCGTCGGGCAGCACCTCGCCGCTGACCAGGTCCTTGATCCGCAGCGTGTACCGCTCGTCGCCGGCGAAGTCGGTGGAGTAGGCGAGCCGCTTCTCATCGGGGGACACCGACAGCGCGCCGAGCGAGAAGAACGCCTTGCCCTCGGCGAGCTGGTTCCCGTCGAGCAGCACCTCCTCGCCGTCAAGCGGCTTGCCGTCCTCCGGCACCGGCGGGGTGACCTCGCCGTCGCGCACCAGGCGGCGGCAGTGAATCGCGTACTGCTGCCCCTCCACGGTGCGCGCGTACCGCCACCAGTTTCCCTTGCGCACCGGCACCGACAGGTCGGTCTCCTGGGTGCGCGCCTTGATCTCGTCGAACACCGCGGAACGCAGCTCGCCGAGCCCCCCGGTCAGCGCCTCCGTGTACCTGTTCTCGGCCTCCAGGTACGCGATGACCTCGGGGTCCTTGGGATTGGCGAGCCAGGCGTACGGGTCCGTGACCGTGTCGCCGTGATGGGTGCGCTCGGCTGGCACCTGCTTCGCGATCGGGGGGTTCGGCACGGACGAGGGCGCGGACTGCGGCACGGTGCTCATGACCGCAAAGTCTAGACCGTCGGCCCGACGTCGAAATCCGACGACAAAATCAGCATCCAGAACGCGAGCGGGTAAACCCGTCACGCGAAGGGCACCGGCGGCGCCGGCGGCCCGCCTGCCACGATCTCCTGGCCGCGGCGGACCGCGGGAGAACCTACGGCGTCGGGCCAGGGGTGGAGGTAATGGACGACCACCCGTTGAAGTGCGCGAGCGCTATCGCCCCCGTCGCCAGCGTCAGCCAGCGGGTCAGCGAGTTGCGCGGCAGCAGCGCGAGGGTGACCCAGGCGATCGAGGAGTACCAGGGCAGTTGCCAGGGTGCCACGACCATCCAGGCGAACGTGAGCGCGCACGTGGCGGCCAGCACGGTCGGCACATCGGGCGACAGCCGGAGGTAGAGGTACCAGGCGAGCAGCAGCACGAGCAGGTACCAGACGATGAACGCGCTGGTTACCGTCGCCTCCGCGTGGTTGCCGTAGTAGTGCTGCACGGTCACCTGGATCAGCCGCCAGATGGTCGGCGAGATGACTTGCTTTCCCGCCTGGCCGAGCGGCTTGATCGCGGACAGGCCGTAACTGAAGGAATAGAGGCAGAAGGTGGTCGCCGTGGCGACCACGCCGGTGCGGGCCAGCCGTCCCCACGCCCGGTCGTGGACGAGGGGCATGGCGATGGCGAACGCGACGAAGATCGCGTTGAGCTTGATGCCGCCGGCGATGCCGACGAGCAGCCCGACGAACAGGTCGTCCCGCGGCCGGGCGCACCGCCGGGAGACCACGATCGCCGCGATCGCGGCCAGCGCGAGCAGCGCGTCCAGGTGGCCGCCCATGACCAGTTCCAGGATCAGGAGCGGGTTGGCGGTCCACAGCAGGACGGCGCGCACCGGGTTCTCGGCGGTCCGCAGCAGCACGTACCCGGTGGCCAGGAACGCGGCGCCGGCCATGATCATCAGCATCCAGATCGTCAGCCAGGGCCGCGCGCCGCCGACGCTGGCGGCGAGCAGGTGCTCCCACGTCGCCAGCGGGCCGTAGACCGACGGGGTACTCCGCCACATGGGGCTGACCAGCATCGTGTACGGGTTGTGCGGCCCGGGCAGCTGCGACGGAACGTACGTGTACGGGTTATACCCGAGCGCCGCGATCCGGCCGTAGGCGGCGTAGGACGCGACGTCTCCCGATCCGACCGGCGTGATGTTGACCAGCACGGCGACCGCGCCCGCCGCCGTCCAGAACACCTTCCGCGGGCTGGGGGACCAGCCGTGGCTGTTGGCCCACAGCATCATGGCGAGGCCAAGGGCGCACAGCACGATCGAGATGTACATGGTCACGTTGGCGAGGACTATGGGCAGCGTCGGCGCCCCGAGGCTTCGCGCGACCGAGGTCAGCGGCAGGATCACCGGCGGCGAGGAGGAACTCGCCTTGGGGTCAGTGGTGGCGCACAGGCCGTTGAAGGCGACGCCGACAAGACCGACGGCGCTCAGCATCACGGCGGGGAACGGACGGGCGAGGCGGCTGTGCGACAGGACGTGGATCAGCCGGCCCATGAGGGCCTCGACCTTGCCCCCGGTGATCAGCGGCTCGGCGAGCCGGGGCTCGGTGGTGCCGGCGGTGACGTCAGCAGCGGCGCCGACGCCAGTGTCCGGCGGCTCCGGCTCCGGCTCGGCGAGCACCGGCAGCGGAAGCGTGGCGGTGGTCGCGTCCCTGGCGGCGGGCGGCTCATCGGCAGGCCGGCCGGCAGCGTTGTCACGCGGCGGCGGGTCCACCAACAGGGCCATCAACTTCCTCCCGGCAGAGACGGACGCTCGCTAAGCGGGCGTAAGCGGACCTCCTGCCCCGTACGCACTAAACACCGCTGATCACAGCGAATCATACTTCGTGATCTTGCGGAACCTTCCCCGTGGGCACCCGGGTAATCCGCGTGTCCAGCAAGCAGCCAACCACAGCCCCTTGCCCGCGGGCGGCGCGCTCGATCATGTCGTCACCGATATGTGACCAGCTTCACAAGCAATTGCACGATACACCGGATAGTGCTACATGCCCGGTGAGGAAATCCTGAGAAAAGCCTCTGAGAGGCCCAAATCACGCCATGCCCGTGATCGGCCAGTCACGGCAAGCAGGCACAATAAAGACATGGCATACAGAGCGCGATTCGCCGCAGCGATGACGGCGATCACCAGGCGGCTGCCGTTCGGGCTGTCCAGGGTGGTCGCGCCCAGCCTGGTCGGCTACCTGCTGATCAACCTCTGCACGTTTTTCATCGACCTGGGACTGCTCAGCCTGTTCCACGGCACCTTCCGGTGGCCGATCCCGGTCGCGGTGACCCTCTCCTACGGAACCGCGTCGGCGGCCAGCTACGTGCTCAACCGGGTGCTGAACTTCCGCAGCCGCGCGAACGTCGGCAGGCAGTTCCCGGTGTTCGCCGCGGTGAGCGCGAGCAACTACCTGATCTTCGTGCTCGGGCTGACCGACCTGCTGTCCGTCATCGGGGTGTACTACGTGCTCTCCCGGGTCATCGCGGCGTGCTGCGAGGCCGTCTACCTGTACTGCATGATGCGCTGGGTGGTGTTCCGCGACGCCGGTGCCGCCGCGGCCGGTAACGCTAAGGCCGGGGCCGCTAGGGTGCCGGCCGGGCAGGCAGCGCAGGCACCACCGCCCAGGGCGACGGCAGCGCAGCCACCACCGCCCACGGCGACGGCGGGCCCGGCCGCGCAGGCGCCGCCGGACCCGGTGACGGTGCCGCCGTCGCCGCGACCGACGGGGCTAGGTTAGCCGTCAGCCGCGCCCCGGCGGCGCCCCGGGCCGCGCGCAGCTCCCGGTGCACCACCCGCGCGACGTCCTGGATGGTGTCGATGCCGTACCGTTCCGACGGGTTGTCATCGGTCAGCTCCGCGATCGCGTAGTTCACGCCCCTTCCGGTGAACACGCCGATGCTGTTGACGTGCCAGCCGGTGCCGTCGGGCAGCCAGCCGTTCTTCACGTGCACGGTCACCCCGGCGGGCGCGCCTGCCGGGGTACCCCAGCGCTGCCCCGGGATCACCCGGGCCATCAGGCCGAGACTGTAGGCGCGTGACCCGCCCGACAGCACGGCGTTCGGCCGCGCCAGCAGGCCGAGCAGCAGCATCTCGTCGTGCGCGGTGGCCTGGGTAAGCCCCCAGTAGGGGCCGGGGCCGAGCCCGGTCTCCTTCATCGCGGCAAGGGCGAGGAAGCGCTGCAGCCGGCGCAAGCCGACCCAGTTCCACAGGTCGCTCGCGGCATCGTTGTCGGACCTGGTGATCATCAGGGTCGCCTCGCCCTTCTCCCCGGGGGACAACGGCGTGCGCGTCTCCTGGTGCCAGCGCAGCAGGGCGGCCAGGATGACCGCCTTCACGATGCTCGCCGAGTCGAACCGCCGCCCGGCGTCGGCCTGGCAGGAGACCCCGGTCACCTGGTCGTGCACGGTCACCGCCTGATGCCCCGCCCGGCCGCGCAGCGCCCCGTCCAAGCCGGCGGACAACCGCGCCGCGAAGGCCCGGT
>Ga0070713_100001555_pt1 | contig 14678 bp, 15 predicted proteins | sample LARL82metaG_FD_65465 | JGI IMG/M metagenome (GOLD analysis project Ga0070713, IMG submission 65465) | Corn, switchgrass and miscanthus rhizosphere microbial communities from Kellogg Biological Station, Michigan, USA - LAR L8-2 metaG | ecosystem: Host-associated > Plants > Roots > Rhizosphere ...
TGCGCGAAGTACAGCGCGCGACCTAAGGATGGACGATGGCATTGGCCGCCGGCACCTCCGCAATTGAACTCGACCGTGCAAGACCGAGCGCGTTGATCGATCCGTTCAACCGCGCCATCACATATCTTCGTGTCTCGGTGACTGACCGCTGCGATTTCCGCTGCGTCTATTGCATGTCGGAGCACATGACGTTCCTTCCGAAGGCCGACCTCTTGAGCCTCGAGGAACTCGACCGGCTCTGCAGCGCATTTGTTGCAAAGGGAGTCACCAAATTGCGTTTAACCGGCGGTGAACCGCTCGTGCGGCGCGGGATCATGACGCTGGTATCTTCGCTCTCGCGACATCTTGCCAGCGGCGCCCTTCGGGAACTGACGCTGACCACAAACGGCTCACAGCTGGAAAAATTTGCTTCCGTACTGAAAGACTGCGGTATCGAGCGTATCAATGTTTCGCTCGATACACTGGACGCCGACAAGTTTCGCACCATCACGCGCTGGGGCGACCTCGGGAATGTCATGGCCGGGATTGATGCGGCGCAGGCAGCGGGGCTCAAGGTCAAGATCAATACTGTTGCCCTGAAAGGCGTGAACGAAGATGAGCTCGCCGGCCTGCTGGAATGGGCGCACGGCCGCGGCATGGATCTCACCGTCATCGAGGTGATGCCGCTTGGTGATGTCGATGAATCCCGCCTTGACCAATACCTGCCATTGTCGATCGTGCGCGCGCGGCTGGCCGAAAGATTCACAATGGCCGATATCGACGACAGCACGGGAGGCCCCGCCCGCTATGTGCGGGTGAAGGAAACCGGCGGTCGGTTGGGATTTATTACCCCCCTCACCCACAATTTCTGCGAATCCTGCAATCGCGTGCGGATCACGTGCACCGGCACGCTTTATATGTGCCTCGGCCAAAATGACGCCGCGGATCTTCGTAGCCCACTGCGGGCTTCGGAAAGCGATAATTTGCTGCACAATGCGATCGACGAGGCAATCACGCGTAAGCCGAAGGGGCATGATTTCGTTATCGACCGTCGGCACAAAAACCCGGCGTTGCCGCGCCATATGAGTACGACGGGCGGCTAGGCACCTCGGCTTACCGGTAGCTGCGTCCGGGGCGGTGCGGCCTCGACAGGATTCCGCAGCCGCGGGATCGGCCGGAACCGGCTTTGACCGCCACTATTTCGTTTAGTGCGCGCAGCGACTTCCAGTTTCGATCAAATTGTCCATTGACGCCCTATAGCGCCATCGGATTAAGGTGTTGGTCTCGGCCTTTGCCAATCGCGAAGGCGGGGTCCGTGGGGGGACACTTATTCGAGGCCGGGGAAGCTTCCTAAGCCTCTGTGGGGAGAGGGTGTGAAGGTACTGCTTGCATTCAGTCGAGGGGTCGACTGGCTCAACACGCAATTGGCGGTCGTCGCGAACTGGCTGGTATTGCTGGCAGCCTTGATCAGCGCCGGTAACGCCGCGAGTCGATACATTTTCAGCGAAAGCTCGAACGGCTGGCTCGAGATCCAGTGGTACATGTTCGCGGGCATGGTGCTGCTTGGCGCGCCCTACACGCTCAAAATGAATGAACATGTCCGCGTCGACCTCTTTTACGGTATGCTGGCGTCGGAACGTACGCAGATATGGATCGACATCATCGGCGGCTTTCTGTTCCTGCTGCCGATCTGCATCATCCTCACTTATTTCACGTGGCCGTGGTTCGTCGAGTCCTGGAATATCAACGAAGCATCATCGAATGCGGGCGGCTTGCTGCGTTGGCCGGTGAAACTCCTGCTTCCGGTCGGATTCGTCCTGATGGCGTTGCAAGGCATTTCGGAAATCATAAAGCGTATCGCTGCGCTTGAGCATGTCATCGACGCCGATTTCAAATACGAAAAGCCGCTGCAATGAATTGGATCGTCGAACATCTCGCGCCCCTGATGTTTGCGGGCATGATTCTTTTCATGCTCATCGGATATCCGGCGGCATTCTCGCTGGCGGCGACCGGATTGTTTTTTGGATTTATCGGTATCGAATTCGGCCTTATCAGACCGGACTTCCTTGGCAATCTGACCTACCAGCTCTTCGGCATCATCTCGAACGATCTGCTGTTGGCGATTCCATTTTTCACGTTCATGGGCGCCATTCTTGAACGATGCGGCCTTGCCGAAGATCTTTTGGATTCCTTTGGTCAGCTTTTTGGCCCGATCCGCGGCGGCCTCTCCTACGCGGTGATTTTTGTCGGCGCCGTCCTTGGCGCGATCACCGGAACGGTAGCGGCGTCGGTCATCGCCATGGGCGTGATCTCAATGACGCCGATGCTCAAATATGGCTATTCAGTTCGCCATACGATGGGTGTCATTGCTGCCTCAGGTACGATTACCCAGCTCATCCCGCCATCACTTGTGCTCGTCGTGCTGGCCGACCAAATGGGCCGCTCGGTCGGTGACATGTACGCGGGCGCGATCGGACCCAGCATCATCCAGATATTTCTGTTCTGCGGATGGGTGCTGATCGTCAGCTTCGTTTGGCCTGACAGCGTTCCCGCGCTTCCAAAGGAGGCGCGCACACTGCACGGATGGGACCTCTGGAAGCGCTGCATGCGCGGAATGATTCCCTCGCTCGGCCTGATCTTCCTGGTGCTCGGAACAATTTTCATGGGCCTTGCGACACCGACCGAAGCCGGCGCAATGGGCGTGGTCGGCGCGATTGCGCTGGCCTGGTTCTACGGCAGCCTGACGTGGCCGCTGCTCTACCAGGGCATGGCCTCCACGATGCGCATCACTGCCATGGTGGTTTATATCCTGATCGGCGCGCGGGTTTTCAGCCTGATATTCCAGGGCGTCGGCGGCAAAGTCTGGATCGAGGATCTGCTGACGTCGCTACCGGGCGGTCAAGTCGGCTTCCTGATCTTCACCAATGCTTTCATCTTCGTCATTGCGTTCTTTCTCGACTTCTTTGAGATCGCCTTCATTATCATTCCTATGCTGGCACCGGCCGCCGACAAGCTCGGCATCGACTTGATCTGGTTCGGCGTCCTGATCTGCGCAAATATCCAGACAAGCTTCATGCACCCGCCCTTTGGATTTGCGTTGTTCTATTTGCGAGGCATTGCGCCCAAATCGATCAAGACATCGGATATTTATTGGGGCGCAATCCCCTGGATAGGCACGATGGTCATTCTCGTGGCCATCGTCATCTTGTGGCCGGCCTCGGTGACCTTTTGGATCGACCGGACCACGAAGATCGACCCGTCCAAGGTGAAGATTGAAATCCAGATGCCGGAAATGCCGCCATTGAATTTCAAATAAAAACAAGCAACACCGAACGCAAAAAAAAGGCCCCGGAACTGGTTCCGGGGCCTCTTTCGTTTTCAGTGCGATTAGCCGCGTGCGCGGGCGCGGATCATGTAGCTGTCGTAGCTATATTCCGCAATCTGCCACCACAGATATTCGTCGTTGCGGAAGGCAACCATCGCATCCAGCACCTTCTTGAAGTCAGCGTTGGTTGCGGCAACTTCGTTGTGAAGTTCCGTCGCAGCCTTGTAGCAAGCGTCCATGATCGCCGGCGAGAAGGGCTTGAGCTGGGCACCGCCAGCCACGAGGCGTTTGAGCGCCAGCGGATTGGCCTGGTCATATTTCGCCATTGACCAAGTGTTGGCGTAATGCCCCGCTGCGGTCAGCGCGGCCTGATAGGACTTCGGTAGGGCATTCCATTTATCGAGGTTGACGAACGCAAAGATCATCGAGCCGCCTTCCCACCATCCTGGATAGTAGTAGTGCGGCGCGATCTTGTAGAACCCGAGCTTTTCGTCATCGTAGGGCCCGACCCATTCAGCAGCATCAATGGTGCCCTTTTCGAGGGCCGGGAAAATATCGCCACCGGCGATTTGTTGCGGCACCACCCCGAGCTTAGTCAACACCTTGCCCGGGAATCCGCCGATACGGAATTTCAATCCCTTGAGATCGTCGACGGTATTGATCTCCTTGCGGAACCAACCGCCCATCTGACATCCGGTGTTCGCCGCCATCAATGCGGTGACATTGAACTTCTTGTAGAAGTTATTCAGCAGATCCATGCCGCCGCCGTGGATCATCCAGGCCTGATTCTGGCGCTGGTTCGGGCCGAACGCGACCGAAGTACCGAAGGCGAAGGTCGGATCCTTGCCGAAATAGTAGTAAGAAGCGGAGTGACCGATCTCGACGGTGCCGCTCGACGCAGCATCCAGTGCTTGCAGCGCGGGAACGATCTCGCCGCCGGCGAACACCTGGATCTGAAATTTATTATCGGTCGCTTCGGCGACGTTCTTGGCCATAATCTCGGCAGCGCCGTAAAGCGTGTCGAGAGACTTCGGCCAACTACAGGTCATTCGCCATTTGATTTCCGGCGTCGACTGGGCGATCGCCGGCGCGGCCACAGCGCTCGCGGCAACACCAAGTCCGGCAGCCTTCAAGAATTGACGACGTTTCATTCCAATGTCCTCCCCTCGTTTTTTATTGCGGGAGCCCCAACCCGCACGCACATCACCCCCGGGGCCTAGCATCAACCATGACGGACCATGGCCGCTAAAGCCAGTCTGCACCCGTTAAACGAAAGTTGTAAGTGGGCCGCCCGCGTGGATTCCGGCCAAAAACAGGGAAGGCCAGCGTCTGGCTGGCCCTCCCGCAATTCATTCCAACGCAAGCAGGACTTAGCCTTTTGCGCCGCTTCGGATCATGAAGCTGTCGAACCCATATTCCGCAACCTGCCACCAGAGATATTCGTCGCGGCGGAATGCCTCCATCGATTCCAGCACCTTTTTGTAGGCGGGGTTGGTCGCGGATGTTTCGGCATTGACCTCATTGGACGCCTTCAGACAGGCCTCCATCGTCGGCACCGTGAAGGGGCGCAGTTGCACACCATTGGCAACGAGCCGCTTCAACGCCGCCGGATTGCGGGCGTCATAGGAGGCGAGCTCCTCGGCACCGGCGTAACCCGCTGCGGCCTGAACGATCGCCTGGTACGATTTCGGCAGTTCGTTCCACTTCGCCTGATTGATCAATAAGTGGTTGGTCGTACCGCCTTCCCACCAGCCCGGATAGTAGTAGTACTTCACGATTTTGTAGAAGCCGAGCTTCTCATCGTCATAGGGACCGACCCACTCGGCCGCGTCGATGGTGCCCTTCTCCAGCGCCGGATAGATGTCACCGCCTGCAATCTGCTGCGCGACCACGCCGAGCTTGCCAAGCGTTTTGCCGGCCCAGCCGCCGATGCGCATCTTGAGACCTTTGAAGTCATCGGGAGTCTTGATCTCCCTGTTGAACCAGCCGCCCATCTGACAGCCGGTATTGCCCATGAGCAGGCACTTGGTATTGAATTTCGCGCCGAACTCATCGATTAGCTTCTGACCGTCACCTTCGTAGAACCATGCAGTCTGTTGACGCGCGTTGAGGCCGAAAGGCACCGCACAGAACAGCGCCCAAGTCGGATCCTTCCCGATGTAATAGTATTGTGCGCTGTGACCCATTTCGACGGTGCCGGACTGTACCGCGTCGAGTACTTGCAGCCCCGGGACGATTTCGCCCGCGGCAAAAGTCTGGATCTGAAATTTTCCGTCGGTCGCTTCGGAGACAAATTTTGAGAAGGTCTCGCACGCGCCGAATAGTGTATCGAGCGACTTCGGCCAGCTTGCCGTTAGCCGCCACTTGAGTGTCGGCGATGACTGGGCGATCGCCGGCTTGGCGATCGTGGCAGCAGCGGCAGCAACGCCCCCTGCCCCGATCGCGGTGAGAAATTTGCGGCGTTTCATCGAAGAATCCTCCCTTAAGCGCTCGCCAATGACTGAAACTGTCCGGAGAGCGGCGACAATTGCCCCACGCGGTTAGAGCATGCGTCTGTGGTAAAATGAGCGCAAGTTGCCCATTCGTCGAACGAGCGAAAATTTAGTCGATAAAGCAGGGGTTGCGGCCGTATTTTGCGGCCAAAGGCGCGATTAGGCCTCGATCACAATCTTCGGCGCAGTCCGTGTCGCGCCTTTGATCTGATCGCGAACCCTTGCAGCAATCTCTCGATAAATCTTGGCGTGCGGACCATCCGGTTCGGTGGCCACGACCGGGAGGCCCGCGTCCGATTTTTCGCGGATCGTCATATGGAGCGGGACTTCGCCGAGGAAAGGGACGCCCAACCGCTCGGCTTCCTTTCGAGCTCCGCCGTGACTGAAAATGTCGGAGCGGGTGCCGCAGCTAGGGCACAAAAAATAACTCATGTTCTCGACCACGCCGAGCACGGGAACGTTCACCCGATTGAACATCGCCACGCCGCGACGCGCATCGATCAAGGCAAGATCCTGAGGCGTAGACACGATCACCGCGCCTTTTAACGGCACCTGCTGCGCCATCGTGAGCTGAGCGTCGCCCGTGCCCGGAGGCATGTCGACCACCATGATGTCGAGTTTGCCCCACTCCACCTCGCGCAGCATTTGCGTGATCGCCGACATCACCATGGGCCCACGCCAGATCATCGGCGTTTCTTCGTCGATCAGAAAACCGATCGACATCACCGTGAGGCCATAGCGCTCTATGGGCTTGAGCCGCGTGCCTCCGATCGTCTGCGGTTTCTCCTTGATGGCGAGAAGTTTTGGCAGCGATGGACCATAGATATCGGCATCGAGCACGCCGACTTTCATTCCAAGGTCACGCAGTCCCAACGCGAGATTGACCGCGGTTGTCGATTTGCCGACACCGCCTTTGCCGGACGCAACGGCAATGATGGCATCAACGCCGGGAATTCCAGGCTGCACCTTGTCGGCCGGATGAGCGTGCGCCGCCGGCGCGCCCGCGGCACGCGGCTGGGTGGCAACATGCGCTGGCTGCGGTCCACGCGCGGCCGCGCCGGCGGCGCGCTCGGCCGTCAGAGCCACCAAAGCCGACTGGACCCCGGGAATGGCGCGCACGGCTTCCTCGGCGGCCTTGCGCACGGATTCCCACGACTTGACCGCGGCAGAGTCCACTGTCAGCGAGAAAAAGACTTTACCGTCGGAGACAACGATATCGGAAAGCACTCGCGCGGCCGGCAAGGGGGCGCCTTCTGGCGATGGCACCTTTGCCAAAGCCGCGAGAACCTGCTCCTTGCTCACCGCCATAACTGCATGTCCTTTAAAGCCTGATTTCGTCGACACCATAAGCGCGGCGGCGAAGCGGTCAATGCAGGGTGGTTGACGCCCTTGCCCCCGCAATGACCTATTGGCAGATAAGCATCGGCCGCGGCCGGCCAAGAGGAAATTTCCAAGGGAGAACGGTAATGGCGAAGGTGGCGTTTCTGGGCCTGGGTGTCATGGGCTACCCGATGGCGGGGCATCTGAAGAACAAAGGCGGGCACGAAGTCACCGTCTATAACCGCACCGCGGCCAAGGCCGAACAATGGGTCAAGCAACATGGCGGCAAATTAGCCCCTACCCCAAAGTCCGCTGCCGAAGGCCAGGACTTCGTCATGTCCTGCGTCGGCAACGACAACGATCTGCGCGAAGTGACCTTGGGTCCCAATGGCGCATTCGCCGGCATGGGAAAAGGCAAGATTTTCGTCGACCACACGACCGCGTCTGCGGAAATCGCCCGTGAGCTTCACTCCGCCGCCAAGAAAAGCGGTTTTGATTTCGTCGACGCACCTGTGTCCGGCGGCCAGGCCGGCGCCGAGAATGGTGTCCTCACAGTCATGTGCGGGGGTGAAGCCGATCCGTTCGGTCGCGCCGAGAAGGTGATCGCCGCCTATGCCCGCGCTTGCAATCTGCTCGGCCCGCCGGGGTCAGGTCAGCTCTCAAAGATGGTCAACCAGATCTGCATTGCGGGGCTGGTGCAAGGTTTGGCCGAAGGCCTGCACTTTGCCAAGAAATCGGGTCTCGATATCGAGAAGCTAATCGCAACGATTTCCAAAGGCGCGGCACAATCCTGGCAAATGGAAAACCGCTACAAGACGATGGCGGCGAATAAATTTGATTTCGGATTTGCGGTCGACTGGATGCGCAAGGATCTCGGAATTTGTCTCGGCGAAGCACGCAAGAATGGCGCGCACCTGCCGGTTACGGCGCTGGTCGACCAGTTCTACTCGGAGATCCAATCGATGGGTGGCAAACGCTGGGATACTTCGAGCCTGATCGCCCTGCTCGATCGGTGATCGTGCGCTATGCTGCTGCACTCGGCCGGGCCGACACGGCCGCATGCCAACGTTTTACGTTGCCTGCGCCATCGGGCATCGTAAGCCGCGCCGGCTTCATGAAATCGACCGCGACCTGTACCGTGATGTCGGCGACCGTGTAGCGGTCGCCTGCAATGAACTCGCGGTTGCCGAGTTCGCGGTCGAGCAGTTCGAGAAACCAGGTCACGCGCGGCCTGTTGGCATCGGCCCATGCCGGCACCTGCGGAATTTCCAATGCCTTCATCGCCGGGTGCGTGTGGCGGAAGACCGCAGCCACGTTCGAGAAAAAATTTATTTCCGCCCGCCGATTCCACATCTCCACGATGGCGGCGTCTTTCGCTCCGACGCCAAACATCGGCGGCTCGGGATGCAGCATTTCGAAATAACGGCAGATCGCAATTGACTCCGTGATCACCGTGCCATCGTCGAGCACCAAAGACGGCATCCGCTGTAGCGGGTTGATCGCGGTGTATTCCGGCGTTTTGTGCTGCATCGACATCATGTCGACCTGCTCGGTCGGCAGCGTGACCCCCTTTTCGGCCAGGAATATGCGCGTGCGGCGGGGGTTCGGGGCTACCTTGCTGTCATAGAGTTTCATTGGTCCCCCATCGTCCGAAGACGTTTTTTCCGTCGCGGAACACCCGAACATGGCCAAAAACCGCTGTCAAAGGGGATAAACAATCCTTAACCAGAGATTTTAGGCCCCTCTTAAGCTTGGTCTTAAGGATTTTGCGCAAGGCTCCGCCGGTGTTTTGTGCAAGTGCCAGCGTCATTTAATGCCGACTCCAGGCGAACAACCCGACCTCACTGCGCTGCCACCGGATGACTCGCCGGTGAAGCGGCGCCTTGCCGCGCAATACGTGCGCGAGGCGCGTGACCGCCTGACGTCAACGAGTGGCACGCGCCCCGCCTTCGACTACGAATTGTTGCGGCAATACGCGCAAAACCGGATCTCGGCCTCGCTGGTCATCCTGCTGCTGGTGACCACCGTTGGCTTCATGTCGAGTGTGTGGACGGGCGCACTGGGCGCAGGCGCATGGACCGCCGCGGTTCTGGTAATCCACGCCATTATTGTTACCAAGTGTCGGCAGTTCCTCGAAAAGCCAATGCACGAGGTGTCCGCGCGCGCTTGGCGGCTGCGCTTCGTTACGCTTGATCTGTTTTACGGGCTGGCCTGGATGTTCATCCTGATCCACCCGATCGGGATCGACGAAAGCTCGAGCACCTTTATGCTGTTTGTGATGCTGCTGGTGGTGGCAGTGTCGAGCATGTTGGCATCCAGCCTGCCGACCGCGGTCTTTGCCGCGACATTTCCCGTCACCACCGCAATCGCGCTCGATTTCATTCTGCAAGGCACGCTACGCCATTATATTCTCGCCCTCATGGCGTTGACCGCGCAAGGCTACTTCGCGGCCCTCACCTATCGACTTTACTCAAGCACGCTCGCAACGCTGGAAGCGCGCGCCGAAAAGGATGCCTTGATCGGCGAACTCGAACAGGCGAAGGCAATTTCAGACGAAGCGCGCCGTCGGGCGGAAGCTGCCAATATCGCCAAATCGCGTTTTCTCGCGCAGATGAGTCACGAACTACGTACACCGCTCAATGCGATCCTAGGTTTTTCCGAGGTCATGAAGACCGAGGTGTTCGGGCAACACGCGGTATCGGCCTACAAGGAATATTCCGCCGATATCCATAACTCGGGCGTTCATCTACTCGGACTGATAAACGAGATTCTCGATCTGTCGCGCATCGAGGCTGGCCGTTACGAGCTCAACGAAGAATCCGTTTCGCTCGTCGCCATCGTCGAAGACTGTCACCATCTCCTCAAACTTCGCGCGAGCAACCGCGGCATCACGATTCATGAAGTCTTCGAGCCGGCCATGCCACGACTCTGGGCGGACGAACGCGCCATTCGTCAGATCTGTCTCAATTTGCTGTCGAACGCGATCAAATTTACGCCGCAGGGCGGCGAAATCTGGTTGAAGGTTGGCTGGACCGCCTCGGGCGGCCAGTACGTCAGCGTCAAGGACACCGGCGCCGGCATCCCCGAGGAGGAAATCCCAGTTGCGCTGGCGTCTTTTGGCCAAGGCTCGAATTCGATCAAATCGGCTGAACAAGGCGCCGGCTTGGGCCTGCCGATCGCGAAAAGCCTGGTCGACCTGCATGGTGGGACATTTACGCTGAAGTCAAAGCTTCGTATCGGCACTGAGGTGGTTGTCACATTTCCACCCGAACGAGTTGTGGCGGCAATGGCGCCCATGACGGAACATGCACCGCCCATCGTATCGCCCGCCGACCTGGAATTGACCCCCGAGGAGAAGCGCCGCATCAGCCGCCGGCCGCTGTTTCGGGCCGGCACATAGACCCAAAGCCTTGCGACAATCACACAATTGCCTTCCCGGATGCGATGCTTAAGGTCGCATCCGACTCGGCCCGAGCGAACCCATGATCGAGACCCCAATCGCAACACCTTGCGTCAAAATCTGCACCCTCGATGCCCGCGCCGGCCTCTGCCTCGGCTGCGGCCGGACGGTCGATGAAATCACGCGCTGGAGCAGGATGACCGCTTCCGAGCGTGCACAGGTGCTGGGCGAGCTGCCCGCTCGTCTGGCCGCAAGCGGTACCGCGCAAACGGCTGCGGCAATGGGGTGACGCCGTGAGCCGCCGCCTCGTCTGGTCCCTACTGTTTGGTGTTGCCTTGTCGCTTGCGGCGTTGATCGCAAGCAGCGACCAGGACGCCATTACAAATTTGCTCAAGCACGATGTGGGATCGCTCGCGATCAAGATCGTGCTGGTCGTGTTCGTCGGGGGGCTCGTGCTGGCGCTGTTCCGCGAAAGCCTGTCGAAGGCAATCGAAGCGGCGGCTTTCTGGGCCGTGGTCGGTTTGCTCCTGGTGGTTGGCTACAGCTACCGCTTCGAGCTCCGTGAAGTCGCCGACCGCGTCGTCGCCGAACTCGTGCCCGGCCATGTAGCGGGTCATGGACGCAATGTTGAAGTTGTGCGCGGGCACGGCGGCGATTTCGCCGTCGCAGCGCATATCAATGGCACGCGTGTTCCGATGGTGCTCGATACCGGCGCAAGCTCTGTTGTGTTGACGCAAGAAGCGGCCAAGGCCGCTGGTCTGCCGATCGAAGTGCTCAACTACACCGTCAATATCGATACAGCGAACGGCCGCACGCGTGCGGCGGCAGTCACGCTCGACCGGCTCGCTGTCGGTGGTCTGACCGAACGGGCGGTGCCGGCATTGGTTGCCCAGCCGGGTCAGCTCAAAAACAATTTGCTCGGAATGAGCTTCCTCAACCGGCTGGAAAGCTGGGAGGTGCGCGGAGACAAGCTGCGTTTGCGCGGAATTCAATAGACGGTCACGGCCAGATCAAGCTCGCGGAAAATCGTAGCGCGACCAGGATCAGGAATATTCCGAAGGCTATCTCCAGCTTTCGCCGCGGGAGCCAATGCGCCAGTCGAACGCCATAGCTCGTTGTAAAACTCGATACCGGCGCCATCAGCACGAACCCGATCAGCGATACGAAGCCGATCGACAGCGGCGGAAGCTGCGTGACGTATGGCCAGCCAGCGATCATGTAGCCGATCGTACCGGCAATCGTGATCGGAACACCGACGCCGGCCGAAGTGCCGACAGCCTGGTGCATCGGACGCCCATAGAGGGTAAGCACTGCGTTTGAGATGGCCCCGCCGCTCACGCCGACCAGCGATGACACAAGGCCGGTGATCAGACCGTAGATCGCAAGAACACCGCGACTCGGCAATTCATTTCCGAACTTCCACCGGTCGCCGCCCCATAACATGCGCACGGCGATGAAGATGACGAAAAAGAGAAAGGCGCTTTTAAACACTGCCGGAGGCGCAAAAGACGCTGTTGCGGAGCCGATCACAACGCCCACAATCGCGGGCAGCGCCCAGATGCGCAGCACTACAGGGATAACTGCCCCTTTCTTTTTGTGGCCGAGATAGGAGCGGACCGTGGTCGGCACGATGATCGCGAGCGAGGTGCCGATGCAGAGCTGGATGCGGACATCTTCGGGCACGCCGATGACGCGAAACACTTCGTACAGCACAGGCACGATGATGGCGCCGCCACCGATCCCGAACAGCCCGGCGAGAATCCCCACGAGAATGCCCGCCCCCGCGATCCAGAGCGCGAGCAAGGCGATCTCGCTGATCGGATATCCCAGCAGCATGAATCCTGAAAAATGTGCGGCGCGGCAACGGAACTTAAGCGGCGATGTGCGCCAAATCCGCAGATCTGTCCAGCACCACAGCCAGCGCATCAGCCATGACCGCGGCGCTGGCGCCGGGCTTGACGGCTTCAGTTGCCAGATGCCGGCGGAAGGCACGCGCGCCGGGCACTGCGCGGAACAGTCCAAGGACGTGGCGCGTGATCGCGTGGACTTTTACGCCCTTGGACAATTCACGCTCGATATAGGGAATGAGCGCAAGTGCTGCTTCTCTGGACGATGTGAAAGGCGCGGGCACCCCATAGATCCCTGGATCGACGTCGAGCAATCGCCATGGCTCCTGGTAAGCAGCCCGTCCCATCATGACGCCGTCCAGCATGCCAAGTTCCGTTTGCGCCTGCTCAAGGGTAGTGATGCCACCATTCAAAATAATTTCGAGATCCGGATGTCCGGCTTTCAGTCGGCGCACAAGCGCATAATCGAGCGGCGGCACATCACGATTTTCACGCGGTGACAGTCCCTTTAGCCAGGCTTTGCGCGCATGCACAATGAGCGCGTCGACACCGGCCGTCTTGACCGCGTCCGTGAATCCAAACAGCGCTTCCTGCGGATCCTGTTCATCAATTCCGATCCGGCACTTGACCGTCACGGGAATCTCGACGGCGGACTTCATGGCGGTGACACAGTCAGCGACAATCGCGGGCTCCGCCATCAGGCAGGCGCCAAATCGGCCTTCCTGGACTCGATCTGACGGACAGCCGACGTTGAGGTTGATTTCGTCGTAGCCGAAATCCTCACCAATGCGCGCCGACTGGGCGAGCGCTGCCGGCTCGCAGCCGCCAAGCTGCAGCGCGACCGGATGTTCGGCGGAATCAAAGCCTAGCAACCGCGCACGATCACCATGTAGGACCGCGCCGGTGGTGACCATCTCAGTGTAAATCAGCGCACGCCGCGTCAGCAGACGGTGGAAGAACCGGCAGTGCCGGTCGGTCCATTCCATCATCGGAGCGATGCAAAAGCGGCGATCCAGCGCTTTTTGCGTTTTTGCTGGTTTTTCAGTCAAATTTAGTTCACGGGTCATGTCGTTAGGAAAGCCCCAAGGCTTTCCAGCGTGGGGCCTAAAAGTTACATCGTGGTCTGCGGCTTCGTAAACTAGCAGATGACCTTGCTTTGAAACAATTGCTAGGTTTAGCGGCGGGGCTCGATCACCCTCGCGGCCTGGTGGATGTGCCCTTAGAAAGTTAAACTGGATCGTCTGCTTGCCCGAATAAATCCAAGCCGGCAACAACCAAATCGCGCTGAATGTTCGTTTGGTCAGCATCCTGCATAAGACCAAGCGCCCAAAGATCGAGTCCTTCCCGTTTGACAACGGCTATAGAAAAACCAGCATCGACAAAACGCTGGCCGAGCGACGCACTGGTAAAGCCGGTTTTGTGAGACATGTAGTGGCGGCCTCCAGCAATCGATGTTGAATGACCATACAACATATCAAGCGGAGTAATGGGACCGGCAGGTGAAGTATAGGCAACATGATCGAGGCCGCGGTCTAAAACTAATGAGGCAACTGCCTCCAGATCGGGAGATGTGACCAGAGCAAAGCCATTGGGCTTCAAAACTCGTTTGAATTCCGCCAGCGCCAAAGGGACCTCATGAGCGTAAAGATGCTCAAGCGTGTGCGACGACCAAATTGCATCAAAACTTTGTGGCTTGCATGATGACCTCATGTCCGTGATTGAGGACACGATGTCCGGCCTCGCCTGCGGATCGATGTCAATCCGAACCTCCTGCCACATATCTCGTGAAAAGATCGCGTGCAATTTGCGCGCGGCATGAGGTCCGGACCCGGCGTTAAGAACTTGCTTCAAGGATTTCCTTTCCTTGATCGGAGCGTCGACTCTCTCTCGAATTTTTTCCATGTATTAACATCGGCGAATAAGCTTTAAAAAATGATTCATTTTGCGCTGTAACTTGATTCAATAACCCTTCCGGTAGACACTTTATTGAAAGTCAAATGAACAGAGGATTCGGATATGGCCGAAGTCCGATCTGTTGCTCATCGCGACGCCCGTACACGATTGAGTCGACGTGGAGTCCTAGGATGGATGACCGCAAGCCTTTTTCTACGACCTTATCCGGCCTCAACCATGGATGTTCAACAGCCGGACTGGAACGAGGTCCGTCGCATCGCTGAAGGCGTCCTGGCTCACGAATCTTCAGAGAATTCATTGCCTTTTGAGCGGCCCGATCGAGCGGTTTTAGTCGACTCACCGCGTAAGGTCTTTTTTCACTACTTCCCACCGTTTCCACTTTCGTTCAGCAATCAACCTCG
>Ga0070713_100001556_pt1 | contig 14670 bp, 12 predicted proteins | sample LARL82metaG_FD_65465 | JGI IMG/M metagenome (GOLD analysis project Ga0070713, IMG submission 65465) | Corn, switchgrass and miscanthus rhizosphere microbial communities from Kellogg Biological Station, Michigan, USA - LAR L8-2 metaG | ecosystem: Host-associated > Plants > Roots > Rhizosphere ...
CAAGACGGTCTCCAATGAAGATGCCGAATCCACGCGCCGGTTTACCATCGTGCTCGTGAATCTTTGGTAAACCTTTCGGAAAGTCGTACACGATGTGATAGATCGGATGCGACAGCGGAACATCCACGAGCTCCCGATCGGGGAAGACGCGTTTGATCTCCCGCCGGAAGCTCGAGTCGATGCCGTAATTGTCACTGACGTGCAGAAATCCGCCGCGGGTGAGATACTCACGGAGTCGTACGACTTCTTCGTCACTGAAGCGGATATTTCCGTGGCCAGTGACGTGAAGAAAGGGATACTCCCAGAGCTTGTCGTCCATGATTCGCACGCGCGCCTCGGTCCTGTCGACGTCGAGCGACGTGCGCTCACGAATCGCCGCGAGAAGATTCGGCAGACTCGATGGATTCGCGTACCAGTCACCGCCGCCGTCGTACTGGAGGCGTGCGATGGTTAGATGGGTGGACGGGGTTGCGGGGTGCGGGGTGCGGCTTCCGGGTGGCGTGTAGCCGCTGACGGCAACAAGTCCGAGCGCTATCGTCAACCCCGCAAGCACATGTCGTGTCTTCGACCCGCGCTCGCCACTAGCCGCCGGCCTCGCCACGCGCCGCGCGTCACGCGCTAGAGTCATTTGCCCCTTTCCTCCTCGACGATCGAATACGCTCTATTCCGCGGAATACCGAGCTCCGCGACGAGTAAAGCCACAACGTCTCGCGCGGTGCGTCCCTCTGAAACCAGCGTCCGTGCCCGCGCGCGCACGTCCAACTCGTCTGCGACAGGCGCCTCCGCACCGGCGAGCACAATCACGACCTCGCCTCGTGGTGGCGTATCGCTGTAGTACGCGCGGAGCTCGGACACCGTTCCGCGGCGCACCTCTTCAAATTGCTTTGTCATTTCGCGGGCCACCGCGACAATTCTTCCTCCGGCGCCTCGCTCCTCGAGATCGGCCAGCGTATCAGCCAGTCTCGTCGGCGCCTCGTACACCACGGCAGTATGATGCAAAGACACGAGCTCGGCGAGCGTCACCGTTCGGTCCTTTCCTTTTCGCGGAAGAAAGCCGTAAAAGGTGAAGCGCTCGGCATCCATCCCCGACGCAACGAGCGCGGCGAGTAAGGCCGAGGCGCCTGGTATCGGTACCACATCGATGCCTGATTCGATGGCTGCCCGTACGAGTCGTGCTCCGGGATCGGAGAGGAGCGGCGTCCCAGCATCGGATATGAGCGCGAGCTCCTCGCCCGACTGGAGGCGTGCGAGGAGCGTCGGAATCATCCGGGCTTCATTGTGCTCGTGATACGATGCGACTGCTGTTCGGATTTCGTACCGGTCGAGCAGCGTGCGCGAATGCCGGGTGTCTTCGGCGAGTATGAGTGTCGCAGCGCGAAGCACCTCGATCGCCCGAAAAGAAAAATCCCCCAAGTTGCCGATGGGGGTGCTGACGACGTGCAGTCGTCCTCGGGCGATCGACGAGTTCACCCCATTTAGACTACTCGCCAGGGAAGCTGGTCGTACAGTCCGGCAGACTGGAACATGTGCCGCCGATCCCACGTGAGCTCTTTGATCAACTGCTCCGGTGGGAGCACGTCGTGATCGACAGCGGCCCAGATGACTTCCTTCATCCAGGCCGCCATCGCTTTCGTGAGCTTCGCGGTCTCGGTCACCGGATCCATCGCGGGGCGACCGTTGAACGAAAAGCCCTCCAGCGAGTCGTGCTCCGTAAGCAAATTCTGGCGAGCCTGCTCGGCGATGGCGGGAGCACCTTCTTTCCCCTGGGCGATGAGACGCTGCACGAGTCCAGTCGCCAGCTCACGATATGCTTGCACGAGAGCGGGCGGCGCCTGCACCGGCAGCGGCGGCGCTTCCTGCCAGCGCTGCAGCTTCGCTCCGTTTCGTCCCTCGCGCGCGAATAGCTTGGCCACGCGATCGACCAACGAATCATTGTGGCCGCCGCCGGCCATGAACGCGCGCTCGACATTCCCGTTCTTGAAGACGAGGTAATTGACGGTGTCGTCGGCGATGATCTCGACGGACCCGTCAAACGTGATCGCCATCAAATACGGAAAGAGCACGCCCGGATCGCTGACGGCGAGACCATCGGGCCACGCTTCCGCCTCGCGCGTTTGCGCGGTGAACATGCAGGCGAGCTGCGCTTCATCGGCTTCGTGGAAGCAGATCTCCCCGTACTCCGGCTCGGTGGGCACCATTTCCAGTGCCTTTGCAATGGCGATGACGTTTGAGCCGTTCTTGTCGCGAATCGTGGCGTTCACGACCTCGCCCCGTTGCATGTAGAGCGTCACGAACTCTTCAGGGAGCCAGATCGCGACGTATCCCGACACCCGCGCCGAGCGATCCCGTTTCGCGTCACTGAGCAGGTTGCGCAAATGGATGTACGCGAGCCGCGTGCGCGGGAGCAGCACTCGGGCGTACGGATAGCGCAAACCAGCTACATGGTGGTGCATCGCGAAACGAGGAGGGAAAAAGAAAGCACCCAGCCGCGCGGAAACGGCCGGGCGCCACGGGGCGTCCCGGCCGTCGCTCGCGCGCGGCACATATGGGACGCATGAGTTGGCTGTGAGGTATCGGGCTGGTGGTTGGTGGTTGGCGGCGGGCGGCGGGCGGCGGGAAAAGGAAAGGCGGCGCAGAGCGCCGCCCAATCCGAATTTCACCGTTTACCCATTACTGACCAGCCCCCACCGCCGGTCACCGATCACTAGCCATCGCTTCAGGCGGCTCCCGCCGGTGCATGCTGCTCGAACTTCGACTGGATCATGTTCTTCGGCACCGCGCCGATGATCTGATCGACCACCTTGCCGTTCTTGAAGAAGAGGAGCATCGGGATCGAGCGGACGTTGAAGCGGGACGCCGTTTTGATGTTCGCGTCGACATCCATCTTGGACACTTTGACGCGTCCCTGGTATTCGGCCGACAGCTGATCGAGGATCGGCGAGATGATGCGGCAGGGGCCGCACCAGGTGGCCCAAAAATCGACGACCGCGAGGCCATCGTGCTTCTCGATTTCCTGCTCGAAAGTCGCGTCGGTGACAGCCACAGCGTTGGACATGCTCGTCTTTTTCCTCCCGGCGTGCGACGCGCGTCAAATGCCTCGCGTCGAAGTTAGCTTGTCGTGACTTTCTACGGACCTACCTGCTCGTGCACAAATCAGAGAATTCCGGGGCTCACATCGCCCACATTGGCATTGCCGTTCGCAGCGTCGACGCCCTCGTCCCATTCTATCGCGATGTCCTCGGAATGAAGGTCGTGCCTCTGGACGACGCCGATGGTGCGCGGATTGTCGGCCTGGCAGCCGGGCAGGCCCTGGTCGAGCTTCTCGAGCCTGCCAAAGATGAATCACCCATTGGCAAATTCATCGCCAAGCGCGGCCCCGGCATTCACCACGTGTGCTTCGCCGTAGACGATCTCTCCGCCGTGCTCGACCGCTGCCGCGCCGCCGGCATTCGTCTCATCGACGAACAGCCTCGTCTCGGCGCGGAAGGCAAGCAGATCGCGTTTCTGCACCCATCCTCCACAGGCGGCGTCCTGATCGAGCTGACGGAAGGATGATCGGCGGTGGTCGGTGGTCGGTGGTCGGTGGTCAGAGATCACAATCACCATTTACGGACCACCGTTCACCGTTCACCCCCGAGCACCGATCACCCCCGAGCACCGTTCACCGACTACCCTTGGACTTACACAAATCCGTCAGCGCTTCCATGTCGAAGGTCCGAACGTACCATCGGCCGTTAGGGCCCGCGACCGCATAGAAGTTAGCCGACCGCGTCAAGGGGCCGCGGCGGAGAGTCGCGTTGACCACGCGCTCGTTGTTCGGGGATGCAGCGTCGCTCACGATCTGATGCGTGTCGTGCGACAGGTAGCACATCATCAGCAGCTCGCGCTTTTCCATCTCCTCCCGCGGAATCGTTCCCGCGTCGCGTACGGAGCCCGCCGTGGAGCCCCACACGGCGGAAAGCGCCTGCAGGTCGCCGTTCTTTCCCGCGTCGAGAAACGCGAGGACGGCACCCCGCGCGTCCGCCGCACCTGTGGCGCTGCCGGCGGGCGCCACGGCCGGCTGCGGCGCAGTGGTCGTGCGACTCGGTGACGTCGCGCATGCCGTCGTAAGCAGAATTATCGATGCGATGCTACCCGCGATTAACTTCATGACTCGTTGGTGTGATGGGGTTTGCCTTCGTCGCCGAGCTCTCGCGTAAGTAATAACGAATAACCCACTGCCCGTCCTAACCAAACCGGCGCCGACCGTGCTTAGACGACAGCGGCTTTACATCAACATCGATCATGTCGCCACGGTGCGCCAAGCCCGCCGCGGTGACGAGCCGGATCCCGTCGAAGCCGCGCGCCTCTGTGAGCGCGCCGGTGCCGACGGCATCACCGCGCACCTGCGCGAGGATCGACGGCACATTCAGGACGGGGACATCGAGCGCCTCGCAACGACGGTGACGACGGTGCTCAATCTCGAGATGGCCTGTACCGACGAGATGATCGCCATCGCCACGCGCCTTCGACCCCACCAGGTCACCCTCGTGCCGGAGCGCCGCCAGGAAATCACCACTGAGGGAGGGCTGGACGTCGCAAGCGATCCGAAACGGCTCCGCGACGGGCTTGCGCGGCTCAACGACGCCGGCATTCGCACGAGCCTCTTCATCGCGCCCCATCGAGATGCCGTTGAGCGATCACGCGACCTCGGTGCCGCCGCGATCGAGTTGCATACGGGTCAGTACGCGCACTGCCCTGATGATTCGCAAACGCTCACCGCACTCGTCGAGGCCTCGCGCCTCGGTGCGAAGATCGGATTGGCCGTGCACGCCGGCCATGGTTTGACGGTTCGAAACGTCGGTCCGGTGGCGGCGATTCCCGAGATCGAAGAGCTCAACATCGGCCACTCGGTGGTGAGCCGAGCGATCTTTGTCGGGCTCGCCGAGGCCGTCCGCGAGCTGCGCGACGTTATGGACGAGGCCAGAGGGTCGTCCTAGCTTTGTCGGGGTCGTTACCGTTGTAGATCGTGCCGTGGGCGCCAGTTGCTCCCCAAGCCCGCGGATTGCCTTCGCCCTCTGCCCTCCACCCTCTGCCCCGATGTCTTCCGGCTTTCTCGACTTCTTCATCCTCGAAGCAAGCGAGTACGTCGAGCAGCTCGACGGGCTGTTGGCGCGCGCCAGCGCGACGAATGCTCCGGTTGACACGGAGGCCCTGGCGCGGAACGCCCGCGCCCTTCGTGGCAGCGCGACGATGGCCAAGCTCACGCCCTTCGCCGAGCTCTCGACGGCGCTGGAGCGGGTTGGACGCGGGCTGCGCGAGGGCACCGTCTCCTGGTCGCCCGCGGTTGCGGGCGCGCTCGTCGCCGCGGTCGACGATCTGAAGATTCTCATTCGCGCCGTGCGGAACTGGTCGGGCGCCGACGATCAGCGCGCGACCGCACGCGCCGCGGAACTGACGCGAATCGCTCCAGCCGCCACCCCGGCCGCGGCCACCGCCGCGACACCGGGGGCCTCCGGGACCGGCTTCTTCGCCGCCGAATCGTCAAACATCGCCGCCGGCCTCGAGCTGCTCGCGACCCGGCCTAACGATCGAGACGCCGCGACAAACGTGTTGCGGCGGGTACGCGCGATACGCGGCGTCGCCGGCATCAAGGACGTTGCCCCGCTCGCCGACGTCATGGCTGGCGCGGAGCTCGTCGCCAAGCCGCTCGAGCTGGGCCAGGGACCACTCGACACCGATCGGGTTGCCTTTCTTCGTGCGGCGGCCGCATTGCTTCGGCGCGCCGCCGCCGCAATGCGTGATGGAAAGCCTGCCGATGCACCATCGCCCGAGCGCGATGCCTTCGTCGACGCCCTGTCCAAGTTCGAGGCGCGCGAGCAGGACGCCGCGCGCATCGTCCCGATTACCCAGCTCTTCTACGCCGATGCCGGACCTCATGTGGTGAGTGCGTCGCCGCATCCGCCCACGACTCCTGCCGAGCGTTTCCGGCTCGAAGTGGTGAGTCAGGGTGAACACCTGCGTGGGCTCGTCGCCGATGCACGTCGCGCGAACGATCCAACGGCCACCGATCGTATTCGCCGCGAGCTGCGGCATGCCCTCGCCGCGCTCAAGGCGGACGCCGAGAGCTTCGCCGAGAATGAAGTCGCGGAGCTCATCGGAGCGCACTTCGACGCGGTGAAGTCGCTCGACTACCTCGCGCTCAACGCACTGGAAGTGCTCGCTCAAGCATTGGCGAGTCCCGGTGCGCAAGGCGAACGCCTCGCGTCGCGACTGGCGGAGCTCAAGGTGGGCCGGAGCGTCGACGCGGGGATTGGCGAGGGATTCGCGCCTACTCCTTCGCAGACAGCGTCGGCCGCAGCCGCACCTCCGCCTGCTCGTCAGGCACCCCAGGGGCCTCTCACCCCCGGCTCCTTTTCGACAATGCCGACTCCGGTGATCACGCCACGCATTCGCGCCGACGCCAGCCTGGCGACGCCGCTGATGTCGCCTAACGCGGCAACCTCCGCGCCGCCGGCCGCACCGACCACCCCGCCACCCGTGGCACCAACGCCCCGCGCGAGTGCATCGCGCAGCCACACGCCCATCGGCGCGCACCGCGTCTCGACGCCGCGCGACACGATGGCCGTACTCGATCAAGGCATCGATAGTCTCAACTCGATTGCCGCTCAACCGATGAGCGAGCCGGTCGAGCTACCGGAGCAGCCGCTCGTTCCAATCGACGCTCTGCTCTACCGGGGGCGCGCCGCGATCGAACGCGCCATCGAGCTTCGCGAAGAGATCCGTCGTCAGGGCGGCTCGGCGAGCGACGACACGATGGCCGAGTTGTTCGACCTGCTCGATCTCGCGCTCGCGGAGTAGCGCGATGCGCTTTGGCTGGCGCGGCGCGCTCGGAATCCTGCTGAGCGTCGCGCTTCTCTGGTGGGCATTCCACGACATCGCGTGGGCGCAGGTCGCGGTCGAGATTCGGCGGGCGAACCTCTGGCTATTGCTCCTCTCGGCGCTCGCCGCGACTGGCATCTTTCCGCTGCGCGCGGTTCGCTGGCGCGTCATTCTCGATCCAGTCGCGCCGAATCTTCCCTTTGGGCCGCTCTGGCGATCTACGGCGATCGGGATGATGGTGAGCAACGTTATACCGGCTCGCGCGGGTGAGCTGGCACGCGCGTACGCGTTGTCTCGCGAAGTTGACGAAGTTCCCTTCTCCACCGCCTTCGCGTCGCTGGCGGTGGATCGGGTGTTCGATGCCCTCATCGTATTGATGCTGATGTTCGGCGCGATGATGATGCCGAGCTTTCCGTCCGGCGCGGCCGGCAAAGTCGCCGGGTATGCGATCGGCGGGGCTGTATTCGTCGTCGCGGTCGTGATCGTGCTGTACGCGATCGTGTTCTTCCCGAAGCAGATCATCTCCATCTTCGAGTTGGTGGCGCGTCGCGTCGCGCCCAGGTTCGAGGAGCGCGGCCGCGAAATACTCGTGAAGTTCGCGAACGGTTTGAGTGTGCTGCGCAGTCCGCGGCGCTTTGCGTTGGTCTTCTTCTGGGCGCTCCTCCACTGGCTGCTGAACGCGTCGGCATTCTGGCTGGGATTTCTTGCCGTCGGCGTGCGCGCTCCGTTCGGGACGGCGCTGTTCGCCCAGGGGCTCATCGCCATCGGCGTCGCCTTCCCATCGAGTCCCGGCTTCTTCGGTACCTTCGAAGCGTTAGGCAAGTTTGCCTTGGGACTCTACGGCATCCCGCAAGCGCCGGCGGTGACATGGGCGATCGGCTTCCATCTCCTCTCGTTCATTCCGATCACGCTCATCGGCGCGTATTACTTCGCGCGCGCGGGACTCAGCTTCACGGAGCTGAGCCGCGCCGGCTCCGGAGGGCCACCGCCTAACGATCAGCCGCCGGCGGCGGAGCTGCCGCCTCGGCCGCGCGCAAATCCGCCCGCGGCATGACGCGCACCGCGCGAGTAGCCGCGCAGGCGAAGATCAATCTTCTGCTGCGGGTACTCGCGCGGGAATCGTCGGGCTATCACGGTATCGAAACCATCTTTCTGCGGCTCGGCCTCACCGACAATGTGGTTGTACGAGTCGGCGACGCGATTCACGGACGCACGCTCGACTGCAACGGCAAGCTTCCGCCCGGCGGACTCGGCGATATCAAGGACAATCTCGCCTATCGCGCGGCGTGCGCGTACGCCGATGCAACGGGATGGCCAGGGCACTTCGCGATCGAGCTCACGAAAGACATTCCAATCGGGGCCGGCTTGGGCGGAGGCAGTGCCGATGCGGGTGCGGTGCTGCGAGCACTCGACGCGTTGTCGCCGTCACCACTCGGACGACGGCTCGTCGAGCTGGCGCCGTCGCTCGGCGCCGACGTCGCGTTCATGACGATCGACAGCCCGATCGCACTCGCCTGGGGTCGCGGCGAGCGAATGCTGCCACTCCCCGCCCTGGCGGCTCGCCCCGTGGTCGTCCTCGCTCCCTCCTTCTCGGTATCCACCAAGGATGCGTACGATTGGCTCTCTCGCGACCGCGGGTCGTATGAAGCACGTGCGGTGGTCCTGACGCCCACGGAGCTCGATACCTGGGAAGGCATCGCAGCATCGGCGGTCAACGATTTCGAGCCGGTCGTGAGCCGACACCACCCGGCTATTGCCGCATACGTGGATGCGCTCCGCGCTGCGGGCGCACTGCCCGCGATGATGAGCGGGTCGGGCTCCGCCGTGTTCGGCGTGTTTGCCGACGCGCAGTCGGCACTGGGCGCTCTGGCGATGGCGATGCAAGCGCAGCCCGAGGGGAGCGCGCGCGGAGTCGTGGTGTGGACCGCCGAGCGGGTGGAGCGCGTCGAGACGAGTTCGTGACGCCGACTTGACAGTCGGTGGTGCGACTGTAAACGTTTCCAGCGATCGGAATCGCCGCGGTTGACCGTCGTTCGCGAGGTCACTTACGCCTCCACGTTCCCGCAGTCGATCGGCCACAATCCGCGACGTCGCCCGCCTGGCTGACGTCTCCGTCGCCACGGTTTCACGTGTGCTCAACGGCAGTGGGCCGGTGAGCGATGCCGCGCGCGAGCGCATCGAACGCGTGGCCGCACAACTGCGCTTCGCGCCGAACGGCGCGGCGCGCAGTCTAATTACCCGGCGCACCCATACAATTGGCGTGTTACTTCCCGACCTGTACGGGGAGTTCTTCTCTGAGGTGATACGCGGCATCGATCTCGTGGCGCAGCAGCATGGCTATCACATGCTCGTCTCGAGCTCCCACTCCGAGCAGCAGGCGCTCGAGGCGGCGCTCGACGCGATGCGTGGGCGCGTCGACGGATTGATCGTGATGTCGCCGGATCTCGATCAGCGTACGCTGCGCTCGACTCTTGCAGCCTGCCCCGCCGTCGTGCTGCTCAATTGTGCCGCGCAGTCGACGGAGTTCGACGCGATCAAGATCGACAACGTGGGCGGCGCGGCGGCGATGACGAAGCACCTGTTGTCGCTGGGCCACCGGCGCATCGCGTTCATCAGCGGCGCGACGGGGAATGTGGACGCCGAGGAGCGCAAGCGAGGGTACCGGCAGGCGCTCGAGACGGCACGCGTGAAGCAGCATCCGTTGATGGAGATCGACGGCGACTTCACGGAGCATGGAGGCTATGGCGCGGCGAGGGCGCTGGCGAAGCTGCCGCCGGAAACACGGCCGACGGCGATCTTCGCGGCGAACGATTCGATGGCGATTGGCGCGTTGAGCGCGCTGCGTGAGTTGGGGGTCGTGGTGCCGCGGGAGATCGCGGTGACCGGGTTCGACGACATCCCGATCGCGCAGTACACCAGTCCACCTCTCACCTCGGTGCACGTGCCGATTCTCGATCTCGGCGAACGGGCAACCGAGCGGCTCGTCGGTCAGCTCGCGAGCGAGCGGCGACGGCGCCGCGAATGCGAGACGCTACCGACAACGCTGGTCGTTAGGCAGTCGTGCGGCGGGAAGTCAGTTGGTGCGGGACACGGGGTGCGGACGGCGGTCCTTCGGGAACGATAGTCCGCGGACTACAAATCACTCGGAGGTTTGCTTCATGACAGGAAGAACAGGCATCGGTCGAGTCGTTGCGGCGCTCGCGGTCGCCGTCGCGGCGCTCGCGACGTCATCGCGTGGTGCACTCGCGCAGACGACGACGGGGACGGTGCGCGGCACCGTTGCCGGAGCCAACGGCGCGCCACTGAGTACAGCGCAGATCAGCGCGCGAAACGTGGAGAGTGGAGTTCCGCGCGGGACGACGAGTCGCGACGACGGCACTTACGTCCTTCCAGGGCTAGTGCCCGGCACGTACGAGTTCACCGTGCGCCGACTCGGCTACACTCCAATGACGCGCCAGGTTGTCGTCCAGATTGGGACAACTCAGTATCAGAATTTCACGCTGACGAATCAGCCAGTAACACTCAGCGCGATTACCGTATCGGCTGCCGCGCCGGTTGAGACTCGGACTTCGGAAGTCGCGACCAACGTAACAACCCAGCAGATAGAAAATCTGCCGACTTCCACTCGAAATTTCCTCGACCTCGCTGCGCTCGCGCCGGGTGTGATCGTGTCCGAGGACCGCATCAATGGCGTCAACGGCCAGCCTGTGGCAAAGACGATTTCCGCTGGTGGTCAACCGCCAAATTCCATCAACTTGTTTGTCGACGGCACCAGCTTGAAGAATGACATCACCTCGGGCGGCATTGCGGGTCAGGACGCGAGCCGCGGCAATCCCTTCCCGCGCAGCGCCGTACAAGAGTACCGCGTTATCGCGCAGAACTTCAAAGCGGAGTACCAGAATTCATCGAGCGCGGTGATCACCGCGACGACCAAATCTGGAGGCAATACGTGGAGCGGCGACGCGCTGATCAACTTCCAGAACAAGAACATGGTCGCGCTCGACAGCTTCCAGAAGAAAGACAAGAACAACAGCCCAGCAACGTTCGTGAAGCCGGACTACAAGCGGATGCTGGGTGCGGTGAGCATTGGTGGCCCGATCATCAAGGACAAGATGCACATCTTCGGGTCATATGAGAGCAATGTCCAGGATCGCACGCTTCGCGTTGCTGTGCCCGCGCCGACGACGGCAGCCGGAGCCTTTCCCGCCCTCGACACGGTGAACGTGACTCGGTATAACGGCAGCTTTGCCTCGCCGTTCCGCGAACAGCTCTTCTTTGGAAAGCTCGACAATTCCTTCAGCGAGAACTCCAGCGGCGAAATCAGCTTCAGCAATCGCACGGAGACCGACGTTCGCGACTTCGGCGGCGTGACCATCGATCAGGGCGCAACGGATTGGCGACAGAACGTGGCCATCGCGCAGGCAAAGCACAGCTACGTCAGCGGTGCGATGCTCAACGAGGCCAAGGTCGACATGACGTACTTTCGCCGGAACCCAACCGCGGATACACCGGATCTCATACAGAGGCACTATGTGTATCCGGGAGGAGATGCGCTTCTCGGGAGTTACGTGAGTGATCAAGATTTCAAGCAGCGAACCATTGGCCTGCGCGACGACATCACGTATACCGGATTCCGCTGGTCCGGTGAGCACGTCTTCAAGTCTGGTCTGAGTGCCGATTTCGTCCGCATGTTCGGCATCAAGGACAACAATCGCATTCCGACGTTTCAGTATGCCGCAACCGCGAATACCGGGAACGGTAATCAGACTTATAACTACCAGACGCCATTCCAACTGACATACCAGACCGGCGATCCGAACTTCAACTCGAACGACACACAAATCGGTGCATACGCTCAGGACGATTGGTCGCCGACCGAACGTCTGACACTGAATCTGGGCATTCGATGGGACCTCGAAACGAACATGCTGAATCGTGGCTTCGTGACGCCGCAGAATGCCGTAGATACGCTCACTCGCTACAATAGCCAGCTCGCGAACCCGATCAACATCAGCGACTACATCAGCAACGGGCATAATCGAAATCCCTTCTATGGCGCATTCCAGCCCCGGCTCGGGTTTTCCTATGCCATCGATCGTGCCAGCAAGACGACGGTGTTCGGCGGTTGGGGTATGTACTATGACCGCATCCAGCGCGATCTGTATGCAACGGATGAGAGTCAAAAAATCACGCACCCGGCGTTCACGGTGCAGTTCGCGCCTCGCGGCGTGGCACCCGTGGCGGGTCAGGTCGCATGGAGCGACTCATACCTAACGACCAATCGTGCGATCCTCGACCAGCTCGTACATACGTCCGGACTTCCCGAAATCTGGTTCATCCAGAATGACGCGAAGGTTCCGCGTTCGCAGCAGGCGAACCTGGGTGTCAGGCACCTATTCGGTCAGTGGGCGACGACCGTCACCTATGCGTACTCGCATGCGTACGACATGATGGCGCTGAATTGGATGAATTGCGGCGTCAACGCAAACGGCTTCGGCGTCATATGCAATGGGCCATTTGCGACCCAGCCAAACAGAGGCCTCAACCTACCAGCGCACGGGTTCCAGAATTTTATTTACTCGACTAACGACAAGGAGACGTGGTACAACGCGCTCCAGCTGCAGATCAACCGCCCGTATTTGAGGGCCACGCCGCACAGCATCGGCTGGGGTGTTGGGCTGTCGGCCAACTACGCCTCACGCGACCTCAAGGGGGCCGATGGCCTGAGCGATGACTTCGATTTCCCGACATCGGCGAGCATCCCGCGGCATCCGTCGAACGATGAGAAGCTCCGGCTTGTCGGCAATTGGATCACCGACGTACCGTACGTATTCGGGATTCAATTTTCCGGCCTGGTGACGTTAGGCGGGAAATACAAACAGGATGTCGGATGCAACTCGCGCTTCTGCGCGGGAGGCGATCTGAACCCGTACCAGCGAGGCGGCTTCACGGTCCCCGGAACCTTTCCCTATCAGAACGTCGACGTGCGCTTCCGGAAGGATTTCCCGAATCTCGGACTGAGTCATCTGAGATACGGAATTACCCTCGACGTTTTCAATCTCTTCAATCGGGCCAACCTCGGTTGCTTCAATACGAATGGCCGGCTCGTCAACAATGGCGGCGTTATCCAGCCGGATCCGGCATTCGGTACCGCGTCCTGCACGGTCAATGATCCGCGCCGATACCAGCTTGGCGCGGAGGTAAACTGGTAATATCCTCGCGAAGGCAGCGGACAAACATCCGCTGCCTTCGCCGTTAGGCTCTCAGCACGACGCGCCGAGCCGGCCGTCTGTCATAGGTTCGCCCAACAGCCTGATTCGTGAACAGCACTTCGCCGCCGCCACACCACGCCTTGCTCGAGAAATGGTTCGCGCTCGGCGTGGTCATGGTGGCCGCCGTACTCGCGCTCGATTGCAGTAACGGTGGCACAACCGCCATTTCGGGACCGACGCCCGACTTCCGCGCCGATCCATTCCTCGACACCGTCGAGACCCGCACCTTCCAGTGGTTCTGGGACAACACCAATCCGACGAACGGCCTCGTCCCCGACCGCTGGCCAACCAAATCCTTCTCGTCCGTCGCTGCTATTGGATTTGGCCTCACGGCATACATCGTCGGCGTCGAACGCGGCTACGTCTCTCGCAGCGATGCCGCCGCGCGGGTGTTGACGACGCTCAACTTTCTTTACCACGCGCCGCAGGGACCGGACGCCACCGGCGTCACCGGTTACAAGGGCTTCTTCTATCATTTTCTCGACATGAACACCGGCCTGCGCTTTCAGCAGGTCGAGCTGTCCACGATCGATACGTCGCTGCTGCTCGCCGGCATCCTTACGTGCCAGGAGTACTTCACCGGTGCTGACCCGAGCGAGGTGGCAATCCGCGCCGTCGCCGATTCGATTTACGCGCGTGTCGATTGGCAGTGGGCGTCGCCGAACGCGCCGCTCGTGAGCATGGGCTGGCACCCGGAGTCCAACTTCATCAATGCCGACTGGCGCGGCTACGACGAGGGGATGATCCTCTACGTGCTCGCGTTAGGCTCGCCGACCCACGCCATCTCGCCAACCGCGTGGGCTGCGTGGACGGCCGGCTATCAGTGGCAGACCTTCTATAGCCAGCCGCACGTCAACTTTGCGCCCCTCTTCGGGCATCAGTATTCGCATATCTGGATCGACTTTCGCGGCATCCAGGATCCGTACATGCGCGGGCGTGGCATCGATTACCTCGAGAACTCACGACGAGCGACACTCGCGCAGCGGTCGTATGCGATCGCCAATCCCAGCAAGTTCCGGGATTACGGCGCGAACATCTGGGGCCTCACGGCGTCCGACGGTCCGATGGACTCGGCATTCACGATCGACGGGGTCCAGCGCACTTTCCATACGTATATGGCCCGCGGCGCGGCGGCGAACGAGGTACAGGACGACGGCACGCTCGCGCCAACCGCCGCCGGCGGCTCGGTTGCCTTTGCCCCGGAGATCGCCGTTCCCGCTCTCAAGGCAATGCGCGAGAAGTACGGCGATCCGCTGTTCGGCCAGTATGGGTTCGTCGACGCGTTCAATCCCACGTATCACCTCGCCAGCGCGCGCGTCACACAGGGGCGAGTCGTCGATGGCGTGGGTTGGTTCGACACGGACTACCTCGGCATCGATCAGGGGCCGATCATCGCGATGATCGAGAATTACCGCACGGGACTGATCTGGAGGCTGATGCGTCAGAGTCCATACATCAAAGCAGGATTGCAGCGCGCGGGATTCGCCGGAGGATGGCTGCAGTGACTTGTCATCCTGAGGGCGCGAAGCAACCGAAG
>Ga0070713_100001557_pt1 | contig 14670 bp, 16 predicted proteins | sample LARL82metaG_FD_65465 | JGI IMG/M metagenome (GOLD analysis project Ga0070713, IMG submission 65465) | Corn, switchgrass and miscanthus rhizosphere microbial communities from Kellogg Biological Station, Michigan, USA - LAR L8-2 metaG | ecosystem: Host-associated > Plants > Roots > Rhizosphere ...
CTAATCTTCCAAGTCAGACATTTCGCAGTATGGTGTCGCCGGACTTTGACATCCTCGGCGACCCTCCTGACCAGCCTTGTCACCACAGCTCGACCCAACTGCTGCCCGACCAGGAAGCGCCGAACCCTTACCGGAGGCCACGCGATGACCAAATATCTGCACACCATGATCCGCGTCAGTTCGCTGGAGGAGAGCATCGGCTTCTTCGAGGTGCTCGGCCTGCATGAGATCCGCCGTCGTGCGGACGAGAAGGGCCGCTACACCAACGTGTTCCTCGCCGCAGCCGGCGATGAAGCGGCTCCCTTGGAGCTCACCTACAACTGGGATCCCGAGCCTTACGCCGGCGGCCGCAATTTCGGGCATCTCGCCTATTCCGTAGACAACATCTACGACACCTGCAATGCCTTCATCTCCCGTGGCGTAACGATCAACCGTCCGCCGCGTGACGGGCGCATGGCCTTCATCCGCACGCCCGACGGCATCTCCATCGAGCTGCTGCAGGCCGGCAGCGCGCTGGCGCCAACCGAACCCTGGACCAGCATGCCCAATACCGGTTCCTGGTAGAGTCGGAAGCCGCTGGCACATGGCGCCACATCCTCAACGACTAACTGTCACGCACCGCGCGTGGCCGCTCGCGCGACCGTTCATAACCGTGCACGGGGTCAAGACCACGGTGGACGTCGTTGTCGCCGAAATCTCCGACGTCGAGTCACGCGGCCGGGGAGAAGGCGTGCCGCTTCAGCGGTACGGCGAGAGCACGGACAGCGTCGTCGCCGCGCTTGAAGCGATGAAAGGCGCGGTCTTCTCGGGGCTCAACCGCGACACACTGCAAGGCGCGCTGCCGCCGGGCGCGGCGCGCAATGCTCTCGACTGCGCATTCTGGGACATGGATGCGAAGCGCGCTTATCGCAGCGTCGCGGAGCTGGCCGGGCTCGGCGCGATGACGCCGGTCGTCACGGCCTTCACGCTTGGTCTCGATATGCCGGAAAAGATGGCTGAGCTGGCAGCCGCCAATCGAACTCGGCCGCTGTTCAAGCTGGAATTGGGGGATGACGGCGATGTCGAACGGGTGCGGGCGGTGCGGCACGCTGCGCCAACGGCGCGTCTCATCGTCGATGCCAACGAGAGCTGGAATGAGCGCCAGCTTAGCGAATTCATGCCGGCCCTCAGCGATTTGAGGGTCGAACTGATAGAGCAGCCGCTGCCAGCCGACGCTGATGACGCGCTGGCTCTGTTGGAGCGTCCGATCCCGATTTGCGCCGACGAATCCTGCCGGACACTTGCCGATCTCGACCGGCTCGACGGGAAATACCAGGCCATCAATATCAAGCTCGACAAAGCGGGCGGGCTGACCGAGGCGCTCGCGCTGGCGGCGGAAGGGAAGCGGCGCGGCTTGCGGATCATGGTCGGTGGCGTGATCAGCACGTCGCTTGGGATCGCGCCGGCGCTGCTCGTCGCACAGCAGGCCCAGATCGTCGATCTCGACGGACCATTGCACCTGGCGGTCGATCGCGGTGCGCGGCTGCGCTATGACGGCAGCGCGATCCATCCGCCCGATCCGAATCTCTGGGGCGGACCCACTTGATATCAGACCATAATCTCCTAACGACGGCCGCCTCTGGGAGAACTATCAGATCGCCCGCTCATTGGACCGCGATCGCGACCTGGCGAACGCGGACCAGCGCACCAAACCGGCGATACGGACTGTGAGCGCCGGCTGAACAGTCCTCACAGAGCCGTCATACCGCCGTCCACGAACAGCAGCGCGCCAGTGACGTAGGACGCATCGTCGGAGGCCAAGAACAGGATCGCGGCGGCGACCTCCTCGGCCCTGCCCGGGCGCTTCAGCATGGTGCCTTGTGCGGCCTTCGCGTTGTACTGCTCCACAGTCTCGCCGGCAGCCGCGATGCGGCGCGCATGGAACGGCGTGAAGATCGGGCCAGGGCCGACGGCGTTCACGCGAATGCCCTCCGCCGAGTGGTCGGCGGCGAGCCCCCGCGTCAAGCCCGCGACCGCGGCCTTAGTGGTGTCGTACTGCAGGTTGCCGCCGCCCGCGACGACAGACCGCACCGAGGCGACGTTGACGATGGCGCCGCCCTTGTTGCGGCGCATCAGCGGAACCGCCGCCTTGGCACAGAAGGCGTAGCTCATCAGGTTGACGCTGAGGATCTCGTTCCAGCTCGCGGCACTCGCCTCATCGATCTTCTCGTATTTGCGGATGCCGGCATTGTTGACGAGGATGTCGAGGCGCCCGAACGTCTGCGCCGCACCGTTGACGAAGCCGACGCATGCGGCCTCGGTGCCAACATCAGCCTGCGTGAAGGCGACCTTGGCGCCGGCGGTCTCCAGCTCGGCCGCCACGCGCTGGCCGCGCTCGCCGTCCCGATCGCAGAATGCCACGCTAGCGCCCTCGGCGACGAACCGCCTGACCGTCGCCTCGCCGATCCCCGATGCCCCGCCCGTCACCGCGGCAACCTTGCCGTCGAGCCTTCCCATGTTCGCCACCTTTCATTGCATTGCGAAACGCGCATCCACGATACGTCGGATCCATCCGGCGGACACCGCCCTGCGGATCGTGCACCTTAGGGGCGCCATAGGCATATCCAATACCGAAACGCGAACCGAAACATTACCCGCCCAAGACCTCAATCGAGGTAGACTTGATCAGCGCCAGTACAGGACGGCCTCGTTCCAGCGCGAGCCGGACGATGGCGTCCGGTGTAACACGTGAGATCAGCGCGCCATCTGCCAACCCAATTTCCACAAGCACCGATCGTCTCCCCGCATCGGCGGTGATGCGCCGTACCTCGCCCGGCATGATGTTGTGCAGGCTGATCGACTCAGGCGGCAGGCCGGCAAGGATCACCTCGCGCGCCGGGATGCGCACACGCCGCTCGGTCCCTATCGGAACATCGAGCAACGGCACCCATAGCGTCGCGCCGCCGCCTTCCAGACGTGACAGCTCACGCGGCGCATCATGCTCGACCACCCGGCACAGCAGCAGCGCCGCGGCATCGTCGCGACGCGCGAGCGGCAGATCGGAGCGCGCCGCGATCTCGGACAGCGCGCCGTAGCCGAGGACGCGTCCCGCCTCGATCAACACGATGGAGTCGGCAAGCTGCGCCACCTCATCCAGCGCGTGGGTGACGTAGAGGATCGGCAGCTTCAACGTGGTCTTCAGCCGTGTCAGATACGGCATGATCTCGGCCTTGCGCGCGGAATCGAGGCTCGCCAACGGCTCATCCATCAGCAGCAGATGAGGCTGCGCCAGCAAGGCGCGGCCGATGGCGACGCGCTGGCGCTCGCCGCCCGACAGCGTATGTGGCCGGCGCGTCAGCAGTGCGCCGATCCCCAGCAAATCCACTACATCGTCGAACCGCACCGGCCCCGCCGCCGCACGACGCAGACCGAAGCGCAGATTGGTCGCGACCGACATATGCGGGAACAGCCGTGCGTCCTGGAACACCAGGCCCATGCGTCGCCGTTCGGGCGGCAGCCAGATGCCCGCTTCGGTATCGCCAAGCACCTGGTCATCGACCACGATACGGCATTGCTTCGGATGGAGCAGGCCCGCGGCGGCGGCAATGATGGTGGACTTGCCGGCGCCTGATGGCCCGAACAGCACGGTCACGCCTGGCGTCGGCACCTCGAATGCCATGTCCATCTGCACCGACGGGAACCGGTGGCGCAATAGCAGGCTGAGGCTCATCGGCCGAGTGCGACGTTCAGGCGCTTGCCGATCCACTCCGACAACAGCAATCCGATCACGGCGAGCAGCAGCGATACCATCGACAGTTCTGCCGCCTTGGCCTCGCTGCCCGGTACCTGCAGCGCGGCGTAGATCGCCAGCGGCAGCGTCTGGGTTTCGCCCGGAATGTTGGCGGCGAATGTGATCACGGCGCCGAACTCGCCCAGGCAGGTGGCGTAGGCAACGATACCGCCCACCAGGATGCCGGGCGAGGCAAGCGGCAGCGTGACGTTGAACAGGCGGTCGAGCCGCCCGGCGCCCAGCGAGCGCGCCGCCTGTTCCAGCCCGGGATCAGCAGTTTCCAGTGACAGGCGCACCGCGCGCACCATCACCGGGAATGTCATCACTGCGCAGGCCAGACTTGCGCCGGCTGTGGTGAACACCAGCCGAACGCCGAACCAATCGTGCAGCAGTGAGCCGATCGGTCCGCGGATGCCGAAGATGATCAACAGCAGCCAGCCGGTGACGACGGGCGGCAGCACCAGCGGCAGATGCACCAGAGCGTTCAGGATCGGACGGCCGGGGAAGCGATAGCGCGCCAGCACCCATGCGGTGACGATGGCGAGCGGCAGTCCGAAGCCCACCGCGCGTGCCGCCACGCTCAGCGTAAGCCGGACCGCCCCCCATTCCTCCGGCGTGAGGATCAGCCTATTCCACCTTGAAGCCGCGCTTGGCGAAAATCTCGCGCGCCTGCGGGCCGGACAGATACGTCATCAGCGCGCGCGCATCCGGAGTGTCGCCCGACTTCACCACCGCGAACGGGTAGGTGACGGCGTCATGGCTGTTGACGGGAAACTCGCCGGCAATCATGACACCCTTCGAGGCTGCCGCATCGGTGGCATACACGATTCCGGCCGGTGCCTCACCGCGCTCGACCAGCAGCAACGCGGCGCGCACATCTTCGGTGCGGGCAAGGCGAGGCTCGACTGCATCCCACATGCCAAGCTTGCGCAGCGCCTGCTCCGCATAGATGCCGATCGGCACGTGCTTGGGATCGCCGGTGGCAATCCGACCGTTGGGACCGAGCAGGCCGAGAATGTCGAAGCCTTGGGCGATGGTGACATGCTGCGGCTTGTCAGCCGGCACCACCAGAACCACGTCGTTGCTTAGCAGGTCCTTGCGCGTCTCCGGCACGATCAGTTTCTTGTCGGCCAGGTAATCCATCCACTTGAGGTCGGCAGAGGCAAACAGGTTGGCAGGTGCAGCCTGCTCGATCTGCCGCGCCAGCGTCGAACTGGAGCCGAACGACAGCCGCAGCGGCGGATGCCCTGCCTGCGCCCACTGCGCGGAGACATCTTTCATCGCGTCGGTTAGGCTGGCAGCAGCGAATACGGTGAGTTCCTGTGCCCGCGCCGCAAGCGGCGCCAACACCAGACAGAGTGCCAGCAGGAAGCGCATCGATGTGTTCCTCGTTATGGTTGGATGGAGCCGGCGCCGGACAGCAGCGCGTCGAGCTGCGGCGCGGTCAGGGAACGACCGTAGACCACGGCGTTGAACGTGGCGGCGAGCGTGTGCGGATCACCGCCGCCCAGCCAGGCAAGGCCGAGCAGCCGGTTGATGGATGGCGGCTCGTCGAGCCAGCCGAATGGCATGTTGGGTGCGATAAGGGCGTGGCCATCGCGCACGGCACGCACTGACTGCCACGCTTCGGATTGGGCCAACGTGGCACGCATTGCAGGATCGGTGAACACGATGACATCAGGATCGAGTAAGCGGACGTCATCCAGGCTGGCTTGCCGCGACGGTTCCTGACCGGGCGGCGCAACAAGCTTCCAGCCCGCGCGAGTGAAGCTTTCAGCCAGATCGGTCCCCGGCGCAACGAGGTTCAGGCCGTCTGGTCCGCGCGCGCAGACGATGCGCGCGTCAAAGTCAGGCTTTCTCACCATAATCAGGAAGGCCTCGGCGAATCTGGCCAGTGTCTCCGCTCGCTCCTCGCGGTGGAAAATGCCTCCGAGTAGCCAGAAGACGTGCGGCACCTCCGCCAGCGAGTCATCCAGCAGCACCGTGGGAACGCCAGTGCGCTGCTGCGTCGCTTTGGCCAGATCGATATAGCGCGGCGCGATGGTGCCGTAATCCAAAATCAGATCAGGCTTCGGTGCCGCAATTTTGTCGGACACATCATCTCGCCCGGTCAGCCGCGGCACTTGCGGCAGCTTGACGGCTTCCGGCGAGAGCAGCGCACGTGCGTTGTCCGATACGGGCGAGGTCCAGCCGAGCATCAGATCGGGCGCTATTGCCGCCAACAGAATGGCGGCGGGTGGTCCAGCCGGGAGTACACGCGCGACATGGTCCGGCAGCTCGATGCTGCGGCCGGTCGCATCGACCACGGTGCCGCCCAAAGCGGCGCCGGCCCAACAGAGCAACGATACAGCCAGGAACGTGCAACGCAGCATCTTTCCTCCTCTGTTGTCACGATATAGCCATTGCGATATAGCGGCAAGAGGTTCAACGGCATAGGCTGATGGCAAGACGAACCCGGCGCCCCGGACCCGATCTGGAACTGCACATAATGGTTGATGGGCAGGTGGTCATCGGCCCCGTCCAGGCCATGCTCCTGGAGGCCATCCGCACAACCGGATCGATCGCCGCTGCCCAGCGCCAGATCGGCGCCAGCTACGCTCATGTGTGGAAGCCTGTCGCAACGATGAACGAAGTGTTTGCTCCGCCTCTGGTTGAGCCGATACGTGGTGGCGCGCGGGGTGGTGGTGCTATTCTGACCGAGCAAGGCCACAAGGTGCTCGATTCGTTCCGTCGCCTCGAGAGCCTGTCGAAGTCTGAGGGGCATGCGGAATTGCGTGTTATCAGCGGGGCAGCAAACCACGTGTAGCCAAGCGACAATGAGGGGGACGCACTCTGGCGGCATCGACAATGGCGAAGCGCAAACCGCACTCGGCTGACGCCACCCCAGTCAGCGACCGTCTGAGCATCCGGCTCGACCTCGTGTCCGGTGCCCGGATCGGTCCAGGAAAGGTCGCCGTGCTGGAGGAGATCGCCCGCTCCGGGTCGATATCGGCGGCCGGCCGCGTCCTGCGCATGTCGTACCGCCGCACCTGGGAATTGGTGGAGGATCTTAACCGGAGTCTGGGCACACCTGTGGTAGAAACGGCGGCGGGCGGCAGCGGCGGAGGCGGCGCGGTGCTCACCCGTGCGGGGAAGGCCGTGATCGAACGGTATCGTGCGATCGAAGTGGATACAGCGCTCGCCGCCCGCAAACACTTGCAGGCGCTTCATCGAGCCTGTAGCGAGAAGTGACTCCAAAGGAGACCGCGCCGTGAAGCTTTCCGCCCGTAACCAGATTGTCGGCACGATCAAGGCCGTAAGGCCTGGTGCGACCACCACTCATGTCACGATCGAGGTGTCGCCGACGGTGACGATTACCGCGTCGATCACCAACGAGGCATCGGAAGAGCTTCAGTTGAAGTCCGGCATGAAGGCCACCGCGGTCATCAAGGCATCAGACGTAATGGTGGGCGTCGACTGATCAGTCGGCAGCATCCGCGAGGCCCGTCACCTCCGGCCGCTGCAAAGCGGCGAGCAGGGAGGTGGCGCTTGCGGAGCGGAACGGGATGAACCGCTTGCCCGCCTGACGGCATAGCTGCTTGGCCATCTGCGCAGCATGGTGGCTGATGCAATCAACCGGGAACACCACGAGGTCGGCTTGGCTGGCGAGACCGGCGAGCAGGTTCAGGTGGTGCTCGACGCGGCCATCGTGGTGCACGAAGCGGGCATCCCTGCGTTCTGCGGCCGCGCGCAGCTGCGCGATATGATGCGTGCGGCCGCCCACATAAAGCAGGGTAATCCCATTCAGCCGCGGACATGACGCAGCGGGGTCGGACGCGGTGTCACAGCACATTGCGTGCATCGATGCCGCGGTCACGTTCAGCTCCTGGCGCAGCACGCCAGCCTCGTTCTCGGCGCTCAGACGCGCAGACCGCTCGGTGGCGACCGTGGTCTTGGCGCTGGACAGCCGCTCTGCCAGGACAGCGCTGCGCCGGGTCTCCGTGGCGAGCCGGCGCTCCAGGTCCGCGACCAGCCAATGCAGCGCGTTGTTATGGTCCTTCGGCGTTGACGATCCGGACGCGACCTGGCAGGCGAGTGCCTGCCGCAACTCCTGGATGGCGGCATCGCGCGTGACGACAGCCTCCCGAAACGCGGTCTGCTGCTTGTCCAGCCGTGCCCGCAGCTCCGCGTTCTCATCCTCCAACTGGCAGAGCCGCCTGATGTCGGCGCGATTGGCGGCGCCAACCAGGTGCGACAGCATATGCACTTCGCCGAATGCGTCGCGGATGATGGTGCGTGTCGTCGCCGGGTGGGTGAGCGTGGCCCAGTAAGCGCCAGGTATCTCGCCGCGCTTGACGGAGGCCTGCCACAGCGAACGCACCTCGTCTTCGGTGTGTGCCTTCGCGAACTGATGGATGGCAATGCGGTGGCGCTCATCCAATGCCTTGTTCAGCAGCTTGGCAGCCTTGTAATGACGCTCGGCGAGACTGACGCGGCGCTGTGCAGGTCGTGGTCGCTGCTGTCTGACGGTGCCAGCCCGACCTTCTTGAGGAGCTGGCGCAGCTGCGCCGCGGAAAGGCACGTGCCGATGATCGAGCAATGCAGGTTGGTGTTGAATTCCCAAAGCTTCGTGCGGCGTGGTGGTCCACTGGTGGCAGTAGGTTCGTCGCGCTCACCAGCGCGGGCGGCAGGGACGAGATGGTGAATGTCTTCGACGGCAGAAGAGCGGCGTTGCCACCTCTCATTGCAATCGGTGATCCCGCTGCATTCACGGTTCGCCTATAGCCCGGCCTGGGTGACGAACTTGGTGTTAAGGTAGTTCTCAATCGCCTCCAGACCGCCTTCCGAGCCGTAACCGGAATCCTTCACGCCGCCGAACGGTACCTCGGGCAACGCCAGGCCGTGGTGGTTGATCGAGATCATGCCGCTCTCCACCGCCGCAGCGATCGCATTCGCCGTCTTGGCGGACCGTGTGTACGCATAGGAAGCGAGGCCGTAGGGCAGTCGGTTGGCCTCGGTCACCACTTCGTCGAACGAGCTGAACAGCGAGATGACGGCTAGCGGGCCAAACGGCTCCTCGTTCATCACCCGTGCATCCTTTGGCACGTCGTTGAGCACCGTCGGCTCGAAGAAGTTGCCCTTGTTGCCGATGCGATGGCCGCCGGTCTGCACGGTGGCGCCGCGCTGTGCAGCGTCACCGATAAAGGTCTCCATCGCCGTGATGCGGCGCGGCGTGCGTTCGACGAGAGGCGTTGGCTCAATGCCAGCCCATCGGAGCGTGGCCGTATCCTGTGGCGCATAGCCGATCTTGTTGAACGCAACCTGGAGGAACTTGCCGAGCTGGAGTCGATTGACAACGGCAAGCCGTATGCGGTGGCGCGCGTCGCAGACTTGCAGCTGGCCGTCGATATGTTCCGCTACATGGGCGGCTGGGCGACCAAGATCACGGGCACCACGCTCCCGCTTTCACTGCCCGGCAAGTACCTGTCCTACACCGTGCGCGAGCCGGTTGGCGTGGTGAGACAGATCATCCCGTGGAATTTCCCGTTGTTGATGGCAGCCTGGAAGATCGCGCCAGCCCTCGCGGCGGGATGCACGATCGTGCTGAAAGCCGCCGAGCAGACGCCGCTGACGGCACTGCGGCTAGCTGAGTTGATCCAGGAGGCCGGCGTGCCGGACGGCGTGGTCAACATCCTCACCGGTTTCGGCGAGACGGCCGGCGCAGCGCTGGCGGCGCATCCCGACGTGGACAAGGTGGCATTCACCGGTTCGACCGAGGTGGGCAAGCTGATCGTGCAGGCGGCGGCCGGCAATCTGAAGAAAGTGTCGCTGGAACTCGGGGGGAAATCGCCGGCGATCATCCTGCCCGATGCCGATCTGCACCTCGCCATCGCCGGTGCCGCGAACGCGATCTTCTTCAATCACGGGCAGTGCTGCTGCGCCGGATCGCGGCTTTATGCGCACAAGGAGATCTACGACAAGGTGGTGGCAGGCGTCGCCGATATTGCGGGACGAATCAAGGTCGGGCCTGGTCTCGATCCGGCGACTGAAATGGGGCCGCTGGTGTCGGACGAGCAGTTCGCCCGCGTCACGGGCTATATTGAAGATGGCCGTCAGTCCGGTCCGAAGATAGCCACTGGCGGCAGCTGGGTCGGCAACCTGGGTTACTTCGTGCAGCCGACGGTGCTGGAGAACATCACAGCGGAGATGAAGGTGGTGCGCGAGGAGATCTTCGGGCCGGTGGTATGCACGACGCCGTTCAGCGACGAGGACCTGGACGCGATCGCGAAGCAGGCGAACGACACGATCTACGGCCTGGCCGCCAGCGTATGGGCCCGCAACGGCGGCACGGCCCACAAGCTGGCCAGCCGCATCCGCTCCGGCACCGTGTGGATCAACCGCCATAACGTGTTCGACGCCTCGCTGCCGTTCGGCGGCTACAAGCAGTCCGGCTGGGGCCGCGAGATGGGCGAGGAAGTGTTCCACAAATGCACCGAGATCAAGGCGGTGACCGCCGCCTTGTGATCACGGCTGGACTTCGGTTCACCGTTCCCGGCACTCTGCGCCGATGAGCAGCGAACCGAACGAAGGCGAATTGCGTTCCGGCGAGGTGGCCGTCGAGCTTCCGGCGGCCACCGATGCCGGCGTGTATTTCATCGGCACGATTCATACGCCCTGGCGCACACGCAACGAGTGTCCGAAGCGCGGCAGTCCCGACGGCCCGATCTGTTCGATCGTGATCGATGCGCGCTGGCACGAGGCTCTGACCGCTATAGCGCAACACAAGCGTATCCAGGTGCTCTACTGGATGCATCGCGCGCGACGTGACCTGGTATTGCAGACGCCATTTCGTACTGGCCAGACCACGGGCAGCTTCGCACTGCGCTCACCGGTGCGGCCGAACCCAATCGCCTCCTCGGTGGTCGAATTGGTGGCCGTCGAGGGCACCATCCTGCAGGTGCGCGGTCTGGACTGCCTGGACGGCACACCGCTGATCGACCTGAAGCCCGAACGCACCGCGCACTAGCCGGATCGGCGATGGACCAGGATGGACGGTCTCTGACCGGTACGCTATATCCGATAGGGAATTACGAAACGGAGACCCCACTGATGAACGTGATGACCGACGTACATCCCTATCTTGACGGCAAGGCGAAGCGCATCCTGATCGATGGCAAGTGGCTGGAGGCTGCGTCCGGCAAAACTTTCGAAACGCGCAATCCTGCCACCGGCGAGGTCCTGGCCAACGTCGCGGAGGGCGACGCCGAGGACATCGAACGCGCAGTGGCCGCGGCGCGCGCGGCATTCAATGGGCCGTGGAGCAAGTTCAAGCCGGCAGCGCGTCAGCACCTGCTGCTGAAGCTGGCCGATCTGGTGGAGCGAGATATCGAAGAGTTCGCGGCACTCGACACGCTGGACATGGGCGCACCGATCAGCCGCACGCGCAACAACCGCCAGCGCGTGCTGGGCATGCTGCGCTTCTATGCCGGCATGGCGACGGCACTGCATGGCGAAACGATTGGCAACTCGCTCCCCGGCGAATACGTGCCGTTCACGCCGAAGGAACCCGTGGGCGTGGTCGGCGCGATCATCCCCTGGAACGGCCCATTGACTGCCTCGATCTGGAAGATTGGTCCGGTGCTGGCCACGGGCTCCTTTCCGCCAAGAAGATCCACGCGATCAAGTCAGGCCGAAGCACGCTCATCCTGGTCGAATCAGTACGCGCCCATTTGGGCTCGCTTCCGGCGGCCACATTCCGTGCACCAAAGGTGGCGCTCGATGAATTCCAGCAAGTCGCAAAAGACTCGTCCCCCGATGCAGCGCATGCTCTCCGTCGCCGACGTGGCCGAACGCCTCCAACTATGCGCCAGGACCATTCGACGCGCTATCGCGAACGGCGAGTTGCATGTGCATCAGATCGGACGCCAGTACCGAGTCGCCGAAGACGACCTGACGTTGTTCGTCGCCACGAGGCGAAAATAGTGGCTCCCGATTTCAACGATCACCGGCGCCGCTCTGTGCGGACGGGCATCCTTCATCAAAAGTCGGCCAGCTCGCCGGGGCAGTGAAATCTCGCTCGCCATCGGATCGAGCGCAGCGCCGAAATTGTCTCGACCGGTTTGGAGCAGGTCCGTGCACGGGAGGACAATATTCCTTACCTTCTCAAGGGTTCGGAGACGACGTCTTCGAATTCTCCTAACTTCCTGTCAGGACATACTTTTCCCTTGATAGCGTGATAACGGTCGCTAGGAAAGTCATCCTTTTCTCAGTGACTGTGTTCACGAAATGTCCTATGAAATCGCCCCGGTTACCCTGGAGTTCACTATGGCTCCCATTCCAACCGACCTTCTTTTCCCCGCGGTGCCGGACAAACCGACGCCTCGCCTTAACCTTGGTGACGTCATAGCCCATCACAAGGTCGCGCCCGATATCAGCCCGCGCCAGCGCCGCGAAAGGATCTCGGCTCTGCGCACCATCGCCCGCGCCTTCGACGGCTCGCCGGCCGCGATTCCGGCCGAGGTGCGCTATTTGCGCGAGCGCATGGCGGCCGTCCTGCCCGCCAACCACGGCATCAGCCAGGGCCGCTTCAACAACATCCGAAGTCTGGCTATGGCGGCGCTACGGCAATGCGACGTGCCTGTCTTGCGCGGGCGTGCCGGCAGGCCCCTCGGACCGGCATGGCATGCCTTGCGGGCGCTGTTGCGCGTACAAGATGAAAAGACCTGGCTCGGACTGTCGCGTTTCATGAGCTACTGCGATGCGCGTGAGATCGCCCCCTGTGCCGTCGCTGTGTCCACGTTCGATAGCTTCCACCTGGGATTGATCAACGACAGCCTGGCTAGAGAGCCGAACACGATTGATCGCGGTACGCGCGCGGCGTGGAACTTGGCTGCGCGGACCATCGCGGGCTGGCCCGATCTGATCGTGCCCGTCCCGGACATCAGGCGGCGCTATGCGTTGGGATGGCCGGATTTCCCGGAAAGCTTCCGGGTTGACGCCGAAGCCTTCCTATACCGCGGGGCAAATCCGGACCTGTTTTCCGACGCATACGCGAAGCCGCTCAAGAAGAGCACTGTCGAGATGCGGCGGAGACAGATTTTGCAGATCGCGACTGCCCTCCTCCGCTCCGGCCGCCCGGCGTCGACCATCACCGACCTCGCAACTCTCGCGCTCGTGCCGAACGCGACGGCGGCACTGCGTTACTTCGGTGAGCGCCCCGGCGGCAAGCTGACGACCTACACGCACCAGTACGCCTTGCTTCTGAAAACGATCGCCCGGCACTGGACCGGAGCGAGCGCCGATGAGATTGGGGACCTGAGCAAAATCTGCCGTCGGCTGGCAGTCAAAAAGACCGGCATGACCGACAAGAACCGGGAGCGCCCGCGACAGTTCGACAATCAGGATAATGTCGCCGCGCTGGTGCATCTGCCCGCGCGAGTGCGGAGGGAAGTTCGCGCCCAGGACACCATCGGCCCTGAGGATGACGCCCGCGTCATGTTCGCACTCGCCGTCGATCTGTTACTCGTCGCCCCGATCCGCGTCGACAATCTTGCCGGACTGGATATCAGGCGTCATCTCGTATCGGTCCGCCGAGGCGCCGGAACGACGCATCTGGTGATCCCCGCGCACGAGACGAAGACCGGCAAGCCCTACGAACTGGAGCTGCCCAGGCCGGTCGCAGCCGCTGTGGCTCATTATCGTGCAAACCATTATGTGCGCCTCTCGTCCGGACCCTCGGACTGGCTGTTCCCTCGTGCGGGCGGTGAGCGGTGGCCCACTGGCTACTTCGCCACACAGATCATCGATTTCGTGAGGGCGGAGACCGGCTTGGTGATGAACGTGCACTTGTTCCACCACCTGGCCGCCAAGTTCTACTTGGAAGCCCATCCCGACGATATCGGAACGGTGCGCCGATTGCTCGGCCACACCAACGTGGCCACCACGCTGCGCTACTACGCCGAGATCAAGACGGCAGCGGCATTCCGACGCTACGACAGTGTGATCGCCGACCTTCGCGCGCAAACGCGGCCTGCCGTCAAGGATGCGGCGCAGCAGCGGAGACGCCGGTCATGAGCCCGGCTCGGCGGCCGTCCAATCGCTGCATGCCGGTCGCCGAATGGCCGCCGCTGGATCGCGCGGCATGGACTGCGGCCTTGGCGTCGGAGGACGGGCCCGACCAGAGCAGCATCGCAGCGCACTGGTCGGCCCGGACGCGGCGTCATCAGCGGCCACGGACGTTGGCTTACGTGGCGAGCCGAGCAGGGCAACGACGCAGGCGCGTTGCCGGGCGACGGGATCATATCGGAGTCCCTCGCACGGTACGTGACAGATCTACGAAAGACCGTCGGTAAGTTCACCGTCGCCACGCGCGTCGAGCAACTTGGCATCGCCATGCGGGCGATGGCACCGGCGCGAAAGTGGCGTTGGTTGCAAAGGGCCGCAGATCAGATTCGCGCCGGCGCGATAGCAAGCCGCGAGGCGGCCAGGCCGTTGTCGCCGGACAATCCGTGGGGAGGCGGGAAACCATCCGCAAGGTCCAATCGCTGCGTGCCCCTCGCAGAATGGCCAGCGTTGGACCGTGCGGCCTGGGATGCCGCGCTGCGGCCGGGCGATGTCCTGGATACAGGTGGGATCGTGGCCCGCTGGGCGCCCAGCACTCGGTCCACGGTCATCTGCGCGGCGACAAACAGGATGGATGTCGTATTGCCTCATTCAGGAATGTTGCCGGGAGCACATCGGTTGCCTCATCGCGATGTTCCCGTTGCATCGTCTTCGGCAGCTGAGGGTCACACCTGACCCTTAACGGCATCATTGCTCCGGACCCTGGTTGGGCGACGGGGTCAATCCCCAGAGCCCCGCAGGGGTCGCCGAAGGCGAGGGATTGAGGCCGGCGTTCAACCAGGATCACAGTGGATGAAGCC
>Ga0070713_100001558_pt1 | contig 14667 bp, 16 predicted proteins | sample LARL82metaG_FD_65465 | JGI IMG/M metagenome (GOLD analysis project Ga0070713, IMG submission 65465) | Corn, switchgrass and miscanthus rhizosphere microbial communities from Kellogg Biological Station, Michigan, USA - LAR L8-2 metaG | ecosystem: Host-associated > Plants > Roots > Rhizosphere ...
GTGATTCTTCCGTTGGCCAACGGCGCCTTCACCGAGGCGTTACACCGCGTGCGAAGCCTACGGCCGTCATTGACGCGAGCGCTCGACACGGCGCTCAGTTACTCCTATCGCCTGCGGTTGATCGACGAACGCGTGAACGGAGCCGGGTTTTGCATCCTGGCCGTAGCGGCGTCGTTGCTGGCTTTGAGCTCGGCTGCGTTCTCGAAAGGGATCGGGTTTTCGCCCAGCCGATTCCCGGTTACTGCCGCTCAGGCAGTGGAGAAACTTCCCGCGGATGCCCGACTGGTAGCGACCGACAGCTATGGCGGCTATCTCATTTATCGCTTTAATGGCGCGCGCAAAGTGTTTTTCGATGGGCGCAGCGATTTCTACGGCGTCGATTTCATGAAACAATATCTGGTGCTGATCAACGGCCGGCCCGGCTGGCAGGATATTGTGTACTCTTATCGCTTCACCCACGCCCTGCTGCCCAAAGACTCCGCGCTCAAGGCCGCCCTAGAGCAGGCCGGCTGGGCGACCTTATATAAGGATGACGTCGCGACGCTACTGGAGGCTCGCTAGATGGATCGACGAAAAATTCTGCTGATCTTCGCGGCGGCGTGGGTCTCGGCCGCGCTGCTCACTTGGTTTCTTTATGCCTCCACCAAAACACCGCGAGTAGAAAAGACCGTGGCGATTTTAGCAGCCGCGCGTGACATGGCGGCCGGTACGCGGCTCCGCAAAGGCGATTTGAAAATGATCCATGTTCCCGAAAGGGATGTTCCGAAATTGGCCATCCTGGACGAGAAGCAAGCGCTGGACCGGCCGGTGTTGTTTCCAATCAGCGCTAACGAACCCATCACAATGTCCAAAGTGGCTAGCATGGCGGGCGCCGAGGGACTGCCGGCGACCATAGAAATCGGGAAGCGAGCGATTGCCGTGCCGATCACCGATGCCAGCGGCGTGGCCGGTTTGATTCAGCCGCGCGCGCACGTGGACGTGTTGTTCACAAGACCGGGAACGATGGCAGAAGCCATCACCACCACGATTCTGGAGGACGTGGTCGTGCTGGCGATCGGGCGCAACACGGAGGGAACCAATTCATCCACACCGGCGACGGCGACCGCGCAGGTGGCGACCCGGCCCTCCGCGCAATCGGCGACTCTTCTAGTAAGTCCGGAGCAGGCGCGCAAACTCGAACTCGCGAAGAATCAGGGGAAGATCAGCCTGGCGCTGCGCAATCCACTGGATCACACGGGCGCCTCCGACAACAGTTCGACCACGTCGCAGGCGCTCTTCAGCGAGCTCTCGCGCGGCAAGACGCCGGACGTCCGCAATAACAAGTTGTGGAACCAATTGCTCGGCGCCAAGGAAGAAAAGCCGCCAGTAGTTGTCGAAAAAGTGCAAAGGGTGGAACCGCCGCCGAGACCCAGAGTGGTGATCGACGTCTTCCATGGCGAGAAGCACGTTCAGGAAAGCTTCCAATGACAACGCGCTTTGCAGTGCTCGCCATGCTGCTGATCTGGGGGCGAGGGTTGCCCAGTCAGACCACTGGAACACCGGTCACGCATGGGCTCTCACTGACCGTGGGAAAGGGCGAGCTGCTGCAGTTTGGGCGCGACATTTCGAAGGTTGTGATTGCGGAGCCGAAGATCGCCGATGCAGTGCTGGTCTCGCCGCGCGACGTGATGGTGAACGCCAAGGGTCCGGGTCAGACCACGCTGGTCATCTGGGAAGCGGAGGCAGCCCCGGCGCAATACGACATCACCGTCCTGAACGACACCACCGAGCTGGGCCTTCTGCAAAAATCGTTGGGCGCGCAGCTCAAGTCGGGGCTGCCCGCAGCGAACATCGAGTTCAGCGGTAATGCCGACGCGATCGTACTCAGCGGCAGGGTGGCTAATGGCGGGGAATCCAAACGCGCCGAAGCCATCGCGGCCACGCACGCCAAGAAAGTGGTGAACCTGCTCGAGACGCCTGAGCCGCGCCAGATTCTTTTGCAGGTGAAGTTTGCCAGTGTCGACCGCACGGCGCTGTCTCAGTTCGGCTTCAACTTGTTCAGCCGTAACCAGACCACGGTGGGCGCGACTTCCACCCAACAGTTCCAGGAGCCTCTGTTCTCGCAACTCCAGTTCCAGAATCAAAATCTGTCGAACACGAACGTCAATCTCTCGAACCTGCTCAATCTTTTTATTTTCCGGCCGGATTTGAATCTCGGCGCGACCATACAGGCGCTGCAGCAACAGAATCTTTTGCAGATTCTGGCCGAGCCGAATCTGATTGTTGTGGAAGGCTCCGAGGCTAGCTTCCTGGCGGGCGGTGAGTTTCCTTACCCGACGATTACGTCCACACCGACCGGTGGCGGCATCGCACCTGTAGTGAGCGTGCAGTTCAAAAAGTTCGGCGTTCAGCTCAATTTCACGCCTACCGTGACCGCGTCAGGCGCAATCAATCTGAAAGTGAAGCCGGAGGTGAGCGCGCTCGACTACAACAACGCGGTGACACTGGATGGTTTCGTGATTCCCGCCATCTCATCGCGGGTAGCGGAGACGGAAGTGATGCTCAAGGATGGAGAGAGTTTCGCCATAGCAGGACTCATCGACAATCGCGTTACGCAAATCTTGAACAAGGTGCGCGGGCTGGGCGATATTCCGGTTTTGGGCAACCTTTTCCGCAGTCACTCTACGCAGAAATCGGCGGATGAGCTGCTGGTGGTGGTGACGCCGCGCTTCGTGGCGCCGCTCGCGCCCGGTGAGAAGGCTAATCTGCCCGACATCGTGGCGCCGTTCTTGCCGACTGTCTCTGAGCAGAAGGCGGTGGAGGACAGCAAGAAGAAAGACAAGGGCGCCAAGAAAGACGACAAGAAGCCGGAGTTCGTGGGACCGCGCGGTCATGAGATTCCAAAGCCGTAGTTCGGAAAGCGGCGCCGCTGCGATACAGCTGGCTGTGATCCTGGTGCCGGTAGTCTTGGCGTTGCTCGGCTTCGCGCTCGATCTAGGCATCCTCTATTCGGTAAAAGGTGAACTGAAGGCCGGAGCCAATGCGATGGCGCTGGCCGCCGCGCAGCAACTGATCGGCACCGATACGGCAACAGCGGGCGCAAGCGCGGCTGGCCAATTGACGATCGAAAACTCGAGCAGTTTCGGCAACAAGTATTACTTCCATGGCCTGCCGATCGGACAAAACACCGGCTCGCTCACCAGTATCGTCTCCGATCCGGCTTACTACGCGACGGCGGCCGATGCCATCGCCAGCGCTACGTCAGCAGGCGCCGAAACCGCCAGCTCGCAAGCCAAGTATGTACGCGTGAGGATCAGCGGCCAGACGCAACTGCTGTTCTGGAGTTTTCTTCCGATCGTTAGCGATCGCAACGTCAACGTCCTGGCTACCGCTGTGGCAGGAATCAGCGCGCCGCTTTGCCAGGCTTGCGGCATCGAACCGTTCGCTGTCGCGGCCATCAGCCAGTCCGACACAATGGACTTCGGTTTTACGCCCGGCACGAAGTACTCTTTCACATATCTATGCACGGTCTCGGCCGGTACTGTACCGCCGCCGGTGCTGGCTGGCGCGTCGCAACTCGTCAGCTACGTTTTGTTGAATCGCCTGGATCAAAATACCGCCGTGTTCCCCGACGAATCTTCGCAAGCCTATCGCGACGGTGCGGGTGGAGTCCCCGGCACGTCCAACAGCGCACAGGCGTGCTTCCGGGTGAACAACACGGAGTCGATCTGGGTCAGCGCCACGGTCAACGCGTGCAATATGTCAGTTGCCCCGGTGGTATCGGACGCGCTCTGCGGACTGGACACGCGCTTCGAGTCAGCCGCGCCAACCGGGTGCGCGGGGATCGTCGGCATCGATACGTTGTCCACGATTTATCAGCCCGACACCGATGGCAGCGACCATGACGTCTACAGCGATTACACGGGCGACGCCCGCCGCATCATCACTATTCCGATCGTCGACACGGTGAGCAGCGGCGCCAACATGACCGTGCTGGGGTTCCGCCAATTCCTGCTCATTCCAAACCAGGGCACGCTGAACATCAATCCTTCGGATATGTTTGGCCGCTTCATCGCTATGTATGTCGGAAGCGTCGCGCCGGTGAAACAGGGCCGTTTCGATGGCTGCCAGCAGACCGCGGGGCCCGGAAAGGTGGTCCTGCATCAATGAGCCGGCGTCGAGCGATGAACAGAGGCGCCGCGCTGGTGGAAGCCGCAATGGTTGTACCCATTCTTCTGGCTTTGCTGGTAGGCACGGTGGAGCTGGCGCGCGTCACTTACACGTATTACATGCTGCAAAAGATGATGTACAACCTGGCGCGCTACATCGGGACGCAGCAAGGTGTGAATTTTTGCGATAGTCAGGATCCTGCGGTGCAAGCGGCCATTAATTATGCTCTGACCGGGAATACGGATTCGCCCGACAATCCGATAGTTGTGGGCCTCACGCCCGGCATGTTCCAGGTGCGCGTGGAGCGGTACGATCCCGTTGGGCAAACATTGGTGGCGTGCGAGTGTTCGGCACAAGGCTGCGATGCGAGTCAGGGAGGTTTGCCGCCGGGCTTCATCGTCGTATCGCTCACCGACGGATACCTGGTACGGCCCGTGTTTTGGGGATTCAGCGTGAATCCGTTTCCGCTTCGCCCGAGTGTGAGGGTGCCTTATGGCGGGACGTAAGCAAGCTAGCCGAGAGCTCGGCCAGACCACAGTCGAGTTTGCGCTGGCTTATGCAGGCGTGCTGCTGCCTTTGACTTTTGCGGTTATCTTCACGTCGCAACTACTGTGGATCTGGCATAGCGTGAACGATTTCACGCGGCAGGGCGCGGGCTACGCAAGCACGCACTGCTGGCAAAGCGCGGCGGGCAACGTTCTCGATTTCATGCACTCGAGTGTTCCACCCATGATCAATCAGGACCAGTTTCAGAACGGCCCGGTGCAGATCAGTGTCACGTATTTCGCTAGAGATCCGGACACCGGGCAGCTGACCCCGTTCCAGTGCGATGGAGACTGTACTACTGGATGCATTCCCGACACGGTGACGGTGAGCGTGACCGGATACGAGTTCCGCAGTTTTGTGACGTCGCTGGGTCTGCCGCCCATCACGCTACCCGATTTTCGAACTTCGCTGCCAATGGAGAGCGCGGGCTGCGATCCCGAGCAAGGACAATGTCTGCCGTAACAATGAAGGACCACTTATGCAGATTTCGCTTCTAGTAGCATCGTCGGATGAGCACTTTCGCGAGACTATTCGCGACAGCCTGGTAAACACGACCAATGTGAGGATCATCGCCGAATATCCGGACGTCTCATCCAACCTCTACATCCGGATTTTGCAAGATCTGGAACGGAATCCCAGCGCGGCTTTGGTCATAGACCTGGCGACCGATCCGGAGGACTCCCTCAAGTCACTCGAAAAGTTGAAGCAGGCCGCACCTGACATCTATGTAATCGCGTCCAACTATCATGCCGATGGCGAGACCGTGATTGCCAGCCTGCGCGCGGGGGCTAACGATTTCCTGCTCCAACCAGTGAAGCGCACTGAGTTTCGCGACGCCATCGCACGTCTGGAGCGTACCCCGCGCCGGGCCTCCTCGGGAGCAAGCCAACTCGGCAAGATCTACAGTTTTCTTGGGGCGAAAGGCGGCGTCGGCACTACCACGCTGGCTGTCAATTTCGCGAGCCTGCTGGGGCAGCGCAAGCAAGCGACGGTTCTGGTGGACCTTGATTTCACAGCCAACGATTGCGCCATGCAACTCGGTTCCGCTCCTCAACACACGCTCTACGAAGTGGGCGAGAATATAGCGCGCATGGACCAGGCGCTTTTTGAGGGGCTGGTGACTCGCGATCCACTCGGCTTCTATGTGGTGGGCCCGCCCGACCAGTTGGAGCATCGCATCAACTTGACTGAATCGATGTTCCGCGAGTTCGCAAGCTTTCTGGTGGAGAAGTACGAATCGGTCGTAATCGATGCCGGGCGATGGCTTAGCGACGAGATCGTCCTGGCCGCTCTGCAGAGTTCCAGCACGATTTTTCTGGTGACCACGCAGAAGTTCCCGGCCATCCGCAATGCCCAGCGCTACATTGCCGCTTTGATGCGGTTGGGCTTCAGTCAGGATCAACTTCGGATCGTCGTGAATGAGTATCAGAAGAAGCCGGATGCCAATCTCGCGACGCTGCAGCAGATTCAGCAAACGTTGAATCAACCGGTGTTTTATGGCATTCCGGCATCTTCGGCCGCGATCGCGGCTGTGAATCGGGGGCGGCCGTTTGTGGCCGATCACGCCGCCGGCGATCTGGACCGGGCTCTTCGCGGGTTTGTAGAAAAGGCGATCGGAGCGAAGACGCCGGTCGCGCAGCCGGCTTAGAGGAAATGTAAGAGAAGCACATGGCATCGCACACCATTCCACGCAGCGGCAGCGGGGCCGATCGATGGTTCGGGATCAAATCCCAGATCCACTCCAAGCTCATCAACTCGCTGACGCCGGAACAGCTCAAGTCGCTGAACAAAGATGGAGTGCGCTCCCAGATCGGCAACGTGGTGGAGCGATTGATTGCCGACGACCAGATTCCCATGACGGTGGCCGAGCGCGATCGTCTGATCGAAGAGGTGCTGGATGAAGTCTTCGGGCTTGGCCCGCTGGAACCGCTCCTGCAGGATCCCAGCGTCAGCGACATCCTGGTGAACGGCTTCGATAACATCTACGTGGAGCGCGCCGGAAGGCTGGTGGAAACCAACGTTCGCTTCAAGGACCAGGCGCACATACGGATGATCATCGACCGCATCGTTTCGAACATCGGACGCCGGATCGACGATTCTTCGCCCATCGTGGACGCGCGGCTGAGCGATGGCTCACGGGTTTGCGCGGTGATCCCGCCGTTGTCCTTGATTGGTCCGGTGCTCTCCATCCGTCGCTTCGGCAAGCGGCTGCTTTCCACCGCAGATCTGTTGAAGAACGAGACCATGACTTCGGGCATGCTCGATTTTCTAAGCGCGTGTGTGGAGGCGCGGCTCAACATCGTGATCGCGGGCGGCTCCGGCGCAGGCAAGACCACGCTGCTCAACACGCTCTCGGGATTCATTCCGGAAGAGGAGCGGGTGGTCACCATCGAAGATACGGCGGAGTTGCAGATGCAGCAGCCGCATGTTGTAAGGTTGGAAACCCGGCCGATGAACATCGAAGGCGCGGGCGCGATCACCCAACGCGATTTGGTAATAAACGCGCTACGCATGCGTCCTGACCGCATTATCGTCGGCGAGTGCCGTGGTCCGGAAGCGTTCGATATGATGCAGGCCATGAACACGGGCCACGACGGCTCTATGACCAGTACGCACGCGAATTCGGCGCGTGACGCGTTCTCGCGAGTGGAAACCATGGTCATGATGGCCAGCCAGAATGTTCCTGATCATGTGATCCGCCAGATGCTGGCTTCGGCGATCCAATTGGTGATTCATTGCGCGCGTCTGACCGACGGTTCGCGCAAGCTCACCGGCATCAGCGAAGTGTTGGGTGTAGAAGACGGGCACGTCCAGATGCAGGACATTTTTGTGCTGGAGCGTACCGGCGTGGGACCGCGCGGGCGGGTGCTCGGAAAATTCGCGGCGACGGGAACGCGGCCGCAATTTATGGATCGTTTGAAGGCCTACGGGCTGCATCTACCGGATTCTGTTTTCCGCGAGACACAGGAATTGAAGGATCGGTGACCCGGTGTTTTTCTTTATCGCCTTTCTCATTTTTACGGGTGCGTTAGCGGCGGCGGGCTATTACGCCTGGAGCGTTCCACAGCAGCACGCACAGGAAATCCTGGCGACTCGTTTGCGAGAACTGCGGTTGTCGAGCGGTATGCGGACGCGTACGCCTAACGACCTGGTACGAAGCGAACAGCGTGGACGGCTGGCTGCACTCGGTGATTTTGTGGCCTGGATCGGGATGTTGCACCGCCTGCAACTCTACATCGAACAGGCCAATCTCAAGTACCGGGCGACCGAGGTTTTCGCGCTGTGCGTGATGATCGCGGTGGGTGTTTACTTCACGCTCGGATTTATGGGCCTCAGCTTGTTACTCCTGCGAATCGGACTGGCCCTGGCTCTGGGCGCGGCGCCTATCCTTTATATCCTGCGAGTGCGGCGGCGGCGATTGCGCAAGTTCGAAGAAAGCTTGCCGGACGCTATCGATCTGTTTAATCGCTCGATGAAGGCCGGCCATAATATACACGCGGGTCTGGAAACGATCGCGCAAGAGACCTTTGATCCGGTCCGCATGGAATTTCGAAAAGTGGTTGAGGAACTGGCGCTGGGCGCACCCATTGAAGAGACTCTGCATGGACTGGGGCGCCGCGTTCCAATCATCGACCTGAAGTTCTTCGTCACGGGCCTGATCCTGCAACGGCAGACCGGTGCGAACATGGTGCAGGTCCTGGAAAATCTGGCGCTGCTAGTGCGTGAGCGCTTGAACCTGGTAGCCAAGATTAAGGCCGCCACGGGACAACAGCGGCTTTCGGCGCTGCTGTTGTGCATTTTGCCGGTGGTGGTCGGCCTGGGGTTCTGGATTTTGAAACCCGAATACATCGAGCTGCTGTTCACCGATGATGTCGGGAAAATGTTTCTCACGTACGCCGTCATTTCGGAGACGATCGGCATTCTGTTGATCCGCAAGATCGCAAATCCAAAATTCTGATGCTTATTCCCGCACTGTTCTTCACGCTTATGTTCGCGACGCTGCTCGCGCTGTTATGGTCCGGCTTCGAACTCTTTCGCGACCGCGAGGACCCGCTGGCCGATCGGCTGGAGGAACTGCAGTCGCACGCCATCGCGAGAGTGGCGTACGAACCACGGCGGCGCGGTGGTGGGCTGTTGAACAATTTTCTTTACTTCATCAGCCTGGTGCCGGGCGGTGACGGTTGGCTGCGCGACACCGAACGGGAACTCGCTCAGGCCGGCGTGCGGAGAAGGCAGGCGCTGGCTCTATACTCGATATTCCAGGTCACGTTTTTCCTGATTTTGATCGGCGCGATGATGTACGTGCAGCGCAACAGCGAGTTGGCTCGGAAGTTCGGCGGACTCGTTTCGGCAGTGCTACTGGGCTGGCTGCTCCCACAGCAGGTGCTGCATCGCATGGTTCGACGCTACCGCCGGAAGTTACAGGAGGCGCTGCCCGACACGGTCGACCTGTTGGGAATCGTCTTGGGCACGGGGCTATCGCTCGATCAAGCGATGATGCGGGTGAGCGAGGAAATGGAATTCATCTATCCCGAACTCGCGGCCGAGTTCTCCACGGTCGTCATGCAGGTGAAGGCCGGCCAGGAGCGCTCGAAGGCCTTTCAGCAACTGGTGCGGCGTACCGGGATCGAGGACATCAAAGCGCTTTCGGCGATGATCGTCCAGAGCGAACGTTTCGGAACCAGTCTGTCACAGGCGCTGAAAGTTTACGCCGATTCGTTGCGACTGCGCCGCCGTCTGCGAGCTGAAGCAGCGATCGGGAAAGCCGGCATCAAGATGCTCTTTCCCGTGGTGCTGTTCATTCTGCCCGTGCTGTTCATCATCACGCTGGTACCGGGAATACTCACGGTGCTGCATGATCTGAGGCAGGGGTTGGGCCCGCGATAGTAGCGGCGCGATGGCCTAGAAATCGTCCTGCTGCTGCTTCTTCTTACTTTTGCGCCGCAAAATTATGATGGCGATCAAGATCACTCCGAGTATGCCGGCGACAACCTGCACCATGGTTTGTGACATTACTTCGGTTCTCCCTCCTTCTGGGGACTAACTGTCTTGCGGCTTTTCTCCAACTGTTTCCACAACTGGATCAGGTAATTCCGTGTTTCGTGAAAAGGTGGTACGCCGCCGAATCGCGCCACCGCGCCTTCACCCGCATTGTAGGCGGCCAAAGCCAGCGGGTAGTTGCCGCCGTATAGGTCCAATAAATACCGCAGATATTTGACGCCGCCGTCGATGTTCTCTCTCGGGTTGAAGGCATCGGAGACGCCGAAGCGCCGCGCCGTGGACGGAACTAACTGCATCAGTCCTCGGGCGCCTTTGGGCGAAACCGCGCGAGCGTTATAGTTGCTTTCCACCTTGATCATGGAGTGGACCAGGTCGGCGGACAAGGCGTGTTCGGCGGCGATTTGTTGCACCGCCTGATCGATTCCCGAAGCGGCGTTCGATTTCGCCGTGGGCGCCGCTAACGCTGACCTGGCCGGGCCCACAACAATCTCGGGAATGCTCTTCGATGCAATCACGGCGGGCGCAACCAGTTTGCCGGAGCGCACCTCAGAGTGAATTACCGTGCTGGCTCGTTGCGGCGGATCGGCGCCGAACAGCGCCACGGACATGCCGCACGCCAAGCCCACGGATGCTAGTTTGTTCGGAGACAATCGCTCTTGAGTTCTAATATCCCATAAGTCAGCCGGCGGAGTTGCTCAACCTTTTCTCCATGGTGAACAATGGCGTCCCATTTAGATCGGTATCGCCGCCGGCCGCACGGGAAAAGCCGAACCTCTCATACAGCCGGATGGCCGAATCGAGAAACGGAGTAGTCGTTAGAAGCAGCGTGGTGTGGCCGTGCTCCATGGCAAAAGCCTCCACCGCTTTCAAAAGCGCCTCGCCGACACCTTTGCCGCGCAGGCTTGGAAGCACCGCCATGCCACGTACATATAACACGGGGCCTCGTGCCACCGCGGCCACCGTTCCCAAGAGCGAATCCTCCTGGACCGCTAGCCATACGGGACCCTCGCTCATGCGGCCCAACACTTCTTCGGTGGTTATGGCCGTCGCTTCGAATCCTTCGGGAGTGTAGAGCGGCCGAAACTCGACGAACGACGCATACAACAGCGAAGCAATGGCCGGAACATCTTCCGGCACTGCACCGCGGAGCTTCACATCCGCCATTTTCGCAGCTGGCTCCTGCCCTGCGGTACCCTGGAGGAAACGCCGAGGTCCACCATGAATAAGCTCACACTCGCATTACTCCTGAGTTCCGCCCCAGTGTTTTGCGCCGACGACGCGCTTCCCAAGGCCGAAACCATCCTCGACCGATCGGTTGAGGTCACCGGCGGCAAGGCTGCATTCGAAAAGCGTCACAACGAAGTGATGCACGGTTCCATGGAGTTTTCAGGCCGAGGTATCAAGGGCAGCATGACCGTCTACCAGGCTGAGCCCGACAAAAACCTCGCCATTATCGAAATCGAAGGCATCGGAAAGATCGAATCCGGCAGCAACGGCGAAATTGCATGGGAAAATTCCGCTTTGCAGGGTCCACGGATCAAGCAGGGCGACGAAAAGGCCGGTTCTCTTCGGGATGGCACGTTCAACGCGGCCCTGAATTGGCGAAAGCTCTACACCAAAGCGGACACCGCCGGCGCGGAAACCGTGGAAGGTCACGACTGCTATAAGGTAGTGCTCACGCCCAAGGAAGGCAAGCCAAGCGCGGAATTTTTCGACAAGAAAACCGGACTCATGATCAAAACCACCGTGACGCGCAACACGCCCATGGGGGAGATCAGCGCCGAGGTGGTAGCCGACGATTACCGGAAAGAGGGCGATGTCCTGATACCGCATAAGTTGATCAATCGCGCAGCCGGACAGGAATTTCTGATCCAGGTAGAGAGCGTTGAGGTCAATGTCAACCTGCCGAAGGACCGCTTTGACTTGCCGCCCGAGATCCAGGGCCTTCTGAAGAAAGCTCCCCAGCCCGCGGCGAAGGCCACACCCGCGCCGGTGGCATCCAATTCCGGCAATGGCGGCAAGCTAAACATCTACATGGCCGGCAAGCCGATGGCGACCGAGACCTACAGCGTCGACAAAACGGACGACAAGATCACGGTGAGCGGTTCCGGCAATGCGGCCATCGGACCGATGAAGATCGACATCGAGCAGTTCAAGGTGGTCACCGATGATAAATATCAGCCGCTCGAAGCGCTCGCCAAAGCCAAGCTTGGACAGATTCAGATGAATGTAAAAACTACTTTCGCCGACGGCAAGGCCAGCAGCGAGATCGACAGCGGGCAGGGTCCCAAGACCAAAGAAGACGCCGTGTCGGCTAACGCGATCGTGGTCAATGCCAACCTGCCGCTCTATCCCTGGAGCTTTCTGGCCATGCGCGCCGATCTGAAAAATCAAGATCCGCAGCAGTTCCCGATCTACGTGCTGGGTCAGGCCGAGGTGGTGGGAACCGTTGTCTTCAAGGGCCGGGAGACGGTGGAATTCGCGAACAAGACGGCCGACTTGAATCATATCACCATGGACGGAAAGACGCCCCAAGGCCAAGCCATCAGCCTGGATTTCTGGCTGGATGACAGCCGCAAGGTGATCAAGATCGCGGTTCCATCGCAAGGCGTGGAAGCTTATCAGGACGGCTTCGATCGCAAGGCGCCGCCGGAGCCTCCAAAACCGGATACCCCCGACAAGCCCGTCAAACAATAAATTCAGTGGGCTCGCCGCGTCGTGCCCGGATTGTAATAACTTGAATTGGAAGGCTTCGAGTGCATAGTCTGACGAATGCCGGTGTGCTCGTGACGGGTGCGGGACGGGGCATCGGTAAAAGGCTAGCGATCGGATTTGCGGCCGCCGGCAATCGGGTGGGGCTGCTCGCTCGCAGCAAGGCGGAGCTGGATCTAGCGCATCTGGAAATAGAGCATGCCGGAGGTAACGCGCTTCGCATCCGCGCCGACGTAACCGATTTCGAGCAAGTCAACGCGGCCGTGGATCGCATGCGGGTGCACTACGGCGGCGTGCAAGTGCTCATTTGCTCGGCGGCCATCCAGGGACCGATCGGTCCGCTGGTGGAACAGTCGGCCAAGGCCTGGGCTGAGACCATCCAGACCAATCTCATCGGAGTGATGAACTCCTGCAAGGCCGTACTGCCGCACATGATCGAGCAACGCTCCGGCAAGATCATCGTCCTGAGCGGCTCGGGAGCTACAGCGGCGCGGCCCAACCTTTCTGCATATGCCGCGGCCAAGGCTGCGCTGGTACGATTTGTCGAGACCGTTGCCGAAGAAGTGCGCGACCACAATGTCCAGATCAATTGCATGGGACCGGGTGGCGCATACACGCACATGACCGACGAGATCCTTCGCGCCGGTGAAAAGGCCGGATGGAAAGAAACTGAGGAAGCTCTCGAAGTCCGGCAAACGGGCGGCGTGGCGCCTGACAAACAGATCCTGCTCGCGTTGTTTCTGGCGTCCGAGCAGTCCAATCACATCAGCGGCAAGCTGATCCAGGTTAGCGACGATTGGAAAAAGCTCAAGAACGCGAATCTGCATCCCGAGATCTACACCCTCCGCCGGGTGCAAAAGATGTGAACGGCGCGAAGCTGCGAATGGGAGTGAGTTTGACCTCATTGATAAATGCGCTTACACTGAAAGCGAAACCACGGTCCAGCCTCTAACCAAACCATGAAGAGTTACACCTTCAAAGTTGTTGTGGAACCGGACGAGGATCGCTGGCACGCCTTTTGCCCAGCTCTGGAAGACCAGGGTGCGTCCACGTGGGGACATACTCGCGAGGAGGCGCTGAAGCATATTGACGAAGTGGTTCAGCTGGTCGTGGAAAGTATGATCGAGCACGGTGAGAAGCTGCCTGAAGAAACAACGGAGAATGTTCAAATTGCGATCGAGCCACGCGTTACGGTCAATGTCTGATTCATGGGTGTCAACTATGCGCTGCTTCGCAACCTGACCGCCCGCGAAATCATTTCTGCTTTGGTCCGCGATGGTTTTTCGTTCGATCGCGGTTCGGGCTCTCATCAGATTTACTATCATGCGGACGGTCGCAGAGTTAGCGTCACCTTCCATGCTCCCGGCCAGACCTTTACACGCAAAACACTTAAGAGCATGATCGAAACCGAGGCCCGCTGGACAGAGGATGACCTGAAGCGTCTTAAACTCATCGGCTAATCGGAAGCTCTTGGATTCTGTATCCTGTAGTCATGAACCGGCTCGCGATTTCCCTAATCCTCGGCGCAGCTTTATCGCTTACGCTTTCGGCCCAGCCCACGAAAAAGAAAATTCTGGCCATCGGCGCGGTGGCCGGTTTCCAGCACGATTCGGTTTCACACTCGCTCGCGACCATCGAACAAATCGGCCGCCGATCCGGCGTCTATGACACCTACATCCGCACCGATACCCAACTGATCACAAAACAGAAGATCGCCGCGGGCAATGCCAAGAACCTCGATTATTTCGACGCCGTGGTTTTCTACACCACTGGCGAGCTCGACTTGAGCCCTCAGCAAAAGAAGGATCTTCTCGCGTTTGTTCACGACGACGGCAAGGGCTTTATCGGGGTCCACAGCGCTACGGACACCTTCTATGAATGGCCCGAGTACGGCGACATGGTCGGCGGTTATTTTAAGGATCATCCCTGGGGTGTTTTCGAAGCACCCGTGGTCGTGGAAGACCCTAACTTCCCCGGCATGCAGGATTTTGCACGCCAGTTTGTCTTCAACGACGAGATGTACCAGGAGCGCAATTTCTCTCGGGATAAGGCTCACGTCATCGCGCGCCTGGATGCCTCGAAGCTCGACCTCAGCAATCCCAAAGTGATGCCGGAACATCGCGCCGACAAGGATTTCCCGATCATCTGGGCGAAGACCTACGGCAAAGGGCGCGTCTACTACAACACACTAGGTCATCGCGAGGAGACGTGGGACCGGCCCGACGTGCAGAAGATGTACCTGGAAGCCATCAAGTGGGC
>Ga0070713_100001559_pt1 | contig 14662 bp, 9 predicted proteins | sample LARL82metaG_FD_65465 | JGI IMG/M metagenome (GOLD analysis project Ga0070713, IMG submission 65465) | Corn, switchgrass and miscanthus rhizosphere microbial communities from Kellogg Biological Station, Michigan, USA - LAR L8-2 metaG | ecosystem: Host-associated > Plants > Roots > Rhizosphere ...
CTTTTTGGCTCAAAAGTTCCGCCAATCGTGCCATGGAAACGGGTCCCGCCGGACTTGGTGACGATCTGCACCACGCCACCAGTAGCGTGCCCATACTGCGGCTCAAAGCCAGCTGTCTTGACTTCAACTTCCTTCACAAAAGCCGGTGTGATACCAACTCCCAGCGCACCATAGGAAGGCGAGAAGCCGCCCAAGCCACCGAATGATGGGTCATTGAGAACCACGCCATCCGCCACATAGAGGTTTTCCAAGCCGCTCGCACCAGAAATGGATGGGTTAGCGTCGGAACCAGACCCGCCGGACACCATGCCCGAGGTTCCCAACCCGGAAACCACACCGGGAGCGATCATCATGATGGACGACACATTTCGTGCCACTGGAATGCTGTTGTAAAAACTGTCGTCAAGGTTGGCATTGATCGAAGATGAAGTGGTGTCAATCGCGGCTGCGGCTCCGGAAACTTCAACCACCGTCTCAACGGAACCGGTTTCGACCGTAACGTTCAGGCTTTGTGTGTTGTTAATCAACACGTTCACCGGCGACACGGTGGTCTTCTTGAAGCCTTCTTTTTCCACCTGCACCGAGTACTCGCCCGGGACTAGTCCCGTAAACAGGAACGTACCTTGTGCATTGGTGGTCTGGGTAACCTTTCCCAGTGGACCGGTAGCGGTCACATTGGCGCCTTGGACGACCGCTTTGGTCGAGTCATAGACGGTCCCACCCAGATTCCCACGGGTTGAACCTTGATTTTGCGCTGATAGCAGTGCGGGAGAAAACGCCAATAACGCAATAAACGTCAGCTTGGCGATGAACCTTCTCGTCATTCGGAACTCCTTTTTCGCCTTCGGGCGAACTTTGGAAGCTGAGGAATTGGTGTCGATTACGAAGAAAACCGACGCTACTGACCTGAGAAACTGTGGAGAAACACTGCAATGCGGTTACCAGAGTACCCGTAGTGCAAGGGATGCCGGCTACAAGGGATTATTTTCAGCAGCTTACAAGCATTACGGGTTGTAATTTTCAGGCGAACCCAGTCAGTAAATACAATTTTTGGTAGGAGGAATCTTATGCGGTATCCAGAAAAATGGATATACAGACGTCTCTGGCTCACGAAGTCTGGAGATCAGTGAGGCGCGGTTTCGTTCTTAAGGAGGTCTTGGCCCTTGAGGGCCATGCGCTCTGCGTCGGCGGCATTTCCAATCTGCCTGTAGGAATCAGCGAGAGCCAAGTACAAGGGGCCGTCATCCGGGCGGGAATGTATGGTGTCCTGCAGAAGGGACACCGCTCGAGACGGATTGCCGGTTTTCAGCAGGCTCTCCGCGATCTGGACAATGGTCCCAGAGCCAGTTTGCGGAGTTACGCCGGCATCATCGAGGAGCGCAGCTACGGCTGGATAAGCATTCAGCGAGTAGTAAGCCTGGACCAATTGTGCTCGCGCGATTTCATCGGAATGGTTCTTATCCAGTGCGGCGCGAAACCAGTGTCGTGCCTCCGTGGCCTCCCCCGCTGCCATGTAAGACAACCCTCTCTGCTGATCAAGAACGCCATTAACCAGATCGCCATCAATCTCGGGCTCGTCGATGTCCCAGGGAACGCTGAGGGGCACGTCGGCGATGATTTGGAATGGGAGCGACGCATGGGCTCTTTCGAAGGCTTGGGCGCCGGAGACAGAGACCGTGAGAATGTAGTTGCCGTCGGCCTTTCCGGACAGGCTTATTTTCTTGCCATTCACAACCGAACCCGTAGCCGTGAAAGCAGAGGGATCTACGCTTTCCTTGATAACCGTGGGGGTGCCTACCAGAGCGGGCTGACCCACCGCATACTGCACGCTGAGCGCCTGCGCACTCGCCGACTCGGAATTCGGCGGGGCCCATATCTGGTAAGCGACCTTGAGTTCCTGCATTTGATTCATCACCAGAGGAGCAGCTTGCAGCGGGGTGAACCGGACACCGGCAAGCGCAAACGGAATGGTTCCGTCCCGTGACGGATTGACTGACTCTGCATTCGAGAACGGCAGAATGCCGGGTATCACGAACGTGCCTGCGGTCGCCGCAGGAATCGTGATCTCTCGTTCCGCTTTGAAACCAACCTTTTTTGTCCAATCGGTAAGCAGGAATTCGAGCGAGTAGTCGCCGGGCGGAAGGGGGAGGATACCTTCATACCCGAAGACGGCATGCTTGACTTCGCTATATCTCTCGTCGCTCAGCTTGCCCGCAGCCGATTTCTGCTGGGTGAAAATCAGCTTCTTGTCTTTGGTGAAGACGCGGACTCGAACCTCCACCGTGTAGGAGTATTGACCATCGGGCAGTTTGGCCAGGGTGAGATCGCTCGGATCGTGGAGGCGGAGGGCGTAATCCAGACGTGTTAACCCGTTCAAGCCTCGAACCGGAAGCATGAAGATGTCCAGATTCTGGCTGTCGAGAATCATTCGGGAAATTACGGACTCGATGTTCTGGCGCCGACGATTGATCTCGTCAACATTGGACGGCTGATTGGCAAGATTCCGGAGGATCGACAGCATTACATCGGACCGCAAGCTGATATTGCCGCTGGGGTCTAAGGGTTCTCCTGGAATCAGGCTCTGGGCCACACGGGCGACTTCCGGGCCCACGGAGTCGCGAATGACTTTGAGTGCAGCCCCGGGGTTGTTGATGGCTTCCATTCCGGTAACCAGTTCAGCGGGGCCATCCATACTCGGACTGTAGAAGCGATAGTCCCCGATGTTATCGCGCTGATAAAAGAGCACATTGAAAAACGGTGGGAGAGACGGATTGGTGTTGGAGTAAAACCAAATCTCCATCGGCCGGAGATTAGCGGCGCCGTAGTGCTTCTCGATTTGCTGAGGCGCGCCCAGAGTAATGTAGGTCCGGCCACGATCGCTACGCCAACCTTCCTCCCCGGAACCAATGCTGAAATGCGCGTCCGCATAAGCGATGCGCGAGTAAATCTCGTCTTTGTAGGCGTTCGAAGGGGAACCGGGGGTGGGATTGCGAATGTCCCAGAAGCGCTGAATGAAGGCGTCTCGGTCCTTATCGGTTTTGAGTTCCAGGAAGTCCCTTTTTTCCTGCTTTGTGATGATGTAGACGACGTCACGATTAAGCCAATCGCTGTAGTAGCCTGGCAGTTTTTCTTTCTTGTCCCGAGCCGACCATGCGGGAGTCAGCATCGAGACGCTAAGAAAAACGCAGAGCAATGAGCGCGAGAGCGAGACTTTAAACCCGTGAGTCTGCATGTTGGAAAACGAGGAGTACTGCTTTGGCTAATCATAGTCAATGTGCTTGACCGGTGCAAACGCAGTGCGCTCCGCGTTTTTTTGGGTTCAAAGGCGCGTCTCACTACGGCGTTCGTGCGATTAGCGTTTCCGTGTACAATCCTGTTTTTCCAATGCCAAAAGGCCACCCAGTGACCATGGCGGACGTTCCTACGCTCGATCTGAAACGCCAATATGCAACGATCCAGGCGGAAATCCGCGTTGCGATTGAGCGGGTGTGCGCCTCGCAACAGTTCGTGCTGGGGCCTGAAGTTGAGGCGTTGGAAGCCGAAGTCGCAGCTTACGTGAGTGTGAAGCATGCTGTCGGCTGCGCCTCGGGAACGGATGCGCTGTGGCTGGCGCTGGCGGCAGCAGGACTTGGCCCGGGCGATCGCGTTATCACCACGCCGTTCAGCTTTTTCGCCTCCGCGAGTTCGATCGTGCGCGCTGGCGCGCTGCCTGTCTTTGTCGACATCGATCCAGAAACCCTCAACCTGGATGACCGCCAAGTCCGCACCGCCGTGGAACGCGAGGCCAGGAATAAGGCGACCAAGGTAAAAGCACTCCTTCCTGTCCATCTTTACGGCCAGTGCGCCGACATGACGGCATTTCAGACTCTCGCGGCGGAACATGGCCTCGCGCTGATCGAAGACGCGGCCCAGGCAATTGGGGCCAAGTGGGACACCAAGCCGGCGGGCTCGGTGGGGGTGGCCGCTGCGTTCAGTTTCTATCCCACCAAGAACCTGAGTGCGTATGGCGATGCCGGCATGGTCACCACCAACGATCCGAATGTGGCGGATCACATGCGCCGACTTCGCAATCACGGCAGTCCTGAGCGCTACTTGCACACCGAATTCGGATGGAACGCGCGGATGGATGCGATCCAGGCCGCGGTTTTGCGAGTCAAACTCAATCACATTGATGATTGGAACGTGCGACGACGAAATCACGCGCAAGCCTATACTCACCTTCTCCAAAAAGCGGGACTGATCACGCAGGACACCTCGGCGAAGGCGCCGGAGACAACGACGGCGAATCCGCCCAAAAGCTCCGCCTTTCCGGTTCAAGTACTCACGACTTCACATCACGCCTTCCACATCTTTCATCAGTACGTGATTCGATCCGAACGGCGGGACGAACTTCGCACTTTCCTGAAATCTCGCGGAATCGGAAGCGAGGTCTATTACCCGATTCCGCTGCATCTGCAACCCGTGTTCGCTTACCTGGGATATAAAGAAGGCGATTTGCCGGAATCCGAGCGAGCGGCGAAAGAGGTTTTGGCGCTACCGATGTTCCCCGAACTCACGCAGGAAGAAATCGAAGCGGTGGTTGGCGCGATCGCGGACTTCTACAGTTAGCCTTCCGTCACTCTGCGCACAATCGGCGTGTTCATCTTGTACTTGCGCTCGGTCACCGGGCCGTCGGGATTTTTCAGGTCCTTCCCATGTAACGTGAAAGTTGGGAGGTCGCCTTCCTTGCCGAAATCCTCATGGGATACGCTTACGGGCAGCATGCCATAGAGGCGATCGCGGTAAGCCGTCTCATATCGATGCCGCTTCACGTTCCAGGTGAAAACGCGCGCCTGGTTGTAGTCGAACGGCATACCATCTTTGGGTTCGGAAAGCAGCATGAGGTACTGCGGCACCTGTCTGTCTCCGTCTTTGACCTCGTTCAATACGAAGCAGGCGACAATCCGCTGTCCTTCGGCGTACTGGGCGACTTCGAGTGGCACGTCGATGTCGATCAAGCGCCCCAGCACCCAGCCGGCGTGGTTCTGAGCATCGCGCACCAGCCACCAGTCTTCCATCGGGGGCTTGGCATCTTTTGCGACCGCGGGCTTGATGCCACCGGGCAGAACCTTCTCAACCGTCGCACGTTTGATGACCGTCAGCTTTGCGCCCTGGGACACCTGATAAAGATGGTCTGTGTCGCGCCCGGGTTCCACGTGCAGGTTGGTGTCGTTTCGCGTTACAGCAGTGCCTTGCTGGGGAGAGTCTTTCGAGTCCTGCGCCATCTTCTGGAAGGCATCGAAGACCTGCTGGTTCACAAGATAGCGTTGTTCGACCCAGCCTTCGACACCATTGGCTAGCCGGACCTTCGCGAAGCGCTTTTCGCGATCGACAACCTCGACACGGTCTCCGTTCTTGGCGGTTCCAACCTTGTTGTAGACCTGCGCCAGTTGATCGCGCAGCGTGACCTGGGGGGAGGATACGTAATCGACTTCAAGGACGCGCTGTCGATGACGGCCGCATGCGGAGAACAATGCGGCAAGCGCGAGCAAGAACAATATTCTGGCGGGAAGTTTCACCGGAAAAAACCATCATAACGCAGCGTACAGAGAATGGTAGTTACGAATGGAATAAGCCCGAGCAGAATGCGTCGCCTTCGCTCCGAGGTGACAAATGTAGAGTTTGATCGTCTATGAGGAACAGCACAGACCACAAACGGAGTTCGGCGTTATGTCCTTGTTGAGTCGTCTGATTCGTTGGGTGCCGTTTGCCGCCGCTTTGTTATTCACCTGTCCTTCCTGCACGGGTGAAGAGCGGAGCGCGTCACCGGAAGCACTCGCCTACCTGCATCGCGCGATCGACATCATGCAGCAGAACGCGCTTCATGCAGAGCGGATCGATTGGGAGGAACTCCCGAAAGCAAGCACTACAACAGGCCGCTGGGGCGGAACTGCCGGTCGACACCTACGACGCGATCCGCTGGGCCCTGCACAAAGTGAACCGGCACAGCTTCCTCCAGCTTCCGGCAAGCCTGCAGCAGCAAGAGGCGCAGCGAAAGCCCCGCGCGGTTTCAAAATCGGAACCTGCGCCAGCAAGTGCATCCCCGAGTCCCGGTTCAGGTTTCCTTACACGCGAGAAGATCGAGGGTCGAATGCTAGAACTGAACGACCTGAACATCGCCTACTTAGTTGTGCCGCATTTCAGCCCCGAGGATGATGTCGACGGAGTGCAATTTGAGACTAGGCTGCAACAATTGATCGCAGCCCTGGATCGACAGCATCCTCGGGGATGGATCATCGACTTGCGCGGGAACGGCGGCGGGAATATTTGGCCGATGCTTGCAGGACTTGGACCTCTTTTGGCGAAGGCAAACTGGGCGCGTTCCACGACGGCGGTGGAAAGGACTCCAACTGGCTCTATCGAGACGGCACCGTCGGAACGGAAGGATCAGAGAATTGGAAATATCCGAGAGTGGAAGGTGAGCCTTATAGAGTCGCAGGAAATCCGGCCGTCGCCGTGCTGATTGATGGCGGAACCGCGAGCTCCGGTGAAGCCGTTGCCATTGCGTTTCGAGGCAGGTCGCGGACCCGCTTCTTTGGTGAACCCACGATGGAAGTGTCGACAAACAATACCAACTTTTTGCTAAGTGATGGCGCCAACATGATCCTGACGATCGGGGTGCAGGTTGACCGTGACGGCAACGAGTACCAAGACGGCATTCAACCTGATGCAAGCGTAGCTTCGCCCGGCCAGATATTAGCGCCAGAGCGCGATGCCGGTATCGTGGCCGCAGAACAGTGGCTGGCCAGTCAGTCTGGGGAATCAACTCGGGGCAAGTACAGCTACAGAATTCTCTCGTGCACGTAGCCGCTGGCGCTCAGCGCCGAGAGTAGTTCCGCAATGTGATCGGCGCCCCGGGTTTCCATGGTGATGTCGATTGCGGTATCGCCGAGATTGACGCCGTAGTAGGCACGATCGTACGAAGTCTCGACGATGTTCGCGCGATGTTGCGCCAGTATGCCTGTCAACCGGTGAAGCGCGCCGGGGTAGTCGGGCAGGTGAACGCGCAACCGCACCAACCGACCATCTTTCACAAGACCGCGTTCCATAATGCGCGAAAGCAGGCTGACATCGATGTTGCCACCGCAGACCAGCACGGCGACTTTGTTGCCGTTCAGCGAAGTCTTGTGGTTGATCAACGCCGCAATGGCTGCCGCGCCGGCACCTTCCGCCAGCGTCTTCTCGCGCTCGAGAAGGAGAAGGATGGCATTGGCAATCTCTTCTTCGTCGACCATCACGATGTCGTCGACATATTTCTGAACCAGCGCAAGCGTTTTATCCCCGGCACGGCGAACGGCGATGCCGTCGGCAATGGTCGCGGCAGGACTGAGCGTCACCGGATGGCCTTCGGCAATCGCCACCTTCATGGAGGGCAGGCGGGCAGGTTGCACCCCAATCACGCGCACGCGCGGATTGCTTTCTTTGATAGCGCAAGCCACGCCTGAAATCAGCCCGCCCCCACCGATGGGAGCTACCACGGCCTCAATGTCGGGAACTTGTTGGAGTATTTCCAGCCCCATCGTTCCCTGGCCGGCGATAACGACTTCGTCGTCAAATGGATGAATGAAGGTGAGCCCATATTCATGGCTGCGCCGAACAGCTTCCTCGCACGCCTCGTCGTAGTTCGCGCCATGCAGGACAATTTCCGCGCCATAGCTTTTCGTCGCCGACACCTTGATCAGAGGCGTGGTCAGCGGCATCACGATCTGCGCGCGAACCCCATGCTTGCCCGCGTGATATGCGACTCCTTGTGCGTGGTTACCCGCCGAGGCCGCAATCACGCCGCGCGAGCGCTCTTCAGGAGTAAGGGTCAAGAGTTTGTTAAGCGCGCCCCGCTCCTTGAATGCGCCCGTGCGCTGGAGATTGTCGAGCTTGAGATAAACGGAGTTGCCTGTGAGTTGGGAGAAATTTTCAGACCGGGCACAAGGAGACAGATAAATGGAATCGCGGATCCGGCCCATTGCCGCCTGTATCTCTGCGAGCGAGACTGGCTTTTCAGGAGCCCTCGCAGCTTTGGCGTGAATGAGAATGGGCTTGGACATTGGAGTTTTCGCTGCTGACTTTGCGTGCTTTGCGATCTTTGCGGTATAAGATTTACCGCAAAGTACGCAAAGGACGCGAAGAAAACGGAAGGAACCTGGCGACTTAAGCTGATGCCATCTCGCGTTTCGCGCGGGTTTTTGCGACCGGCTTGGCGACAGGTTGGCTGAGATATTTATCCACGGAAGCTGCAGCTTTGCGTCCTTCCGCAATCGCCCAGACCACGAGAGACTGGCCGCGCCGCATATCGCCCGCGGCGAACACGCCTGGCACCGAGGACATATAGTCGCCATTGGCTTCCACATTGCCGCGCGCGTCGAGCTTCACTCCCAGCTGTTCGATCATCCCGTTGCGCACTGGTCCAGTAAATCCCATCGCGAGCAGAACGAGGTCGGCGTCCATCACGAACTCAGTTCCGGGGATTGGCTCGAATTTCGGGGGAGGGCCAACCTGAATTCCATGCAACTGCTTCACGTTGCCGTGTGCGTCACCGGTAAACTTCGTCGTCGCAACGCTCCACTGCCTGATGCCACCTTCTTCGTGCGCACCTTCGATCCGCAACTGCATTGGCCACAATGGCCACGGAGTTTGCGGCGCGCGCTCTGCCGGAGGCTGCGGCATGATCTCGAACTGATGAACGGAGACGGGCTTCTGTCGGTGCGCCGTACCGAGGCAATCTGCGCCGGTATCCCCGCCGCCAATGATAATGACGCGCTTGCCGTTAGCGAGAATGTCCAATGCAGGATCGAACTCGTCTCCCTGGCAGCGCTTGTTGGCCTGCGGCAGGTATTCCATCGCGTAATAAATGCCCTTCAGTTCTCTGCCCGGAACATTCAGGTCGCGACCAGCTTCGGCACCACCCGCAAGAAGAATTGCGTCGAACTCGCGCTGCAAATCTTCGACTGGAACCGTGCGGCCCACATGCGCGTCGGTTACGAATTTCACGCCTTCTGCTTCCATCTGCTCCAGACGGCGGTCGAGGACGCGCTTCTCCATCTTGAATTCCGGAATGCCGTAGCGGAGCAAGCCACCAATGCGGTCGGCTTTTTCGTAAACCGTGACCCAATGTCCAGCACGATTCAGTTGCTGTGCAGCCGCCAAACCCGCCGGCCCGGAACCAACGACCGCAACCTTCTTGCCTGAGCGGAACTTCGGCGGCTCCGGCTGGATCCATCCCTCCGTCCAACCTCGGTCGACAATGTTCTTCTCGATGTTCTTGATCGTCACCGCAGGCTCATTGATTCCCAGCACGCATGCGGTTTCACAAGGCGCGGGGCAAATGCGCCCGGTAAATTCAGGAAAATTGTTCGTGGAATGGAGCTGGCGCAGCGCTTCCTTCCAGCGTCCGTTGTAGACCAGATCATTCCAGTCAGGAATGAGATTGTTCACCGGGCATCCGGTGTGGCAGAACGGCACCCCGCAGTCCATGCAGCGCGCGCCTTGCGTCCGCAGCTTGTCTTCCGAAAAGTCCTGATAGATCTCGAACCAGTCATTCACGCGCTCGGCGACAGGACGGCGCGGGGTGGTCTCGCGATCGAATTCCTTGAACCCGGTGGTCTTACCCATGGAGCGCCTCCACCAGTTCCGGCACCGGCAGCGGTTGCCCCGGGATGTAATTGCTGCGCGAGCGGCTCACGCCGAGCACACGCTTGAATTCGTGCGGGAAGATCTTGATGAATCGTGGCAACATCTCCATCCAGTTATCGAGAATGTGTTTTGCGCGCTTGCTTCCGGTCAGGTCGAAATGCTTCTGAACGAGGCCGTGAATCAGTTCCACATCGCGGGGCTCGATGACAGGCTCAAGATCGACGGACGCAAGATTGCAGCGCTTCTCGGTGAAATCTCCGCGTTCGTCAAAGACGTAAGCGACGCCGCCGCTCATGCCCGCAGCGAAGTTCCGGCCGCAGGAGCCCAGCACAACCACCAGCCCGTTGGTCATGTATTCGCAACCATGATCGCCAACGCCTTCGACAACCGCAGTCGAGCCCGAGTTGCGAACCGCGAAGCGCTCGCCGGCAACACCATTGAAGAAGGCCTCGCCACTGGTCGCGCCGTAAAGCACGACGTTTCCGATGAGAATGTTTTCTTCCGCTGCGAAGGTCGAGTTCTTCGGCGGGCGAACCACCAGCCTTCCGCCCGAGAGCCCCTTTCCTACGTAATCGTTGGCGTCGCCTTCGAGCGTCATTGTTACGCCCTTGGAAAGGAACGCGCCAAAGCTCTGTCCTGCTGATCCCTCGAAGTGAATGCGAATCGTGTCGTCAGGCAGGCCTTCCGAACCGTACTTGCGCGCGATCTCGCCGCTCAGCATGGCGCCCACGGTGCGGTGCACGTTGCGGATTGGCAAGCTAATCGTGACCGGCTCGCGGTTCTCGATCGCAGCTTTAGACAGCTTGATCAATTCATGATCGAGCGCCTGATCGAGTCCATGGTCCTGCTTCTGCACGCAATGGCGCGCCACGCGGCCGGGCAGCGGCGGGTTGTACAGGATCATCGAGAGGTCCACACCCTTGGCCTTCCAGTGATTGATCGCGGGTTGCATGTCGAGCATGTCGACACGGCCGACCATGTCGTCGAACTTCTTGAAGCCGAGGTCGGCCATGTATTGCCGCACCTGCTCAGCCACGAAGAAGAAGTAATTGATGACGTGCTCAGGCTTGCCGGTGAACTTCTTGCGCAGTTCCGGATCTTGCGTCGCAATTCCCACCGAACAGGCATTCAGGTGGCACTTGCGCAGCATGATGCACCCAAGGGTAATGAGCGGGGCGGTTGAGAATCCAAACTCTTCTGCTCCGAGCAGCGCCGCGATAGCGACGTCACGCCCCGTTTGCAGTTTCCCGTCGGTCTGCACCCGGATGCGGCTGCGCAGATCGTTCATGAGCAGCACTTGCTGTGTCTCTGCGAGTCCAAGCTCCCACGGAATTCCCGCATGTTTGATCGAACTGAGCGGCGACGCACCCGTGCCCCCGCTGTCGCCGGAGATCAGCACCAAGTCGGCATGGGCTTTAGCAACGCCCGCAGCAACCGTGCCGACACCGATCTCCGAAACCAGCTTCACCGAAACCCGCGCCTTGGGATTTGTGTTTTTCAGGTCGTAAATCAGCTGCGCGAGATCTTCGATCGAGTAAATGTCGTGATGGGGCGGCGGAGAAATCAGTCCAACACCCGGGATCGAGTGGCGTATACGCGCGACCACCTCGTCGACCTTGTGTCCGGGCAACTGCCCGCCTTCACCGGGTTTCGCGCCTTGCGCCATCTTGATCTGCAACTCGTCCGCATTGACCAGGTAATTCGTGGTCACACCGAAGCGACCGGAAGCCACTTGCTTGATCGCGCTGCGGCGGGAATCGCCGTTCGGATCCGGCGTGTAACGGGCCTCGTCTTCGCCGCCTTCGCCGGTATTCGATTTGCCGCCCATTCGGTTCATCGCGATGGCGAGCGTCTCGTGCGCTTCCTTGCTGATCGAACCAAACGACATTGCACCGGTCGTGAACCGCTTCACAATGTCCTTCGCGGGTTCGACCTGGTCAATCGAAACCGGCTTGCGCGCCTTCTTGAACTTCATCAGGCTGCGCAAGGTCGCCAGGTTTTCGTTTTGCTTGTCGATGAGGTCGGTGAATTCCTGGAACGTCTTGAAGTTCTCATCGCGCACGCTGTGCTGCAGCTTGCTGATTGTCTGCGGATTAATGAGGTGGTATTCACCTTTGACGCGATAGTGATACGTACCGCCAACATCCAATTCGGTATCAGCATCGGTGATCGGCTTAAACGCAAACTCGTGCTTCATCTGCGCTTCGCGCGCGAGCACGTCAAGTCCAACTCCCCCAACGCGGGAAGTCGTGCCCGAGAAATATGCGTTCACCAGATCTTTGTTGAGTCCGATCGCCTCGAAGACCTGCGCGCCGCGATAGCTCTGCAACGTCGAAATGCCCATCTTCGAGAAGGTCTTCAGCAGACCCTTATTGATCGACTTGATGAAGTGCTTCACTGCCACTTCGCCGGTTAAGCCTGTGGGCAAGTAGCCGCGGTTCGCCAAGTCCTCCAGCGTTTCGATCGCCAAGTAAGGATTCACTGCGCTGGCGCCATAGCCGATCAACAGCGCAAAGTGCATCACTTCGCGCGGTTCGCCCGATTCAATGATCAGCGCCACCAGCGTGCGCGTCTCTTCGCGTACCAGCAGGTTGTGCACCGCAGACAGTGCCAACAGGCTAGGGATCGGCGCGTAATCTTTGTCTACGCCGCGGTCCGAAAGAATCAGCAGCGTGTAGCCGGACTTAACCGCGAGCGATGCGCGCTTCGAAAGCTCGTCCAGCGCCGAACGCAGTCCGGCTTCGCCATCCGACGCGCGAAACAATGCTGGGAGCGTGATCGCCAGCAGATCGCCTCGCGAAACCCGGCGTAACTTTTCCAGATCTCGATTCGTGAGGATCGGATGCGGCAACTTCAGCGTGTGGCAGTTCTCGGGCGTTTCGTCGAGAATGTTGCGCTCAGTCCCGATGTAGCTGATGAGCGACATCACCATCTCTTCGCGGATCGGATCGATGGGCGGGTTCGTCACCTGCGCGAAGAGCTGTTTGAAGTAGTTGAACAACGGCTGCGGCTTGTCGCTGAGACACGCCAACGGCGTGTCGGTTCCCATTGAGCCAACAGGCTCTTCGCCCTTCACCGCCATCGGCTCAAGAATCATCTTCAGATCTTCGGCGGTGTAACCGAACGCACGTTGCCGCGCCAGGATCGTCGAGTGGTCCGAAGGATGCAAGCGCATCGGTTCCGGCAACTGATCCAGCGTGATCTGATTTTCTTTCAGCCACTCGCCATAGGGCTGGCGCGCAGAAAGTGTTTTCTTGATCTCTTTGTCGGCAATGATCCTGCCCTGAACCGTGTCGACCAGGAACATCTTGCCGGGCTGAAGGCGCCCTTTGCGCTTGATCTTTTCCGGCGGAATCGGAAGCACACCGGTTTCTGACGCAGCGACGACGAGGTCATCATCCGTTACCACGTAGCGGCCAGGACGCAGTCCGTTTCGGTCAAGCGTCGCACCGATCACGCGGCCATCGGTAAAGGCGATGGCGGCCGGACCGTCCCACGGTTCCATGAGCGAGCAGTGATACTCGTAGAACGCGCGCTTCTCCGGCTTCATGTGCGGATTGCCCGCCCACGCCTCCGGGATCAGCATGGCCATAACATGCGGCAGGCTACGACCCGACTGAAACAGCATTTCCACTGCATTGTCGAAACTGGCCGAATCGCTTCCACCTGGTTCAATGATCGGGAACAGCTTCTGGATGTCGTCGCCGAACAGCGGCGACGCCAGGATCGACTGGCGCGCATGCATCCATGCAACGTTGCCTTTCAGCGTGTTGATTTCGCCATTGTGCGCGACGTACCGGTACGGGTGTGCTAGTTTCCAGCTCGGAAACGTATTCGTCGAAAAACGCTGGTGAACTAAGCACAGGGCGCTAGTCACGTCGGGATCCGAAAGTTCTCTATAGAAATTCGCGATCTGCGGCGCGAGCAGCAAACCCTTATAGACAATGGTCCGCGCCGAGAGGGACGGAATGTAGAAGAACTCTTTGTCTTCGATGTCGGAAGCAGCAATCTCATTTTCAGCGCGCTTGCGGACGACATACAGCTTGCGCTCAAATGAGTCCTCGTCCATTTCTGCAGGACGCGCGACAAAAATCTGCTGGATGTACGGTTGCGAAACCCGAGCCACGCGTCCGATGGCTTCGCCATTTACTGGAGTGTCGCGCCAGCCGAGCACCGTCAGTCCCTCTTCCTGGATGATCCGCTCGAGCACGCCTTCGCAATTCAGACGAGGCGTTTTCTCTACGGGAAGAAAGGTCATGCCGACGGCATATTCACCCGGTGCAGGCAATTCGATTCCGAGCGCCGAGCACTCACGCGAGAAGAACTTGTGCGGGATTTGAATCGACACACCGGCGCCGTCACCAGTCTCGGGATCGCAGCCGCAGGCACCACGGTGAGTCAGGTTGATCAGGATCTGGATTCCCTGCTCAACAATGGTGTGGGTCTTTTCCCCGCGGATGCTGGCCACAAAACCAATGCCGCAGGCATCGCGCTCGGTCGCCGGATCATAAAGACCCTGCGCCGGAGGCAAACCGTTGTTTGTCTTCCAATGCTTCAGAACAATGCTCCTGGCTTGGTCGTTGGCGTTGTGTCGTCGGCCTTCTCGAAGGTGAGCTACGCCGCTTGTTGATTCTAGAGCACTTCGAGTAGCGAGATCGCTGGAGGGCTGGGGGCCTCTCGAATTGCTATAACCAACTACAGCAGCCAACGACGGCTTTCGGTCGCGCGCGCCACGACCCGGTATATATCTTTGTTACAGCCACTTGGGGTGAAAAGTCGAATTCAGAATTTCGATGAGGCGGATGGAAAAATCGGGAGGTCTTTTCACCACGGAGGCACTGAGAACAAGGAGAAGAAACCATAAAGCCGATTTTGCCTTCTCCATGCCTCCGTGTCTCCGTGGTGAGATTTTCGAGAGGGGGAGCGAAATAGCCGGTTCCATTCATTAATCAGCACCTTTTTCGATCATTGCTATCGAAAAACCTGCTTTGGGAAC
>Ga0070713_100001560_pt1 | contig 14661 bp, 8 predicted proteins | sample LARL82metaG_FD_65465 | JGI IMG/M metagenome (GOLD analysis project Ga0070713, IMG submission 65465) | Corn, switchgrass and miscanthus rhizosphere microbial communities from Kellogg Biological Station, Michigan, USA - LAR L8-2 metaG | ecosystem: Host-associated > Plants > Roots > Rhizosphere ...
CGACATGCGCACGCGGCCCGAACTGATCCTGCTGCAAAAGACCATGGTGGTGGTCGAAGGCGTGGCGCGCGGCTTCGATCCGAAACTCGACATCTGGAAGATCGCCGATCCCGTGGTGCGCGAGTGGATCGAGCGCAACCTCGGCCCGATCGGGCGTATTCAGGGCGCGATGGCTGGCGCCGGTGACCTCGCCCGCGTGCTCACGGGCCTGCCGGCAATTGCCGAGCGATCGGTCGCGGTGATTGAGCAATTGGAGGTCATGACACGCGAGGGGTTGACGCTGTCGCCGGAGACGATTGCCGCGATGGGGCGCGCGGAGGGACGCAAAAGCCGCTGGCGCACGCTGGCGCTTTGGGTCATCGCCGGGACTTTCATTGCGATACTGATCGCCATCCGCCAATTGTGATTGCAATGCACTCAATATAGTGCTAGCATTGCTGTCACTCCAAGTCAGGAGCCGCCCATGGCCAGTCTGACAATCCGAAAACTCGACGGCGCCATCCGCGTTGAATTGCGGCTGCGCGCCGCCCGCAACGGCCGCTCGGTCGAGGACGAGGTGCGGGTGATCCTGCGCGACGCCGCCCAGCATCCGCTCCAGGGGCCCTCCCCGCAAGCCGCTCCCCCGGTCCCGGCGACTTCCGCCCACACCGCAAGCGACGGCGGGCATGGCCTGCCACGCGTCACCCTGATCATGGGCGGCGGGATCGCCGCCTACAAGGCGCTGGACCTGATCCGAAGGCTCAAGGAGCGCCACATCCATGTGCGCTGCGTGCTGACCAAAGCCGCGCAGCAATTCGTCACGCCGCTCGCGGCCAGCGCGCTGTCGCATGAGCGCGTCTACACCGACCTGTTCGACCCCGAGAGCGAGTTCGATGCCGGCCATATCCGGCTGGCGCGCGAGGCCGATCTGATCGTGGTGGCGCCTGCGACCGCGGATTTGATGGCGAAGATGGCGCAAGGCCACGCCGACGATCTCGCCAGCGCCATCCTGCTCGCGGCCAACAGGCCGATCCTGCTGGCGCCGGCGATGAACCCGTTGATGTGGAACAACCCCGCGACCCGCCGCAATGTCATGCAGCTTCGGCGCGACGGCATCGCGACCGTCGGCCCCAATGCCGGCGAGATGGCCGAAGCGGGCGAAGCCGGCGTCGGGCGGATGGCCGAGCCTGGCGAAATCGCCGCAGCCGCCGAACATTTGTTGCGTCCGCCACGGCCGCGGCCGCTCAAGGGCAAGCGTGTGCTGATCACCGCGGGTCCGACCCACGAGGCGATCGATCCCGTGCGCTATATCGCCAACCGTTCTTCCGGCAAGCAGGGTTTTGCCATTGCCGCCGCGGCGCAGGCGGCCGGCGCCGATGTGCTGTTGGTTTCGGGGCCGGTCGACCTTGCCGACCCCACAGGCGTGTTGGTGACGCATGTGGAAACCGCGCGGCAAATGTTGCAGCGGGTGGAAGCGGCCCTCCCCGTTGATATCGCGATCTTTGCCGCAGCCGTCGCCGACTGGCGCGTCGCCCATGAGGGCGAGCAGAAGCTGAAGAAGACTTCCGGCGGCATGCCGCAGCTTGAACTCGTCGAAAACCCCGACATTCTCGCCACGATCTCGAAATTGAAAGACAAGCGGCCACCCCTCGTGATCGGATTTGCCGCGGAAACCGAAAACCTGATCGAAAACGCCAAGGCCAAATTTGCGCGCAAGGGCTGTGACTGGATCCTCGCCAATGATGTCTCGCCCGAGACCGGGGTGATGGGCGGCGATCGTAACATGGTGCATCTCTTGACGCGTAACGGCACGGACATCGCGGTCGATTCCTGGCCGGTGATGACCAAGGAGCAGGTCGCCGCGGAATTGATCGCGCACGTTGCGAAAGCGATGGACAAGACGGTGGAGAAGGCCTCGTGAACGCCACGATCAAGGTCGAGATCCGGCAATTGGCGCATGCCGAGGGGTTGGCGTTGCCGGCCTATCAGAGCGCGGACGCGGCCGGGCTCGATCTGGTGGCTGCGGTTCCGGAAAATGCGCCGCTGGTTCTGGCGCCCGGCAAGCACACGATGGTGCCGACCGGCCTTGCGATTGCTTTGCCGCCGGGTTTTGAAGCCCAAGTACGGCCGCGCTCAGGCCTTGCTGCCAAGCATGGCGTCACCGTTCTCAATTCGCCGGGTACGATCGATACGGATTATCGCGGCGAGATCGGCGTCATTCTGATCAATCACGGCGAAGAAGCGTTTGTCGTCCGCCGCGGCGAACGAATCGCGCAGCTGGTGATCGCGCCGGTGGTTCAAGCTGAACTCGTCGTCGCCACCGCATTGTCCTCCACCGACCGCGGCAGTGGCGGCTTTGGTTCGACCGGACGGTAAAAAAACGGATTCATTTTCGCAAAATTGCGCCGATTGGCGCATTTTCCTGTGCCGGAGTCTACGTTCACGATCTGGACTCTTACCGGTCGACTTCCGTTGAGGATATTGTGTTTCGATTCGCGACCGGCGCGGCAATGTGGTCCGCGCCGGGCGTAAATTCGTGCGGTCTTCTTGTGCGGTCTTCGCGCACGGTCTTGGGGCAACCATGTCAGGCGTAATCGTAGCGATGCGTCGGACGCTGCTGTCGTGCACATCGCTGGCGCGCAACGGCCTGATCGGGCTCGCCGCATCGGCGCTGCTGCCGGCTGGGCCGGCTGCGGCCGAGGATCTGACCGTCCTCGGCGCGCTATCGACTTTCTTCGACTTCAACCGCCAGGAAATCGCGGTCCTGACCACGGCATTGGCGCTGCTCGGATTTTCCGTGATGGCCGCGATCCTCCTGATGCACACGCGCCTCCGCGCGGCAAAGAACGAGACGCGATTGCGCGCCGATATCGGTCAACTCCAGGTCCAGGCCGACCGTTACCGCGCGCTACTGTTTGCCGAGCCGCAAATCCTGATCGCTTGGGCTGCTGGCGACAATCGTCCGCAAATCAGCGGCGATGTGTCGCTTTTGGTGCCGCCGGAACTGCCGCAGCGCATTCTCGCCTTCGGAAGCTGGCTGCCGCCGGAACCGGCGCTTCAGATCGATCACGCCGTCGATGCGCTGCGCGAGGCCGGTGAGGGCTTTGTGCTGCATGTGACGACGTCGACCGGGCAAGCTATCGAGGCGATGGGCCGCGCCATCGGTGGCGAAGCCATTGTGCGGATTCGCGAACTCTCCGGGCTGCGCCGGGAGCTCGCGGAAACCAATTTGCGCCACAAGGCGCTCCTGGAAGAGACCGAGATGCTACGCGGCTTCGCTGCCGCCTCGCCATGGCCGATCTGGGCCAAGGGCGCCAAGGGCGGCCTTGCCTACGCCAACGCCGCCTATGCGCGCGCCACCGAGGCGAGGAGCGTCACGGAGGCGACCGAGCGCAACTTCCAACTGCTCGACAGCGACGATCGCGCCGAGATGGAGCGCGCTCTGGCCGGCTCCGAGAGCTTCAACGCAAGGCTGCCGATCGTGGCCGGCGGCGAGCGGCGGATTTACGACGTGCGCGCGGTCAAGATCGGCGGCGGCAGCGTCGGCGTTGCGATCGACGCCAGCGAGGCCGATGCCCTGAGCTCGGCGCTGGTGCGGATGGCGGAGGCGCATCGCCGCACGCTCGATCAACTCTCCTCCGGGGTCGCGGTGTTCGACGGCCAGCGCCGGCTCGCCTTCTACAACGATTCCTATCGCCGGCTGTGGGACCTCGATCGGGCCTTTCTCGACAACAATCCGGACGATTCCAGCGTGCTCGACCGGCTGCGCGCGGCGCGCAAATTGCCCGAGCAGCCGGATTTCCGCGCCTGGAAGGCAAAGCTGCACGAGGCCTATCGCGCGGTCGAGACCGCCAAGGATACCTGGTATTTGCCTGACGGCCGCGCGCTCGGCGTCGTCACCACGCCCAACCCGGAGGGCGGCGTCACCTATTTGTTCGACGATGTCACCGAAAGCCTCGATCTAGCGCGGCGGTTCGACGGCCTGATCCGGGTCCAGCGCGAAACGCTCGACAGTCTCGCCGAAGGCGTCGCGGTGTTCGGCAGCAACGGCCGGGCGCAATTGTTCAATCCGGCGTTCGCGAAGATGTGGAAGCTGTCGCCGGAGGCGCTGCGCGAAGAGCCGCATGTCGACACCGTGGAAGAGTGGTGCCATCAGCTGTTCGATGACGCCAACATCTGGCAGACGATCCGCGAGGCCATCACCGCGATCGAGAACCGGGTCGACGTGCCGCTGAAGCTCGAGCGCAAGGATGGCAGCGTGCTGGACTGCATGACGCGGCCGTTGCCCGACGGCGCCACCATGCTGACGTTCCAGGACATCACCGACACCGAGAACGTCGAGCGCGCGCTGCGCGAAAGCAACGAGGCGCTGGAGGCCGCCGACCAGATGAAGGTGGATTTCGTCCACCACGTCTCCTACGAGCTGCGTGCGCCGCTGACCACCATCATCGGCTTCGCGCATTTCCTGAGCGACCCCTCAACCGGCCCGTTGACCGCGAAGCAGGCCGAATACCTCGAATACGTCACCAAATCGACCAACGCGCTGCTGGCGCTGACCAACAACATCCTCGACCTCGCCACCATCGATGCCGGCGCCATGAAGCTGGAACTCGGGCCGGTGGATATCGGCAAAGCCATCGAGGCCGCCGCCGAAGGCATCCAGGACCGTCTCGCCACCGACCGCATCCGCCTCGAGGTCAACATTGATCCCAACATCGGAAGCTTTGTCGGCGACGAGCGCCGCGTGGTACAGGTACTGTATAATCTGCTCGCCAATGCGGTCGGCTTCTCGCCGCAGGGCGCCATCGTCGGCATCAGCGCGAAACGGAGTGAACACGCCATCGTCTTTACCGTAACCGATTCCGGACCAGGCATCGCGCCCGACGTCAAGGACAAGGTGTTCGACTGGTTCGAGAGCCACTCGCACGGCTCAAGGCACCGCGGCGCCGGCCTCGGCCTGTCGCTGGTGCGCTCCTTTGTCGAACTGCACGGCGGCAAGGTGCGCGTCGATTCAGTCGTCGGCAGAGGCACGACCGTCACGTGCGACTTCCCGACTGGTCAGGCTGTGCATCGCAACGCCGCGGAATGAGCTCTCCAACGACATTTTTGGCGGCGCTCGCAAATGAGACGGCGACCGCGCATCTGATGGCGGACCTCGCCCTGTTGATCGGCGCCGGCGACGTCATCACGCTTTCCGGCGATCTCGGCGCGGGCAAGACCGCCGCCGCCCGCGCCCTGATCCGCTATCTCGCCGACGACGAGACGCTTGAGGTTCCAAGCCCGACCTTCACGCTCGCGCAAGGCTATGAGCTAGCCGCCTTCCCCCTGGTTCACGCCGATCTCTACCGCGTCAACGATGCGAGCGAACTCGAAGAGATCGGGTTGTCGCCGTTGCCGGAAGGCGCGGTCGCGCTGATCGAATGGCCGGAACGCGCCCCCGGCGCATTGCCGCAGGACCGCATCGACATCGCGTTCCATCATCGCCCCGCATTGGGATCGACCGCGCGATCGGCCGAGATCACCGGCTACGGCAAGGCCGCAGCGCAGGTCGAACGGCTAAAGGCGCTGCGGCAGTTTCTCGATGACGCTGGCTTTTCCGAAGCCAGACGCCAGCGTATGCCGGGCGATGCCTCGATACGGTCCTATGCGCGGCTGATCGGTGGCGACGGCATCGTCATTCTGATGAATTTTCCGCGCCGGCCCGACGGGCCCGCTTTGTATGACGGCAAATCCTACAGTGCGGCCGTGCATCTCGCCGAGGACGTCAAGCCGTTCGTCGCGATCGCCAACGGCCTGCGCGAACGCGGCTTCTCCGCGCCGTCGATCCGCCACGCCGATCTTGATTCCGGATTCCTGATCACGGAGGACTTTGGCAGCGCCGGCTTTGTCGAAGGCGACCCGCCGCAGCCAATCCCAGAGCGTTATGAGATAGCAACCGATTTGCTGGCCGTGCTGCATCAGCAGGGCCGGCCCGAGACCCTGCCGCTGACGCCGCAGCTCGATTATCCTGTTCCGACGTTCGACATCGAGGCGCTATTGGTCGAGATCGGGTTGATGCTCGAATGGTATCTGCCGGATCGCGGGGTCGAGATCAGCTCCGAGATGCGTGCCGAATTCGTCACGATGTGGCGCAGTCTTTTGGAAAGGCCGCTTGCGGCCGCGAAGACCTGGGTGTTGCGCGATTTCCATTCCCCCAACCTGATCTGGCTCGGCGAGCGCACCGGCATCGCGCAAGTCGGCATCATCGATTTCCAGGACGCCGTGCTCGGTCCTGCCGCCTACGATCTGGTGTCGCTGTTGCAGGATGCGCGGATCGACGTGCCCGAAGCGCTCGAGCTCGCGCTGCTGACGCGCTACATCAAGGCCCGGCTCACCTCCGACCAAAATTTCGATCCGGCCGTCTTTGCCGAGCACTATGCCGTCATGTCGGCGCAACGGAACACGCGGCTGCTCGGCACCTTCGCGCGGCTCAACCGGCGCGACGGCAAGCCGCAATATCTGCGCCACCAGCCCCGGATCTGGACCTATCTCAGTCGGTCATTGGCCCACCCCGCGCTCGCCCCGGTTCGGCAATGGTATGCCGCCAATGTTCCCCCGCCGGGGCCTTAAGATTTACCGGTTGTTAGCCTACCGCCCATTAATCTGCACCAGGCCGCCTCGACGGCGCGAGCGGGCCATTTTCGCAATCGGGAATGCAACGATGGTGTCAGAACGACGCAAGGGCGAACGCGTCACATTCGAGCGCGGGATTTCCGCGCAAATGATGGGCATCGACGGCACCTGGCGCCGCGACTGCACCATGGAAGACGTCTCCGAGACCGGCGCCAAGCTCACCATCGACGGCTCGGTCGAAGGGCTGCACCTGAAGGAATTTTTCCTGCTGCTGTCGTCGACCGGACTTGCCTATCGCCGCTGCGAACTCGCCTGGGTCAACGGCGATCAGATCGGCGTCAATTTCCTTAAAATGGGCGACAAGAAGAAGAAAGCGATGCGGCGCGCGTCGGCGGATGCCTGAGGCCGGGTTGAGCCGCCCGTCGCACCACCGTCACATCCGATGACTATGGCGTCAGGGCCACACCACCAGCCGAATCTCCGTGATATGCTCGGCAGAGCGAATTCGAGAATCCACTCAAAGCGAATGTCCGTCCATCCCACCAAAGCCATGGTCCTCGCCGCCGGTCTCGGCCTGCGCATGCGCCCCCTCACCGACAACATGCCAAAACCCCTGGTTCGGGTTGCCGGCCAGCCCTTGCTCGACCACGTGCTCGACAAGCTCAGCAGCGCCGGCGTCACCGAGGCGGTGGTCAATGTGCATTATCTGCCCGACCAGATCATTGAACACACAAAGGGACGCACCCACCCGCGCGTGATCATCTCGGATGAGCGCTCTCAGGTGCTCGGCACCGGAGGTGGCGTCGTCAAGGCGCTGCCGCTGCTCGGTGATAAGCCGTTCTTCCATGTCAATTCCGACACCATGTGGATCGACGGCGTGCGATCCAACCTGGCCCGGCTCGCGGAAACCTTCGATGCCGAGCGAATGGATATCCTGCTGTTGATGGCACCGACCACGAGCAGCATCGGCTATGGCGGCCGCGGCGACTACGCCATGCTGCCGGACGGCGCGTTGCGCAAGCGCCGGGAACATCAGGTCGTGCCGTTCGTCTATGCGGGCGCTGCGATCATGTCGCCTTCCTTGTTCGCTGACGCGCCCAAAGGCGAGTTTTCGCTGACAAAAATGTTCGATCGCGCCAACGAGCAGGAGCGGCTGTTCGGCCTGCGGCTTGACGGCGTTTGGATGCATGTCGGAACACCCGACGCGATTGCCGCGGCCGAAGAGGCGTTTCTCGAAAGCGTCGCGTGATTCCGCCGGCGTAGGGTAGGCAAAGGCGCACCAGCGCCGCCCCCACCAGCTCCAAAGCAAATTTTGGTTTGAAAATGGTGGGCACGCTTGCGCTTTGCCCACCCTGCGGGCTGCGATGACTCCCTCCCTATTGCTGCCCATGCCATGATGCAACCTGGTTCTCGCGAATCAGGAAAGCCCATGCGCGTCTTAAGCGTTCCCTTGTCCGTGCCGTTTCTGCGCAGCGTCATCGCCGCGCTGATCGACGGCAGGCTGGTCGAGGGATTTGAGGCGCGCAAGCAGTCGGCCAAGCTCGCCCGGGCAACGCTCTATCTGCCGACCCGCCGCGCGCTTCGTGTCGCGCGCGAAATCTTCCTTGACGAACTCAAGACCGACGCTGTGATCCTGCCGCGCATCGTCGCGCTCGGCGACATCGACGAAGACGAGCTGGCGTTTGCGGATGAAGCCGAACAGCTCGGTGGCGCGGCGCCGCTCGACATCCCGCAAAAGCTCGGCGAACTCGATCGCCGGCTGACACTGGCGAAACTGGTCGCGGCCTGGGCCGGCAGCCCGGTCTCCTCGCCGCTGGTGGTCGGCGGGCCGGCCTCGACATTGGCGCTGGCCGGTGATCTGGCGCGGCTGATGGACGACATGGTGACGCGGGGCGTCGACTGGGACGGGCTCGACGGATTGGTGCCGGATCAGCTCGACCAATATTGGCAATACTCGCTCGAGTTCTTGAGGATCGCGCGAAAGCTCTGGCCGGATCACCTCGCAGAGATCGGCAAGATCGAACCAGCGGCGCGACGCGATTTTTTGATCTCGGCGGAGGCCGCGCGGCTCACCGCGCATCATGACGGGCCGGTGATCGCGGCCGGCTCCACAGGCTCGATGCCGGCAACCGCGAAATTCCTCCATGCCGTCGCCGCGTTGCCGCAGGGCGCGGTGGTGCTGCCGGGGCTCGATACCAATCTCGACGACGAGGCCTGGCAGACAATCGGCGGCATCAGGGACGCCCAGGGTAAATTCACCACCGAGCCGTCATCGAACCATCCGCAATTCGCGATGCACGCGCTGTTGCAACGCTTTGGCTTCAAGCGCCGTGACGTCGAAATTCTTGTTTCCCCGGCGGCGGATGGCCGCGACGTGCTGGTGTCGGAGGCGATGCGGCCTGCGGGCGCGACCGCGCAATGGCACGAGCGGCTGAAACAGCCCGAGATCGCCGACAAGATTTCGCACGGCATGAAAGATCTCGCGGTCGTCGAGGCGCCCAATCCGGAAATGGAGGCACTTGCCATTGCGATTGCGATGCGCGAGGCGCGGCATCTCGATAAATCGGCGGCGCTGGTGACGCCGGACCGCGCGCTGGCGCGGCGCGTCATGGCGGCGCTGACGCGCTGGAATCTCGATTTCGACGATTCCGGTGGCGACGCGCTGATCGATACGCCCGCCGGCGTATTCGCGCGGCTCGCGGCGGAGGCGGTGACAAAAGGCCTGGAGCCGCCGATGCTGCTGGCGCTCCTGAAACATCCGTTCTGCCGGCTCGGCGGCGCGGAAGGGGAATGGCGCGACGCGATCGAGGCGCTTGAACTCGCGCTGCTCCGCGGCACCCGACCGCAAGCCGGCAGCGCAGGCCTTGCGCGGGATTTTTCGCGCTTGCGCGTCGAGCTTGAGAAACTGCGAAATGGCGAAGCATCCTCGCTTCACAATGCCGAGCCGCGGGTTCGGCTGAAAAACCAAAAGCTTGATCGTGCCGGGCAGTTGACCGCCGCGTTGCAGAAAGCTCTGGCGCCACTGGAAAACCTTAAACCCGCAAAGCCGTATGATTTTGCCGAGCTGGCCGAGCGTCATCGCGAAATCCTGATCGAGCTTTCTCGCGACCGACACGGTGTGGCGCGCGCCTTCGAAGAGCGCCAGGGGATGGCGCTCGCTGCCGCCTTTGACGATCTGCTCGGTGGACGGAAGCTGAGCGGGCTGATGGTCAAGCTCGCTGACTATCCGGAAGTGTTCGAGACCGCGTTCGCCGACCGCGCGGTACGACGGGCCGAGAAATCGGGCGCGCAGCTGCATATCTACGGCCCGCTGGAATCGCGGCTGATGCAGGCCGACCGAATCATCGTCGGCGGGCTGATCGAAGGCGTGTGGCCGCCGGCGCCGCGGGTCGACCCATGGCTGAGCCGGCCGATGCGGCATCAACTTGGCCTCGATCTGCCGGAGCGGCGCATAGGTCTCTCCGCCCACGATTTCGTGCAATTGCTCGGCGCCGAGGACGTCATCCTCAGCCACTCGGCAAAAGCCGGTGGCGCGCCGGCGGTCGCCTCGCGCTTCCTGCACCGGCTGGAAGCGGTCGCGGGCGACGAGCGCTGGGAGACGGCGAGGCGCGCGGGCGCGAAATATGTCAGCTTCGCGCATGAACTTGACCAGCCCGCGCAGGTCAAACCGGCACCGCAGCCCGAGCCGAAGCCGCCGCGCGCGACGCGGCCCCTAAAGTTGTCGGTGACCGCGATCGAGGACTGGTTGCGCGATCCCTACACGATTTATGCAAAACATATCCTCAGGCTCGACGCGCTCGATCCAGTCGACATGCCGCTGTCGGCGGCCGATCGCGGTTCCGCGATCCATGATGCGCTCGGAGAGTTCACCAGGAATTACAGGACGACGCTTCCTGCCGATCCCGTGCAGGCGCTGCGCGATATCGGCGAAAAATGCTTCGCGCCGCTGATGGAACGGCCCGAGGCGCGTGCCCTGTGGTGGCCGCGGTTTCAACGCATCGTCAGATGGTTTTCGGAGTGGGAGACGACCCGCCGCGGCGCCATCGCCACGATCGAGGCCGAGATCAGGGGTGAAATCCCGATTCGCCTCGACAATGAGCGCACGTTCTTTCTCTCGGCGCGCGCCGACCGCATCGAACACCGCGCCGATGGCAGGTTCGTCATTCTCGACTACAAGACCGGACAGCCGCCGACCGGCAAGCAGGTGCGGATGGGACTGTCGCCGCAGCTCACGCTGGAAGCCGCGATCCTGCGCGCGGGCGGCTTTGACGGGATCGGTGCGGGCTCGTCGATCGCAGAGCTCGCCTATGTCCGGATCAGCGGCAATAATCCGCCGGGCGAGCACAGGGCGCTCGAACTGAAAGTCAAGCAAAATGAGACGCCGCAACCGCCCGACGAGGCCGCTGATTACGCGCGCGCGCAGCTTGAGGCGCTGATCCGCAAATTCGAGAACGAGGATGAACCATACCGCTCGCTGAACCTGCCGATGTGGACCAACCGCTACGGCCGCTATGACGACCTCGCGCGGATCAAGGAATGGTCCGCGGCCGGCGGATTGGGGCTTCCGGAATGGTGAAGCCCGCGCGAAACATCCCGGCCACGCTCCGCGCCAAGCAGGCCAGCGCGTCAAACCCGCACTCCTCGTCGTTCGTCTCGGCGAATGCGGGCTCCGGCAAGACCCACGTGCTGGTGCAGCGCGTGATCCGGCTGCTGTTAACCGGCGTACCGCCGGAAAAGATCCTCTGCATCACCTTCACCAAGGCTGCCGCAGCCAACATGGCCGAGCGCGTCTTCACCACGCTCGGCCATTGGGTCACGCTCGACGACGCCGCGCTCGATGATGCGATTCGCGATGTCGGCATCCCCGACCCCAGCTTGAAGCTGAGAAGGACGGCGCGCGAACTGTTCGCGCGCGCGCTGGAGACGCCCGGCGGATTGAAGGTGCAGACCATCCACGCGCTGTGCACGCGGCTTTTGCAGCAATTCCCCTTCGAGGCCAATGTGCCGGCACGCTTTGCCGTGCTCGACGAGCGCGATCAGACCGACATGATGGAGCGCGCCAATCTCCGGGTCTTCCTCGAAGCCTCCAACGCGCCGGACAGCGTCCTCGGCCGCGCCTTGCTCACCTCGATGGCGAATGCCGCCGACGTTACCTTCAAGGACGTGGTGCGCGAGGCGTGCCTCAGCCGCGATCATTTCATGGCCTGGACCGACCAAGCCGGCAGCGCGGAAGCCGCGGCACGCCAGGTCTCGATCGCACTCGGCGTCAATCAGAACGACACGATCGAAGATGTCGAGCGCGACATCCTGGATGGACCGTACCTGCCGCGCAAACGGTGGCTCGAAATCGCCGATGCGCTCAAGGCAGGCAGCAAGTCCGACGTCGAACAGGCGGAGCGGCTTCGCGATGCCGAGCTTGCCACCGGTGCCGAACAGGCCGATCGATATCTCGGCGTCTTCCTCACCGACGAAAAAGTGTCGCGCAAGGCTGTGCTGACCAAGAGGTTTGGCGACGGCAATCCGTCGGTCGCTCGCCTGTTCGGGGCCGAGGCCCTGCGCCTTGTGCCCCTGATCGAGAAACGCCGGGCCGTCATCACCCGCGACCGCACCGAGGCCCTGCTTCATATCGCGACCGCCGCCGCGGCGAATTGCCGGCGTGAGAAGGAAGAACGCGGGCTTCTCGATTATGACGATCTCATCGACAAGACGCTCGCGATGCTCGACAAGGTCTCCGCGGGCTGGGTGCATTACAAGCTCGACCGCGGCGTCGATCATGTGCTGATCGACGAAGCCCAGGATACGAGCCCGCGTCAGTGGGACATTGTCGAGCACATCATTTCCGAATTCACCGCCGGCAGCGGCGCGCGCGACGGCGTCGATCGCACCGTGTTCGCGGTCGGCGATGAGAAACAGTCGATCTTCTCGTTCCAGGGCGCGGCACCGCATGAGTTCGCGGAGCGCCGGCAACGCTTCGGCGCGCGATTCAAGGCGGCCGAACTCGATTTCGAGTCGATTTCCTTTACTTACTCGTTCCGATCCGGCGCCGGCGTGCTGCGCGCCGTGGAAAGCGCGTTCCAGTCGGCCGACATCTACCGGAGCATTACAACCGATCGCGACGGCATGCCGCCGCACGAGGCGTTGGAGGATGCCGGGCCCAGCCTGATCGAGTTGTGGCCGCTGGCGCAGGCCGACGAACGCAAGGAGATCGAGGGCTGGCGCGCGCCGTTTGATGGCGTTTCGGTGACGAGCCCCGAAGTGAAACTGTCAAAGCAAATCCAGGCCGAGATCAAGCGGCTCGTGACGAGCGGCACCCTGACCGGGCCCAAGGGGGACCGCAGGCCACTGCGCTATGGCGACGTGCTGGTGCTGGTGCGCCGCCGCGGCAATCTTTTCGATGCCGTGATCCAGGCGCTGAAGCATGCCGAAATTCCCGTGGCCGGCGCCGACCGGCTGAAGCTCACCGAACACATCGCGATCATCGATTTGATGAATCTCGCCGATGCGCTGCTGCTGCCGCAGGACGATCTCGCGCTTGCGGTCGCCTTGAAGAGCCCGCTGTTCGGCCTCGACGACGACGACCTGTTCAAACTCGCCTGGGACCGCAAAGGCTCGCTGCGCAAGGTGTTGTCCAGCCACGCCGCGACCAGTCCAAGATTTCAAGACGCGCTGACGCGGCTCGAAGCCTGCGAGCGCCGCTTCGCCGACGAAACCCCTTTTGCGTTCTATGCCTGGCTTCTCGGCGGCGATGGAGGCCGCGCCCGCATCCTGCGGCGGCTCGGACATGAGGCCAATGACGCGCTCGACGAGTTCCTCGAGCTGGCGCTGAACTACGAAAGGAAAGCGCCGGCTTCGCTGCAAGGCTTTATGGCGTGGCTACGCTCGGCCGACACCGAAGTGAAGCGCGACATGGAAATCTCGCGTGACGAGGTCCGTGTCATGACCGTGCATGGCGCCAAGGGTCTGGAAGCATCGGTCGTCATCATGGTCGACACGACATCCTCGCCCTCGGATACGCAACGCCTGCGCCTGATCCAGGTGCCGCGCGACGGCGGCGGCGAGGTCACGGTGTGGGTCGGCAAGAAGGCCGACGATCCAAAAGTCGTCGCGGACGCCCGCCAGGCAATGCTTGACGATATCGAGCATGAGTATCGGCGGCTGCTTTATGTTGCGATGACGCGCGCCGCCGACCGGTTGATCGTTGCAGGCATCCAGCCCGGCAACAGGAACGGCCTCCGAGATGATTGCTGGTACGACCTGGTCCGCAAGGGCCTGGTCAATTCCGGCCTTCGCGAAGAGACCATCGAAGCCGACGACGGTCCGATCAAACGCTACACGCGGCCGGAGGATAGCACGCATTTGATGAGCGCCGCGGCCGCGACGGCGAGCCCGTCGCAGCTATTGCCGTCATGGCTGCGCACGCCGCTGCCGGCCGAGCCATTAGCCGGCAAGCTGTTACGTCCCTCCGACCCCGGAGACGGTGACGGCCGCGGCTTCAGATCGGGGGAATCGCTGGCCACGCGCGCGCTGGCGTTGCAGCGCGGCACGCTGGTGCATCGCCTGTTACAATCGCTGCCCGATCTCGCCGCCGAACGCCGTCGCGATGCGGCGCAAAAATATCTTGCCCGCAATGCCACCGGTTGGAGCGATGGGGACCGCGCACAGCTGGCGGACCAGGTGCTGGCGCTGATCGCCGACCCGCGTTTTGCAGCCGTATTCGCGGCCGGCAGCCGCGCCGAGGTCTCGATTGTCGGACGGCTCAAGCAGCCGGGACGACCGCCTGCCCTGGTCTCCGGCCAGATCGACCGCCTGGTGGTCACGCCGTCAGAGGTCTTGATTGTCGATTTCAAGACCAACCACGCCCCGCCGGCTGCCGTGGCCGAAGCGCCGGCGGCCTATGTCCGCCAGCTCGCACTTTATCGTGCGGTCCTGAAGAAGCTTTATCCCCAATTGCCGGTCCGCTCAGTACTGCTTTGGACCGAAACGCCTGAATTGATGGAGATTTCCGCTACCGCCCTCGACCAAGCACTGCTATCCGGTCATGGCCGGGATGACCAAGCTTGACCCGGCAAG
>Ga0070713_100001561_pt1 | contig 14655 bp, 12 predicted proteins | sample LARL82metaG_FD_65465 | JGI IMG/M metagenome (GOLD analysis project Ga0070713, IMG submission 65465) | Corn, switchgrass and miscanthus rhizosphere microbial communities from Kellogg Biological Station, Michigan, USA - LAR L8-2 metaG | ecosystem: Host-associated > Plants > Roots > Rhizosphere ...
GGATCTCCAAGCATCACTCAGTTATGGCCGCAGCTTCGACGTCTCGAGTCCTCGGCCGGTCAGTGCGCTGCTTGCCGACGACTGGCGTTACGGTCGCCCGATCGCGGGCGTGCAAAACAATCTTGTCGTCGGAACTTCCGATTTCGACCAACCACTGCGGATACGCGTCGCTGGCACCCTCCATTCACCATGGCAAACCCTGTCGAGCCATCTATCGCTTTACTACGTGGGCGGTATGGGTTTCCCCTACACGTATGTCGCCGGCGGCGGCCAGGGACGCGGCGACCTCAACGCCGACGGAGCGGTCGGCAACGATCCGATTTACATTCCACGATCGGCGCTCGACACCACAGAGATCCGCTTCGCCGGGTCGCCGGCCGAGGTGCAGTCGCAACAAACCGGTTTCGAGCGCTTTATCGACGGCGCGAGCTGTCTGCGTACTCAGCGGGGTCGCATCATGGCGCGAAACAGCTGCCGATCTCCGTGGATGAGTCTCACCAATCTCTCCATCCGGCAAACGCTCCCCGCGGTGGCTCGCCATCTTGCGACGATCGAGCTTCAGGTTTTTAACTTGCTCAATCTGCTGAATTCGCATTGGGGGCGAGAAGCCGTGCCCACCGGCGCGACGCTGACGACCACGAGTCAGATCGCACTCCTGTCGCAAGTCGGTGAGACGACGGCGGCGCAGCCGCAGCCGATCTATCGCTTCGATCCGGCGATGTCTCGTTATAATTTCGATAACATCGACACGTACTATCAGATCCAGCTGGCACTACGCTACAGTTTCTGAGAAGTCGAAGGCTCCCGTCCCGACGTACCGACTGGATGATTGCGCTCGTGATCATCCCGCTCTTGCTGCGCGCCGCGACCACCGGAGCACTGGTTCGAGGTGGGCAGCGACCCACGCGTGTGGTCGTGCTCTACCAGCAACAGGCCGAGACGGCGCCGATGATGGAGTTCACGCAGCGCCTGCGGTTCGCGCTTCGCGACAAGCTTGGCGGCCAAGTCGAGTTCTATCAGGAGGCACTCGATCTGGATCGCTTTACCGGCTTCCAGCAATCATCCGCGCTTGCCAAGTACTTCGATGACAAATACCGCAACTTCGGCGTGGACGTCGTTGTCCCCGTTGGTAGCGGCGCGCTGAAATTTGCCCTCGGTCCGCTTCGCCAGATCCTGCCCGACGTCCCGATCGTCTTCGCCCTCTGCGCCGAGCCGCAGGTCAATCCCACGACACTGCCGCGGGACGTCACCGGGCGGTTGGCTCCGCCGTCGCGATTCACGGCGACGCTCGCGATGGCTCGGTCACTGCAACCCGACGCCGAGCGAATAATCGTCGTTGGCGGTGCCGGCGGTGCAGATTCGGCGTCCGTCTCCGCCGCCCTCAGCGCCACCACGTCGTTAGGCGGTTCCCTGCCGGTGTCACGTATGCAAGGGCTTCCCCTCGACGACCTGTTGAGAGCACTCCGTGAGGTGCCGCGGCGTTCGATCGTGATCTTCGCCAACTATCGGCGCGACCCGCATGGACAGGCGTTCGAACCGCTCGACATCGTGGGCAGCATCGCTCGCGCTTCGGCCGCGCCCATGTACGTTCAGCTGCGCACATACGTTGGCGAAGGGGTGGTTGGCGGTTATGTGACTCGATTCGACATGGAAGGCGAGTACACAGGTCGCCTCGTGGCACGGGTACTTCGCCGACGGCCGGACGAGCCGCTGCCGCCGGTGGAGTCGATTCCCAACTCATTCGTCGCCGACGCGCGCGCCATGCACCGCTGGGCGCTGTCGGCGCAACGACTCCCGCCGGGCACCGAGCTGCTCTTTCGAGAGCTCACAACGTGGCAGCGCTTCCGGCCGGTCGTGCTGCCAGGACTGGGCATCGTCGGCGCCGAGTCGCTCCTGATCGGATCGCTCCTGGTGGAACGACGCCGGCGCAAACGAGCCCAGTTGGCGCTCGAGGAGCTGGAACGTGGTACTCAGGAGACGAGGCGACAGGTGGCGCATCTGGCGCGGCTGGCGATCGTCGGCGAATTGGCCGCGACCATCTCGCACGAGCTTCGGCAGCCACTGGCGGCGATTCGCGCCAACGCCGAGACGGGAGCGCAGATTGTCGCGCGAGAGCCGAGCGACGCGACGCAAGCACGTGAGATCTTCGACGACATCGTGGCGGACAACAAGCGAGCCGTCGCCGTCATCGAGAGCATGCGACGGCTCCTCCGCCGAAGCGAGCCGGTGGCAATCCCCGTGGACCTGAACCTGATCTGTCGTGAGGCGGCTCACCTGTTACGACACGAGGCCAATCTGCGGAAGGCGCGAATAGAGCTGACGCTGTCGGACGCCCCGCTCATCGTGCTGAGCGACCCGATCGAGCTTCAGCAGGTCGTGCTGAATCTCATCATCAATGCGCTGGAAGCGGCCGGATCTGGAAGCACGGAGCCGGTCGTGATCGTGCGGACCGCCGCGCACGCGCACGCCGTCGAGCTCATCGTTCAGGACAACGGCGCGGGCGTTCCGGAGGATGTGCGCCCACACGTCTTCGAGTCGTTCTTCTCGACGAAGGACGACGGTCTCGGTCTCGGCCTCGCGATCGTGCGCTCGATTGTCGAACGCCAGGGTGGCCGCATCCGCGTCAGCGGTTGCTCGTTAGGTGGAGCAGAGTTCAGCGTTTATTTGCCAACGCGCTCCGATGCCCATGTCGCGGCCTCGGGAGTCGGCAGCGCACAGCTCGTCGCCACATCATCACGCCCGACACCGAGCGCGTCGGCGACACGGTTGATGTAGTTGAACCAGCTCGCGATGAGCGTGATCTGCAGAATTGCCTGATCGTCGAAGCCGTGCGCGCGCAAACCATCCAGGGTTTCGCGCGTTACACGCGTCGCATCCTCGGAGATATCGACCGTGTAGTCCAACATGGCCCGTTCGGCGTCGCTGATCGGTGCCGTCCGATAATCACGACACAACGCGGCGACCATATCGTCGTCCAACGTAACCCGACGCAGAAACTCTGCGTGCGAGGTCATTCAATAGCGACAACGATTCGTGACCGAAACCACGGTGGCGATCATCTCGTGGTGACGACGCTCCAGGGGCAGATCGGGACTCATCAGCGCGCCGTACGTCGAGAAAGCATGCTGGAGCGCGGTCGGGATGAGCGAATGAGACGCAATGATGCTGTTCGCGCCCGCCGATGCTGGCTGCGCGGGAGGACCGGCGTACTCCTTCGGATACAGCGAACGCTGCGCAGCCAATGCTTCCTTGAGCGCACCCTCAGCTCGATCCGGCGCGATCGTTTTGATCCAGGTCATGCCTCGAAACCCTCCGATAGACGCGGCCAAGATAGGTGACGGCCTCACAATCAGCCAGCCTCGACGCGCGTTGGGCTTTTTGTAAGACCAAAGTCGCGTACGAACCGCGTCGAACACCGTCGTAGTATTTCACTCGGCGATTTCGCGGAGATGCCATTCACGTGCTACAGCTGCGCTTCATCCTGATCAGCCTTGGCGCGGCGATCGGCCTCTTTCTCTTCCTACTGCTGTGCGTTGAGATCGGCCGACACCTCGGCCTCCGACGAATGAAGAGGGTGGGTGGTCCACCATCGAGCGGGGGCATCGTCGACAATGCAGTCTACGGGCTGCTCGCACTGCTCATCGGGTTTACCTTCTCCGGCGCGGCAGCGCGATTCGATCATCGTCGTGAGATGGTAGGAGACGAAGCCAACGCCGCGAGTACGGCATGGCAGCGAATTGAGCTGCTGCCGGTTGCCCAACAGGATCCTGTTCGTGATGGCTTGCGTCAGTATCTCGACGCCGTCCTCGAGTGGTACCAGACACCAGACAAAATCGATGTTGCGCTGCATCAGCCGGCGTCCGTCACGCGGGCCCAGGAGAACGTCTGGAGGCGTTCAGTCGAAGCCTGCCTAACGTCGCAGGGTGATGTTGCGAGAATGCTCCTGCTGCCAGCGCTGAATGAGCTTTTCGATGCCGTCGATCGGGAGCGCATGGCTCGCCGCCTGCACCCACCAGCCATTGTCTGGCTCATGCTTGCGATTACAGCACTGGCCTCGGCGCTGTTTGTCGGATACGAGTTCTCGGGGTCACCGCGGAATTGGTTGTATATCATCGGGTTCACCGTTTCTGTCGCCGTGTCGACTTACGTGATCGTCGAGCTCGAATACCCGCGACTCGGCTTGGCAACGAGCGCCTCCGCCATCGACCGACCCCTCGTCGAAGTCCGCGCCTCCCTCGAGTAATCGCACGGCCCTTGGACCAATGTCCACTGCGGGCGCTCGCAAACCGTCTCTTACCTTGCCAGCAGATTGCCACGCGCTGGCCGGTTGCTCGCCGCCGTCACCAATGCGCACCGGCGTGACGTTTCCCAATGAGTGAGGCCACGATGCCCTCGTCCAGGACACGGATCGAGCACGACCTGCTGGGTGATTTCGAGGTACCAGCTGACGCGTACTACGGAGTTCAGACCGCGCGCGCTCTCGAGAACTTCAAGATCTCCGGCGTGGAGCTCCGTCTCTATCCGAACTTCATCAAGGCGCTTGCGATGGTCAAGCTCGCTGCCGCACGGGCCAACTTCGAAACCGGCGGGTTCTCCAAGGAGATTCTGACCGCGATCGAGGGCGCCTGCCAGGAGCTCATCGAGGGAAAGCTTCACGACGAGTTCAAGCTCGATGTACTGCAAGGCGGTGCTGGCACTTCAACCAACATGAATACGAACGAGGTGATCGCCAATCGCGGGCTCGAGCTGATGGGTCACCAGAAGGGCGAGTACAAGTTTCTCGATCCACACGACCACGTGAACCGCTCGCAGTCGACAAATGACTCGTACCCGACTGCCATGCACGTCGGTATGGCCCTCGGCAACGGTCAGGTCATCGCCGCGTTCGATAAGCTCGTCGAAGCATTCCGCGCCAAAGGCCGGGAGTTTTCGAATATTCTGAAGATGGGCCGCACGCAACTTCAGGATGCGGTGCCGATGACACTCGGTCAGGAGTTCAATGCATTTGGCCGTACGCTGGCCGACGAGGTTCGCGCGCTCGAGGCGGTAAAGGTCGTATTGTGTGAGATCAGCATGGGCGGGACAGCGATCGGCACGGGCCTCAATGCGCCGCCGGGATACGCGCAGAAATGCGCCGATCACCTCGCGAAGATCACGCACCTTCCCATCCGTCTGGCCAATGACTTGATCGAGGCAACGCAGGACACGCAGGCATTTGTCCTCTACTCGTCCGCGCTGAGGAGTCTCGCCATCAAATTGGCGAAAGTCGGCAATGATCTGCGACTCCTGTCGTCCGGGCCGCGCTGCGGGTTGCACGAGATCAACCTGCCGGCGACGCAACCCGGCTCGTCGATCATGCCCGGTAAGGTGAATCCCGTGATCCCGGAAGTCACCAACATGGTGGCATATCGGGTGATGGGGAACGATCTCGTCGTTATGCTCTCCGCCGAGGCGGGACAGCTCCAGCTCAACGCGTTCGAGCCCGTCATCGCGGCGTGCATCTTCGAGTCGCAGACGCTCTTCGTGAACGCCGCGGACACGCTGCGCAAACATTGCGTCGAGGGCATCACCGCCAACGCTGACGTCTGCCGACATTATCTCGAGTCGAGCATCGGAACCGTCACGGCGCTGAATCCCGTCATTGGCTACGATCGCGCCACCGAGCTCGCGGCCGAGGCGTTGAAGTCGGGCGAGGGCATCATCGAGCTCGTGCGCGAGAAGGGCATCCTCACCGACGACCAGCTTGATGAAATACTCAACCCAGCTGCCCTGACCGGTTCGGGCAAATCGGACTGAGGTCGAGAGGCAGCTGTGGCATTGCCATTACGCCGGACCGTGACGGAGACGCCGCCCAAGGCGCCTCCGTCACCTCCGCTGCCCGCACCACCGAAGCCGCGGAGACTCGCTCGAGGCATCAGTCTGGGCGTGGCGCTCGCGATCTGGTTCGTGCCGCCGCCCGGAAATCTGACCGCGCAGGCGTGGCATCTCTTCGCGATCTTCGCCGCGACGATTCTATCCGTCGTGATCGGCGCATTTCCGATCCTCACAGCCTCGGTACTCGCGATTGCCGCCGCCGTGCTTTCGGGCACGCTTGCGGCAGACGACGCTTACGCCGGCTTCGCGAATCCGACCATTGTCCTCATCATCGTCGCCTTTCTCGTTGCGCGCGCGGTCGTGAAGAGTGGTCTCGGGGAGCGATTGGGCTACCGCGCCATCAGTCTTTTTGGACGCTCTACCCTGGGTCTGTCGTACAGCATATTCGCTGTCGATGCGCTGATTTCTCCGGCGTTTCCGAGCAATACCGCGCGATCGGGCGTCCTCTATCCGCTCGTTTCCTCGATTGCGGAGGCCGCCGGCGTCTCACCCGAGCGCGAGGACCGCCAGAGGCTGGCGAAGTTTTTGATGTTCTCAGGCATGGCGAGCCTCACGCTTTCATCGGCGCTCTGGCTCACTGCGATGGCGGGCAACCCGTTAGGCGCAGAGATCGCGCGCAAATACGGAGTGAACATCGGATTCGGGTCCTGGCTCGTCGCGGCATCGGTCCCAACGCTGCTCGCGATGGTGCTCGTCCCCTGGTTGCTATACAAGATCATCAAGCCGGAAGTCACCGCGATGCCCGACGCGCCGGCCGAGGCGAGGAAGTCGCTCGCCGAACTCGGCGGAGTCACGCGAGACCAGAAGGTTGTGGGGTTCACCTTTCTCGGCATGGTGGCCCTCTGGGGTTTGTCCGGGACGCTGGGCATCGATCCAACCGCGGTCGCATTTCTCGGACTGGGAATCATGCTGGCGACCGGCGTGCTCACCCTCGGCGACATCGCCAAGGAGGGCGACGTCCTGGCGACATTCATCTGGTTCGCGTCGCTGTTCACGCTCAGCGATCAACTGAACAAGCTTGGCTTCATGGAGTTTCTTGGGGAACGTCTCGTTATGCGGTTGGGTGGCTTACCCGTCGCCGTCGCCGCCGTTCTTCTCGTGGTCGCATACGTCGCGCTGCACTACCTGTTCGTGAGCCAGACGGCGCACCTGCTCGCACTCTTCGGCGTCTTTCTCGGTGTTGGCGTGAAGCTCGGCGTATCACCGGCGCTTCTCGCCTATCAACTGCTCTTTGCCACGAACTACTTCGCGGCCATCGCGCCGCAGGCGTCGAGCGCGAACCTGCTCTTCGCCGGCAGCGGCTATCTGCCACAGAGTGATCTCTATCGCCTCGGTGGCCTCCACACTGCGTTCTGCATGCTGCTCTATCTCGTCGTGGGCACACCCTGGCTCATGCTCGTTGCACGTTGATTCGCGGTCGTTTTTTCGTAGGAGCTCACATGATCACACCTCGCATCGTCAACATCCGCTACGCCCAGTTCCTGATGGTTATGCTGCTCATTGGCACGGCATCGGTAACCGCGGCCGCACAACAAGGCGGGGATGGAAACGGTAATGGAAGAAGAGACCTGCCGACCATCGTCGTGCTTGCGACGGGGGGTACGATCGCGGGTGCCGCGACGAGCGACGTGAAAGCTGGCTACACCAGCGGCCAGGTCGGCGTCGAGCAGCTTCTCAACGCCGTTCCCCAGGCGAAGAAGCTCGCGAATCTCAAGGGAGAACAGGTCTCCAACATCGGCTCCCAGGATATGAATGATGAGGTGTGGCTGAAGTTGGCGACTCGCGTCAACGAGCTACTCGCCCGGCCGGACGTCGCTGGAGTCGTTATCACCCACGGCACCGATACGATCGAGGAGACGGCGTACTTTCTGAATCTCGTCGTCAAATCGCCGAAGCCAGTCGTTCTGACGGCCTCGATGCGGCCATCCACGGCTCTCTCGGCAGATGGGCCACTCAACTTCTACAACGCGGTTGCCGTCGCCGCGGATCGGAACGCGACGGGCAAGGGCGTCCTCGTCGTCATCAACGACTGGATCCATGGCGCGGCATCGCTGACGAAAACCAGCACGACGGCGGTGCAGACGTTCATGTCGCCACTCTCCGGCCTGATCGGGACTGTCGCCTACGGCACGCCCGAGTGGTATCGCGGCCCCGTCGGCAAGAACACGACGAGCTCGGATTTCTCTGTCGGTGCCAGCACGGCGTTGCCTCGCGTCGACGTCATCATGGCGACCGAGAACATGGATGGAACGCTGATCAACGCCGCGGCCGCTGCGGGCGCGAAAGGGATCGTGATCGCGGGCGTTGGCAATGGCAATATGACGAAGGCCGCGCTCGAGGCACTCGAGGCGCAGGCGCGCAAGGGAATCGTCTGCGTTCGCTCGACGCGGGTCGCGACGGGTCAGGTTGGCCGCAACGTAGAGGTGAACGACGACAGCTTGCATTTCGTTGCATCGTTAGGCCTCAACCCACAGAAATCGCGTGTGCTGCTGCGTCTGGCGCTGCTCAAGACGTCCGATCCGAACACGATCCAGCGCTACTTCGATGAGTACTGATTGACTCATTGTCGGTCGACTTGCGTCGTGGCCGCGAGGACTATGTTGCGACGTGCGGTGTGGGCGTTCGCGATCGTCGCGACGAGCCTGCCGAGCCTCAGCGTGTTCGGACAGAAAGCGGGGCGTGGCACATCGCCTTCGGATTCCGCGCTGGCGACGGAGCTCACCGCCGGTGAAGCCGACAACGAGCCATTCCGGCGCCAATTGCTCGGGCGGCCCGAATGGAACCTCGGGTTCACGACGCTCCATATCGGCGCCGGCTTGTTGCTCGACGTCATCGCGTACTCGCAGGATTCGGCGAGCAAGAAGCAGTTCCCGAAGCTGAATCCCGAGTTCAAGCTCCGCGACTTCCGGTTTCTGCTGGGCGGACGCTTCAAGTCCAAGCGTCCCTTCACGTGGCAGGCCGGCATCATGTACGACGCGGCGGCGAGCAAGTGGCGGGTGCGACAGACGGGACTCATGATCGCCGTGCCCGAGATCAATAGCCACTTCTTCATCGGTCGCGCCAAGGAGGGATTCAGCCTCAACAAGGTGATGGTGGGCTACGACGGATGGTCGATGGAGCGTCTTCCCTTCACCGATGCGACCGTCCCGCTGTTGGCCGATGGGATCAAGTGGCTCGGCTACGTCCCCACCTCGCACCTCTTCTGGAATCTTGGCGCGTTCATGGACGCCTTCTCAGAGGGCCAGAGTTTCTCGAGTTATAACTATCAAATCGTCGCGCGCTCGGGATGGGTGCCGCTGGCGGGGGAGAAGAGTGGAAGGCTGTTGGAGATGGCGATGAACTTCCGTATCGGAGATGCAAACAAGGATTCGCTGCAACTCCGCTCCAAACCAGAAGCCTTCCCTGCGCCGTATTTCATCGATACCGGCAAGTTGCCGGCACGGTCCGCGCTCGCGTTCGGCCCCGAGCTCTACTATCGGCCGGGCCGGCTCCTGCTTGGCGGCGAATACTACTGGCAGAGAGTCAGCTCACCACAGGCAGGCAACCCCTGGTTCCACGGCGGCGAGGCCGTGGTCTCATGGGCGACGACCGGCGAAACACGCCCGTACAATCTCGCGGGGAATTACTTCACGGAACTGTCCCCGGATAGCACCGTCGTACAGGGCGGCCCCGGGGCCTGGGCGCCGCTGGTCAAATTTTCGTACAGCAATCTCACCGACGGCCCCATCCAAGGTGGGATATTCTGGCGAGTAACGCCGATGATCAACTGGTATCTGACGGACAACGTGCGTCTCGAGTTCGCGTACGGTTACGGCGTGCTGACTCGCTTCGGCACCAAGGGCGCAACGCAGTTCTTCCAGTCGCGAATTCAGATGCGCCTGTGAGCCTTCTTTAGAACGTGGCTGCGGCACCCGTCCGCGTCACGCGCCCCGCGCCCTCACGCCGTCAGCGAACGCACTCAAGCGACGGTCGAAGGCCGATACCGCATCATGGAAGGGAGCGTGGCCAGCGTTGGGCACAATCTCGACCTCGGCATGGGGGACGAGCTGACGAATCTGATCGACCACTGAAAGCCTGACGACTGCATCCAGAGCGCCGTGCGTGATCAGCACAGGCTTGCGAATCGTCGGCAGCAGGTCGTCGTTGTCGATCGTGCGCGCGAAGAGCGCCTGCCGCACGAACACCGGTACCGAGACGTTGAAGCCGAGCATCGTATAGAGCTCGGCTGCCGAGGGCTGGCGGACGAAGCACAATCCCAGCAAACCGCGTAGCGCCCCGACGCTCGTATCCGCGTCCATCGAGAAGAAGCCCGGTACGAGGGCGAGCAGCGCTGGCGTGAGAGCGGCGAGGGCCTCCGCGCTACCGAGCTTCGTGAGTCCATCGACAAAATGCAGTCCCCCAATCCGGGCTTCACCATAGTGACGGAGATAGTCCAGCATCACCAGCGGCCCGTATGACCAGCCACACAGCACTGGCTGCTCCAGCGAGAGCTCACGGATCACCGCATCGACGTCATCGGCCCAGAGTTGAGAGTCATCGTAACCCGTGGCGGGTTTGTCCGATGCGCCGTGACCGCGGAGATCCATCGCCACCAGCCGATAGCGGCGCCGCATCTCCGATCGGAGCTGCGCGCTCCACGTGAGCGCATTCTGCGAGAAGCCGTGAAGAAAGAGGATTGGCTGTCCACGCTGGTCGCCCGTCTCGATGACGTGAATCCGACACCCGCCGCCACCGGTGACGAAGTGGTCGCGCTGGTCATCGTCACCAGCGTCACCCGCGGGTGCCCCGTCGAGATCGGGCTGTAGTCCGTCAGTGCGAGTCGGTGCAAGCGAATCGCGGCAAGCGGCGAGCCCGGCGATGCTGCCTAACGTGAGCGCGGCGACAGCGTGACGACGAAGCATGAGCTCTCCTGGTGCGTGCGGTGGATGGCGTGTCGCCCCGATAGCCGACGTGGTCGTCGATCGGCGGCACTCCAACGAACGAGGAGAAAGCTGGGCGCGGCGCATCACGCGCCGCGGCACGGTTGTGTCACCGCCCGCTATGCGGCCGTCACCTGAGCGTCACTCAGCGATCCGACTCGACGCGTGCGAGCTGTGCCGCGACGAAACGACGCGAGTGAACGCCGAGCTTTGCGAAGACATTCTCCACGTGATGGCGCACGGTGTGCGGGCTCAGCGCCAATTGCTCGGCGATTTCCCGGTTCGTGGCCCGCCGCGCCAGAAGGCTTGCAACCTGCGTCTCGCGTGCGGTCAACCCGAACTCGCCGAGGGTGAGTGGTTCCGGCGTCGCCTGGTCGCGCGCCAGCCGCATCGTCACCGCAACCTTGAGAGGCGGAAGCAGGAAACGGAGCAGGGTGTCCGCCGCATTCCTGGCACTCGACCGTCGGCACTGTGCGGAGCTCACGGCGTTCGTGTACGAAACGCAGAGCGACACATGACCGCCGGGTACGGACCAGTCGATATTCTCGCTGTCGCGCATCTCGCCGGGTGAAAGAACCTCGCCGAGGAAAGTCGAGCGTCGTCGCGCCGTCGGATCGCCGGCCGCCGCCCGCCAGAACGCGCGTAAACGACTCCACACTTCGAAGCCACCGCGCTCGCGCTCACGCTCGGCAGCCATCAACCAGGGATCGGTCGGCAGCTCTGGCAGCCGACCGAAGATGCTCTGGATGGCGCGTTGCGGCTGAGCGTCGATGTTGATCGCGTGGATGTGCATGCGCTCGCCGGCATGCGGGATTCCAAAAACGACATGATCGCCGTCGAGCAGCGCCGCGACCGAGGTCTCCACAGCCAATCGCCAGTCGTCGCACCGCTGGTACGCCAACGGCGAGAGAACCGTCGTCAGCGCCCGATCGAATCGGTCGACATCCACCTGTCGCAACGTGAGACCCATTGTCGTGCGATCTCCGCATATGGGACGGATCGTCCGATGCGAACTTAGGACCGACCTCGCACCGTTGCAATATCGACGGACCCCGCAGTCGCGGTCTTGGAGAGTACGTAACAGTTGCTCATGAGAGGAAAAGATGGGAATCCAGCTCGTCACCTTGGGTGGCCTTCGCGCGTTCGAGGACACCCGAGAGCTCGAGCCCTTGTTGGCACAGCGTTCGCGCGCCGCGCTGCTCGTCTACCTAACGATTGAGCGTCGCATCTCACGCGATGTCGTCACCGCCATGTTCTGGCCGGAGAGCGATGCCGAGAGCGCGCGGCATGCTCTGCGGCAGAGCCTCTATCATCTGACGAAGGTCATAGGAGGTCGCGACTGGATCGAGCCGCGCGCGCATGAACTTCGCGTGCGCCCGGAGGTCGAAGCGGATGCGACCAGTTTTGCCTCCGCCATCGAGGAGGAAGATCTCGACCGGGCGTTGGGGATTTATCGCGGCTCCTTTCTCGAGGGCGTGCACCTGGTGGACCTACGCTCCTGGGAGTGTTGGGTCGATGCTCGGCGAGCGAAGTGGGCGCGAGCCTTTCGCAGAGCGTGTCGCGAGCTGCTGGACCGGAGAGTCGCGGAACGCAACCTCGCTGCGGCAATTGCCGTGGCGGAGCGGTGGGTCGCACCAGACCCGGCCGACGACGAGGCGCAGCACCGATTGATCGCGACGCTCATGATCGCGGGGGAGCGAACCGAAGCGCTTCGACAGTATGAGACGTATGCTCGGCTTCTCGCGCAGGAAGGCCTGCAGCCGCTCGACGAGACCTGTCAACTCGTTGAGCACCTGCGGATGGAGCGACGTCTACCTCCTCCGGCACCGCCTGTTGCCAGAGTCGTTAGGTGCCGATGCCGCATGCGTCATCAGGTTGCGCGAGATCTCGACCGGCGTAGGAGGAGAAGGGAGTTCTCGGATTTTCCGGATCGCCCGTCTTGAATCGGTCCTCCATCCACCTCGTACGCGATGGAAGTTTGCGTTGGGACCGAAATGGCGGAGGAGGCCCACCTCGAGGTTCGGTAGCGGCGATCCGGCTGCACCCGGGAATCTGTGAGATGGGCCTGGATGCGCCGGTACCGGGACTGGCGCGAGAAATATCGTCTGAGTGCGGGGTCCTTTTGACCTCGCTAGCGGGTCGAGCGTCCTAGTACGAAGTCACACCCTCGCTCACCCTGCCGTATCGGTGAGCCTGACCTTCCCCAGGTCAGTACAAGTTCCACCGACCCGTGTCGGAGCTTTGACCGCACACCCGCGGGGGCTCGATCACGTGGGCGCCAGACTGAGAGGTAACAATGCGAGTTGGGTTTTCGAGCAGCTGCGCCATCGGACTGGCCATGGCTCTCGTAATGGGAGCTGCCCCGACGGCACGTGCGCAACAGAAGGATTCGACGCGGACCACTTCCACGCGCCGAATTCGCGTCACCAAGGACCGGCCTTCGACCCCGGCCCCAGCACCGGCGCGGGCACCTGTAGCCGCGCAGCGCGTGAATCAGGATTCCATCGCCGCCGCTGAACGCGCCCGGCAGGATTCCATCGCCGCCGCGGAGCGCGACCGGCAGGAGCAGCGCGCACGCATGGAGCAGATGCATCGCGACTCGATCGAAGTCGCGGAGCGTCATCGCCAGGATTCGATTGCCGCTGTGGATGCAGCGCGCCAGGACTCCATCGCCCGAGCGCATCAGCGAGTGCAGTCGAGGAATTCGCTCGACGCGGCGCGCAGCCGGAACAGTGGCTTCTATATGGCGATCGCCGGCGGCAGCACGATGCCGATGGGCGACCTGAAGACCAGCGCGACGAACAGCTATGACATGGGCTGGAACGTCACGGTGCCATTCGGCTGGGACTTCAGCCGCATCCCCTTTGGCATCCGCTTCGACGTTGCAATGGATAACCTTGCAGCAAAGACGAACCTCGTCGATCCATTCGGCAACCCGATGAAGAACGTCGCGATCTACTCGGCGAGCGGTGGATTGAAGCTCAACGTGCCGCTGTTCCGGAGCGCCAGCCGCTTCTATCTCATGGGCGGCGCCGGCGCGCACCGCATCACGGGCTACGCGACGGCCGTGGACAGCACGGCAACGATCCAGAACGCCAAGACGGATATCGGTTGGTACGGTGGCGCTGGCGTCAATCTGCGCTTCGGTCGAACGGCTTTCTTCGTCGAATCGCGCTACATCAACATCGACACGAAGCAGCCGCCGGCCGGCTTTGCCTTCCAGAAGGCGAACTACCTCCCGATCATTCTGGGTATCCAGTTCTAAACGCGTTGGGCGTTGGGCGTTGGGCGTTGAGCGTTGAGCGTAATACTGAACGAAGCGTTGATGTGGTGTGAGTCACTCAAACACTCACCACCATATCAACGCTTCGTTCGTTTTGCGCCAAACGCACCACGCGCCCCGCGCCACGCGCCCCGCGCCACGCGCCCCGCGCCCCGCACCACGCGCCACGCGCCACGCACCACGCGCCCCGCGCCCCGCGCGCCGCACCTCGAAAGTATGGAACCCGTCAGGATCTCATCAGAGTCTCTCATGCGTGTTGCGCGACGTTAGCTCCGCACCGTACGCTGGAGCCTTCCCTGACCTGCTCGAGCCATGAAGCGACTCGCCCTGCTCTGCCTCGCCGTCCAGGCCTGCGCCGCCAATCATCCGACTGAACGTTACGGTTACATCGCTCGGCTTGGTGTCGACACGATTTCCATCGAGAGCGTCACCCGCAACGGCAACACCCTCCTGAGTGACGAGGTCGATCGATTTCCGCGCGTCCGTCAGCGGCACTCCGAGATCGAGCTCGCTCCCGACGGCAGTATCAAACATCTCGTCATGGACATCACGACGCCGAGTGAGCCGCCGGGTGAGCGC
>Ga0070713_100001562_pt1 | contig 14645 bp, 13 predicted proteins | sample LARL82metaG_FD_65465 | JGI IMG/M metagenome (GOLD analysis project Ga0070713, IMG submission 65465) | Corn, switchgrass and miscanthus rhizosphere microbial communities from Kellogg Biological Station, Michigan, USA - LAR L8-2 metaG | ecosystem: Host-associated > Plants > Roots > Rhizosphere ...
GATTTCGACCGCGTGATCGCCGTGAACCTGAAGGGCATGTTCCTCGCGGGGCAAGCCGCCGCGCGCCAGATGGTGAAGCAGGGCGGGGGCGGGGCGATCATCAACATGTCGAGCGTGAACGCGGTGCTCGCCATCCCGAACCAGGTTCCGTACGTGGTCTCCAAGGGCGGCATCCACCAGCTCACCAAGGTGATGGCGCTCGCCCTCGCGCCCCACCGCATCCGCGTGAACGCGATCGGCCCCGGCACCATCGCCACCGAGCTCGCGCGCACCGCGGTCCTGGGCAACAAGGAGGCCGAGCGCAAGATCCTCTCGCGCACGCCGCTGGGCCGGCTGGGGGAGCCCTCCGAGATCGGCAAGGTGGCGGTTTTCCTCGCGAGCGAAGACGCTTCCTACATGACCGGGCAGTCGCTGTATCCCGATGGGGGGCGTCTTGCGTTGAACTACACGGTGGCCGTTCCCGACTAAGGTAAACTGCGGCCCGCACGAGACCCCGAAAAGGACGATTCCATGAAGCGATTCGCCGTAGCAGCAGCTTTCGCGTTCGCGGCCAGCCTGCCCTTCGCCCGCGCGGCCGACGTTCCCAAGCCCAAGTGCGAGCCCAAGCCCGAATACCCCGGGCGCCTCGCCATGCAGTCGGACAACCGCCGCAAGGCTTTCGAGCGCGACCTCAAGAACTACCAGGAGTGCATCAACACCTACCTGGCCGAGCGCAAGGCCGCGATGAAGGCCGAGGAGGACGCGGCCAACAACACGATCGCCGACTACAACGCGTTGATGAAGAAGATCAACGACGACCAGAAGGCCGCCGCGGACTGAAGCATTCCCGCCTCGCCATCGTCGTGGTGGCGCAGCTCCTCGGCACTTCCCTCTGGTTCAGCGCCAACGCCGCCTTCGACGACCTCGCGCGCGCCTGGTCGCTCACGCCGGCGGACGTCGGCACGCTCACCATCGCCGTGCAGGCGGGGTTCATCTGCGGCACCCTGGGCCTCGCGATCACGGGCCTCGCGGACCGCTTCGCCGCGAGCCGCGTCTTCGCGGCTGCCTCGCTCCTGGGCGCATTGTCCAACGCCGCCTTCGCGTTCGCGGCAGACGGCCTCGTGGCGGGCGCTCTTCTTCGCTTCGCGACGGGCCTCGCGCTCGCGGGGATCTATCCGCTCGGCATGAAGCTCGTCGTGGGCTGGGATCCGGCGCGTGCCCCGCAGGCGCTCGCCTGGCTCGTGGGGATGCTCACGCTCGGCACGGCGCTTCCCCATGCGATCCGCGCGGCCGGCGCGGGTTGGCCCTGGCAGGCGACGGCCGTGACGTCTTCCGGGCTCGCGCTCGCCGCGGGGGCGGCGATCCTCGCCCTGGGCGACGGCCCGCACCTCCCCCGCTCGGGCGGGAGGTTTCGCTGGGGCGCCGTGGGCGAGGTCGCGCGCATTCCGGAATTCCGCGCTTCGGCGCTCGCGTACTTCGGCCACATGTGGGAGCTCTACGCGTTCTGGACGGTGACGCCGCTGCTCGTTGCCGCCACCGTCATGGCGGATCCCGTCGCGGTTTCGACGAGGTCTTTCGCGATCATCGCCGTCGGCGCCGTGGGTTGCGTCGCGGGCGGCATGGCGAGCCGAAGGGCAGGCAGCGCGCGGGTGGCAGCCGCTGCGCTGGCGGGTTCCGCGGCGTGCGCGTTCGCTTATCCCTTCCTTGCCGCGACGCCGGCTGCCCTTGCGGTGTTGCTCGCGTGGGGTGTGGCGGTCGTGGCCGATTCGCCGCAATTCTCGGCGCTCTCCGCGCGCGCCTGCCCGCCGGCCCTGGTGGGGAGCGCGCTCGCGCTCCAGAACGGCATCGGCTTCGCCATCACGATCGTCTCGATTCGCATCGCGACGGACCTGCTGCCGCGCTGGGGCGCGGGCGTCGCGTGGCTGCTCGTGCCGGGGCCCGTGCTGGGCCTCGTGGCGCTCGCCCCGCTCGTGCGCGCGAAGCGCTAGCCGCGATCCGGCGGGCCTACTTCACGACCGAGCGGTCCTGGCCGAACAGGATCTTCTTCTCTTCTTCCGTGCGGATCCCGCCGCGGTTCGGGTTGACCTCTTTCGCGATCTCGTAGGCGCGCACCGTGGCGCGCCGCGCCTTGATCGCCGCGTGCCAACGCCGCAGGTTCGGGAATTCCGACATGTCCTGCCCCTGGCGCTCGGGGATGATCCACGGATAGCACGCGATGTCCGCGATGCTGTAGTGGCGGCCCAGGATGAAGTCGCGGCCGGAGAGGCGCTTGTTGAGCACCGCGTAGAGCCGCGAAGTCTCCTTCACGTAACGGTCGATCGCGTAGGGGATCTTCTCCGGCGCATACGTCGAGAAATGGTGGTTCTGCCCCAGCATGGGGCCCAGGCCCGCCATCTGCCACATGACCCATTCGAGGCATTCGACCTGGCCGCGCAGGTCCTTCGGGATGAGGTTCCCGGTCTTGCCCGCGAGGTAGAGCAGGATCGCGCCCGATTCGAACACGCTGATCGCCTTGCCGCCGTCGAGGGGCGCATGGTCCACGATCGCCGGCATCTTGTTGTTCGGGGAGATGGCGAGGAAGGCGGGATCGAACTGGTCGCCCTTGCCGATGTTCACCGGCTTCACCTCGTAATCGAGGCCGGTCTCCTCGAGGTACATCGTGATCTTGTGGCCGTTCGGCGTGGTCCAGTAGTACAGGTCGATCATCGCGTCACCTCCGAAGCGCCGATTATGCCCGAGCGTGCGGCGCGATTCAGCGCCCGAGCGGTCCCACCTCCGCGCGCTGGTACGGCTCCGGCCATTCCATCGGGACGCCCAGCGCCTTCGCGGCGTGGCGCGGCCAGTACGGGTCGCGCAGGCTCGCCCGCGCGAGGAAGACCGCGTCCGCGCGCCCGTGGGCCACGATCTCCTCGGCCTGGACGGCGTCGCTGATGAGGCCGACCGCCGCCGTGGGCATCGCCGCCGCGGCGCGGATGGCCTCGGAGAACGGCACCTGGTAGCTCGGGCCGAGAACGATCTTCTGGTCGTGGATGTTGCCGCCGCTCGAGGTGTCGATGAGGTCGATGCCGACAGCCTTGAGCCGCCTCGCGAGCTCGATGGATTGCGCGAGGTCCCAGCCGCCTTCGTACCAGTCCGTCGCGGACATCCGGTAGAAGACGGGCTTGTCGGCGGGCCACGCGTCGCGCACCGCGCGGGCGACTTCCAGCGGCAGGCGCACGCGGTTGTCGAACGATCCGCCGTAGTCGTCGGACCGCAGGTTCGAAAGGGGCGACACGAACGAGTGCAGCAGGTAGCCGTGCGCGCCGTGGACCTCCACCACCTCGAAGCCGGCCTCGAGGGCGTTCAGGGCCGCGTCGCGGAATTGCGCGATGACTTCGCGGATCTCCTCGCGGGTCATCTCGCGCGGCGGGGGATAGTGGCCGAAGGCGACGGCGCTGGGGCCGAGCGGGGTCCACGCGCCGTGCGCGGCGTCCAGGGGCTTGCCGCCTTTCCACGGCCGGTCGCACGAGGCCTTGCGGCCCGCGTGCGCGATCTGGATCCCGGCCACGGCGCCCTGCTCGCGAATGAAGCGTGCGACCGGCTTCCAGGCCCGGGCGTGCGCGCCGGACCAGATGCCCGCGTCCCACGGCGTGATGCGCCCCACGGGCGAGACCCCGCTCGCCTCCACGCAGACGAATCCCGCGCCCCCGACGGCGCGGCTGCCGAGGTGGACGAAGTGCCAGTCGTTGGGCATCCCGTCGTCGCTCGAGTACATGCACATGGGCGAGACGAAGACGCGGTTGCGGAAGGCGACGGAGCGAAGCTTGAGCGGGGAGAAGAGGTGGGACGAGGCCATAATGCCCGTCATCATGCCAAATTCCGTGCTCACGATTCGCGCCGGCCGGCGCGCGATGCAGCGTATCCGCGATGCGGGAATGGACGCCCGGGATTTCACGATCGTGCCGGGCGCCGCGGGCGGCCCCAAGGGGCTGGGCATCGCGGCGCTCGACGGCGCGATCTTCACGGAGTGGCTGCCGTCGGCTCCGGGCGTTCGCCACCTGGTGGGCTCCTCGATCGGCGCGTGGCGCTTTGCCGCGGCGTGCCGGAAGGATGCGGCCGTGGCGCTCGCCGAATTCACCGAGGCGTACACGCAGCAGCGCTATCCGCCGCGGCCCAGCGCGCGGCACGTTTCGCAATCCGCGCGCGAGATGCTGAAGGGGCTCTTCGCGGGGCGCGAGGAGGAGATCCTCTCGCACCCGCACTACCGGCTGCATATCCTCGCGGTGCGAGGGCGCTGGCCCCTCACCCGGCTCGCCGGGGCCGCCACGACGCTCGGCTTCGGCATGGCGGCGATGGCCAACGCCGTGGGGCGCCGGCACCTCGCGCGCTTCATCGATCGCACCGTCTTCCACGACGCGCGGGAGAGGCTCCCCTTCGTGGACGACGCGCCCTTCGATGCATTCAAGACCCATGCGGTGGCGCTCGATCGCGGGAACCTCGGCGAAGCGCTCCTCGCATCGGCGTCGATCCCGCTCGTCCTCGAGGGCGTGCCCGACATCCCGCGCGCGCCGAAGGGCGTGTATTGGGACGGCGGCATCATCGACTACCACCTGCACCTGCCCTATCACCGCGCGCCGGGTCTCGTGCTCTATCCGCACTTCGTGGATCGCATCGTGCCCGGCTGGCTCGACAAGGGCATGCCATGGCGCCATGCGCGCGGCGAGTGGCTGGACAACGTGGTGCTCGTGGCGCCGTCGCGCGAATACCTCGCGAAGCTGCCCCATGGAAAGCTTCCCGACCGGCGCGACTTCAGCCGGTTCGCGGGCGACGATGCGGGGCGGATGAAGTATTGGAGGACGGCCATCGCCGAGAGCGAGCGGCTGGCCGATGCGTTCCGCGGGTTCGTCGCGCGGCCCGATCCCTCGACGATCCGCCCGTTCTAGGGGATCCGCGGTTCAGCGCGCCCCGGCGAGGCGAATCGCCGCGGCGCAGCTCTCCAGGAGGTCCTCGCGTCCCGCGGCGCGCCGCAGCGCCTGGCATTCCCGGAAGCACTTCGCGGCCTGGGCGGCGAAGCCCTGGTCGAGCAGGTTGCGGCCCGCCGCGAAGAGCACGTCGTGCAGGCTGCCGGCATGGGCGGGCATCGAGCGAGCTTGCGCCACGAGCCGATCGTAGAGCGGGGTCGCGAGCGCGAACTGCCCTTCGCGCTGAAGCACTTGCGCGAGCGCGAGTTGGCCCATGAATGCGCTCGCGTCGTCCTCCACGAGCTCGGCGATGGCGATGGCGGCCGAGGCGGTCTTGCGCGATTCGTCGAGGCGCCCGGCGATACGAAGGAGCGGCGCGGCCTCGGTGAGCATCGCGAGGAGCTTCGCGGGCTGGGATTTCATCGTCGCGATCGCCTCCACGCGTTGATCCACGTCGCGCGCGAAGGCCGCGGGATCGAGCGGCACCTCGCGAAGGGACGCGTCGAAGCGCCAGGCAAGCGCGGGAAGCGCGGCGTTCACTCGACCGCGATCCCGGCTTCGCGCACGGTGCGCGCCCACTTCGCCGACTCGGCCGAGATCACCGCCCAGGCCTCGGCCGGCGTGCCTCCCGCCGGGTCGATCCATTGGCGATCCCAGAGCGAGGCCTTCAATGCCGGATTGCGCACGATCTTCACGATCTCCGTGTTCAGCCGCGCGAGCGCCTCGGGCGGCGTGGCGCGCGGTGCCATGATGGCGATCCACACCTCGGCTTCGAACCCGGGATAGCCGCTCTCCGCCACGGTCGGGATGTTGGGGATGAGCGGCGAGCGCCTGGCGGAAGTCTGCGCGAGGACGCGCACCTTGCCCGCCTCGAGCTGCGGCAGGAGCGCCGTGGGGTTGAGGGAGAGGATCTGCACGTCGCCCGAGAGGAGCGCCGACACCGCCGGCGCTCCCCCGTTGTACGGAATGTGCACGGTGCGGATCCCGGCCACGCTGTTGAAGAGCTCCATCGAGAGCTGGGAGATGCTGCCTTTCCCGACCGACGAGAAATTCAGCTTGCCGGGCTCGGCCTTCGCGCGGGCGACGAGGCCTGCGAGCGTCGTCACCCCGAGCGACGGATTCACCGCGATGAGGTTCGGCGAGGTGCCCACGAGCGTGACCGGCGCGAAATCGCGCGCGACGTCGTAGGGAAGGTTGCGGTAGATCGCAGGGCTCACGGCGAGCGGCCCGTTGGTTCCCACCAGCAGCGTGCAACCGTCCGGTGCGGATTTCGCCACCGCGTCGGCGGCGATGTTGCCGCCCGCGCCCGGACGATTCTCGACGATCACGGGCTCGCCCAGCGTGCGGCTCAACGGCTCGGCGAGGGCGCGCGCCACGACGTCGGGCTGGCCGCCGGGTGCGAACGGGACCACCAGCTTCACGGGGTGGGAAGGCGCCCACTGGGCCAGCGCGGGCAGGGCGGCTGCAAGAATCAAGAGGAGCATCGGGCGCGTCATTCCGGAAGTGTCGCAGAGATCGGGCGCGCCGGTTTCATGGTGTAATTGCCCCCGTGTCGACGCCCCAGATCACGCTCGAGCAATACGAGAAATTGGTGCCCGCCTGCGTGGTGGAGCACGAGGGCATCCGGATGCGCTTCTGGACGCCATCCGTCACGACGCGCATGCGCGTCGACACCATCCGCACCAAGGAGCCGTGGACCCTCGAATGGATCGGGGCTTTCGCCGAGGGGGAAACGCTGGTCGACGTGGGAGCCAACGTGGGCATGTACACGATCTGGGCGGCGGCCACGCGCAAGGCGCGCGTCGTCGCCTTCGAGCCGGAAGCGCAGAACTACGCCCTCCTCAATCGCAACATCCAGCTGAACGACGTGGCCTCGCGGGTCACCGCCTATTGCGTGGGGCTCTCGGATCGCGCGGGACTATCCGCGCTGCACATGGCCGACATGAGCGTCGGGGGCTCGAACCACGCGCTGGGCGAGGCGCTCGACTTCGAGCACAAGCCGATGCGCACGAACTTCGTGCAGGGCAGCATCGCGGCCACCCTGGACCAGCTGGTCTCCTCCGGGGCGATCCCCGTGCCGAACCACGTGAAGATCGACGTGGACGGCTTCGAGCCCAGGGTCATCGCGGGGGCGCGCGAGACCCTGAAGGATGCGCGCGTGAAGTCGCTCCTCGTCGAGATCAACCGCAACCTCGACGATCACGTCGCCGCCGTGTCGAACCTCCAGGCGATGGGATTCGCGCTGGACCCGGCGCAGGTCGCGCGCGCCGAGCGCAAGTCGGGACCTTTCAAGGGCGTGGCCGAACATGTCTTCAGGCGTTGACCTGCACCTTCTCTACAAGGTCGCGAATGCGCCCGTCGCTTCGTATCCCTTCCCGCACTTCTTCGTGCAGGACGTCTTCCCGGCCGATTTCTACGCTCGGCTCCAGACGATGCTGCCGGACCGCGACAGCACGATGAGGCCCCTTGCCGAGGTGCGGCGCATCACCGACAGAAGCGGCGAGGCGGTGAGCGATGCCTACCGCGAGCGCTACATCCTCAAGCTGCGCGACGAGGATCTCGCGGCGCTTCCGCCGGCGCAGCGCGAGTTCTGGGGCGCGTTGCGAGCCTCCATGGGGATCGCGTTCGGCCACATGCTGATCGACAAGTTCAAGTCGACGATCGGCGCGCGCTTCTCGGGCAAGAAGGTCGGCTTCCATGACGAGACGCTCCTCGTGCAGGACACGGTGAACTACAAGCTCGGGCCCCACACCGACTCCCCGCGCAAGGTGATCACGCTGCTCTTCTACCTGCCGCCCGACGAGTCGCAGCGCCACCTGGGCACCTCGATCTACGCGCCGAAAGCCCGGCATTTCCGCTGCCCCGGCGGGCCGCACTACAACCGCGAGGACTTCGACCTCGTGTGGACGATGCCCTTCCTCCCGAACTCGCTCTTCGCGTTCGTGAAGACCGACAATTCGTTCCATGGCGTGGAGCCGGTCACCGATCCGGACACCCGCCGGTGGCTGCTGCTCTACGACGTCTTCTACGAGGAGGCGGCGAGTCAGTAGTTGAGGATGGGGGCGAGCCAGCGCTCGGCCACCGCGAGGTCCATCCCCTTCCTGTGCGCGTAGTCGGCGACCTGGTCGCGCTCGACTTTCCCGATGGCGAAATAGCGCGACTGCGGGTGCGCGATGTAGAAGCCCGAGACGGACGCGGTGGGCAGCATGGCGTACGCGTCCGTGAGCGTCATGCCCGCGTTGCGGTCGGCCGCGAGGAGGCGGAAGAGGTCGCCCTTCTCGGTGTGGTCGGGGCAGGCGGGGTAGCCCGGCGCGGGGCGGATGCCGCGGTACTTCTCGGCGATGAGCTCGCCGTGGCCGAGCTTCTCGCCGGCCGCGTAGCCCCAGGATTCGGTGCGCACGCGGTAGTGCAGATGCTCGGCGAAGGCTTCCGCGAGGCGGTCGGCGATCGCCTTCAGCATGATGGCGCCGTAGTCGTCGTGCTTCGCCTCCAGCTCCTTCACCTTCGCGTCGATCCCCAGGCCGGCCGTGACCGCGAAGGCGCCCACGTAGTCCACGAGGCCCGAATCCCGGGGCGCCACGAAATCGGCGAGGCACTGGTTCGGATTGCCCTGCGGCTTCCCGGCCTGCTGGCGCAGGTTGTGCCACGTCATGAGGGAGCGCGAGCGCTTCGTGTCCGCGTAGATCTCGATGTCGTCGCCCACGGAATTCGCGGGCCACAACCCGTACACGCCGCTCGCCGTGAGCCAGCGGCCCTTCACGACGCGATCGAGCATCGCCTTGCCCTCGGCGAGCACGGTTCGCGCGGCTTCGCCCACGACGGCGTCTTCGAGGATGTCGGGGTACTTGCCCGCGAGGTCCCACGCCTGGAAGAAGGGCGCCCAGTCGATGAAGGGGACGAGGCGCTCGAGCGGGTAGTTCTGCAGCGGCGTGACGCCGGGCTCGCGCGGCGCGGCGGGGCGGTAGGCCGCCCAGTCGACCTTCACCGCGTTGGCGCGGGCGGCGGCGAGGCTCACGCTCTTCTGGCCGGTCTTGCGCGCATGCTGCTCGCGGACCTTCACGTAGTCGGCGCGGACTTCCGCCATGTACTTGTCGCGCTGCTCGGGGCTGGAGAGGGTCGTCGCCACGCCCACCGCGCGCGAGGCATCCGGCACCCACACCGTCGGGCCGGAATAGTTCGGCTCGATCTTCACCGCCGTGTGGGTTCGCGAGGTCGTGGCGCCCCCGATGAGGAGCGGCAGCTTGAACCCGAGCCGCTCCATCTCGCGCGCCACGTGCGCCATCTCCTCGAGCGACGGCGTGATGAGGCCCGAGAGTCCCACCATGTCGGCGTTCTCGCGCTTGGCGGTCTCGAGGATCGTCTCGCACGCCACCATGACCCCGAGGTCCACGACCTCGTAGTTGTTGCACTGCAGGACCACGCCCACGATGTTCTTGCCGATGTCGTGGACGTCGCCCTTCACGGTGGCCATCACCACCTTGCCCTTCGCCTTCGCGTCCGCGGACCCCAGGAGCCTCTTCTCCTCCTCGATGAACGGGATCAGGTGCGCGACCGCCTGCTTCATCACGCGGGCGCTCTTCACTACCTGCGGCAGGAACATCTTCCCGGAGCCGAAGAGGTCGCCCACGACGTTCATGCCGTCCATGAGGGGGCCTTCGATCACCTGGATGGGGCGCTCGTACTGCCGGCGGGCTTCCTCGGTGTCGGCGACGATGAATTCGGTCACGCCCTTCACGAGCGCATGCACCAGGCGCTCCTGCACCGTGCCCTTGCGCCACGCGAGCTCCTGCGCCTCGTCCTTCTTCTGGCCCTTGAAGGTCTCGGCGAATTCCACCAGCCGCTCGGTGGCGTCGGGGCGGCGGTTGAAGATCACGTCCTCCACGCGCTCGAGGAGCTCGGGCGGGATGTCGGCATAGACGCCGAGCTGCCCCGCGTTCACGATGCCCATCGTCATCCCCGCCTTGGTGGCGTGGTAGAGGAACGCCGTGTGCATGGCCTCGCGCACCGGCTCGTTGCCGCGGAACGAGAAGGAGAAGTTCGAGACGCCGCCGGAGGTCTTGGCGTGCGCGAGGTGCCTGTGGATCCAGGCCACCGCCTCGAGGTAGTCGCGGCCGTAGGCGTTGTGCTCCTCGATGCCCGTGGCGACCGCGAAGATGTTGGGATCGAAGATGATGTCCTCGGGCGGGAAGCCCACTTGCTCGGTAAGGATCCGGTAGCAGCGCTCGCAGATCGAGGTCTTCCTCGCGAGGGTGTCGGCCTGGCCCTTCTCGTCGAAGGCCATCACGATCACCGCCGCGCCGTAGCGCCGCGCGAGGGTCGCGTGCTTCACGAATTCCGCCTCGCCCTCCTTCAGCGAGATGGAGTTCACGATCGACTTGCCCTGCACGCACTTCAGCCCCGCCTCGATGACCGACCACTTCGAGCTGTCGATCATGACCGGGACGCGCGCGATGTCGGGCTCGGAGGCCACGAGCTGGAGGAAGCGGGTCATGGCGGCGGCCGAATCGAGCATCGCCTCGTCCATGTTGACGTCGATCACCTGCGCGCCGTTCTCGACCTGCTGGCGCGCCACCGACAGCGCCCCGGCATAGTCGCCCGCGAGGACCAGGCGCGCGAAGGCCTTCGACCCGGTCACGTTGGTGCGCTCGCCCACGTTCACGAAGAGGGAATCCTCGCCCACGTTGAGGGGTTCCAGGCCCGCGAGGCGCAGCTTGGGCTCGATCTCGGGGAGGGTGCGCGGCTTGAACCGGGAGACGGTCTCGGCGATCGCACGGATGTGGTCGGGCGTGGTGCCGCAGCAACCGCCGGTGATGTTGAGCCAGCCGCTCTCGGCCCAGTCGCGGATGTAGCCCGCCGTCTCGGCCGGCAGCTCGTCGTATTCCGCCATGGCGTTGGGCAGCCCCGCGTTGGGGTGCGCCGAGACGTACACGTCGGCGATGCGGGCGAGCTCCTCCACGTGCGGGCGAAGCTGCTTGGCGCCCAGCGCGCAGTTGAAGCCGACGGAAAGGGGCCTCGCGTGGCGCACCGAGTTCCAGAAGGCCTCGGCCGTCTGGCCCGAGAGCGTGCGCCCCGAGGCGTCCGTGATCGTTCCCGAGATCATCACGGGAAGCTTCACGCCCTTCGCCTCGAAGCATTCGTCGATCGCGAAGAGCGCCGCCTTCGCGTTAAGCGTGTCGAAGATGGTCTCGACCATCAGGAGGTCCACGCCGCCGTCCACGAGCGCGTCCGCGGCCTGGCGGTAGGCGTCTCGCACCTGGTCGAAGCTCACGGCGCGGAAGCCCGGATCGTTCACGTCGGGCGAGAGCGAGAGCGTGCGGTTCATGGGGCCCAGCACGCCGGCCACGAAGCGCGGCCTCGCCGGGGTCTTCGCGCTGAAGGCATCGGCGACCTCGCGCGCGATGCGGGCGGAGGCGAGGTTCATCTCCGCGACCACGTGCTCCAGCTTGTAGTCGGCCTGGGAGATCGAGGTCGAGTTGAAGGTGTTGGTCTCGAGGATGTCCGCGCCGGCCTCGAGGTATTGCCGGTGGATCTCGCGGATCACGTCCGGACGCGTGAGCGACAGCAGGTCGTTGTTGCCGCGCAGGTCGCGGTGGAAATCCCTGAACCGCTCGCCGCGGAACTGCGCTTCCGTGAGGCCGTAGCGCTGCACCATCGTGCCCATGGCGCCGTCCAGCACCAGGATGCGGCTTTTAAGCTGCTCGTGGAGCGCGGCGAGTCGGGCAGGGCGTGTGGCGATCGGCTGGTCCATTTCGCGTGACGAATGAAAAAACCCGTCGGCTTTCGAAAGCGAACGGGTTTTTGGGCCGATCGCTTTAGCAGGATTTGTTGAGCGCCCGCAAGCTGACGATCAAATCGGCGCTATCGGGGCAATTCTACAGCGGCGCGGGGGGCGCCCGCAAACCGCTAGCGTTCGGTGGCGGCGAGGCGCAAGCCCAGGGCCACGAGCACCCCGCCGCTCACGCGGGTCATCCAGGCGAGGGCCGAGGGGCGGCGCAGCACTTTTTCCGAAAGGCTGCCCGCGGCGATGCCCACGGCGCACTTCACCGGAAGGGCCATGAGGGCGTAGAGGGTGCCGAGGAAGGCGAGGTCGCGCGTGGGATGGGGGCTCGCGGGGTCGACGAACTGCGGCAGGAACGCGAGGAAGAAGAGGACGATCTTCGGGTTGCTCACGTTGGAGAGCACGCCCTGCGCGAAGAGCGAGCGTAGCGTGAGCTTCCCGGGCGCCGCGGCGATGCCCGGGCCGCCGGCACGCGAGAGGAGCATGCGAACGCCGATGAAGACGAGGTAGCCCGCGCCCACGAGCTTCACCGCCATGAAGAGCGCCTCGCTCGCGGCGAGGATCGCGCCCACGCCGAGGGCCGCGAGCGCCGTGTGCACCAGGATTCCCGTGCAGACCCCCAAGGCCGATGCGACGCCCGCCAGCCTTCCCTGCGCGAGCGAGCGCGTGATCACGTAGACCATGTCCTGGCCCGGCGTGGCGATGAGCGCGAGCGAGGCCGCGACGTAGAGTCCGAGCGACGGCGCGTTCATCGCGCGATCGGGCGCGGGTTCAGGCCTTGCGGGGCGCGTTCGCCGACAGCCAGTCGAGCGCGAGGGCGCTCAGCGTCTTCACGCCGAGGGGCAGGCACTCCTCATCCACGTAGAAGCGCGGGCTGTGGTTGGGCGCCGCCGTCGACGCATCGCGGCTGCGCGGCGTGCAGCCCATGAAGTAGAAGAGGCCGGGGACTTCCTTCTGGTAGAAGGAGAAGTCCTCGGAGCCGCAGATCTTGTCCACCTCGCGCACGTTCGCCTCGCCGGCGATGCGCGAGAGCGTGGGGAGCGACCACGCCGTGAGCCCGGGATGGTTCACGGTCACGTCGTACCAGCGATGGATGTGCACCTTCGCGGTGGCCCCGCCCGAGGCGGCGATCATCTCGCTGATGCGCCTCACGTGCTCGTGGAGCTCGTCGCGCTGCTGCTCGTCGAACGCGCGGATGGTGCCCTCCAGCTTCACCTCGTCGGGGATGATGTTGTGGCGCACGCCGCCCTGGAAGACGCCGACCGTGACGATGGACGGCTCGTGCGTGATGTTCATGCGCCGCGAGACGATGGTCTGCAGGCCCAGCACGATCTGCGAGGAGACCACGATGGGATCGACGCCGCGCCACGGCATGGCGGCGTGGGTCTGGGTGCCGCGCACGAACACGCGGAAGTCGTCCGCGGAGGCCATGGCCGGGCCCGAGCGGTAGCCGATCATCCCCGTCGGGAAGACCGAGGTCACGTGCAGGCCGAAGATCGCCTCCACGTCGGGATCCTTGAGGCAGCCTTCCTCGACCATCATCCTCGCCCCGCCGTTCTCGCCGATGGGCGGCGTCTCCTCGGCGGGCTGGAAGATGAACTTCACGGTGCCGGGAATGCGGCTGCGAAGCTGGGCGAGCACTTCGGCCACGCCCATGAGGATGGAGGTATGGGCGTCGTGGCCGCAGGCGTGCATCACGCCGCACTCCATGTTGTTCCACTCGGTGCGCACGGTGCTCTTGAAGGGGACGTCCACTTCCTCGATGACCGGGAGCGCGTCCATGTCCGCGCGCAGCGCCACGACCGGGCCGGGGAGGCCGCCCTTCAGCAATCCCACGACACCGGTGTGCGCCACCTTCTCGCGCACATGGTCGAAGCCCAGCGCCCGCAGGTGGTCGGCGACCCGCTTCGCGGTGCGCAGCTCGCGGTTGCCGAGCTCGGGGTTCTGGTGGATGTCGCGGCGCCAGGCGACGATTTTCTCGCGGATGCGGTCGGTGGCGGCTGCGACCGCGGCGTCGAAGGCGAACGGGGTGTCGGGAGCGTTCATGCGGCGATTCTACGCCTCAAGCCATATAATCTTCGGCTTATGGACCACATGGAACCCCGCGAGGCGCACGCCTTTCTCCAGGCCAATCCCGAGGCGCTCTTCGTCGATTGCCGCAGCGAGATGGAGTACATGTTCGTGGGCCATCCCATCGGCGCGATGATGGTCCCCTGGTACGACGGCGCGGAGTGGGAGCTGAACCCCCACTTCGTGGGCCAGGTGAAGAAGATCGCCGGAGCCAACTTCGAGAAGCGTCCCGTGGTGCTCATCTGCAGGAGCGGCAACCGCACCATCGAGGCGGGCGAGGCCCTGGAGCGTGCCGGCTTCCGGCACGTGGTGAACGTGCTGCACGGCTTCGAGGGCGAGCTGGACGAAAGCCACCACCGCAACACGAAGAGCGGCTGGCGAGTGGACGGCCTTCCCTGGGAGCAGTACTAGTCGGGGATTCCCGGCAGGGTCTCGACGAGCGAGCCGCGGCGCCGCGCCGAGCGCGTATACAGCCACCAGCAGAGGATGCCCGCCGCGAGGAGGGCCGCCATCCCGGCGGCGAGCCATCGCGTGTCGCGCGAGAGCGCGGGCGAGATGAGCCCGGCGTTCACCACGTTCACCATCCCCGAGACGAAGCCCTGGAGGGAAGCCGCCATGCCGCGCCGCGTGGGGAAGAGGTCCAGCGTGATGAGCGTGACCGAGGGCATCGCCATCGCGAATCCGATGCCGTAGATCATGAGCGGGATCACCGCCCAGGGGAGCGCGGGCGGCAGCAGCAACGCGTAAACGAGGTTCCCCGACGCGGCTGCGACCATGAACACGTAGGCGCGCTGCACCGTCGTCGCGGGCGACTGGCGGCCGGCCGCGCGCCCCGAGAGCTGCGAGCCGAAGATGATCCCGAGGATGCAGGGCAGGAA
>Ga0070713_100001563_pt1 | contig 14642 bp, 10 predicted proteins | sample LARL82metaG_FD_65465 | JGI IMG/M metagenome (GOLD analysis project Ga0070713, IMG submission 65465) | Corn, switchgrass and miscanthus rhizosphere microbial communities from Kellogg Biological Station, Michigan, USA - LAR L8-2 metaG | ecosystem: Host-associated > Plants > Roots > Rhizosphere ...
GGAGGCAGCATGCCGCGCCGCGCTGACCTGGCCTCGGTCCTGGTCATCGGGTCCGGCCCGATCGTCATCGGCCAGGCGTGCGAGTTCGACTACTCCGGTACCCAGGCCTGCCGGGTGCTCAAGAGCGAGGGCCTGCGGGTCAGCCTGGTCAACTCCAACCCGGCGACGATCATGACCGACCCTGAGTTCGCCGACGCCACCTACGTGGAGCCGATCACCCTGGACGTGCTGCAGAAGGTGATCGCCATCCAGCAGCCGGACGCGGTGCTGCCCACGCTCGGCGGGCAGACGGCGCTGAACGCCGCCGTGGCCCTGCACGAGGCCGGCACGCTGGCCGAGCACGGGGTCGAGCTGATCGGCGCGGACATCGAGGCGATCAAGGCGGGGGAGGACCGGGAGCGGTTCAAGCAGATCGTCACCGGGCTCGGCGCCGAGGTGCCCGCCAGCACGATCTGCCGCACCCTGGCCGAGGCCGAGTCCACCGCGGACCGGCTCGGCTACCCGGTCGTGGTCCGCCCGTCGTACACGCTCGGCGGCTCCGGCTCCGGCGTCGCCTACGACGCGGCGGATCTCTGCCGGATCGGCGGCGCCGGGCTGGACGCCAGCCCGGTCACCGAGGTGCTGCTCGAGGAGTCGATCCTCGGCTGGAAGGAATTCGAGCTCGAACTGATGCGCGACCGGCACGACAACGTGGTCGTGGTCTGCTCGATCGAGAACATCGATCCGATGGGCGTGCACACCGGCGACTCGGTCACCGTGGCGCCGGCCATGACGCTGACCGACCGCGACTATCAGCGGATGCGCGACACCGCGATCGCCGTGGCCCGGGCCGTCGGCGTGGACACCGGCGGCTGCAACATCCAGTTCGCCGTGCACCCGGGCACCGGCCGGATGGTCGTGATCGAGATGAACCCGCGGGTGTCGCGGTCCTCCGCGCTGGCCTCCAAGGCCACCGGGTTCCCGATCGCCAAGATCGCGGCCAAGCTGGCCATCGGCTACACGCTCGACGAAATCCGCAACGACATCACCGGCGAGACCCCGGCCAGCTTCGAGCCGGCCCTGGACTACGTGGTGGTCAAGGTGCCCCGGTTCGCGTTCGAGAAGTTCCCCGGCGCCGACCCGGTGCTGACCACGCACATGAAGTCGGTGGGCGAGGCGATGGCCATCGGCCGCAGCTTCCCCGAGGCGCTGCAGAAGGCGCTGCGCTCGCTCGAACAGCGCGGCGCGGAACTGACCTGGGCCGATCCGCCGGGAGCGGCCGCGGCCCTGGTCCAGCGGTGCGCGGTCCCACACGACGGCCGCCTCGGCACCATCCACCAGGCCCTGCGGGCCGGGGCCACCGTGGCCGAGCTGTCGGCGGCCAGCGGCATCGATCCCTGGTTCATCGACCAGGTCAAATTCATAGAGGAGACGGCCGAACGGCTGGCGGCCGGACCCCCGCTGGCCGCGTCGGCGTTGCACCGCGCGAAGGCGGCCGGATTCTCCGACGCGCAGATCGGCCAGCTCCGCGGGATGAGCGCTACCCGGGTGCGGGACCTGCGGCACGCGCTGGGCGTGCGGCCGGTCTACCACACGGTGGACACCTGCGCGGCGGAGTTCGCCGCCCGCACGCCGTACCTGTACTCGACGTACGACGACGAGACCGAGGTCCCGGCCGGGGACCGGCCCAAGGTCATCATCCTGGGCAGCGGGCCGAACCGGATCGGCCAGGGCATCGAGTTCGACTACGCCTGCGTGCACGCCTCGTTCGCGCTGGCGCAGGCCGGCTACGAGACCGTGATGGTCAACTGCAACCCGGAGACCGTGTCCACCGACTACGACACCTCGGGGCGGCTGTACTTCGAGCCGCTGACCCTGGAGGACGTGCTGGAGGTGGTGCACGCCGAGCAGGCCTCCGGTCCGGTGGCCGGGGTGATCGTGCAGCTCGGCGGGCAGACGCCGCTCGGCCTGGCCGCCGAGCTGACCGCGGCCGGAGTGCCGATCGTGGGCACCAGCGCGCAGGCCATCCACCTGGCGGAGGACCGCGGCGCGTTCGGCCGGGTACTGGCCGGGGCAGGCCTGCTCGCGCCGCGCAGCGGCACCGCGGTCTCCTACGCCGAGGCCAAGGCCATCGCCGACGAGATCGGCTACCCGGTGCTGGTCCGGCCGTCGTATGTGCTCGGCGGGCGGGGCATGGAGATCGTCTACGACGATGGGGCGCTCGAGGCGTACGTGCAGCGGGCGACCCAGATCAGCCCGGAGCACCCGGTGCTCATCGACCGGTTCCTCGACGACGCGATCGAGATCGACGTGGACGCGCTGTACGACGGGACCGAGCTGTTCCTCGGCGGGGTGATGGAGCACATCGAGGAGGCCGGCATCCACTCCGGCGACTCAGCCTGCGCGCTGCCGCCGATCACGCTGGGCCGCACCGACATCGACAAGGTCCGCGAGTCCACGGCCAGGATCGCCGCCGGGGTGGGGGTGCGCGGGTTGCTGAACGTGCAATACGCACTCGCGGCCGGAGTGCTTTACGTGCTCGAGGCGAACCCGCGCGCGTCCCGCACCGTGCCGTTCGTGTCCAAGGCGACCGCCACCCCGCTGGCCAAGGCGGCCGCCCTGATCATGCTCGGCGCGACGATCGCGGACCTGCGGGCCGAGGGGCTGCTGCCCGCCACAGGGGACGGCGGGACGCTGCCGCTGGACGCGCCGATCGCGGTGAAGGAGGCGGTGCTCCCGTTCGGCCGGTTCCGCGACGCCCGCGGCGAGGGCGTGGACACCGTACTCGGTCCCGAGATGCGCTCGACCGGCGAGGTGATGGGAATCGACGAGGTGTTCGGCACCGCGTACGCCAAGTCGCAGGCCGCCGCGTACGGCGCGCTGCCGGTCAAGGGCCGGGCGTTCGTCTCGGTGGCCAACACCGATAAGCGGACGATGATCTTCCCGGTGAAGCGGCTGGCCGACCTGGGCTTCGAGATTTGGGCCACCGAAGGCACCGCGGAGGTGCTGCGCCGCAACGGCGTCCGTGCCAGGATCGTGCGCAAGCACCGTGACGGGCCGGGGCCCGATGGCGAGCCCACCATCGTGACCAGGCTGCTGGACGGGCAGGTCGACCTGATCGTCAACACGCCGTTCGGCGTGCCCGGGCAGACCGGGCCGCGGGTGGACGGCTACGAGATCCGGACCGCCGCCGTCCGGCGCGGGATCGCCTGCGTGACGACGACAGCGGGCCTGGCCGCCGCGGTGCAAGGCATCGAAGCGATCCAGCGGGGCGAGGTCGGGGTCCGGTCTCTGCAGGAGCACGCGGCGCGGTTGCGAGGCTAGAGGTGAGATGACCGCACCGGAGGACAAGGCCGAGCTGGCCCCCGCGCAGGTGGCCAGCCCGGTGCTCACCCTGCGCCGGGTAGACGCCTACTACGCGATGACCGTGGTCGCGCCGCGGATCGCCCGCGGCTTCCGTCCGGGCCAGTTCGTCGCGGTCGCCGTCGGCGGCCCGGACTCGGCCATGCTGATGCGCCGGGCGTTCTCCATCCACGACGTGCGCTCCGACCACGGCGGCACGGTGGAGTTCGTGTTCGACGCCAAGGGCCCCGGGACGCGCTGGCTGGCACGCCGACGGGCCCGGGACGTGGTGGACATCGCCGGGCCGCTCGGGCGGCCCTTCCCGCAGCCCAGGGAGCGGGTCAGCTGCCTGCTGATCGGCGGCGGGTACGGCAGCGCACCGCTGTTCCCGCTGGCTGACCGGCTGCGTGCCCGGGGCTGCCGGGTGGACTTCCTGCTCGGTGCGGCCAGCGCGGACCGGGTGTTCGGCGCGCTCACGGCGCGCCGCATCGGTCGCACCGCCAGCGTCACCACCGAGGACGGGTCGCTCGGCCTGCGCGGCGTGGTGACCGACGCGCTGGCCCGGGTCATCCACGACGCCCGCACCGAGGTCATCTACGCCTGCGGCCCGATGCCGATGCTGCGAGCGGTATCCGGGTTTGCTGACCGGTACGACATTCCGGTGCTCGCCTCGGTCGAGGAGTCCATGGCCTGCGGGATCGGAGTCTGCATGACCTGCGTGCTGCCGGTGATCGGCGACGACGGCGTGACCAGGATGGTGCGGTCGTGCGTGGACGGGCCGGTGTTCAGCGGGCAGGCGGTGCGCTGGGACGACGTGGGCACGATCCCGTTCGACACGCTGGGCGCGCCCGGCTGGCGCCCGCCACAGGTCAGCCCGGGCCAGCGCGATGGTGCGGACGGACATCGCCATGCCGGTTGACCTGAAGACCAAGCTAGGGCACGTCGAGCTGCCCAACCCCATACTCACCGCGTCGGGCTGCGCGGCGGCCGGCCGGGAGCTGTCCCAGTTCACCGACGTGGCCAAGCTCGGCGCGGTCGTCACTAAGTCGATCATGCTAGAGCCGCGGTCCGGGCGGCCCACCCCGCGAATGGCCGAAACCCCCAGCGGGATGCTGAACTCGATCGGGCTGCAGGGCCCGGGCATCGACGCGTTCCTGCAGCGCGACCTGCCGTGGCTGCTCACTCAGGGTGCCCGCGCCGTGGTGTCGATCGCGGGCAGCAGCGTCGGCGAGTACGCCGAGCTGGCCCGCCGGCTGTCCGACGCACCCGGGGTCACCGCGATCGAGGTGAACATCTCCTGCCCCAACGTCGAAGACCGGGGCACGGTGTTCGCCTGCGACCCGGACGCGGCGGCCGCGGTGATCGAGGGTGTCCGGGCCAGCACGCGCTACGACATTCCGGTGTTCGCCAAGCTGTCTCCGGATGTCACCGACATCGTGACCATCGCCCGGGCCTGCGTGGCGGCCGGGGCCGACGGCCTGTCGTTGATCAACACGCTGCTGGGCATGGCGATAGACACCCGGAGCATGCGCCCGGTACTGGCCGGCCTCACCGGCGGCCTGTCCGGGCCTGCCATCCGGCCGATCGCGGTCCGGTGCATCTGGCAGGTCAGGCAAGCGCTCCCGGATGTCCCGATCATCGGCATGGGCGGCGTCCGTACCGGGCAGGACGCGTTCGAGCTGATCCTGGCCGGCGCCGCGATGGTCAGCCTGGGCACGGTGATCTTCCATGATCCCGGCGCGTGCGATCGCGTGCTGCGCGAACTCGGCGACGAGCTCACCCGGGCCGGGGCGGAGCGGCTGACGGACGTGATCGGGCTGGCCCATGAGGCCGTCGCTGGCCGGCGGAACCAGGGCCCGGCCTACGGCGTAACCCCTAGGATCAGAAGCCGTGACTAATCCTGCCCCGATCGCGGTCGCGCTCGACGCCCCGAACCTGGAGACCGCCTCACGCTGGACCGGGCTGGTCACCCCGCACGTCAGCACGGTGAAGATCGGGCTGGAACTGTACCTGCGGTACGGGCCCGAGGTGGTGGCCTCGATCAGGGGCGCGAGCGGAGTGCGGATCTTTCTCGACCTCAAGCTGCACGACATCCCGGCCACGGTGGCCAGCGCCGTCCGTGCCGTGGCGAGGCTGCGGCCGCAGCTGATTACCGTGCACGCGGCGGGCGGCCCCGCCATGATCCGGGCCGCCGTCGAGGCCGCCCCCGGCACGCCGATCGCCGCGGTCACCGCGCTCACCTCGCTCAACGGGGAGGATCTGGACCGGATCGGCGTGCCCGGCGGCATCGCCGACTGGGTGCTGCGACTGGCCGCGATGGCCGTGGAAGCGGGAGCGAGCGGGCTGGTCTGCTCGCCGCGCGAGGTAGCCGCGGTACGCGACGAGGTGGGCCCGGGGATCACCCTGATCACGCCGGGAGTGCGCCCGGCCGGCGCCGACAGGCACGACCAGGCGCGGGTGGCCACGCCCGAGGAGGCGCTCAGGGCCGGGGCGGACCTGCTGGTCATCGGCCGCGCCATCACCGGTGCGCCCGACCCCGGCGCCGCGGCCGCGGCCATCGCCGCATCCCTGCGCCGCCACACGCCGGCCACGCGCTAAGTCATCGCTCCGCTCGGCGCAGTCACGCCCTAACCACGCCGCGGCCCCACCTCCAGCCCCCCGTGGCCTCAACCCGCGGCCCCGGCCTCCACCTCTCAGCGCCTGCCCTCAGCGCTCTGCCTTAGCCCGGCGGGAGGGTTGACAGGCGGTTTGCCGTTCACCGGTGAACGGCAAACCGCCCATCAACAGCGTGAAACACCAGGGCGGGGTCATGTCCGCGCCGACGGTCCCACCAAACAACCTGGAATTGACGTATTCCCAGCTCAGCGCCCCTACCTGCATGTTTGCCCGAAGGTACTAATAAAGTTTATTGATCGAATTCATAGAAATAACGGTTGCAGTTTTTAGATGGAGTTGATGGGGAAATGCTCTATCCTCAAGCCTGATGCCCGCTCAATGCGGCACGACGTGCGGCTGCACCCGGCAGCAGCGCGACACAGCCTCGCGGAGGTACGCGTGAGCCTGCAGATCGTGATCGCTGGCCTGATCGTCGGGGTGCTCGTCGGCATGACCGGTGCGGGCGGCGGCGCGCTGATGACGCCGATCCTCATCCTGCTGTTCGGCGTTACGCCGAGCACCGCGGTGTCCAGCGACATTGTCGCGTCGGCGATCATGAAGCCGTTTGGCGGAGCCGTCCATTACCGCCGAGGCACCGTCCACATGGGCCTGGTCGGATGGCTGTGCGTGGGTTCGGTTCCCGCGGCCTTCGCCGGGGTGTTCATCGACCGCTCGCTCGGTTCCGGTCCGGCCATGCAGCAGAACATCGAGTACGCCATGGGCGCGGCCATCTTCCTGGCGGCCGGCGCGATGGTCTACCGGCTGCTGATGGAAAGCTCCGGGCGATGGAAGCCGATTCCGGAGGGCGCGGCCGAGCCGGAGATCAAGGTCAAGCGGATGCTGACCGTCGCCATCGGGGCGTTCGGCGGGTTCCTGGTCGGCGTCACGTCCGTTGGGTCCGGGTCGCTGATGATCGTGCTGCTCATGATGACGTACCCGGCGATGTCGATGAAGCGCCTGGTCGGCACCGACATCGTCCAGTCGATTCCGCTGGTCGGCTCGGCCGCGATCGGGCACGCGCTGTTCGGCGGATTTGAGTTCGGCATCACCGCCGCGATCGTGATCGGCAGCATCCCCGGCGTGCTGGCGGGCTCGTGGCTGTCCTCGCGCGCGTCCAACATCCTCCTCCGTCCGATCCTCGCGTTCGTGCTGCTGGCCAGCGCGCTCAAGCTGCTTGGGCTGAGCGCGACCGCGCTGGCGATCACGATGGGCATCGTGGCGCTGGTGGGCCTGCCGGCGTGGGCCTTCATCGACGGGTACGTCCGCCCGCCCTCGGCCTGGCGCGCCGCCGGATGCGATCGGCGGCGGACGCTCGGCCTGATCAGCCTGGGCACGCCGGTGGGCGTCGGCTTCGTCACCTCGGCGGTGTACTTCGGCCGCCAGCGCCCCAGGCTCGTGCTCGCGTCCAGTGAGGACGCAAGGCTAGTCCCGGGGCGCGACGCAGAATCGGCCGCGGCGCCCAGCCGCGTCGCCTGACCTCGTCAGCACGTTATGGCGATAGAGCCGCGCGCTCAGCGGCCATGGCGATAACCACTCCCCTCCCCGGCCAGCGGGCTGGCGGCCGCTAGCGTGGCACCTCATTGCGGGCGCCACCTCATTGGGGAAGGCTTCATCATTGGCGCGGCATGAGCGCGGACAGTGGCGGCATGGATACGTTCCCGGGCCGCAGGGCCAGCGCGAGATCCGGTCCATACGAGGGGACGTCGTCTGCCCTGTCAGACGGTATCTGTAACCTTGCACCTGGGAATTCGTCCCGGAGGGCGGTCGATGGGCCAGCCAGGCAGGCCCATCGACGGGGGGGTTCAGCCTCCAGGCCGTGACACTTAGTATTCAATCAGTAGCAGATAGTAGTTATCGGCAATAAATGACACAACAAACGGGGGTTCGCGTTGCCCTAACGCCCTGAACTCGCTAGTTTCCCCTCCCGAAGCGAGTTTTTCGATACGAAACCCGAGGTGAACCGGCGTGGCTCTTCCTCCGCTCACACCCGATCAGCGCGCTGCGGCCCTGGAGAAGGCGGCCAGGGCCCGCAAGGAGCGTGCCGAGGTCAAGAATCGCCTCAAGCGCGGCTCGACGACGCTGCCCCAGGTGCTCAAGGATGGCAAGTCGGATGACGTGATTGGCAAGATGAAGGTTTCCGCGCTCCTTGAATCGATGCCTGGGGTCGGTAAGGTCCGGGCTAGGCAGATCATGGAACGGCTCGGTATTGCGGAGTCGCGGCGTGTCGGTGGCCTTGGCGCCAACCAGCGCGCGGCGCTTGAGACCGAATTCGGTGGTGATATCTGACCGACCTCCGCGATCAAGGGGGCGAGGGCACGGCCGCGTTGCACGGTTCCGGGCAGGCATCGTCCGGTCCCAGGGCGAAGCTGACCGTGCTCTCTGGGCCCTCTGGGGTCGGGAAGAGTACCGTTCTCGCGCGGATTCGCGAGGATTACCCGCAGCTTTGGTCGTCGGTGTCAGTGACGACCCGCCGGCCGAGGCCGGGTGAGGTGCACGGCCGCGAGTACTTCTTCGTCGACGACCAGGAGTTCGACCGGATGATCGCCGCCGGGGAACTGCTGGAGTGGGCTTCCTTCGTCGGCCACCGGCATGGCACGCCCCGCGCACCCGTCGAGGAGAAACTGGCCGCGGGCATCCCGGTCTTGCTTGAGATCGACCTAGCGGGTGCACGGCAGGTCCGTGCCGCCGTTCCGGACGCGCTGCTGGTCTTCCTGGCTCCGCCGTCGTGGGACGAGCTGGTCCGCAGGCTGAACGGTCGGGGCACCGAGGCGCCCGAGCTTATCGCGCAGCGCCTCGAGGAGGCGCGGGTCGAGATGGCCGCGGAGCCGGAGTTCGACGTTACCCTGGTCAACACGTCCGTCCAGGATGTATGCGATGAGCTGGTAGCCTTGATTCTCCGGTGAGACATAGCCCAGCTCAGGAAAGGCACAAGGTGGCAGGGACTCCCGCCCCGGAAGGCATTACGAACCCGCCGATCGACGATCTGCTCGAAGTGGTGGACAGCAAGTACCGTCTGGTCATCATGGCGTCCAAGCGGGCCCGGCAGATCAACGCCTACTACGCCCAGCTGGGTGAGGGGCTGCTGGAGTACGTCGGGCCGCTGGTCGAGACCCGCGTTCAGGAGAAGCCGCTGTCGATCTCGCTGCGCGAGATCCGCGATCGCCTGCTGACCGCGGAGAACGCGGAGCCCGAGGAAGCGACCCCCTGACTCCCGCGGCGGGACTGCGGGCACGGCCAGCGCAATGCCACGGCACGTCATCCTCGGTGTCGGCGCCGGCATCTCGGCCTACAAGGCCTGTGAGCTGCTCCGGCGGCTGACCGAGTCCGGGTACGAGGTACGGGTCATCCCCACCCGTGACGCGCTGCGTTTCGTGGGCGAGGCCACGTGGGCCGCGCTGTCCGGCCGGCCGGCGACCGCGGACGCGTGGGCCGACGTGCACGAGGTGCCGCACGTCGCGCTGGGCCAGTGGGCGGACCTGATGCTGGTCGCCCCGGCCACTGCGGATCTGCTGGCCCGGGCGGCGGCGGGACGGGCCGATGACCTGCTCACGGCCACGCTGCTGATAGCGGGCTGCCCGGTCCTTTACGCGCCGGCCATGCACACCGAGATGTGGGAGCACCCGGCCACCCAGGCCAATGTGGCGCTGCTGCGGGACCGGGGCGCGCTGGTGCTCGAGCCCGCCACCGGGAGGCTGACCGGCCCGGACACCGGGACCGGCCGCCTGCCCGAGCCCGCCGAGCTGTTCGAGGTCGCGGTCCGGGTGCTGAGCCGGGGCGCCGGCGGGCTGGCGCCGGACCTGCTGGGCCGGCGGGTGGTGATCTCGGCGGGTGGCACCCGCGAGGAGCTCGACCCGGTCCGGTTCCTCGGTAACTGGTCCTCGGGCAGGCAGGGATACGCGCTGGCCCGCACGGCCGCCGCGCGGGGCGCCGACGTGACCCTGGTGTCGGCTAACGTCGCGCTCGACGATCCGGCCGGCGCCAAGGTCATCCGGGTCACCTCGGCGCTGCAGCTGCGGGAGGCGATGGTGGCCGCCGCGGCCGGGGCCGACGCGGTGGCCATGGCGGCCGCCGTGGCTGACTACCGCCCCGCGGTCCGGCATGTGGCAAAGATCAAGAAGACCGGAGCCGGCCCGGAGCCGATTCAGCTCACCGAGAATCCGGATGTGCTGCGCGAGCTGTCCGCCCACCGCGGCCATCCGGGCCAGGTCGTCGTCGGCTTCGCCGCCGAGACCGAGGACCTGGCCGGCAACGGCCGCGCCAAGCTGGCCGGCAAAGGCTGTGACCTGCTCGTCGTCAACCAGGTGGGCGGCGGGCTCGCGTTCGGCACCGAAGACAACGAGGCCCTGGTCCTGGCGGCCGACGGAGCGGTCACGCACGTCCCGCGTGGCCGCAAGGAAGAGCTCGCCGACGCGGTCTGGGACATGGTCGCCGCCCGGCTTTCTTGACCCAGGGTGAGCCTGGCCCGGATACACTTCGGCAAGCCAGCGCTCATAGGGGGAAAGGAAGTCAGGTGGCCCGTCGCCTTTTCACGTCTGAGTCGGTCACTGAGGGTCATCCCGACAAGATGGCCGACCAGATCAGTGACGCTCTGCTTGATTCGATGATCAAAGACGACCCGCGCAGCCGGGTGGCCGTGGAAACCCTGATCACCACCGGCCAGGTCCATGTCGCGGGCGAGGTCACTACCGAGACCTACGTAGACATCGCCGGGATCATCAGGGAGAAGATCCTGGAGATCGGCTACGACTCGTCCGCCAAGGGCTACGACGGCGGGTCCTGCGGCGTATCCGTCTCCATCGGGTCACAGTCGCCCGATATCGCTCAGGGCGTCTCCGACGGTTACGAGTTCCGGGAAGGCGAGGGCACGGAGGATCTCGACCGGCAGGGTGCGGGCGACCAGGGCATGATGTTCGGCTTCGCCTGCCGGGAGACGCCCGAGCTGATGCCGCTGCCGATCATGCTCGCGCACCGGCTGGCCCGGCTGCTCACCGTCGTCCGGCGCAGCGGCACCGTGCCGTACCTGCGCCCGGACGGCAAGACGCAGGTCACCATCGAGTACGCCGGCGATGTTCCGGTACGCCTGGACACCGTGGTCGTGTCCGCGCAGCACGCCCCGGATATCGACCTGAAGGAACTGCTCGCCCCGGACGTGCGGGAGCACGTGGTAGAGCCCGTGGTCGCCGACCTCGACATCGACACGACCAACTACCGGCTGTTGGTGAATCCCACCGGGCGGTTCGAGGTCGGAGGCCCGATGGGCGATGCCGGGCTGACCGGTCGCAAGATCATCATTGACACCTACGGCGGGATGGCCAGGCACGGCGGCGGCGCCTTCTCCGGCAAGGACCCGTCTAAGGTTGACCGCAGCGCGGCCTACGCCATGCGCTGGGTGGCCAAGAACATCGTGGCGGCCGGCCTGGCCGATCGCTGCGAGACGCAGGTCGCCTATGCGATCGGCAAAGCCAAGCCGGTCGGGCTGTTCGTGGAGTGCTTCGGGACGGAGCGAATTTCCGTTGAGCGCATCCAGGATGCCGTGCTGAGCGTGTTCGACCTGCGCCCGGCGGCTATCACCGCGGACCTCGACCTGCTGCGCCCGATCTACTCGCAGACCGCCGCCTACGGTCACTTTGGCCGCGAGGAGCCCGACTTCTCCTGGGAGCGCACCAACCGCACCGATGCGCTGCGCGCAGCTTCGGGTCTGTGACCCAGCTCAGCCCGGGGAACGGCATCCACCCGCGCGGAGCGTTGGTCGCGTAGCAGCGATACCGAGGCTCCGCGTTAACGCGGATCGCCCCACGCTGTCTTACAGGTCGAGACGCCCGGCCGAGCCGGGGAGCCTGGAGCCGGGCGGAATGGGTGCTCGGCTCTGGTAGGACGGACACGTGTCGGAGCTGAGCGAACGCGCGTCCCGAGGGGCGCGCCGGGCCGCGGGGTCGCGCGGCCGGCCACGGCGGGCGCGTGCGGCTCCGGTTGCCGCCGAACGGCTGCCCGTCGCCCGGGTCGCTGTCGACGTCTCGCTCCCGCACCTGGACCGGCCCTTCGACTACCTGGTACCCGAGCCGATGGCTGACACCGCCCGCCCGGGCTGCCGGGTGCGGGTGCGCTTCGCCGGCCAGCTCACCGGCGGGTACCTGCTCAGCCGGGAGGCCGCCAGCGAGCACCCGGGCCGGCTGGCGTTCCTGGAGCGGGTGGTCTCGCCCGAGCCCGTTCTGACACCGGAGATCGCGGGCCTGGCCCGCGCGGTGGCCGACCGGTACGCGGGCACGCTCGCGGATGTCCTGCGGCTGGCCATACCTCCCCGCCACGCCGCGGCCGAAGCCGCGCAAGCAGCAGCAAAGCTCGCCCGCGGGCCCCGCCCGGCCGTCATCCAGGCCGACGGGCCAGCAGGGGCCGCCCGCGAGCCCCGCCCGGCGGCAGTCAAGGCCGACGGGCCAGCCACCCCCGTCCCGCACTCCTCCCGCCCCTCGCGCTCTACCCTTGGCCCGCACTCCGTTCTGAGCCCGCACTCTGCCCCCGTCCCTCGTCCTGACCCGGGTCCTTGGGCGCGCTATCCGGCGGGCGAGGCGTTCCTGGCCGCGTTGGCCGACGGCCGGGCGCCCCGCGCGGCCTGGTCGGCCCTGCCCGGGTCGCTCTGGGCCGAAGAGATCGCGCGCGCCGCCGCCACGGCCGCCTCGGCCGGCCGCGGCGCCTTGATCGTCGTGCCCGATGTCCGGGACCTCGGCCAGGTCGACGCGGCCCTCACCGCGCTGCTGGGCGAGGGGCAGCACGTCAGCCTGGCGGCCGGTCTCGGGCCGGCCGAGCGCTACCGCCGCTGGCTGTCGGTCCTGCGCGGCGAGACGCGGATCGTGGCCGGTCTGCGGGCGGCCATGTTCGCGCCGGTCCGTGACCTGGGCCTCGTCGTGATCTGGGACGACGGCGACGACCTGCACTCCGAACGGCGCGCGCCGTACCCGCACGCACGAGAGGTGCTCGCCCTGCGCGCGCACCGCCAGCAGGCCGCCGCGCTGATCGGCGGGTTTGCCAGGACCGCGGAGACGACGCAGCTGGTCCAGGCCGGCTGGGCGCACCCGATCGTGGCCAGCAGGCCCGCCGTGCGCACGCTCGCCCCGCTGATCCGCGGCACGGGCGATGAGGCCGAGCTGGCCAGGGACGAGGCCGCGGCGACCGCCCGGCTGCCCAGCCTGGCCCTGCGCACGGCCCGGGAGGCGCTCGGCCGCGGCCCGGTGCTCGTGCAGGTGCCCCGGCGCGGCTACCTCGCCGCCGTGGCCTGCGGGCGCTGCCGTGAGCCGGCCCGCTGCGCGGTATGCGGCGGACCGCTGGCCCTGGGGACCGCGGACGCGCCGCCCCAGTGTGCCTGGTGCGGAGCTTTGGCCGCGGCATGGCGATGCTCGCGCTGCGGGCACGCCGGCCTGCGGTCGATCGTCACCGGCGCCGCGCGAACCGCCGAGGAACTCGGCCGCGCGTTTCCCTCGGTTCCGGTGCGCACCTCGCGCGGCCAGGCCGTGATCGCGTCGGTGCCCGAGACCCCGACCCTGGTGGTGGCCACCCCTGGCGCCGAGCCTGCCGCCCGCGGCGGGTATGCGGCCGCCCTGCTGCTCGATGGCTGGATCCTGGCCGGCCGGGCCACCCTGCGCGCGGCGGACGAGGCCTTGCGCCGGTGGCTGAACGCGGCGGCGCTGGTCCGGCCGGCCGCCGAGGGCGGTCGGGTGATCGCGGTGGCCGACGCCTCGCTGCCCGCCGTGCAGGCCCTGATCCGCTGGGATCCCGTCATGCATTCCGAACGGGAGGTCGCCGAACGCGAGCACTTGAGGTTCCCGCCGTCGGTCAGGATGGGCGCGGCGCTCGGACCGCCGACGGCGGTCACCGAACTGGTGCAGGCCGCGCAACTGCCGCCCGGTGCCGACGTCCTCGGCCCGGTTCCCGCCGCGTCCGGGGCACCCGGCACCGACGACGCCGAAGACGGGGAGGTACGCGTCTTCTTCCGGGTTTCGCGGACGTACGGAGCCGACCTGGCCCGCGCCCTCCAGGCTGCTCAAGCGGTGCGCAGCGCGCGCAAAGCCGTCGGCGCGGTTCGAGTGCATATGGACCCCGTTGACCTTATTTAGGGGTCGCTGTTGGACAGCTTCACGCTCTGGACGCCGTATGGTGCATGGGTGGCTATCTCGCCGAGGACCGCGCGTGGCACCCCGCGCCCGCCCGTGGTACGGCTCGCGCCCAGGGCCGAGCTCGCGGCGGCCGCCCGGGTGGCGCCGCTGCTGCGCGCCGCGCGCGACCTGGCCCGGTGGGCCGTCACGCGGCACGGCCCCGGCCTCACGGCGCCGGACGTCGTGTCGGCGGCCGAAGACCTCGACTTGACCGGGGAAGAGCTGGAGGCGGCCTGGCAGGTAGCCGAAGGCGCCCGGCTGCTTGACCCGGCCGGAATCGGCCAGCGCGCGGACATCCTGGCCGCGGGGGACCCGGACGCTGTGCTCGCCCTGTGGAATGACGCGCTGGGCGTGACGCTGCGCAGCGCGGAGTTGGAGGGCCTGGTCACCGCGCTCTACACGGTCGGCGGCCCGGTCCGGATCGACGCGTTGTTCGAGGCGTACGAGACCGCCCAGCGGCAGGCTCCGCCCAGCGACTCCGTCCCGCGGGTACTCGCCTCTCCGGCGGCCACCGAGGGCGGC
>Ga0070713_100001568_pt1 | contig 14625 bp, 10 predicted proteins | sample LARL82metaG_FD_65465 | JGI IMG/M metagenome (GOLD analysis project Ga0070713, IMG submission 65465) | Corn, switchgrass and miscanthus rhizosphere microbial communities from Kellogg Biological Station, Michigan, USA - LAR L8-2 metaG | ecosystem: Host-associated > Plants > Roots > Rhizosphere ...
CGCCAGATTCTGGATATCCTTTACAGCCGGGGCAAGGCGACTGCAGCCGAGATCCTGGCTGCGCTACCCGATCCGCCCAGCTACTCGGCGACACGGGCGCTGCTGCGTATCCTCGAGCAAAAGGGCCACATCCGTCATGAGTCGGACGGCCCGCGGTATGTCTTTCTGCCTAAAGTGTCACGCCAGAAAGCCCGTACCAGTGCGCTCAAGCACATGCTCACTACCTTTTTTGACGGATCTGCCGCGGAAGCGGCCGCTGCTCTGGTGGATGGATCCGCGGCCAAGCTTTCGTCCGCGGAATTAGACCAACTGCAAGCCCTGATCGATCGAGCCCGCAAGGAGAAGAAATCATGACCAGTCTCATCCTGACCGCCGCGCTTAAGGGTAGTGTTGTACTGGCAGCTGCGTGGCTTGCTACCGCGCTGCTGCGCCGGCGCTCGGCTGACCTGCGGCATCGCATCTGGCTGGCCGCACTGATCGCGATGGCGCTGTTACTCGTCCCAGTGTCTGTTCCGCAAACCCTGCGCATGACCATCGATGCCGGTGCTGCCGTTCCCGGCACTGCATCGGCTGCGGGGCGCTCGGTACCCTCGCTGGCGCTGGTTTGGTCCGTGCTGGCGGCATTGCTGTTGCTGCGCTGGGGCGCCGGTGTCTTGCGGCTATTTCGGATCACCCGCCAGGCTCGATCCGCCGGGCTCGTGCGCGTGAGTTCCAGGATTCAAACTCCGATGACCTGGGGTGTTTTTCGGCCGGTGATCCTGGTGCCGGAATATGTTGAGGATTGGTCCGCCGAACAGCGCGATATGGTCATCCGGCACGAACGCGCGCACATTGAGCGCCGCGACTGGCTGTGGCAGGGATTTGCGCAGGTGATGACGGCCGTATTCTGGTTCCATCCGCTGGTGTGGCTGGCGCTGGTTCAAATCCGAAAAGAAGCCGAGCACGCCGCCGACGATGCAACGCTCGCGACAGGCGTCCAGGCTCCGGATTACGCCGACCGTTTGCTGGCCGTAGCGCGGCAGTTGTCCGGACCGTCGACGATCGCAGGCGTTGCGATGGTCCGCCGGCCCGCATTGATGTCCCGTATCGCCGCCATTTTGGACACTGCCCGGACGCGAAGCAGCGCGGGCAGCGGCGCAAGAATCGGAGTCGTGCTCGCGGCGTTGGCATTGATGATCCCGCTCAGCGCGTTTCAAAACCGGCCCATATATCACGCCGGCGAAGATGGAGTCACCCCTCCGTCCGTGGCCCACAAGGTAGACCCGAGCTACACGGAGGAAGCGAAGGAGGCTAAGATCCAGGGAACGGTCGGGCTTAGCCTTGTGGTAAATAGCCAAGGCCGTGCGGACGATGTTAAGGTGACTCAGTCCCTGGAAACCGGCCTCGACTTGAATGCCGTTGCCGCCGTGAGCCAGTGGCTGTTTAAGCCCGGAACAAAAGACGGCCAGCCTGTGGATGTCGCCGTGAAGATCGAGGTCAACTTCAGACTGAAATAGTCGAGGCTGTAACGGGCTCCGCATCGGTCGTGGGGAACTCGATTCCCTCCCACCGTGCGACCACCGCAGTCGCCAGGCAATTGCCCAGCAGGTTCACCGACGTGCGCGCCATATCCATCAGCGCGTCGACGCCGAGCAGCAGAGCCACGCCTTCGACCGGCAGGTTAAACGTCGCCAGAGTGCCGGCCAGGATCACCAGCGACGCGCGAGGAACAGCGGCGACTCCTTTGCTGGTCAGCATCAGCGTCAGCATCATGGTGATCTGCGTGCCCAACGACAAATGGACCCCCGCGGCCTGCGCGACAAACATCGAAGCCAGCGAAAGATACAGCGTCGAGCCATCCAGGTTGAAGCTGTATCCGGTCGGCAGGACGAAGGCGGCGATGTGCTTGGGCACTCCGAAGCTCTGCATGTTTTCGAGCGCCAGGGGCAGGGCGGCCTCGCTCGACGCGGTGGAGAAGGCGATCAGAAATGGTTCGCGCACCCAGCGGATGAATCGGCGCACGGGGATCCGCGCGACCGCCGTGACCGAGCCGAGTACCACGACGATAAAAAATATCTGCGTGGCGTACAGCGTCAGCACCAGCTTGCCAAGATTCAGCAGTACGCCCAGGCCTTTGTCGCCGATGGTGGCCGCCATGGCGCCGAATACGCCTATCGGCGCGAACAGCATCACATAGTTGGTGTAGCGGAACATGACGTCGGAAAGGGCCTGGCAGAATTCCACCACGGGTCGCGCCTTGGCGGGGATGGCCGCGCACGCGGTTCCGAACAAGAACGAAAACACGACGATCTGGAGCACCTCGCCGCGAGCCATGGCGTCGATGATGCTGGTAGGAAACGTATGCTCGACCGTTTGCTGGAGTCCCGTTCCGCTGGCCGCGACGCCGGGGTTTGCTCCAGGTGTTAAGGCGACACCGGCGCCGGGTTGAACCAGATTCGCGGCACCCAATCCGATCACCAAGGCCAGCGTGGTGACAATCTCAAAATACAGAATCGCTTTCCCGCCGATCCGGCCCATCGTTTTGATACTGCCGGCGCCGGCGATTCCGACGACCAGGGTCGCAAACAGCAGCGGCGCAATGATCGATTTGATCAAGCGAAGAAAAATGGTCCCCAGCAAGCCCAATTCTTTCGCGGGTCCGGGAAACATGGCGCCGAACGCGATGCCGGCCACCAGCGCGATCAGGATCCAGACGGTGAGCGACGGCCGCCTCATCTTTTTCTGCTTTACCGCTCGCCCCACTTCAGCTTTTCGCGCAGCACGTCGAAGAACATCATATCGGGAGGGCGCACCAGGCTGATGCAATGCTCCGATCGCCGGCAGACGATCCGGTCGCCGGATTCGAGGATCTCGCCGACCTGGCCGTCGATGGTCATGTAGGTTGGAGAATTGTAAAGCACGACTACCTGAATCTCGCTTTCGTCCGGAACAATCACGGGCCGATTGGTCAGGGTATGCGGGCAAATGGGAGTAATCGCAGTGGCGGCGACCGATGGGAACATAATCGGACCACCGGCCGAAAGCGAATAAGCCGTGGAACCGGTAGGCGTCGCGACAATTAGACCGTCGGCCTTGTAGACGCACACAAAGTGACGGTCCACGTAGACTTCCAGGTCGATCATGCGGGCGATTTCCGCTTTGGTGAGCACCACATCGTTCAAGGCTTCGTGCGACGTGATCCGCTGCTCGCCTCGCCATAGCTCAACATGCAGCATACGGCGGCGGGCGACCCGGAAATCGCCATGCAGGGCGCGTTCGAGCTGCGGATAGAGCTCCTCGATCGTGATCGCGGTGAGAAAACCGAGGCCGCCAAGGTTCACGGCGAACAGCGGAAGGTCGTGGCCCCCATTGTGTCCCAACGACGCCCGGGCGGCTGAAAGCAGCGTTCCGTCGCCGCCCAAAACCACCAGCAATTGCGACTGGGCGGCAACCTGATCGCGCGAGAGGGCAGGGGAGCGCCCGGCGTAGCCCGCGGCCCCCTCGTCCAGGAAGACCATGATCTCGCGCGCTTCCAGCCACGCGATCAATTCCGGCACGAGCGTGGCGCCGCGGTCACTGCGCGGCTTGGCGATGAGACCTACGGACCTAACTGTTTCGCTGGGCATAAAGGAGAAATTCCCGATTGCCTTCGGCCCCGCGAATGGGGCTTTCGATAATCGAGGCTCGGAAGCCAAGAGCTTCGACGCACGACTGCACGCGGTCGCAGGCGGCGCGGTGCTGGGCGGGATCGCGCACAATGCCTCCCTTGCCAACCTCGCCTTTGCCGGCTTCGAATTGCGGCTTGACCAGAATGATCATCTTTCCATGGTCCGTCAGCAGCGGCACGATCGAAGGGATCAGGAGGGTGGCAGAGATGAAACTGGCATCGCACACCGCCAGGTCGAACCTCTCGTCGATCTCTTCGGCGGCAAGATAGCGCGCATTTACGCCCTCGCGGACGACCACTCGTGGATCGTTCCGCAATTTCCAATCGAGCTGGCCGTGGCCGACGTCTACGGCCCAAACGCGCGCCGCGCCGCGCTGCAGCAGGCAATCGGTGAAGCCGCCAGTGGAGCTGCCTACGTCGAGACAAACATTCCTTCCGACATTAATGCCGAAGTGATCGAGGGCGGCGGCCAGCTTGACACCGCCCCGGCTGACATACGGAAGGCGCGCGGTGACGCTCACCTGGCTGTCGCTCGATACGGAGCGGCCGGGCTTGTCACTCTTCTGTCCGTCGATGAGGACGTCGCCGGCGATAATCAACGCACGCGCTTTCTCGCGGGAATCGGCCAGCCCGCGCTCTACAAGCAACTGGTCCACACGTACCTTGGTGGAGGCCTTCATGCTTTGCGCTGGACGATAAGGTCGGCCAGTTGTAAGAGGCGTTCCGCTCGATTGCCGAACGCTCGCAGCGCCGCGTGCGCGGCCAGACGTTCCTGTTCGGCCATGGCGCGGGAACGCTCCAGGCCGTAGACCGCGGGGAATGTGATCTTCTGCTGCTGGGCATCCTTGCCGGCAGTCTTTCCGAGAGCTTCGGAGGGCTGCTCCACATCGAGCACGTCGTCCACGATCTGGAACGCCAGACCAATATGTTCGCCGAAGCAGGTGAGGGCGGCGAGATGGGTATCGATCGCGCCCGCATAGATTGCGCCCATGCGCACGCTGGCGCGCAACAGCGCCCCCGTTTTCGCGCGGTGTATCGATTCGAGAAGCTCCGCGGTCGGCGGATGCCCTTCGCCTTCGAGATCGTTCACCTGCCCGCCGATCATGCCGCCCACGGTGCCCGAGGCTGTCGCGAGCTCGGCCACCAGGCGAACACGCCGTTCCGCATCCATGCCGGGTAATTTCGACAAAGCCTCGAAAGCCAAAGTGAGCAGGGCGTCACCCGCCAGGATCGCCATCGCATCGCCGAACACTTTGTGGCACGTGGGCCTGCCGCGGCGGAGATCATCGTTATCCAGGGCGGGGAGGTCGTCATGGATTAAAGAATAGGTGTGGATCAGCTCGAGCGCGCACGCCGCATTCGCAACGCCATTCACGTGGTCGCCTTCGGGATCGCCAGAAACCGCTGCGGCGGCCGCCATGGCCAGCAGCGGACGAATCCGCTTCCCGCCCGCGAACAAACTGTAGCGCATGGCGCGATGGATGATGGAAGGATCTTGCGATTCCGCGGGGACCCAGCGATCGAGCGCCGCATCCACCCGCTTCTGCTGGTGCGCGAGGTAATCCGTGAGCGTCATGCTTTTTCGTTGTTCTTGAATGGCTGGGCCTGGATTTCACCCGCACGCCGGGTAAGGATTTCCACCCGCGTTTCGGCCTCTTCCAGCTGTTTGCGGCAGGTTTCGCTGAGCTTCATGCCCTGCTCGAACAGAGCGATGGCGCGCTCCAGCGGCAGTTCGCCGGTCTCCATTTCCTTGACGATGCCTTCCAGTTCTTGCAGGCCGGCCTCGAACGTTGGGGGCGGGTTCGGCGTGGGTTTAGCCGTAGGTTCCGACGCCGTTTTCGACATGGACCCATTATAGGCTTAGAACAGTTCTGCTCCGCGCGTGCTGAGACCGCGTGGATTACAATGGAAGCTTGTTGCCTCGCCGGGCGCGTAGCTCAGTTGGTTAGAGCGCCTGCTTCACACGCAGGAGGTCGCAGGTTCGAGTCCTGCCGCGCCCACCATCCTATTTCCTGATTCGCTTCAGCAGCAGGCGATATTCGGGGGTCTTGGTATTCTCCCCGCGATCCAGAAACAACAATCTCGTCCTCTGTAAACGTTCCTTGCCGTCGTTGGCCGTCAGCGCAGTTCGTTCTCAGGAGCGCTCGTCGCGTCGATGCGCGGAACGATGCTGCGCACCCTCGAGGAACACGCGGCAGAGGGTTGCGCCCAGCTCCGATGGACTGAGTTCGCCATTCCGCTTGAACCAGACGACCGTGCGATCCAGCAGCCCTTCCAACATCATGCCGAGGTATTTGCTGGAGATGTCCCTGCGGATCGATCCGGCACGTTGTCCGGCTTCGAGGACCGAGCGCGCGCGCGCCTGGTACGCCTTTCGCATCGTCACGATTTCCGCCAACCGTTCGGGAGAGAGTGCACGCGCCTCGGCCAGGGAAGTCGCATGCTGAGTCTGGTCGCGGAGCAAGCTTACGACGTGCGTCTGAATCCCCACCTGAATTTGGGCGAGGGGATCGGAAATGCCTTCCGTTGCTTCGATCACATCGTTGTCCAATTGCTCGATGGATGATTTGCAGATCGCGTAGAGCAGATCCTCCTTGCCCTCCACGTGGTAGTACAACGTGGCTCTTTCCATTCCGAGCAGAGTGGCAAGATCGCGGGTGCCCGTCGATTCGTAGCCGTGCTTAGAGAATAGTTCGGCGGCTCCCCGAATGAACTTTCCGAGCGTACCCCGATGCAAGGAGCGCGATCGTTGCCGGCTGGTGGACATCGGAAGCGGCGCAAGGGAAGGGGCTTCGCGCAGCTCGGGGCTGATGACACCCTCCCAAAAAATGCAGCTATAGATGGAGCTCAGGTCTTTGCAGGAAAGCGGGCCCGAAGCGTGAAACCAGCGTGGCGTCCAGTTCAGGGTGTTCAATAGCGCCAGGCGGATGTACTTCGGAGAGATATCAGTTCGCAGGATGCCTAATCGTTGTGCCGCATTTAACTCCGAGTCGAGGAGACGTGAGTATTCCTTATATTTTTCCGAAATCTCCGCGAAGTGAAGGCGAGACAATGCTCGAAACTCGGTGACCACGGCCAGTGTCTGGCGAGGATTTTGCGCCATGACCTGAAGATGAGCGTCAATGAAAGCGCTAATGCGGCCTTCGGCGGTCTCTGCCTGGTTCAGGGCAACCGGGAGGTCAGTCAGGAAACAATCCATGACCTGGTGGCAAATACGGTGAAGCAGTTCCTCCTTGTTGCTCACGTGATGGTATAAAGAACCCTGTTGAATGTTCAGACGAGTGGCGAGTTCGCGAGTCGTGGCAGCATAGAAACCCTTCTCGCCGAACAAATCGGCGGCTGCATCCAGGATGCGCGCCGACGTAGCGCCGGCGGCGCTTTCCTCCTTCTTGGGAAGCCGGCTCGGCCCGTTCGCCGTGAGCGGGGCGGGCTTCTTGCCGACCAGCTCCACCGCGATATTCCGGCCGGAGTGCGCCTGGCCCTCCAAGGCACTTTCGATTCCATGGATTGCCAGGCCGGCGTGTTGTCTCACCAACGCTTCAGCCCTGGAGGCATCGCCGGACTGGATGGCGTTCAAGATTGCTTCGTGCTCTTCAAACGCGCGCCGTGCACCATCGCCTTCCACGGGAATCACAACCGCGGCTGGAGACGCGAACGCCGCCGATTGAAGGCGCTGGAGGCACCAGGACAGCATCGGGCTTCGCGCCACGGCGACGAACGCGCTGTGGAACGCCGCGTTTAAATCACCGAAGCGCGACATCTCTTCCGGAGTTGGCGGGGTCGGCAGGTTGGACGCGTGAGAGGGAATCGCTTTCGCCAGCTGAGCGTTTAGCTGGCGTGCCGGCTCCAGTTCGGAAGGATCCTGGATTCGCTTGGCTGCGAGGCCAGCAGCCAACGCTTCCAGAGCCGAACGCGCCAGGATGGCGTCCCGTATGTCCTGCATCGTGAAGTGACGGGCCGCATATCCTCCGGAGGGTGCCGGCTCAAGCAGCCCTTCGGAGGAAAGCTGGTCCAGAGCCGATCGCAAAACCGGCCTGGATACCCCCAGGCGCCTGCTCAGATCGAACTCTTCAACACGCTCGCGCGGTGCAAGTTGGCCTCTGAGGACCATCTCTCGCAGTGCGAGGACTGCCCGCCCGCGCAATGTAGAAGCCCCATTCGAGTCGCTCATCAGGCCGAAGGAATCCAGCAGCCATCATAACGCACGCTAATTTGTAGACAGTGGCTGCGTCCGCAGGGTTGCTTCCTCATTGAACCGTTCCCGTCTGGACCTTGGTCCACCCTGAAAAAGTATACCAGTCGATAGGTACACGATTAACGTCGATCATGATTTCTGATTTTGCTACGATAGACTCCAATCAGACGATGGATTTGAACGTTTATACTAATCGCAAGATACTTAAATAAAAGGATTTACATATCTTTTTATTTACCGGTCGTTCGGTATGTTTTTGTGCTTGACTTCAAAGCTTATCTGAAATACAATTCCTTGAGCTGTAGCGCTTCCAGGACGTGGGGTGTTTTGCCAGGGGGGGACGATGCGCGTTAGATTACTTTCACTGTGTTTGATAGTGTCGGCAGCCGTAGTCTTGGCCCAGTCCGACCGCGGTACGATTACAGGCACCGTAGCCGATCCGGCCGGCGCGGTAGTGGCCAATGCACCGATTGAGGCCAAGAACACAGAAACGGGCGCAGTATTCCAGGGTGCCAGTTCAGATACTGGAAACTACACTCTGGCGCAATTGCCAGTCGGCACCTATGAAATATCGGTAGCCGTGGCCGGCTTCAAGAAGTACGTCCGGCAAAACATCAACGTCGGAGTCGCCCAGACGTTGCGCGTGGATATCGCGCTCGAAGTGGGCTCTGCGTCGGAATCGGTAACGGTATCGGAGCAGTCGTCGCTGCTCAAGACCGAAAGTGGAGAGATGAGCCACACGATCCAGGCGCAGCGCCTGATCGATTTGGGGCTGCTAGGCATCGGCGGAACGTTTTCCTCCAGCCAGGGCCTGCGGTTCTACATGACGGAAATCCAGCTGGTCCCGGGCGCGTCCGCCCCAGGGACGGGATTCACGTTGGGTGCGCGCGTCAACGGCGCGCCTAACGGCACCCAGCGCACCACGATCGACGGAATGGACGGGACGAATCAGATTAACGCGGTGCAGGCGGGTACCGGCACCAGCGTGGACGCCATTCAGGAAACCGCTATCCAGACCAGCAATTTCGCAGCGGAATTCGGCCAGGTAGGCGGCGGGCTCTTCAACATCACCATGCGGTCCGGCACCAATCAGTATCACGGTGGCGGTTTCGATTACCTGCAGAACGAAGCCTTCAACGCAGCGACTCCATTCGTGAATAAGCTGCCCCGCATTCGGCGCAACGATTACGGCTATAGCCTTGGTGGTCCAGTGTGGATTCCCAAGATATACAAGGGAAAAGACAGGACCTTCTTCTTCTATAATAAGGAACAGTTCCGCGAATTCTTCTCGGTCAATGACACCGCCCAAACCGTTCCGACGGCCGCTTACCGCGCCGGAAATTTCGCCACCGCTCTGACGAACCGCAACTTAGGAACCGATCCTCTGGGCAACACGATTGCCGACGGCATGGTCTACGATCCTCAGACGAAAACCACCGTGAATGGAGTTCCCGTTCTCACCCAATTTCCCAACAACGTGATCCCTACGGCCCGTTTCGACAAGGTTGCAGCCGCGGTCCAAGCGCTGATTCCGAATCCAACGGACCCCACCCGGCTCACGGGGAACTTCCTGCCGAACTTCCCCACGGACCGAGTCACCACCAACGAGTCTGTCAAGATCGATCACCAAATTAGCTCCAAGGCCAAAATCTCCGGAACCTGGCTGACCAACGGCAGCGGTGCGCAGTTCTCGACGAGCCTGAATGGCTCCGAAGGACTGCCTGACTTGATTACTCAGACCCGTGGAACCTTCAGCCGGTCGATGAACTGGCGTTTGAATTTCGATTACACCGTCTCCCCGACCATGCTGTGGCACGTGGGCGTCGGCTCGCTCCAGTATCTGCTCGACGATCACTCCCCGACCACCAATTTCGATCAGAGCAGTATAGGGCTGTTTGGCGCGCCTAATCCGGGCAAGCGCTTTCCGTCACTCACCGCATTGTTAAACACCTCCACGGGCGGGATGGTTCCCATGGGCCCGGGCGTCGGAGCAGCCCAGTCGCTTACGAAACAATTTACGCCCACCTACGGCACCACCCTTACCTGGGTGAAAGGCAACCACACCTATAAGTTCGGCGGGGAGTTGCGGACGTTCGGTTATCCGCTCCACAGTTTGACAGCGACGAACGGACTTTACAACTTCGCGGCGAATCAGACCTCGCAGCTTTCGAATTGCCCGACTGCGGCTACTTGCGGTGCGGTAAATTCGGCAACGCTGGGAGTCGGAACCATGGGCTTCCCCTACGCCAGCTTCCTGCTCGGCCTGGTGAACACCGGAACCGTCAATCCGCCTGTGGACCTGAGGACCGGGAAGCACTTCTTGAGCTTCTATGTGCAGGATTCCTGGAAAGTCACGCGGAAGCTTAGTCTTGACTACGGGTTGCGTTATGACTACGAGACCTATCCGCGTGAGCAGTATGGCCGCATGCCGACCGCATCTCTAGCCGTTGCCAATCCGACCGTTGGTGGACATCCCGGCGGCGTTCTGTACGAATCGACGTGCAACTGCCAGTTTGCCAAGAACTACCCCTGGGCGTTCGGTCCGCGGTTGGGAGCGGCGTACCAGATCACACCCAAGACCGTGTTCCGCGCTGGAATCGGAGTCAGCTACGGCGAGACGGCATCTGGAGCTACCGGGACAGGGAGCGCCGGCGCGAGCAACGCGTTCTCGAATCCGGTTTTTGGCGATCCCGCGATGCAACTGCAAGCCGGAGTGCCATCGGACTTGCTGAATCCGTGGCCCAATCTATCCGCAGGGTCCTATCCCAATCCTAAGTTCCCGACCAGCCAGAACGGCCCGGCCTCTATTGTCGACCAGAACGCAGGGCGCCCTCCGCGGCAAATTCAATGGAGTGTTGGGCTTCAGCGCGAAATCACCCGCAACACGTTTGTCGAGGCTTCCTATGTCGGCAATCGCGGCGCGTGGTGGCTGAGCACCATTTCGGACAACTACAATGCCCTGACGCCGCAATTCCTGTTGTCGCAAGGCTTGGACATCGACAGCTTAGCGGATCGGAACATTCTAATCGCTCAGATCAATTCGCCCAATGCCAAACAATTCCAGAACAAGCTGCCGTACGCCGGGTTCAACGGCACCGTGGCGCAGTCTCTGAGGCCTTTCCCGCAGTTCACCAGCGGGCTGAGCCCTCTCTGGGCGCCACAGGGCCGCACCTGGTATGATTCGCTGCAAGCCAAGGCGACGCAGCGCGTCTGGCACGGCCTCGAAGCGCAGTATGTCTTTACCTGGGCCAAGGAGCTCCAGCAAGGTGTCGAGGGTGGCACGATCAACGACGTATTCAACCGGTCGCAGAACAAGTCGATCTCGGGCTTCTCGCGGCCATTCGTGAACACCCTCTCAATCAACTACCGCGTTCCCGCGCCAGCGGGCAACAAGATCGTGTCGGAAGTCTTGCGCGATTGGGCCGTGGGAGCAACAGTGACCTACGCCAGCGGCCTTCCTATTCTCGCGCCAACTTCCACCAACAACCTGAGCTCGGTGCTTTTCCGCAGCACGTACTATAATCGCGTTCCTGGAGTCAATCCGTTCCTGAAGGATCTCAATTGCCACTGTATCGATCCGACCAAGGATCTGGTGTTGAATAAGGACGCTTGGGTCAATCCGGCCGCCGGGCAGTGGGGTACCGCGGCACCGTACTACAACGACTATCGCTTCGAGCGCCGGCCGTCGGAGTCGATGACCATGGGCCGCGTATTCGCTATAAAGGAGCGGATGCGCTTCACGGTCCGGATGAATTTCACGAATATCCTCAACCGGACTCAGTTACAGAATCCGACCACCACGCCTTCCTCATCGACAGCCTTCAGTTCCCAGGGTCTGCTGACCGGCGGGTACGGGTTCATCAACTACCAGGGTGGCAGCACCTTCCTGCCGCCGCGCCAGGGGACCCTGGAGATGCGATTTACGTTCTAGAGCAGGAGTACAGTAGAGTGGTGAAGACTAACGAATATACGCGGCGCCAAACTCTCCAAATTCTGGGCGCTGGGACCGCCGTTTTGATGACCAACCCGGCCGGACAGGCCGGCGAACTTCCCCTAAAGAATACCGGACTCGAACATTACGGCATGACGGTTGCCGATCCTAAGGCCGCCGCCGATTTTTACGGCCGAATTTTCGACCCGCAGCTCTTTCAAGAACGCGAGATACCGAACCGGTTCTACGTAAAGCTAGGGATTTCCTATATCGCCTTCGGCGGCGATAAAGACGTTACGGAGCCACGGATCGATCACTTTTGCGTCCTGACGGATGGCTACGGAAACGGCGAAGCCCGCAAGCTCATGGAAGCGGCCGGAATCACTTTCACAGGCGCGGGCGGCCTCGGTATGGCAGCCGATCCGGACGGGCTGCGATTGCAACTCCTGGGGGTCCCTGGCGGATTGGCCGGCAGCATCATCCCCTCGAAGCGGATTTCGCAGGACGAGGCATTGGTTCAGGCGATCGGCACCGACCACATCATGCTGCATGTGTCCGATCTGGCGAAGTCGACCGAGCACTACCGGAAGATTTTCGGTCCGGAAGCCTCGAAAACAGCCAAGCCGAACCGAGTCTGGTTCCAGGTCGTTCGAACGAAGCTGGGGTTGGAGCCGGTAACCTCCGCGGAGAAGCCGAGCGTCCATCATATATGTGTTCGCGTAGCCGGATTCGATAAAAAGGCAGTGACTGAGAAGCTTAAGAAGGCGGGTGTCGAAGTCGTTCCCGCCGGCGATGAAGACGTGGTCCGGTTCAAGGATCTAAACGGGCTGACTATGGAGCTGAAGTCGGGAGCTTGACCATGCGATTTACGTGCGTCGTGCTGGGGATGGGTTTGTTGCCGGCGGCCGGCTTCGGAGCAGACACGCGCATCGCGGAAGCTGCGATGCACCAGGACAACACCGCGGTGCGAAGCTTGATCCAGCAGAAAGCCGACGTGAACGCAGTGTTGCCGGACGGCGCTACGGCTCTGCACTGGGCCGCCAACGAGGACGATCTCGACACTGTTAACTTGTTGATCCAGGCGGGCGCAAACGTGAAGGCCAAGGATCGCTACGGCTTCACCCCCATGTACTACGCCGCCACAAACGGCAGTGCGGAGGTGATCCGCAAGCTGCTCGACGCCGGGGCCGATCCGAACGCGGCCGATGCAAGCGGCGAGACGGCGCTCATGACCGCGACGCGCAGCGGCAGCATCGACGCCGTCAAGGCTCTGCTTCAGCACGGAGCCGATGTAAAGGCGAAAGACACCGTAACGCAGCAGACCGCGTTGATGTGGGCGGTGCGATCGAATTTTCCTGCAGCGGTTGATCTCTATCTCGAATATGGAGCCGAGATCAACGCGCGCACGCGCACCGGCAAGACGCCCGCGGCGCGGCCTCCCGGGGCAGGCGGCGGATCGCATGGCGCGGGAATCGTTCGCAGCGGCTGGCCGGAACAGGGTTTTCAGGGCGAAACCCCGGGCGGCATGACACCACTGCTCTACGGGGCTCGCGACGGCAGAACGGGCATCGTCCGGGTGCTCATCGCTGCCAAGGCGGACGTTCAACAGGCGGATGTCAATGGAATCACTCCCCTGTTGATGGCGATCACCAACAATCATCTCGATACGGCGAAACTCCTGCTGCAGAACGCCGCGGCACCGAATGCGGCCGACTGGTGGGGACGCACGCCGCTGTACGCGGCAGTCGAAATTCGCAATCGCGATTACGGGCGCAACAATGAGCACGGGATCGACCGGCCGGCTGCGCTCGAAGTGATCAGAATGCTGCTCGATCGCGGCGCGAATGTGAATGCCCGAACCAAGGAAGTCCCGCCGACCCGCCGGTTCGTCACTCCGTTAGGCGATTTATCCTGGGTCGATTTCACCGGCCAGACTCCATTCCTGAGGGCGGCGCTTGCCGGCGACATTACGGTGATGCGCCTGCTGCTCGAAAAGGGCGCCGATCCGAACATCGCGACCTTCGCCGGCACTACGGCGCTGATGGCGGCCGCGGGCGTGAACTGGATGACGGGACAGACGTTCACCGAATCCAAAGAGGCTTTAATGGAGGCGGTTCAGTTGTGCCTCGATAAGGGCGGAGACGTGAACGCGAAAAATTCGATGGGAGTGACGGCAGTCATCGGCGCTGCGAACCGGGGATCGGACGACATCCTGGAGTTCCTGGTGAAGAAGGGCGCTCGTCTGGACATAAAGGATAAGGAAGGCCGCACGCCGCTGGTTTGGGCCGAAGGCGTGTTTCTCGCCACCAACGCTCCGGAAGCCAAGCCTTCGACGATGGCTCTGATCAAGAAGTTGATGGCTCAATGAAAAGGACCTTCACAGCGGGCGGAATTCTCGCAATCGCGGCGATTGTGATCTCGCAGCCCGTCGCACATCCGCAGAACGCGTCTCCGGATCAGGCGCTGCTGAATCAGTACTGCATCGGCTGCCATAACGAAAAGACCAAGACCGCGGGCCTGATACTCGACAAGTTGGATCTGGCGCATCCCGGGCAGGATCCTGAAACCTGGGAAAAAGTCGTGCGCAAGGTTCGGGCGGGTATGATGCCGCCGTCGGGGATGCCTCGCCCGGCTCGCCCCGTGCTCGATTCATGGGCCTCCAACCTCGAAGTCGCGTTGGATCGCGCGGCTGCGGCCAAGCCTAATCCCGGGAGCACGGGATTGCATCGGCTGAACCGAACCGAATACACCAACGCGGTTCGCGATCTTCTCGCCATCGATGTGGACGCCGCCACCATTCTTCCTGCCGACGATTCCAGCGAAGGGTTCGATAACATTGCCGACGCCCTCGCG
>Ga0070713_100001569_pt1 | contig 14624 bp, 12 predicted proteins | sample LARL82metaG_FD_65465 | JGI IMG/M metagenome (GOLD analysis project Ga0070713, IMG submission 65465) | Corn, switchgrass and miscanthus rhizosphere microbial communities from Kellogg Biological Station, Michigan, USA - LAR L8-2 metaG | ecosystem: Host-associated > Plants > Roots > Rhizosphere ...
GCCCGGCGCACGCCCTGCATGGCGATCGCGCCCACGGTGGAGAACGCGGCGTGCTCGGGGGCGACGTCTCGCGGCACCGGGGCGCACAGGTTGACGGGTACCCAGTTGTACTCGGCGTGCAGGGCGTACTCGTTACCGGCCGCCGCGACCAGCTGGCCGACCTTGAACTCCTCGGCCCCGGCGCCAACCTCCACCACCACGCCGCACAGCGAGTAGCCCAGCGGGGTGTAGGAGTCGAGCTTGTTCATCACCTTCTTGTAGGTGTTCAGGGCACCCTGCTGCGCCACCGTATCCAGCACCTTGCGCACCTGGTCGGGCCGGGCGCGGGCCTTGCCCACCATGGACAGGTTGGCCTCGTGGACCTTCATCATCTCGGTGCCGGTGGAGATGAGCGAGAACAGCGTCTGCACGAGGACGCCACCCGGCCGGCAGGCCGGCACCGGCGCGTCCAGGACGGTGAGCTCGCCGGACTTGTAGTTCTGCGCGATCTGCTTCATGGTGTCCTCGTCGGTCAGGCCGCGACGCCCATGGACCGCGCGTTGCGGTACCACAGTTCCATCGTCAGCAGCTGCCATATCTGCTTTGCGTTGTCCTCGCGGCCGGCCTGGTCGTCGGCGATCAGGCGGTCAAGCGCGGCGCCCCGGATCATCCCGGAGCCGACCAGCTCGCCGCGGACAAGCTGTTCGTTGATGACCTCTCGCAGGTCGTTGCGGATCCAGCCGCGGAGCGGGGCGCCGAAGGAGGCCTTGGGCCGGTAGATGATCTCTTTCGGGAGCCACTGCTCGGCGGCCCGCTTGAGGGCCAGCTTGCCCTGCCGGTTCCGGATCTTATCCCGGCCCGGGATGGCGAACGCCGCCCGCGCCACCACCGGGTCCACGAACGGGACCCGGACCTCGACCGAGGCCGCCATGCTGGCCCGGTCGGTGTAGGCGAGGTTGAGGCCCGGAAGGAACAGCCGCGAGTCGGCCAGGCACATCCGGTTGACCTCGTCGTCGAGCGAGTTGTCGGTGTAGATCTCGCGGTGGCTGTCGACGACCAGGTCCACCTGGCCGTGCAGGTCCGGGTTCAGCAGCCCGGCCAGGTCGTCCGGGTCGTACAGCGTGTAGCTGCGCCGGAACCGCGGCTCCTCGGGCAGCTCGGCGAAGGTCAGGAAGCGCTTGGCCCAGCGCGCGTAGCGCAGCCCCCGGCCGCCGAAGGTGACCGGGGCCCGGTCGACCGCGAACCGCACGCCCGCGCGGGCCGGTCCTGGCAGGCGGCCGTAGCGGCTCGCCATCAGGCAGGCCATCTGCTTGCGGTACCCGCCGAAGAGCTCATCGGCGCCCATCCCGGACAAGATCACCTTGACGCCGCGGGCCCTGGCCGCCTCGCACATCAGCACCGTGTTGATGGCGGCCGCGTCGCCGATCGGCTCGTCGAGCGCGTCCACCATCCGCGGCAGCATGTCCACGATGTCGGGCGAGAGCTCGATCTCGTGCAGCTTGACCCCGAACTGGGCGGCCACCTTGCGGGCGTAGACCGCGTCGTCGGGCATGGCCTCCCGCCGCTGGTCCTCGGGCCGGAAGGTGATCGTGTAGGCGTCGATCTCCTGGGCCGCCCGGTGCGCGAGCACGGTGACGATGCTGGAGTCCAGGCCGCCGGACAGGAAGCTGGACACCGGGACGTCGGCCACCAGGTGGGCGGCGACCGACTCCTCGATTACCTGGCGCAGGTCAGGGGCCGGGCTCCCGGCGGCCTCGCGGGCGACGTCGGCGACCTGCCAGTAGTGCTCCAGGTGCTCGCGCCCGTCCGGCGTGAAGCGCGCCCAGGAACCAGCCGGGAGCTTGCGCACGCCCTCGATCGCGCAGAACTGCTCGGGCACCCAGTAATAGAGCATCGACGCCACCAGGGCGCCCGGCTCGATCCGCAGCTCGGACCCGACCGCCGAGAGCAGCGCCTTCAGCTCGGAAGCGAACAGCATGCCAGCGCCCCGCCGCAGGTAGAACAGCGGCTTGATGCCGAGCGGGTCGCGCGCCAGGATCAGCTCGCCGGTCTGGGCATCGGCCAGGGCGAAGGCGAACATGCCCCGGAACCGGGGCAGCGCCGCCGACCCCCAGTGACGCCACGCCTCGAGCACGACCTCGGTGTCGGACGAGGTGACGAAGCTGACGCCGCGGCTGGCCAGTTCGGCACGCAGCTCTTTGTAGTTGTAGAGCTCGCCGTTGTAGACAAGCGTCAGCCCGTGCTTGGACAGCGGCTGGTCGGCCGCGGCAGACAGGTCGATGATCGAGAGCCGTCGGTGGCCGAGTTGGATCGAGACCCGGTCGTCCTCGTGGTTCCACGTCCCATTCGCGTCAGGACCCCGGTGTGCGATCCGTTCGGTCATGATGTCAACGAGCTTGGGACCATCGGTCTGCTGGTAAGAGCCTGCGATACCGCACACCTAAACCTCCCCTGGCCGGTCGAGGGCCTGGGGTCCACCGGTCAGGTACTGGTGGACACCTTCATTATCCAGGAGAAACGCGATTGCCTCCACGTAGTCGCGTACGCCATTGGGCTTGACGTAAACCGCGGCGTCGGCAGTTGGAATGCAGGTCTCGTGCAGGTCAGAGGCGATCACCAGCCGCCCGAATGCGACGTATTCTCGCGCCTTACTCATAGTCGACATCTCGTTGGGCTGCTTTCCCCCTTTGGGCAAACAACGGCCTCCGGTAGCCTGCCAAGGTCAGGCCTGGCACTCGAACCCAACCCGTCGGCCGAAGGACAGCGACAGGTCGTGGACGAGGATCTGCGTGCCGAACTTCACCCTCACCAGAGCATCGAGCAGGCGATGTTGATACGGCACACGCGCATCCCTGTACCCAGCCTTCGAGTCCCGGGTTCCGCAGCTGTGTAGCGTGCTAATCGCCGAATCGGCGATCTGATGTGCTGGAGGGTACCCGTTCCTGGGTGGAGGGCATGCATCTAGGCCAGGTGTTTCCGCTGGTCAGCCGGTTACGGCCGGGGTGAGCGGGTAGATCCTCGACGGCGGGTCGATGTCCGGCTGTTCGAGGATGGCGGCCCGGGGCAGGGGTGATCTCGGTGCGCTGGCGGAAGGTCCCGCGCGGCGCGGTACAAGATAGATGTGCCCGAAGCGATGTGCTGGGGAGTATCAGGGCACGCTAATGGCAGATCCTGTTAGTCGTGAATCGAAGTTCCGGAGCGCCATCGAACTCATGTGCCGGCCCGGTGGGGGAGGGATGAGAGTTCTCGTCGCGGGCGACCGTGGCTACATCGGTACTGTCCTGGTGCCGCTCCTTCGTGCTGCTGAGCACGAGGTTGAGGGGCTCGACCTCGGCTTGTACGAGGGATGCGACCTCGGTCCCGCCCCGAAAGACGTGCTGAAGCGCCCGCAGGACATGAGGGATGTGCAGGTCGGTCAACTGGTTGGCTACGACGCGGTCCTGTGCCTGGCCGCGCTGTCCAACGACCCGCTGGGCGATCTCAACCCGGCCGCCACGTACTCGGTGAACCTGGACGGGACGCTGCACCTGGCCCGGACGGCCAAGCAGGCCGGAGTCGAGCGCTTCCTATTCGCCTCGTCCTGCAGCCTGTACGGCGCGGCCGGATCCCGGGCGGTAGCTGAGGATGCCGACCTGTTTCCCGTCACGCCGTACGGCGAGACCAAGGTCAAGTCCGAGCGCGGCCTGTCGCAACTCGCGGACGACAACTTCAGCCCGACCTACCTTCGCAACGCCACCGCCTACGGCGCGTCCACTAGGCTTCGCCTGGACATCGTGGTGAACAACCTCACTGCCGTGGCGATGACGACCGGGCAGGTGCGCCTAGAAAGCGATGGCACGCCCTGGCGGCCGCTCGTGCACATCGAAGACATCAGCAGGGCGTTCCTGGCCATGCTCGAGGCCCCACGTGAGCTCGTGCACGACGAAGCGTTCAACGTCGGCCGACAAGAAGACAACGTGCAGGTGCGGGACATCGCCGAGATGGTCTATGACGCAGTGCCCGGCTCTATGGTGTCGCTGGCCGACGGCGCCGGACCCGACCTGCGCAACTACCGTGTGGACTTCTCCAAGCTAACCGGGACTTTCCCGGACCTCCGGCTGCGCTGGAGTGTCCGGGACGGAATCGACGAGCTCGTCGGTGCCTACACCAAGCACGGCCTGACCTATGAGGATTTTCTGTCGGCTCGGTTCGTGCGGCTCCGACGGATCCGCGAACTGCTCTCGGCCGGAATCATCGACGATATGCTGCGTCGGCAGGCAAGCGAACATTTCAGCGCATCCGAGGCCGAGTTCCCACAAGATGCTGGCTGATAACTTTGACGCCAGCCCGGTTGCTGACCTTGACGTCAGGTCGGCCAGGTTCTGAGGACGGCGGCGGGGCACGATGCTACTTGACACGGGACGCCGCGAACCGGCGGCGCCGGCCACCCGGCAGCGACCGACCGCGGCGACCTGGCGGCTGATCAGGCAGGCAGGTCAACGTCTCAGCTGGGGAGTCGCCGACCAGGCGATGTGGAGCCTGAGCAACTTCGCCGTCAACATCTATATCGCCCGCACGCTGGGGGCAGCCGAGTACGGGGCATTCGCCCTGGCCTACGTGACCTGTGGCTTCGCGCTCAACGCGTCACGCGGCCTGGCCACCGATCCGCTCCTGGTCAGGTTCAGCGGTGCGCACATACCGACATGGCGGAGAGCGATCACCAAGTGCACAGGCACCGCTACCACAGTGGGCCTGACATCCGGAACCATCATCCTCGCGGTGGCCGCGTTGCTCAGCGGCACGACCCGACTGGCGTTCCTGGCGCTCGGGCTGACCATGCCCGGACTGATGCTGCAGGACAGCTGGCGGTACTCGTTCTTCGCGCTCGGCCGCGGCGGGCTGGCCTTCATCAACGACACGGTGTGGACGGTAACGCTGATTCCCGCCCTGGTGCTGCTGCGGAAGACCGGCCACGCGGACGTGTTCTGGTTCGTCTTCGCATGGGGTGCCACGGCCGGTATCGGCGCTGTCCTCGGCCTCTTTCAGGCCCGCACCGTCCCCCGGCTATCGGGGGCGTGGGAATGGCTGTACCAGCATCGCGATCTCGGGCCGCGCTACATGGCCGAAGGAACTGCTAGCAGCGCGGCGGGCCAGCTCCGCAATTACGGCGTCGGCCTCATCCTGGGACTGGCGGCGGTCGGCTACATACAGGCTGCCACCACGCTGATGGGCCCGTTTATGGTGATCTACTTCGGCATGGGGCTGGTAGCGCTGCCAGAGGCGGCCCGGGTCTTGCGCCGCTCGCCGCACCGCCTTCCGCTCTTCTGCATGCTGCTCAGCGGCGGCCTCGCCATTATGGCGCTGGCCTGGGGAGTTATTCTCCTGGTGGCGCTGCCGAGAGGACTCGGAGACCTGGTGCTCGGAAATATCTGGAAACCGACCTATCCGCTGGTATTGCCGACCACGATAGGCATCTTCGGCTCATGTCTCGGTACCGGCGCCGGCACGGGCCTGCATGCCCTGGGAGCCGCACGGCGAAGCCTGCGCGTCATGCTCATCGGGACGGCGGTGATCGGCGTCCTCAGCATCGCGGGAGCTGCTGTTGGCGGGCCAACCTGGGCCATGGTCGGCTATGCGGCAGGGTCGTGGACAGGCGTGTTCATCACCTGGCGGCAACTTCGCGTGGCGATGCGGGAATACGACGGCAAGCCAGGTGGCACTGCATCCTGAAACACGACATTCGGCAGCTTACTCAGCCAGGGCAGCCGATCGCTCGCCGTCTCGTAGACTTCATGGCGGTCCGGACTCAGCGCAGGACCAACTCCTCATCCGCGCGCGCGTATGGCAGGCCTGACTGGCCGCCCGCGAAGAACTCGATCGACGCCGGACTCCAGAGCCCGCCGGTAGGCCGGCATCAGATCGGCAACCGCGTCGACGGTCTGCCGAATGGCCGCCGGATCATGGGCGGCGCACACAACGAACGAAGGCGCGAGAATCCCGCGGTCTATGAGTTCCTGCAGCACCAGCGTCCGGAACGCCTGGCTCGGCTGCCCGGCCTGGTCGCGGGCCAGGTAAGTCAGGTTACAGTCCCGTCCCCGGACCTGGAAATACGAGCTGAGCCCATGATCGGCAACAACCTTCTCGATCCCGCGGCGCAGCTCGCCGCCGATCTGGTGAAGGCGTTCAGGGATCCGCTCCCGCTGGCAGCTGTCGATGACGGCCAGCATGGCCGCCAGCGCCCAGGGCTGAGCTCCGGCGGTCTGAGACAGCAGGAAGACCCGGTCGGTATCGTCGGCGAAACCGCCGAGACGCATAATGTCCCGGCGGCCGGTCAGGGCCGATACGGGGAACCCGTTCGCGATACCCTTGCCGAACGTGCACAGGTCAGGTTCGATACCGTGGACGAACTGGGCTCCGCGCTCGTGCCAGCGGAACCCGGTGATCATCTCGTCCAGGATGAGCAGTGCCCCGTTGCGGTCGCACAGGCGGCGCAGGCCGTCGAAATAGCCTGGAGCTGGCGGCTGGACCGTCTCGGCCTCCATGACCACCGCAGCGATCTGGCCCGGGTAGGCATCGAACAGGCGTTCCAGATCCGCCAGGTCGTTGTACGAGAACTGAACGGTGAGGTGCCTGGTCGCTTCAGGAATCCCGGCCGACATGGGCGTGGTCACGATAAACCAGTCGTCGGTCGAGAAGAACGGCTGGTCCCGGCATACAGCAACCATTTCACGGCCGGTGTAAGCGCGCGACAGGCGTACGGCGGCGGTGGTGGCATCGGAGCCATTGAGGCCAAACTTCACCATCTCGGCGCTCGGGATGAGCTCGATCAGGCGTTCCGCGGCCTCAAGTTCGATACGGTGCGGGCGGACAAAATTGACGCCGTCCTCCAGCCACCCACGCACCGCCCGCACCACCGGCTCAAACCCATGCCCCAGTAGGTTCGAACGCAGTCCGCTGCCGAACTCAACGTACTCGTTACCGTCAATATCCCACACGCGGCATCCGGTTCCGCGCTCGATGACCGGCGCCATGCCTTCCGGGTACTGATCGTCTCCCTTGGCGTAAGTGTGCGCGCCGCCGGGGATCAGGTCATGCACCGCCGCTACGTGCGCGTTCGACGCTGCGAAGCTTCTCACGGCGCCATACCCGCTGTCCGCATTCCACTCCTCCAATCGCGGGCCCGCCGTGGGCTGAGACCGGTCCTGCACCTGTCCTTACATAGGATCTGAGAAGTGCGCGCCTGATACATCAGGCACCAGCCGGCCGCAGGTCCTAGCGCCGTCAGGTCAGCGCGCTACGGCAATTACCGTCTTCGCGCAGCTGAATGCTTCGGCGTAAGAAGCCCGGCACTCCACCCCCCGCAAGCGCGCAATTCCTAGGAACACTTCATCGTCCCACCAGTCACGACCGCGCTGCGACGGGAAGCACTTGTGCAGCAGTTCGACCTTGCGCCGGGCGATGTCGGCCGATAGCGGGAAGTAGACCGACGGGCGGCCGAGGTCACCGTCCCACTTGGGGATCTCGTACGCGAGGAACAACTGGTCGCGGAAGACGGTGGGCACGATCTCGGCGATGGTCCGGTGATCTTGATGGGCGTCATGCGGCGAAGGGGCGAGGATGACGTCCGGCGAGCCCAACCGCGCCACGGACTCGAGCGCCTCCTTGACCTGTCCCCAGGTCGCCGGAAGCCTGCCTTCCGGGAGATCGAACAGCGCCACGTCCGGGTCGACACCGGGTAGGAAGGCACGAGCGGCGTTACGCGCTTCCTCGTGACGCTCGGCCGTGCCGGTCAGTACCACATACCGGACCCTGGGCCGGTTCCTCGCCAGGCTCAGCAGCGTGCCTCCCGCACCGATCTCGATATCGTCGGGGTGCGCGCCCACTACCAGCAACGACAACGGGCGATCCGGCGGGGCGCTCAGTTGCAGCGGGAGCATGACCTACCCCCGTCGCTCCAACGGAGTCGCGGCGGCCTGCTCGGAGGCCGGCCAGGATTCCTTCGACTGGCCGGAGCGCTCCGGATCCCAGATCATCCAGGGGCAGTTTCCCTGCTGGTACATCTGCTCGAGCAGGGCGCGCTCCTTCACCGTGTCGGCCGGCGACCAGTACCCCTTGTAGGTGTAGGCCTGGACCCGTCTCTGCGCCACCAGCCGAATCAGCGTGTCCTCGACGAAGTCCTCGCCTTCTCTGAGGTGAGCGAAGATCTCCGGCCGCAGCACGAAATAGCCACCGTTCTCCCACTGCAGCAGGTCCCGGACAGGAGTTACCTGGGTAATGAGCCCGTTCTCGCCCACATCGACCACATGATGGGACGACTGCATGGGTACCGCGAGCAAGCTGGCCAGGGCGTCGCTATCCTCCAGCCGCGCGATCATGTCCGGCAGCGGCGCGTTGGTGAAGACGTCCGCGTAGTTGGCCAGGAACATCGGCTCATTTTCGACGAAGCGCCGCACCCGGCGGAGCCGCTCTCCGATCGGGGAATGCAGGCCGGTGTCGACGAAGGTTATCCGCCAGTCGGATATGTCGGTCTTGAAGAGCTCGACCTTGCGGGCGTTACCCTCGAGGACAAAATCATTGGACCGCGTCTCGTCGTAGCTCAGGAAAAAATCCTTGACCGAGGAGGCCCCGTAACCGAGACACAGCACGAAGTCGGTGTGCCCGAAATGAGCATAGTAGCGCATGACGTGCCAGAGCATCGGGCGCTCTCCGATCATCGCCATCGGCTTGGGACTGCTGGTGTGCCCATCGCGCATCCGCATGCCCAGGCCACCGCAGAAGAGAACTACCTTCATCAAACCCACCTCATCAAACGACATCAAGCACGGGGATCGGGAATACCAGCTTTCCGCCCCAGGCCTGGACGTAAGCGAGCTGCTGGCTGATTTCCTCTCGCAGATTCCACGGCAACACGAGCACGTAGTCAGGCCGTGTCCGAGCGAGCTGCTCCGGAGGATAGATCGGTATACGGGTGCCGGGGAGGAACTTTCCCTGCTTCGCCGGGTTCCTGTCCACGGTATACGCGAGAAGATCGGCGCGGATGCCGCAGTGATTGAGGAGCGTGTTTCCCTTGCCGGGAGCGCCGTAGCCGACGACGGATTTGCCTTCCCTGGCCGCATTTACCAAGAACCCGAGAAGATCATTCTTGATTTGCGCCACCGCACGCCCGAAACCTTGATACCCCGCGACGGTGTGTAGCCCAGCCGCCTCTTCCGCCTCTAGGACAGCCTTGACCCGTGCGGTTGGTTCTCCGCCGTTTTCTTCGGGCTGGGCGTACAGGCGTAGCGATCCGCCGTGGGTGTCCAGTTCCTCGACGTCGACCACCCGCAATCCCGCTGTGGCGAGCGCGCGCGAGGACGTAAGCAGGGATAGATAGGAGAAATGCTCGTGGTAGATCGTGTCGTACTGCCTACGCTCGATCAGCCGGAGCAGGTGAGGAAACTCCAGGGTCACCATGCCCTCGTCCTTGACCAGGGCGCGCAGGCCAGCCGCGAAGCCGCGGATGTCCGGCACGTGGGCGAAGACGTTGTTCGCGGCCACCAAGTCGGCCCGGCCATGACGCCGGGCGATCTCCTGGCCGGTATCGGCCCCCAGGAACTGAACCTCGGTGGTGATGCCTCTGGCGCGGGCCGCTTCGGCCACGTTCGCGGCCGGTTCGACACCGAGCACCGGGATGCCTGCGGCCTGGAAGTGCTGCAGGAGGTAGCCGTCGTTGCTTGCTACCTCGGTTACTAGGCTGTCACCGGTCAGGCCGATCAGGCCGATCATGTGCTGCGCGTAGAGCCCGGCGTGCGCCACCCACGAGTCGGAATACGAGGAGAAGTAGGCGTAGTCGGAGAAGATCTCCTCACCGGAGACGTACGCTGGGATCTGGACCAGCAAGCAGACGTCGCAGATGCGGACATGCAGCGGGTAGAAGATCTCAGCCTGGTCCAGTCGATCTTCGGGCACGTAGCTCTCGCACAGTGGGGACATCCCCAGGTCAACAAACGTACGCGTAAGCTGCGCGCCGCACAGACGGCACTCATGCACCATGTTCCCCCAATTCCTGACCAGCGAGGTTCAGGCTAACATCGATGATCGGGCTAATCGAGCGGGCTTCTTGACCTCTACGGCGGGACCGTGCTGCTGGCCGCGAACCGAGACACGGACAGGCGCGGCAAGGCCTTGCATGACTGGCTCCTAGCTGAACGGGCTAGACCGCCGGGCGGAACGTGGATCGCCCTAGAGCGCCCGTGGGCGTTCGTGGTGTGATTGCGAATCGCGCGCTCCGAATATGATGAGCGGATGCAGATGGGGGGCTTGCGGCGCGCGCTCAGGCGAGCGTCGGCGCCACCGGTGCTGCTGCCCGGCTCCCTTCGGGTGGCCGGGACCGCGCTGCTGGCCGCATGCGTGGCAGTGACGGCAGTTCTTGGCGTAGATTTCGTCGGCCACGGGCTAGCGCGATGGCTCGATTCGGCGTTCGATGCACGGATTCAAGCCGCCCTGAGCCGGTTCCCCGCGCAGCTCGACTGGCTGTCCGAGTTGGGCACCCTAGCACCGGTGGCGACGATTACCCTGGCGCTGGTCTTGGCATGCGTCGTGACCCGCAGGTGGTCCGGAGCCGTTCTGACAGTCGTCGCGGTACCCACCGCAATCGGACTCACCGAGTACGTGCTCAAGCCGTATGTCGACGTCGGACAGGCCGTCATGCATTCCTTCCCCAGCGGACACGCCACCAGCATGTTCGCGCTGGCAGCCATCTGCGCGGTGCTGCTCGTTGATCCCCCTCGCCGCCGTGTACCCAAAATCATCCGATTGGTGCTTGTGCTCATGGCCCTGCTGCTGGCGGCTGCTGTCGCCGCCTCGATGGTCGCCATGGGCTCGCATTACTCCACCGATGCCGTGGGAGGTGCTGCGGTCGGGACCGGAGTGGTCCTAGCTTGCGCACTCGCCCTTGATATTTGGTGGCCAGCCGAGCGCGGCGAGCACCCAGTGGCGTTACCAGATACTCATAGCGCGTCCAGCCCACGAGCTCAGGAAGCTTGCAGTAGGACGCGCAGCCGAGTCAAGCATCGTCTCCGTGTGGGCCCGATGCTGCCGATGGGCAGCCCGAGCTCATCGGATATGTCCGCGTAAGAGGCCGGCGGATCGGCCATGAGCAGCTCAAGCAGCCGCTGCCACCGCCGAGGCAGGCGGGAGAGAGCGTCCCGGACGGTTTGGGCACGTTCGTCGGCGAGAAGCCGCTCGTCAATATCGGGTCCGTGTGCCACCGCGTCATCGGACTCGACGTCATCGTGGACGAGGATCACCCTCTTGCGCGCCGCTAGACTGCGCAGGCACTCATTCCGCGCGGTCGCCGCCAGCCAGGAGCCCACGCGATCGGGGTGTTCTATCTGGTCGATATGCTGGAGCAAGCGGAGCCAAGTCGTCTGGGCCACGTCGGCGGCGTCGCTCTCGGTCAGCTTGAAGTCCACCGTGATGGACCAGATGAGCCTGGCGAACTGACGGACCAAGCCATCCCATGCCTGCCGGTCTCCCTGCGCGGCACGTCGCACCAGGCTTGCCACATCCGGAGCATCAGCGCCCCGCTCTAGCATCGTCATCACTTGTTCTCCCCAATATTGAGACACGCAGGCCGGCCGCTTCGTTCAAGACTCCATGACGGGCAGCCGGCCGCGCACAGCCATCAGACTTCGGATAAATCGTCATGCGAAACTCATTTATGGCACTGGTATCGGCGTACGCCGAAACGGCCATCAATAGGCTCCGACCCGCTGCGCGTGCGCCACCCGGGAGTCGGAGTACGAGGAAAAGTACGGGTAGCCGGAAAAGCTACCCTCGCCCGGAACGTACACGGGAAGCTGCACGATCAGGCACGCTTCGCACAGGCGGACATGAAGCGGGCAGAAGACCTCCGCCTCGTCGAGCTTTTCCGCCGGGACGTAGCTCTCGCAGAGCGGGGACATCCCGAGGTCGACGAACGCCCGGGTGAGCGGCGCGCCACACCGCCGGCACTGATGCGGCGCTAACAATAGACTCAAACTCCTGCTCCCCCTTGGCTGATTACCGGACTGAAGGCAACGGATGTCAATGGACGAACATGCGTGCCGGGCCTGCTGCTGCCCTGACGGTGACCTCGTGCTGGATCTCGGCGAGCAGCCGGCCTGTGACTACTTCCCCCGGCACGAGGAGCCCGGCCCCGACCCTGTGTACCCGCTGCAGATGTGGCTGTGTTCATCGTGTGGCCTAGCCCAGCTCCTGGCCGATCCGACCGTGCCCGAGGAGCCGAGGGGAGCCGAGCCCGCCGCGCTCGTGGCCCAGGCCGCCGACGCGGTAGCCCGAGTCAGCGCGGCGGGATGGCTGCCGGATCGCGGAGTGGTCGCCGAGTACGGCAGCCCACACGGCGGATCCTGGCTGGACCTGGTGACCGCGCGCGGGCTCCTGCCTTCCGGTCCGGGCGGGCAGGCGGACGTGATCATCGACTGCTTCGGCCTGATGCACGCCGCGGATCAGCGCCAGACGCTGGCCGAGCGCGCGGCCCGGCTCGCACCGGGCGGGGCGCTGCTGCTGCAGTACCACGCGCTGAGTACCATCATCGGCGCGCGGCAGTGGAACGCGCTCAGGCACGGCCACTACGCCTACTACTCGACGACCGCGCTGGCCGCCATGCTGGCGGCGGCAGGCCTCAGTCCGCGTACCGCCTGGCCGTTCGATCTCTACGGCGGCACCGTGCTGCTGGCCGCGACGCGCGAAGGTGGCCCTGACCACGTGATCCGGAGGCTCCTGGCGGAGGATGCCCGGGCCGGCGTCCGCGACCCGGGTGCCTTCGCCGGTCTCCAGCGCGACGTCGATGCCCACGCTAAAGCCCTGCATGACTGGCTGGCGGCGCAGCGATCGGCGGGACGCAGGGTCCTGGGTTACGGCGCCGCCTCCCGTGCGGTCGCGCTGCTGTGCCAGGCTCACGTGGACCGCGGGCTGCTACCCGCGGTGGTTGACGCCTCGCCCGCCAAGCGGGGACTGCGAATGCCCGGAACTGACATCCCCGTGGCCGGGCCGGCCCGGCTGGCCGAGGACAGGCCGGACGCGGTGCTGCTTTTCGTTCCCGATCTGCTGCCCGAAGTCCGGGATGCCTATCCGGGAATCGAGGCCGCGGGTGGCCGCTGGGTTGATGTTCAAGCATTGCGCTTAGGCCTGCAGCAGGACACGCAGCCGGGCCAGGCATCGTCCCCGGGTCGGTCCGATGCTCCCGATCGGCAGCTTCAGCTCATCGGAGATGTCCGCGTAGGACGCCGGGGGATCCGCCATCAGCATCTCGAGCAGCCGCTGCCAGCGCCGGGGCAGATGGGACATCGCGTCCCGGACGACCTCAGCGCGCTCGGCCGCCAGAAGGCGCTCGTCCACCCCGGGCCCGGTCGCTACGGCCGTCTCCGACTCAACATCCTCGTGGCCCAGTACCACCCGCTTGCGCGCCGCCAGGTTCCGCAGGCATTCGTTCCGAGCGGTGGCCGCCAGCCAGGACCCCACCCGGTCGGGAAACTCGATCCGGTCAATGTGCTCGAGCAACCGGAGCCAGGTCGTCTGCGCGACGTCGGCGGCGTCGCTCTCAGCCAGCTTGAACTCCACGGTGATCGACCAGATGAGCCTCGAGAACTGATCAACGAGGCGATCCCAAGCCAGCATGTCACCATCGGCCGCACGCCGCACCAGGTCCGCCACGTCACAGGCTTGAGGGCGCTGGTCCGCGATGATTGTCATTGGCCGAAATCCTCCTTATACGGAAAGCACGTAACGATCGTGGGCGCGAAGCCGCTATACCAAGCAGAGGGGGTGAGACGCAGTCCGATGCCGGTCTTCGGGAGCCACCGGGTCAGGAGCCGCAGTCACGCTGCGCGTGCCTGCGGCCGCAGGGCGACGGTGCCACCACATGCGCATGGCGAGGCCGGGGTTGCTGGCGTACGGGAAGATCGCGACGGCTGTGGCGGGCCTTACGCTCACGATGCGTGCCTTGCAATACGGTTCTGAACCGGTCCGGACGGACCGTGTGACGCAGGCGCCAGAAGGGACCAGGGGCGCCTCGGGCCAGGCTGCCCTGTGCCAGGCTGCCCTGTGCTGGACAGCCCTGTACTCGACGGCCCCGTACTCGACGGCCCTAGGCTGGACCGCTTGGCGCTGGCCCGCCACGGCATAGCCGAGGCAGGCCAAAGCCCTGCCCGGCAGGCTGTACCTGTTCAGGCAGAACGGACGCTTATGCGCCCGCCGTCCGATTTTGCCACTGGTAGCGGCAACACTAAACATGCGCACCGACCCCCCATGGGCAGCTCCAGACTCCCGCCTGGCGCTCCCCACGCTCCCACTCAGTTCGCTTCGCCTGAGTTCTCCCATATTAGTGACGTGTAGTCAACTGTCTGGGTTTACGCGCGTACTTGGTGACTTATAGTGACAGCGTAACGATCAATCCAGGTTCAACCTACCTCCCCAAAAAGCTGAAAACGACGCGTAAAGCGAACAAACACCCAAACAGCAACCAAGCTGCACCCGGCGAGCACCCAGGGCAACCGGGTGTGCGCGGAAAATGTGGCGACGCCGGCCGTTCTGGCCGCCGTGAGGGCGACCAGGCCGGGACTTCCCGGCGGCTCAGAAAACGCTGTGACCGGCGGCGATGGGGGCAGACGGCGCTCGTTCGCAGG
>Ga0070713_100001575_pt1 | contig 14592 bp, 5 predicted proteins | sample LARL82metaG_FD_65465 | JGI IMG/M metagenome (GOLD analysis project Ga0070713, IMG submission 65465) | Corn, switchgrass and miscanthus rhizosphere microbial communities from Kellogg Biological Station, Michigan, USA - LAR L8-2 metaG | ecosystem: Host-associated > Plants > Roots > Rhizosphere ...
TCGCCGAAGTTGGAGCCTGGGTTAACATGCTCGATCTCGATCCCGGGAAGCGTCGTAAGAACCTCGACTATGTGGAACAGCGTCTCGCGCTTGCCGAAGAAGTCGGTGCGCTCTGTTGTGTCGATATTGCCGGATCCTATGATCCCACCACCTGGTATGCCCCGAACCCGAAGAACTTCAGCCAGGAGTTCATGGATTCGACCATTGAAAACTGCCGACGAGTAATCGATGGGGTGAAGCCGAAACGAACCAAGTTCTCCATCGAGATGATGCCCTACTCTTTTCCAAGTGGCCCGGACGAATATCTGAAGCTTCTGCAGGCCGTCGATCGAAAGGCATTCGGCGTCCACCTCGACGTCTGCAACGTGATCAACAGCCCCCAGCGTATGTACAACAACGGTTCGGTCATACGCGAATGCTTCCAAAAGCTCGGCTCTCGGATCCTCTCCTGTCATGCTAAGGACTTGGCCTGGGAGGACTCCTATCAGGTCAGTCTTCATGAGGTGATCCCGGGTAGAGGTCATATCGACTACCGAGCATATTTGTCCGAGCTTTCTAAACTTCCCTCGGAAGCACCTCTGATGCTGGAACATCTGACCAGTGCCAGCGAATACGAGGAGGCACGCAAATACATTGCCAGTGTTGCAGGGGATCTTGGACTTTCCTTGGGGTGAGGGATCAATCAAATTTCTTCCGAAGCGCTTCTCACTCGCCTTGCCTTTTAGAAAATGGCGCGCCAGAACCGCGATGTCCTCGGGACGATCTCGGAGCGCGGAACACTCAGATGAAATGGCTCAAGCGTTGGAACAAGTCGCGTCGAAAGCGCCCTTCTTTCACCGCGGTATCAAGGTCCTGATTGGTGGCTGCGACCACCCGCACGTCGGCGTTCAGCATCCAAGCGTCGCAGCCGACAAGGCACAACTTTTTTACTTAACCTCCGGTTAATCTCCCCCTCGCCTATATATAGGGAACGAAAATGCGAGAACTGCACATCGGAACCTGCAGCGTGACTACGCCTTCGACCTTCACAATGGCAATGTTCTTTTCGCTTCCGCACTCGACGTAATCAGGTCCGTGCGGCGTGTTTTTGTAGTCAATGACAGCGCATTTTCCGTCGTCACTGTTCCTTCCTGAATTGATGGGAGAGGCGGCACGCAGTGGGATGAACTCCTGGTGCTCGTAAGAAGTTCTTAGATGACCGCCCGACGCGCTCGTTAAAGCGCACTCTCGGCGGGGGTGCCGACGGCCGGCTTACATGCCGTTTACATGCCGTTCGTGCTGCTCTATATCGAAAAGAGCGCGTTTTGTGCCGTCTGCTGCGCTCTAAGTTGTTGTATTTACGTTTGCGCACGGATTCGATTCCTTCCGCGCTCACCAGATTTCAATCGCGTCGGGACAATCCATTCCTGCAATCCATTGAAGGCCAGGCACAGCACCTCTTTGCTGGTTTGACAGGGATGCGGCTACAGCGCGCTCCGAGTTCATTCGATACCCACAATATTGCGTCGAGAAATTATGCTAGCGGATGTGGTGTCCATACGTCTTCACAATAGACCCTCCGAATAAATGCCCTATAGGCGGATCGGACGCAGTCGTTGAAGCTGGCTTATGGGGCAGGAGCGCGGTTTTCGCTTGACAGCACACCTGGCATAAAGCCACTATTGATACGATTTAATACAAGACCAGAACTCAGGCGACCGCCTATGCGTGTGCCTCCACCCTGCATCGCGAGAACCAGTAAAGATCTACCCGCTGAACCAAAGGTGTCCAACCGTGGGCCCCTCAACCGCACTCGGGGCGGGAGAAGGAATTACGGCTCGAGCTTTCGATTCACTGGTGAGGAGAGAAAAGCATTATGAACTCATGGAATTTCACTTTTAAAAAGGCTCGTTGGCTCGTCTCCACATGTTTTGTTGTGCTGCTGGCTTGTGTGGCAGCACTCGGTCAGGCAGGAAGAGGCAGCATCAGCGGAACAGTGACTGACGCGGCCGGTGCTGTGGTCCCCCAAGCGCAGGTTACGCTGCTCGATCGAGCAAAAGGAGTGTCCCAGCACACTGTAACCAGCAGCGCTGGCGTGTACACCTTTATCTCTCTGAATCCAGGTGTCTATCAGGTCACCGTGACCCATGAGGGCTTCGCGAAGGTCCAGCACGATCAGATCCAGGTCACCGTCGATCAGCTTACGGAAGCCAACATCACTCTTCCTGTCGGCGCTACCACCGAAACCGTCAACGTCACGGCCGGAACGGAACTGGTCGAAGCTGCCAATTCTACCGTGGGATCGCTCATCCCGTCCGAAACCATCGACCGCATGCCGTTGGTCTACCGCAATGTGTACGATCTCGCGCAACTGAGCACCGGCGTAACCCCTCCGAATGGCTCCCCGAATTCCAGCGATTCCCTGCAATCAGTTCAGAACATTTCCGTAGGCCGTCCTGGAGTTGATATTTCCTCCGCTACGATTAACGGCGCCATCGTGGGATCGGTTTACTACATGGTTGATGGCAGTCCCATCGGGATTGCCGAGAACAATTCTGCGGCCATCATTCCCGCCATGAACATCCCCGAGGATGGCGTGCAGGAAGTTCGCGTTGAAACACAAAACACGCCGGCGTCTTACCAGAGTGGAGCTGCAGGCGTCATCAGCCTGGTAAGCAAATCGGGCGGCAATCAAATCCATGGGGATGCGTTCGGCGTGTTTCGTCCAAATGCCCTGTCGGCAAATGACTACTTCAATAAGAATCTTCAACTGTCCGGCGGCCTCAGGAATTCGCCTCCGGACTTTCATCGCTATCAGGAAGGCGCCGCGGTCGGCGGGCCGATCAAAAAGGACAAGCTGTTCTTCTTCGCGGACTACGAGCACACCGATCAGATACAGTTCGAGGGGATCAACACGTTCATCGTTCCCACGACGGCGGAAAGAACCGGGGATTTTTCTAACTTTCTTAATGACCCATCTTGCGCAGCCTCGATTTCTCAGTGCGAGATTTTTGATCCGACGCGACCCGATGTAGGAGGAATAAGGCAGCCATTCCCGGGCAACATCATCCCCAACCCAAATCCTATCGGGTTGCTCTACTTGTCGAAGATGCCGCACTGCAATTACCCCGATCCCACCACCTGCGATGCCGCAACGAACGATGCTCCTCCCACCGGCGCCAATTACAAGGCGCCAGGCTTGGATCCGTTCAAAGCAAACCGGTTCGACGTTCGCGTCGATTGGGCGCAGAGCGACAAACAGCGGATCTTTACCCGCTTTTCATATGACAAATTGGTGTTTAGCACGGCCAATGTGTTTCCTAGCGGGTGGGACCTGAACTACGCCCAGAACGTCACCAACGGACGCAACATCCTGGTGGCAGACGACTTGACGCTGAATTCCTCCACCGTCCTCCAGTTGCGCTACTCCTTTACTCGCCATCACGAGAATCAGGGTGGACCGCCATCGTACAGCAGCGTTGACATCACCAATCTGGGTACCGTCAACGGGGTTACTGCCGGCTTTCCCGCTTCCCTCGCCGCACAGCAAGTGCTTAAGCAGCTTCCCTTCATGGTGTTCGCCGATGTCGGCCAAGGCGTGGGCGGCAGCGCCAATTACAACGTTTTCAGGTATGCCAGCGAGAACAGCGATGTGAACGCGACCGTCACGAAAGTTCACGGCAAACATCAAATCTCGTTCGGGTTCGAGTGGATGAAACGATATCTCAACGTCGGCCAGCCGCCGGCGCCAGCGGGTGCGTATACGTTCGATACCAGCGCCACCGCTGACTCGAACTCCACTCTCAACGGCGGCAGCGATTTCGCTTCCCTGCTGGTTGGTATGGCTACAGACCCTGCCGGCGCAAATGCCGAACCAAATTTCTATCCCAACTTCACCAGGGACGTATTCGCCGCGGAGTCGAATCCGTATTACGCCACCTTTATCGAGGACACCTATCACGCGTCAAAGACTCTAACCGTAACCGCTGGTCTGCGCTGGGACATCTTTGGAGGACGCAACGAGCGCTTCAACCGGCAGGAGTATTTCAACCCCAACGTGAGAAACACGGTCAATGGCGTCACCTACACCGGCGCAGAAATCTACACGGACAGTCGCAATCGTTCTCCGTTTACCAAGAATCTCCACGACTTTGGCCCGCGCTTGGCTTTCGCCTGGCAGCCCATCAACCGCTTTGTCGTGCGCGCGGGCGCCGGCATCTATTACGGCCCCAGCACCCACAACGTCGGCAGTGCGCTTCTCAATACCGACGGCTACTCGTCCTCCACAACATGGGACGGTACTTGTCCAAATATCGACGGCAATACAGTGTTCAATGGCACCTCCTGCGGCACGAACACAGGAAGCGCGCTGGATAACTTCACGGTGCCATTTTCGTTGAGCAATCCATTCCCGAATGGAACCACTCCAATTTTCACGACACCTCCGCCCGGTCTGGCTAACAATCTGGGTACGACGCTGAACACAGTGCTGCGATCGCAGCACACACCCACAACGTACAACTACAACCTGGCAGTGGAGTACGAACTTCCGCATCAAGTGGTCGTAACTGTGGGGTATGTCGGCAGTCGCGGACTCTTTCTTCCCTTTGAAAGCGTCGACCTGAATCAGCTTGATCTCGCAACCATCCAGAAATATGGGACTGCGCTGTGCATTGATAACAACCCAGGTTGTTCCACGACTCCGAACCCGTTTGCAAATCTTACGGGTTCTCCATTCGCGGGCCAGCCAACCGTTCCGCTTTGGTATGTTCTCCAGCAGCATCCTCAATTCGGCAATGGTGCCTATGGTTCTGGCAACGGCATAATCGTGCATGGCTATCCTGCCGGCGATTCTTCGTACAATTCCTTGCAGGCCAAGCTGCAGAAAAGACTCTCGCACGGCCTGACCACCCTGACCACCTTTACGTGGGGCAAAATCATGACCGACGATGGAAATCCACCATTGGGTTTTGTTGGCACGCACAATGGTGGGGTCCAGGATTGGCGGAATTTGCGCTATGAACACTCCATCAGCCCCCAGGATGTTAAGTACCAGTTCACAAGCCAGCTTTCCTACGACTTGCCGGTCGGAAAGGGACAGCGCTGGAACCTGAACGGCGTTTCAAATGCAATCGCGGGTGGCTGGACGGTAAATGCCATCCTTTATCTCAGCACCGGCGTCCCCATCAACTCGCCGTCATCCGGCACGAGCCCGTCATTCTTTGGGCAGCGTGCTGACATGGTTTGCGACCCCTCCAAAGGCGCTCCTCATACGGTAGACCAATGGTTCAGCGGCGCCTGTTTTGTGCAGCCCGGGACAGAAAATGGGGGCGCCGCAAATCCACTGATTCCAGGAACTGCACCGGCCTATCTGGATCACCTGCGCACCAGAGGTGCGCGGGATCTAGACCTCTCCCTTTACAAGTCATTCCCGTTGGGAGAATCGCGTAGCCTGCGCTTCGATGTTTCCGCTTATAACATCAGCAACACCCCTCAGTACGGATACCCAAACGTGCCGAGTGTGCTCGACGCGGCGCAGCAGGGTCTGCTTTATGGAGTAATTTCAAACACCGTCAACACGCCACGCCAATTCCAGTTTGGCGCGCGCTTTGTCTTCTAGGCGAACCGATATTAAATACCCGGCCTGATTGAGGCCGGGTATTTTTTTGATCTGATGCACAGGACGATGACAGACTTTCGCGCGATTAAGAATTCAATGGAGAAGTCGATTCGCGGACGATGAGCCGCGGCATGAGCTTGCGATGTGCACTCGAAACTTTCTCTTGCTGCTGAAGCGCGGTAATGCTTTCGGCCACAATATTGACCGCTAACTGTCCCATTTCGGGTAGCGGCTGGCGGACGGTTGTAAGCGCAGGCGTAAGAAAACTGGAGTGAGAAATATCATCGAAGCCGATGACGGAACATTGCTGAGGCACTTTCACGCCCGCATGATGCAGAGCGCGGATCGCTCCGAACGCGGTCATGTCATCGAAAGCCATCAACGCAGTGAACGAACGCCCTTGCTGAAGCAGCTTTTCAGTGAGCGCATAGCCGGCATCGAAGCTGGAAAGTGGGTCGCTGGATTCGGGTAAATCGACCACCAGGTTCGGATCGATTTCAAGATCGTTGGCTGCGGCAAAGGCGCGAATTCCCTTCCAGCGCGGAGCCGTATCGGTGATGTGGCGCGGGCCGCGGATGAATGCAATCCGGCGGTGGCCAAGCGAGTAGAGATGTTCGACAGCGGCGTTCGCGCCAGACTCGTTGTCGACGGTCACGGAACTGACGGAACCAGCTTTCAGTTCCCTGCCGATCATGGCTGTCGGGATGTTGCTCTTCTCCAGATCCCCAAGAACGTTTACATCCACGAACAACCAGTTGGCGACGATGATGAGAGCTTCAACCCGGCGATCGAGCAACATCTCCAGATAGCGCTCGAAACGGCTGCGCTCATTGTGCACGTCCGTGAGGATCGGCAGGAACGAAGCTTCGTACAGCGTGTTTTCGATTCCACGCAGGATCGGAATGCAGTAAGGGTCCGTCATGTCGAAAACCATGACGCCGACCGTGTGCGTGCGCTGGTTGCGCAGGGTGCGCGCAAAAACGTTCGGACGGTAACCGAGCTTTTTGGCCGCTCGCTCGATCCTCTTCTTCGTGGTTTCCGGGATATAACGGGCAAGAGGAGCATTGTTAAGCACAATGGAAACGGTTGCGGAGGCAAAGCCGCTTTCCTTCGCCACTTCGCGAATGGTTACCGCTGACCGCTGCCGTCTTGTGCCCACTTCCGCGATGTTCCCCTCCGTTCAAAGCTAACCTAACGGCCGCGGGAAATGCAGTTTCATTCCGTGTTCCAGCCCTTCACCTCAACGATGGGCTTTCCCGACCCAAGCTGGCTCGCACGGTACTCCGCCGTCAGTTCTCTAGTTTCTCCGGGCAACAGCGATATGTAGTTGTCTTGCCAAAGCACCGGCAAAATCTCAGATCCCGTCGCACCTTTCTTCAACTTCAACCGAACAAAGAAAGCGAGGGTTTTTGAGGGATTCTCGACGGTGACATGAGTGATTTCCTGGTCCCCTTTGCGTTCGCTGCGTTCACCGACGCGCAGCTTCACCTTAGGCAATTGCGCAAGCGCGGTGAAATCAGCGTAAGAGAGAGTCGGAGTGTTGAACCACGTTGATTTCGCCCAGTCGAGCGTCTCGGGTTTGGTCGAAAGCCAATAAAAGTTCGAGCCCAGAAGCTTTCCGCTGGGGTCCGATGCTTTGAGGGAAACAAAGTAAGTCGGAGACAGGTCTGAAATCTCTGGCAATGAGACGACCTTGACGACGCCGTCGGGAGGCACCTCAACCGTAGTCTCGTTGGAGAACTTTTCGGACATGTCGAGGTTGAGGACTTTGGTCGAGACGCGCACCTGGTGCGCATCCGCATATCGGCTGTTCACCAGATAAATGGAGCGGTCATCATATCCGTACAGCGGATTCAACGGCTGCATGGCGGTTTTCGCGCCAAAATACCCACCCCCAGGACGCAGATAAAAATCGTAGAGATGCCAGATCAGCGAAGGCCAGGCGTTGTTCAACATCCACTGAATGACGCCCCCCGAAGCGTATTTGTTGCGGCTGTACGCTTCAAACATGGCGCGGATGCCTTCGTAGGCCTGCGCTTGTGACTTGAAGGTGTAGTCTTCGAGCGTTGTGGTAGGGCCGTAACGCGCATTCAGCGCGTCAGTAAAGACGTGAATGTCTTTGAAGTTCTCGCCGCCGGCATGAAAGTTCCACCAGTCGTCCATCGGCCACCAGTGCTCTTTCGGCAACATCGTCTGAATGCTTTCGATCGGCGGCACAGCCGGGCCAGGACTCGTTTCCGAGTTGAATCCGTAGGCGCCGCCACAGCCGCCCGGATTGCAACCTTGCGCATGCACCGCGCCGAAGGAGTCTTCCATCCAGTACTTGGGCGCAACGTATTCGTAAGGGCCGGTCATCTTTACACCACTCTCACCCGACACGCTTGTGGCCTTTGCGGTCGCTGAAGAAATCACCGGGTTGGGCCACTGCAACTCTTTTTCAATATCCACATAAGCTTGCTCGACGTTTGGCGGGGGAGGATTGTCGCTGCCGTTCAGCCACACCAGCAAACTCGGATGACCTCTGAGGCGGTAAATTTGGTCGCGCAGAGACGCCTTTGCGATCGGAAGCTCTTCCGGTGTCCATTCCGACCAGTGCTCCCATGCGTCGCAGCAGCACCATCCGGCCATCACCAGAATGCCCTGCTGATCGGCAAGATTGAAGAAGTCCTCATTCTCCAGTTTGCCTTCCAGGCGGATGGTATTCAGGCCCATATCGCGAACGTAAGCAAATTCATCGCGCAAACGCTGAGGGTTCTCGCGCAGCATCATATCGGGCGACCAACCGCCGCCGCGGATCAGAATCTTCTTGCCGTTGACTGAGAAAATGCGGTGGTTCGCAGGATCCAGCTCAGATGTGATCTCTCGAATTCCAAAGCTGGTGTTTGAGGCATCGGAAGTTTGTCCGTTCACCTCGAAGCGCAAATCGAGTTTGTAGAGTTCGGGAGTGCCCATCTGTGCGGGCCACCACAGGCGCGGATGGTCAAGGTTGAGCTGCGGAAACTGAGTTGTATCGAAGGTAACGTCTTTCTCTTCGCCGGCCTTCAGTTGTACGTCCTGCGAAAACTCGGCGCCTTCAATCTTTCCTTTCAGCTGACCGGAAACCTCCTGCTGGGAGCCGTTCTTCAGAAGTGCCGTTACGGTTAAGTGCGCCTTGTGGTCTGCGTCGACTTTCGAAAGGACCGCCGGGTGGCGGATTGCGACGGGCCCGCTGGTTCGGATTTCAACGTCACGGAAAAGCCCCATGTTTTTGTCCGGCGGAGACGGGTTCCAATCCACAAACGTGATGGCAAGATCCTTCTCCGTGGGCGAGAACACCTCGACGGCCAGCACGTTCTGTCTTCCCGGCAGCGCCGCATCGGTGATGTTGAACTCGTACGTCCGCCAGGCGCCGGCCACGTCGTCATAGCTGCCGATCTGCTTGCCATTCAGAAAAATATTCGCGCGATAGTTGATGCCGCCAAAATAGAGCCAGAGAGTCTTGCCTCTGTCGGTTGTCGGAAGGACAAAGGTCTTGCGGAACCACCACGGCACCATAAATGGACTGTCCTGGCGCATGGGGATGTTTGAGAAGTTCTCCCCGATGGGATAGGTCACGCCGGGTAGCCTGCGCAAATTCATTCCGAAGTCCGGGTCGGGGGATTTATTGAGCTTCACCAGCGCTGACACCACAGTGGTCGGCGCAGTCACCGGATACCATGTTGCATCGAAGAATGCTGAGGTGGATATTTCGCTGCCGGGCTTCTCAACTTTGCAGGACGACTCCATTCGCCAGCCGTCGCGGAGGTGCAAAACACCGTCGGCAGAAGCCGCGTTCACGCGCGACATAGTGCCGACAAGTACGAGACCAGCAAGTGTAAACAGTGCAAGATTGCGATAAGGGATCACAAGGCGACCATCTTTTCCTGTATAGCAGTGCGCACCATGTGTATCACGGTTTATTAACACGTTTCAATAGCTTATTTTCGTGAGTTTCCGATGGGAGATGTGCACTACAGGCACCTAATCGGCGGGGAGGTTGAAGTCAATGAGACTGCGGCGGAAGCCGTGCGTCTTCCAGGCTCCGAATGCGATTCCTGCCCCCATCCAGATGACGCCGGCGATTTTTGCCGGCCAGCTCAGGCTCAACCAAAGTGCCAGGCAGATAAGAAATCCGGCAAGAGGTGGGAGGAGGTCCAACAGGGTTCTTTTATTTTGACGGACGTAATAGTGGACAATGGCCGCTGCGTTGACACCCATGAAAGCCAATAATGCGCCGAAATTAAGCATCTCTGCGCCGAGCCCGTAGCTGAACATGCCTACGCTGACGAGCAGTGCAGCGGTCAAAGCGCATGCGCCGACGAAGATCACGTTGTTCCGCGGGATGCGATGGCGTGCGTCCACCGCTCCGAAGAAAGATTTCGGTAACGCGTTGCTCCTTCCCATGCCATACAACAGCCGGGCAGCGCCGATCTGCGCGCCAAGCCCAGAGCCGAAATTGGCCACCAGCAGCGTGAAGCCTACGACCGCAAATAACGGTGGCCACGCCCGCTGCGCCACGGCAACGAATGCGGTGTCTTCGTTTGGAAACGGCTGGGACGCAGGCCAGATGAGTTGGGCGGCGTACACTTCGAACGCCGACAGGATTCCAATCACCAGGCAAGTGAGCACGGTGGCCAACAGAATATTGCGACGCGGATTCTCCGCCTCTTCGGAGAGAGTTGAGATTCCGTCGAAACCGATATACGTCAGGACTGCAATCGAAGTCCCGCCCAGAACCGCTCGAAAATCGAAAAGCTTTGGATCGTAGAAGGGACGCGTAAAGAAACCGGCGCTATCATGCGGCACTCCAAAAATGAATCGCGCCGCAGCGACGAAGAAGACGACGATGACGGCACCCATCGCCGCTGCAAGCCCCGCATTCACGCGCGCTGAGGTTTTCACTCCCTGGATGTTGAGGACTGTGAGCATCAGCGCGAAAAAAATGGCCCATCCCCAGTACGGCACTCCCGGAGCGAACACATGCGCCTGCTGGCTGCACCACACGATGCAGATCATCGGATTCAGCATGTAGTCCATGACCATGCTCCATCCGGTGACGTATCCGAGCACGGGATTGATTTCCTGGCCCACGTAGGTAAAGGCTGAACCTGCGCTGGGATAAACGCGCGCCATTCGTCCATAACTGATGGCGGTGAACAGCATGCCGACCATCGCAATCAGAATTGTCGTTACAACGTGTCCATGCCCGCGATTACTCAGGACGCCGAACACAGACATCGGAGCGACCGGCTGAATGACAATCACGCCATACAGGATTAGGTCCCACAGAGTGAGCGAGCGCTTCAGGCGCGTGGTGGTGGAGACGGCGGTGGCCGCGGGGTCCATGGTCAGCTATTGAAACGTTTTATTGCTCACAATGTCAATTGCAGAAATTATGCCGCGAATCTCATCTCGCAGGCTCGATCCATGCCACCGCGCCTTTTTCGATCGATGGGAGAACAAAGACTGTACCGCCATGGCTGCGTTGACCCTCGACACTCTGAGCCTGACCAAGGAATGGCAAGAACGTCATCCGGGCTCCCGAAGTCCCTGCAACCCGGATCTTGATGCCAGTCACCGGTGTCTGGCTCGCATTCTTGCGAGGCTCAAGCCCAGCAAAATTAGCAAAGAAAATGTGCGGCTTTCCGTCAACACTTGCGATCTGAGTGGCGACCAGAGGCGGTGCTTCGACCTGAAGCTCCGCTTTAGTTCCGAGACCCGAGAAAAAAATGCTCTCGCTGCCGCGGTCCGGAGCCGTCATGTCCTTCTCGACGGCGGCCAGGTGCGCCTTTCCCGGGCAGTCGGGCAGGATTGTGACCCTCTGGCTTGCGGCGAGTCCGGTTGCGTTCTCGCCGGTAATCACCAACTTGCCGCCGCGCTCGACGTAAGCGGCCAGTGCGGTCTTCTCTTCCGGCGAGGAAATACGCACGTCCGGCAGAACTAATGTCTCGCCCCGAAATGCAGCGAAGGTTCGCGGCGTGACCACTTGGTATTCGACGTGATGCTGCAAGAGAAGAATGATCGTTCCCTGGTAGCTGTTCAGAAAATCTTTCGTGAAGTAGTTGCGGGTGGTCGGCGAGAAGTACACGCCGACCGGGTGCATAGGACTTCGCGGAGCATAGAACGTGCGTTCATGAGCAGCAATCCAGGCATACACTGTCCGGCGCGTCGCGACGTCATTGGAACCGGACATGACATGGCCGGCGGCGTCCCAGACGTTCACTCCCGCCGTTAGTTCAGCTGCAAACAGGTTCTGCATGGCTTCGCTGGGCGGAATGTTCTTGTCGCCGTCCCAGGAGTAATTCAGCATCCAGGTTGCTTTCGAGCCGGCAAATGATCGGAACGAACTCCAACCGACCATGTATTTAAACCAGTCGAGTTGGCTGCGCGAGGACGCCATGTGCTCGCCTTCGCCGAATTCGTACTCGTGCGCGATCGCGTCCACCACGTCATACATCTGGTAGACGTCCGCGCCAACGCGAACCGCCTCTTCCTCGATCCCAGGATAGATCTCGGGAATCACCATGATCTTAGGATTCACCGATTTCGCATTCTTTGCTATGTCCGACATGAAGTCGGTCAAGACGTGAATGCGGAAATCGACCCACTTGCGAAAATTGGGATCTGAAAAGTCGCCGAGCTTCAGGTCGTTTTTCGCATCCAGACCTGTTTCTTTCTTGAAGGCTTCAACAGTGAAGTCGTCGAAACTGGCCCAACTATTTTCCCAACCCTCGAAGTGTGTCATCCAGTACGGGATGTCGACGTAGATTCCATCGATTCCAGTTGCGGCGATCTGACGAACCCGCTCCATGTAGATCTTGCGCCACTCCGGTGCGGTCGGAGTGACCCATACATCCTCGTCGCCGGGTTTGATCCAAAAGGCGCTGCCGCCACCGAATACGGCAGGCTTGCCGCTCAAATCGCGTTGCAGCCAGTCTGGATGATCTTTCGCCATGGAGTGTGCAGCTTTGTCGGCATTCGCTGTGATGCACTCGGTTCCGGCGATGTAGACGAAAGCGCGATTGCTGACCGCGTGGGCTTTCTCGGCCACTGCGCGAATCTCCGCCAGTTTAGCGGTGGGATCGACGAAGCTCTCATAGCGTCCCGGGATGTCGTTATCGGCTTCGATTCCGAACACGTGATCTCGCTGCGCGTCACGCACGATCTTGTCAGGATCAGTGCGCTCCAGCGGGTACGCGGCTATGCGCACATAATTCGTCCAATTCTGCCCGGCAGGGTAGTTGCCCGAAGCAGAGGCGAGTAGCAAAAGCGGTGTTAAGCAAAGTGGAACGCGGAAGATTCTTATCCCGAGGCGCACAAGATCTCCTGAGTAGCAAGGAAGGCGCTGGCCGCCCCCTGACTCGGCCAGCGCTTGGCGGAGTGGCTAAAACTGGAACCGTGCTCCGAACTGCATTCTGCGGAAATTGTTGGTTGTGGAGGTGACCGTTCCTAACGCGCCGTCTCCCGAACCCAAGTCTGGAAACGCGAAGCGCTGGTGATTGAACGCGTTGAACATTTCGGCGCGAACCTGGAGCGTTTTGCCTTCACGGATCTTAAATTCCTTGGACAGCGAAGCGTCCAGGTTGCGAATGCCGTCGCCTCGCAGATTCGAGAAATGTCGAGGTGCATTGCCCGGAATGTTGTCCCCGGGATCAGCAAAGCAATTCTGGTTCAGGACACTTCCTCCTGTCTTGGCAGCCTGGCGATAACTAAGGCCGGTAGTTAGTTGAGAGCAGACCACATTAGGCCGGGGATTGCCGTCCGCCAGAAGTCCGTTGGCGTTGAAGATCGCCAGCGGCTGCCCAGTCTGTATCGTGACAAAACCGCTGAGTGCCCAGCCACCGACGATTCCGTCCAGCACGGGATTCATCGCACCACCAATCAGGCGGTCCTTCCCAACTGGAAGGTCAACGATAATCGCAGTAGACAGTCGGTGGGTGGCGTCATTGGAGCTGATTCCATGTTCCACCTTCAGGTTGTCAAGCACCTGTGGGTTGTCCAGAAACAGGTTTCCCAACCACGCATTCCGTCCGGCGGAGGAATCGTCGGTGGCCTTTGACAGGGTGTAGTTTCCTTCAAAACTGATGTAATGGCTGGCCCGCTTCTGGAATCGGATCTGCAGCGAATGATACCAGGAGGTCGCAGTGAGCGGTGGCAACCCCGCGAAGCCGCCATCGAACTGCGGGTAGGGTTCGAGCAACAACTGTTGCGGGATTGTAGAGTCAAGGTACCGCGAATCCGCCACATCTGCCGCACTGAAAATCGGGCTGGCCGGACACCAGGATCCCATCACTGCGGCACCCGTCGTGAAGAAGCATTGGAACGGATTTGGCACTTCGGTGTTGAGATAATCTGTTACCCAGGTCGCATCAAAATTGGGACCAGGCGGATTGATGGTGGGATCCTGCGCCGCCTTTACGAGTTGATTTCGGATCGACGAAGGCAGGAAGTTGCGGTTGCGGGGATCGACGCCATTTACGGGTCCCCCAGCGCCTGCCCAAGGCAAGTGCGTGCTACGGTTCGCGGAGTAGTCCACAGCGACTACGATCTGTCCCGGGAAGAGATGTTGAATTCCGAGGTTCCATTGGTAAATTTCGGCGTTCCTCACGGTGCCGGTATCCAGATCGCTGGAGTTGCCGAGGCCCCACTGCGCTAACTTGCCGTACTTGGTTCCTTGCGGACCCGCCAAACCGCCGGGGAATGGGCTGGTACATGTCGGCTGTGTTGGGGAGGGGCCGAGACAAGCGGATTGATGGTCGAAATTGTCCTTGGTAAAAAAGATGTTCGCCGTTTTGGCGAAGGCAGGACCGGCGTACTGAAAGTTAGTGGCAACGTTCATGCCATAAAAGCCTCCGGCTCCAGCGCGTAGCACGGTGTTGGAGGCAAGCTGATAGGCCAAACCAAGCCGCGGAGCGAAATTGTTTCGGTCCACTGGCGCGTTGCGACGACCGGAGGTTGCAAAGGTGCTGGTGCCT
>Ga0070713_100001576_pt1 | contig 14592 bp, 13 predicted proteins | sample LARL82metaG_FD_65465 | JGI IMG/M metagenome (GOLD analysis project Ga0070713, IMG submission 65465) | Corn, switchgrass and miscanthus rhizosphere microbial communities from Kellogg Biological Station, Michigan, USA - LAR L8-2 metaG | ecosystem: Host-associated > Plants > Roots > Rhizosphere ...
ATCTGGACGCGGCCATGGTTGGCCCCAGCAGCGGCGATGACCTCGGGTGCGACGCCCTCCAGCATCCAGTGCGACTCTCTCAGGCTCACCGGTAGAGCCTCTCTGTGCACGTCATGGGTGAGCATGACGTCCACCGGTCCGCCGGCCATAGCCCGATCGACGTCCTCGTTGGTGATGGCCTCCTGCGGCCACCAGCTGCGTCCCGGCAGGCGGTTGGCCACGTCGATGGAAACCGCCCCGCCGAGAGCCAGGAAGCGGATGCCCTGCCAGTTCCAGCGGTAGCCGCGCGGCGCATGGCGCAGATGCGGCCGCACCTCGCGCCAGCCGTCATCGCGGGTGGGCATGGCCAGCAGCTGGTCGAAGTCCTCGTGATTGCCGTCGAGGAACCACCCTTGCAGCGACCCATGACGCAACTGACCGTCGACGCCGTCCAGGTAGTGCTGGCCGTCAGAACCGGGCCATACGCCGAAGTCGCCGAGCTGGAAGATTCCCTGGCAGCCATGGCGGCGAGCCAGCTTGACGAGGTGGCGCCACCACTTGCCGTTGCCGTGGGTGTCGCCGGCCAGCAGGATGCGACGCGGCTGTGGCTTGTCGAGGAAATCAGCCCCGGTCATCGCGGTTCCTCAAGCGGGACCGGCGTTCTGCGAAGTCCCAAGCGGCCAAGGCCTCCTCGGTATCCGGGTGCATCTGTCCTGGTCCATAGCCGCGGCGACCGTAGTGGACCTGGTCAGGCTCGGCGATGACCACCAAGGTCGGCTCGACGGCGCGTCCCGGGAAGAGGATCAGCGGTGTCATGGTCGGGTCGTGCAGCTTGACGAGCAGGGTTCGCAGGTTGCGCTCGCTGAGCACGACGACCACCGCACCCTCCGTGTAGCTATCAAGACGCATGTCGGTACCCAATCACTTTGCAGCGCTCGAGATCAGCCCCACGGCCACGGCCGGTTCACCTGGAAGGCGGAGCATCGGAGCGTCCTTCTACGGGCCATGAACACGAGCCGTCCCACTTCCTTCTCCACGGGAGACGCACGGTATCTGGCGATACTTCATCAGCGACGTCAAGGAAGGTGGATACATCATTCTCAAGAAGCAGCTTGATGGCCAGAAGGTGGTCCGCTGCTGGAGCGTCCCATTCCAGCTGAATGCAGAGCGCACGGACCACGACGAGGGGCCGGCCGGCGACGCGGAGGACTCGATGCTCGTACGCACCCTCGTCCTGCTGCAGCCAATACTGGCCGCCGAAGGAACTTTGTACCATGAAGCCCCCGGTGCGATGGAACTCGGCCTCCTGCACAGGGGTCAGCCAGCGGAGAAGGAAGGCCGTGGCGGCAACATCCGGCGATTCTGCCCGGTCTCGTGCGCGCTCTTGCAATAGCTGCCAGCGCCGGCGCCTGATGAACGCCGCGCGTACTTCACTGGTTGGAAGGGTGGGGCTGAGCCATAGCGGGTTGGGTAGCGCCTCCGGCCACACGTACGGGACGATCCGCAGCCGGTCGAGGGCGACCACGGGCTCACCTGAGATGCGCGGCATGAGGGCCTCCCAGCACGTCAGGTCCGACGTAAGGATGAGCGATGCGAAGGAACTTCTCTTCGTCGCCTTCAAGGAGCAGCTTGATCGCAAGCAGGTTATCGGCGCTGGGCGCCTCCGGTCTCAGCGCGATGCAGTACCTCTGGGTGACAGCCAGCGGTTGTCCGGCAAGCGCGACAACGTAGTGCCAATCAAAGTGCGGGTCGGGCTGCAGCCAGTACTTGCGGCATGAGGTCTGCACCATGAACCCGCCCGCGCGATCGAACTGATCTTTTTGAGCTGGAGTCAACCACCGGATCAGCAAGGCGTCGGCGACGGCGTTGGCTGCCTCCCACATCTCGAGTTCGCGCTGCGAGCGAGCGAGGGTACGACGGCGCCTGAGAAAGGCGGCGCGCACTTCGGCGGGGCTGAGCTGCGTGTCGAGCCAGAGCGGATCCGGCGATTCCTCCGGCCACACGTACGGAACATTCCGAAGTCGGCCAAGGTCGAGGACCGGCGCACCGGCGATGCGAGCCATCGAAGTGCTTTCAGGCGGCCGACGGGAAACCGAAGTCCCCGCCGGCCTCTCCTCGACGGATCATCCGCCGACCAGCGGTCGGTGGATGACGATCGTGGCCACCTCCGGGTCGAACTCCCGGATCAGCGTGCCGCTCGGCGACCCCGCCACCGGCGCCGCCTCCATGGCATAGGCGCTGCAGCCCTGACGCATCAGCCGGGCGAAGACCCGCCGGGCCGCCTCGACCGTCTCTGGCTTCTCGGTATCCCAGGTGGTCTGGGTGTGCCCCTTCTGGTTGAGCAGCGAGATCTGTCCCTGCATGGCCACTCTCCTGCGCCTCCTCCGAAGTCCCGTCCGCTGACCAGGCGGGTCCCCCACGGACCGGCGCTGGCCCTTGGGAGGAGGACCATAGCACATATGTTCGCTGCGTGGAGCCATGTGGAGACACTAGGAGACGCCAAAGCAAAGCTGAGCTCTGCGCGCCGGTAGAGTCGGCGGGTGCCGGCGTGGATGACCCCCGACGAGGCCGCGAAGCATCTTCGCGTCTCCCGGGCCACGATCTACAAGTGGTGCAAGCGGGGTCTCCTCCCCTACTACGAGCTGCCATCGAAGGAAGGCCGGCGGTTCAAGGTCGAGGACCTGGACAAGCTGGCCCGGCCGGGGCAACCCGACCAGGCCGCCGAGGAGCGGTAGAGATCCGAAGGGCGGGACAGTGATCGACTACGAGGCGCTCGCCGGCGTGTGCTCCGTCGACGGGGTGGTCGACGTCGAGCGGTTCGCGGCCGCGGTGGCCGACGCCTGGCTTGGTGACTATCACGGCAGCTGGCCGGACCGGCAGATCCTTGAAGTGCCGCAGGGCACGTTCACCTACCTCTTCGACGCCACCAGCCCGCCTGGCCCAGTGGACACCCGTGTGATCGGGGTGACCGGACGGGCAGCTCCTCCGATCGGTCCTCGAGACCGGAGCCGCATGGCGGGCTACCCGTCTCCGCAGCGGGATTCGCCCGATCGGGTCGACCGCGGCCATCTGGTGGCCTTGTCCATGGGCGGTGGCTACGACATCAACCTGGTGCCTCAGCTGGCCAGCGTCAACCGCCGAGGGCGGTGGAGGGCGATCGAGCGATACTGTGTCGCCCGTCCGGGCACCTTCGTGCTCATCCATGCCGCCTATAACCACGGCACCGATCACCCTGCCTGGCTCGAGTACGGTTGGCTCGAGGATGGCGAGCTCCGTGTCGAGCTATTCGACAACCAAGCCTCAGCGACGGGCTAGTCATGTCGGCGGTCTGAACTTGGGGGTTGACGGGTATCCTGGGCGAGCTTCGGCGGAAACAAGGAAGGTTGCGCTCCTCATGCTTCGATTGTTCAGACGCCGGCGCCCAGCCGCGCCTGCAGCACCTCCTGTAACAGGAGCCCTAGCCAACGGGGCGAGCCCGACCAAAGCTCCGAGCAGCCGGCGGACGCCCGTGCCGAGCTTCGGCCTGCCGCCATCTCCCACCCTCGGCCGGCTGGTCGACCCGGCCGTCCGCGAGCAAGCTCTAGCGGTATTGGAGCGGACTGGTATCCGCTATAACCAGGAGCAGCTGGAGTTCATCCTGGCGCCGTCGACGGTCACCGCGGTGACCGCTGGTGCCGGCTCCGGAAAGACGGCCACGATGGTGGGTCGTGTCGTGGTGATGATGCGCGTGCTCGGGGTCGATCCCGATGACATCCAGGTCATTTCCTTCACCCGCAAGTCGGCCGACGAGTTTCGCGAACGGCTTGCTCGCGCGCTCATACGGGTTGACGGCAACGACGACAGCGACGCAGACCAGCTCGCTCGTCGAGCGGGGCAGTTGAAAGACACCGTCTCAACCTTCCACTCGGCAGCGTTGCGCCAGGCTAGACGCCTCGGCTTGGTGGAACGGGAAAACCAGCTATTCGAATTCGCTGGGAAGGACGACGACGAGGACGATGAGCGGAACACGCCGACTCTGGACACCAAGATCACGCCGGTGATGATGGAGGTTCTGCGCGAAGCGTACTGGCGAGCACACCGGGAAGTCCCCGGGTTTGCCGACCAGGCCCGCGAGATGGAAGCCGAGGAGGACCGACAGCGCTGGTACGCCGTTCGCAAGGGCCAAGAGCCGCACGCGCTGAAGATGGTCAACCGTTGGAACCAGTTCAACGAGCGGGAGTATCTCTACCAACGATCAGACCTACGAATCGATGACCTCGGCGACGTGACTACAGATCATCGGCGAGACCCCTGGCGGCAGCTCGTTGCCGACCGGCTGGCGAGCTCGGGCGTCAACGCCGCCCACCAGGTGGCATTCAGGGTAATGCCACCCTCGGAGCTCGCCAGTCGCGCGGGTCGCCACCTCATGTATGCCTCCTTCAAGGTCGGTGACCTTCACCTGCATGTCGAGCGACACTTCCTTGCTGAGGTGCGAAAGCGCCGTACGAAGCACGACCTCTCGTTCCATGAGAGAGACCGACGCATCGTCATCTCGCAATGCAGCGAGAATCCCAACACCCATCATTTCCTCCTGGCGCAGGACTTCGCGCGGCGCGATGATCGGTGGGTGCTGACCCCGAAGGCGGAGCAGCGCCTGATGGACTGGCTGGACCTGCCGGGAAGCGTGCCGATGGACAGTGGCCCGGGACCGGCTATCAAGCTCACCGGGGGCCTGCGGCAAACGCCATTGCCCGAGTTGCTCTTCAACGAGGGTACCTTCATCGAAGCGCAGGCCATACGCGTCGAGGATCTCCCAGTTCCCCAGGCATTGGGCCGCAAGCTGGAAAGCCTCTTCGTGCAGATGCTGCAGCGATACTGGCCGGTGCTCGCGGAGACAATTCGCCAGCGTGGCTACATCCGCTTTGGCTCCATGCTGGGAGATCTGCGGGCAGCTGGTCGACTCCAGCCCCTCGCTGACAAGCTGCCGCGCCATCTGCTTGTCGACGAATTTCAGGACATCTCGCTCGAGCTGCTGCTGTGGGTGCGTCGCTGGCTGGAGGCAGTCGTGTCGGACCTGCACGAAACAAGCATCACTGCCATCGGCGACCAATGGCAGGCCATATATTCATGGCGTGGCAGTCATCCACTCTTCCTCGAGCAATTCCATCACTTCTTCCCTTCGTCGTCATCCGCGGTACTCACCCTGCGCACTAACTACCGCTCACGCCAAGACATCATCGACCTCGGCGAAGCGGTCCTGCAGCGATCGCCGCAGGAGATCAAACGCCGCCACGGCCTGAGCGCGATCACGGAGGCGCCGACCTGGGCAAGGGCTGTTGGCTTCGGGACCGCCATCCGTCGACGGCCCGACGTGGGCCAGGATGGCGGCGACACGCAAGCAGCGGTGCAACAGGCGGTAGTTCAGCTGCAGCGGCTTGCGGCGAGCATTCCCGCGCAGTTGTTCGGCCGCGACGACGAGCCGATCGTTGTCTACGAGCTCCGGCGCAGCGTGAACGACGGCGGGATCCGCATGTCTGACCAGTTGCGCCGAATGACGTCCCAGTTTCTTGAGGAGGGAGCGCATCCGGAGTTAAGGAACCGCCGCGTGTCGGCTCAGCGCCTGACCTTCCATCGGGCCAAAGGCCTTGAGGCGCATTTCGTGGTTGTGGTAGGCGATTCCTTTTTCGTCGGCCAGCACCCCCTCCGTGACCATGTGCTGCGTAGCGCGACGCAGGTGTGGCAGCGGGATTTCCCGATCCTCGCCCACCTTGGCAGCTACACCGCCGTGGGAGAGGACGAGGTACAGCGCTTGATGTACGTGGCCCTCACCAGGGCGAAGTTAGGCGTTCTGTGGGTGCCTGTTGCTGGCGAGGACGGCCAACTCTCGTCAGGCGGTTGCTTCCAATCGGCGGCCCGCTGGGCCGGGCAAGAGCCGTCGCCGCCCCGTTCTGGCGCCCGAGGTAGCCAATCATGAATGCGCATAATTCCGGAGAAGCCCTGGTAACAGGGAGCGTGATTGTCGGTGAGCGCCAGGTCGAGCACCTCAAGCAGGCCAGTCTGGCTGTGACATGGATCAAGGCGCCGCCTTCGGGAACGGCGCTCTGCGAACTTGTAAGAGGGAAGTCTGTTTACATCTGCGGAGGACGCGAGCTGGTGGACGACCAAGTCGTCCGCGCTGCTAGTGCACTCAAAGTCATCGGTTTCCCCGGTTCGGGCTATACCGAGTTCATTCCCGGATGGGAGGAAGCGACAAGACGTGGCATACCGATCGTCACAGCGGTAGGTATGAATGCACCTGCTGTAGCCGAGTACGCGATCACCCTCATGCTGGCCATGCTGCGGAGAGTTCCGGAGCAGGCCAGGCTCGGATCTTTGGTCACCGAGCCCACGCGTGAAATCAGTGGCCTGACGCTGGCCATCATCGGATTGGGTCGTAGTGGCGTCGCCACCGCGAAACTCGGTAAGGCTCTTGGAATGAGGGTTCTGGGCGTGTCGCGCTCAATGACCGAGAATCCCGAGGTTCAGGTCGCGACTCTTCAGGAAGCCCTACAGAACGCTGACATCGTCAGCCTTCACGTCGATCGCATCAACGGCCGAGCGGTCTTGGGACGCGACGAATTGAAGCATCTGCGCCCTGGCGCGCTGGTCGTCAATGTCGCCTTTCCTGACGCCATCGTGTGGTCGGCGCTTCGCCAGGAGATCGAGACCGGGCGCCTCCGAGCAGCTTACGACGCCCCACCCGAGGGAGAATACGCCGATCTCTCGCCGGAACGATTCTTTGCATCGGCGCGCCAAACGGCGTTCAACACCAGGGAGGCGAACACGCGCGCCGGGGACCACATCGTGGCGGCAGTACTTGAGGTGCTGAGGGCAGGAACCAGTCCCGCAGTTGTCAACCCGGACTTTCAAAAGTTTCGCGCGCGCGGCCCGATTCCTTAAGGAACGGTCTGACCGTCCCCCGCGCAAATGACCGCTTTAGATGAATTGCTTGGTGCGTATCTCGGCAAGGTTCAGCACTTGCCGTATGGCGTCAGATGCTCCCGACGCGTCGTGACGCCCGATCGCTTGGAGGACGGCCGAACTGGCCTCTTGCTCCCTCTGCGCCTGCGCTACATCCATCGAGCAGCCAGTAGCCGCCAGACGCAAGCGCGAGATCGTGCTTCGCAGAGTGTTCTCAGCCGACCTCATCTGGGCAACACGCGCCAACCCGGAGTGAAAGGCGACGTCCGCGCTACCTAGCGCTGCCAGGTCGCCGCCCCGGATGGCTTCCTTCATCAGATCCAGAGCCTCTTGTGGCTTGGTGAGGTCGACCATGATTTCGCGCAGGGCGAGACGGCGGACCATGAGGTTCTCCAGCCCGCGCCGCGCAGCGAACTCCTCTTCCAACTCGGCGAGGCTCAAGGGCCGAACCCGGACGCCCTCCTTGGGTATCTGCTCCAAGACGCCGTCGCGGACCAGCAGTGTGAGAGCTTCTCGAACGGGCGTTCGAGAAGGGTTTCCGGGCAGCAACCCGCAGAGCTCATTTTCCGAGGTCAGGCGTTCTACACTGAGATGTGTTCCTTCGACGAACAAGTCAATGATGGCGTCCGCCAGGATTTCCCGCCGAGAGACGGGCAGGGACAAGGTAGCGGCGGTGCCGACGGTGTCGACCATAACGTGCGTCCTCAGTGGTTCGGGGGCGGCCCTGGCGTGCTGCCCGCTTGTATACTACGCTTGTATACTAGATGTAAACCCTCAGGCCCACAAGCGGCTCACCGGATCCGTTTTCGTAACGGAACGGTAGGGAAAGGCATCGCCTGGCTAGCTGCGGAGGACGCTCATGACGGCTGCCAGGCTGGTCTGAATTGACGTCTGGATCCACCCGTGCATGGGCAACAAGTGTTCGCCGGCGAAGAAGAGGCGGGGAGGGCCATCGGTCGGAAGCGCCGTGCCGAGAGCAGCCTGATACCTCTCTTGCTCCCCGGGGGCGAAGTAGGCGATGGCGCCACCTCCGAGGCCCGCCGCCCCAAACGTGTTGACCTCGACGGCCTTGATCAGCGGCTCGATTCCGGGGTGCAAGCGCTCCAGGCACCTGCGCACGGTCTTCTCCCGATCATCCGGGCTCAGAGCAATGAACCGCTGAGCATTCGCGCCCCAGCAATACGCGGCAGTCAGGGCACCATCACTTACGACCATCGCTGGATCCGTAGTCTCGAATGGACCCTCCCCGGAATAACCTCCCGCGTCATCTTTGGCCATGGTATTGCTCAGCTGACCTTCACCCTTTCCGGTCTTGACGTTGTCGGAGGGGTACCACACCTGCTGGATGGGGAGATCGGTGTAGCTCGCGCCACCAGCGAAGCCGCGTTCCCACGGCCGTTGGAGGCAGTGCGCCACAGCCTTTGCCATCGGCATGTAGGAGATATTCGAGAGTGCGTAGCGCAATGAGGGCGGCATGCGCCCATCGAAGTCGATCGCGAGCACCGCGGGAGCCGGTACGGCACAAATTACGAACCGGAAGGTCTGGTCGGGGCCGTTCGTTGCCGCCAAGGTCACCGCGTCGCCGGCGCCAAAACCAATGCGAAGTACCTCGCGCCCCTTGTGGATCTTCACACCAAGCTCTTTCGCCTTTCCGTCAAGCCCGGTAATCAATGCGTCCATGCCTTCCACCGGCTCGATCTTCTCGGCACTGATAGCGCGAGGGCCGTCGACTAGCCATTGGAGGAGAGAGCTCTTCTCGAACCACAGCTGCCCAGTCGCTCGGGCGACATACTCCCACATCTCGGAGTCCCCGGCCGCCCGTGTGCTGACACCGGTAATTGGGTCGTGAACGGAGCCTGCATTTCCCATGACCTGCCACACGGAAAGCTGTGCCGCCTCAAGCGCCATTCCTGACGCACTCAGGGGATCCACTCCATATGCCGCCCGCCACCCGGGATCGTCGAAGGCGTCGATGAGAGGCTTGAGCATGGCGCCCATGAGTTCGAAGGGATCGCCTGTCCGGATTCCTGGTTTGCCTGGCAAAGAGTAGCTCCGATATGGGTCAGCCAACTCAACTCCCTTGAGCTGATCGAAATTCACAGGCTCGGCATCGCCCAGTAGCAAGAGCCGTTCCTCACTGACGAAGGGCCGGTCATGGAGCCCGCAGACCTCCAAGTAGTGCCGCGTGCAGTCATGGTCCTTAGGTACGCGCATTGCACCAAGTTCTGCGTGTACTTGCCCCCGAGCGCCCGCGAACCGGGCGGTCTCTATGCGCCCGCCAAGTCGTTGCGAGGCTTCAAACAAGGCGACATGTTCGCCGGCGCGCGCCAACTCGTAGGCGGCGACAAGGCCAGCTATGCCGCCACCGATCACCGCAACTTCTGCGGGTTCGCGATTCTGCCGTGCCCGAGAGGCCGCCTCGAGCTCCTTGGCCGGAAATCGGTAAAGCGCACTGGACTTCGCGCCATCATCGGCGCCAACATGATCGAAGGGTCGCACAATTTGATTCATGGTCTTCCTCGCCATTCTTCAACAGCACCCACTTGAGTCATCGTTGCAGTGGATCTCGTTGTCTGCTGCGCTAGCCCCACTGACCGTGATGTTCACGGCTTGATTGCGCTGATAACGCCACGATCAAGGGTCTCGACGCCGGAAAGATTGGTCAGTGAGGGCGGCATCTTCTACCGCACGGGGCGTTCTCGGCATTGCGCGGTTTCGAGGGCGCAGGTCGACATGTGCCCTGGGTAAGCAGGAGTACGGCTGGGTACCGTCGACGACCTGCCCTTTCTGTGGCATGGACATCCTCCGCCAGCGGTGTCCTGCGGGGACGTGTTACCGCCTGAATTTAGCGAGTATTGGCCACAACATGGCCGTTGTCGATATGGCGTCTAACTATCCAACATTGCATCGAATTGACCAAGGGTAAGTGCAGTATATGGCTATCAATTCGATTCGCGCGACACGTTTGGCAGAAGCCGCTTGGCGAAATGGGTCGCCTATCGTCTCGGGTCTACGCTTGAGGCACGCCGAGACTCGTCTTCCGCCTCTCTTACGAGCTCCCAAGCGGCACACCGGAGCCCGACTGCCAGGGCCCGCGCTGCGTTGATCGTCGGCACCCTACGCCCGGTCTCCAAGTTGGAGACGTAGACAGGCGTCAGCCCGGCCAGCTCGGCTAGCGCTTCCTGCGACAGGCTCGCGGCGAGGCGCCGACGGCGGAGCACCGAGCCGAAGGCGGGTTGGAGGCTGGGACGCCCGGGCACCGGGGCATGGTGCCGAGCACATTGACCGCGCCACCATAAACTATGGTATATGCCCGGAGTGGCGGACGCGGTTCCCGGAGGAATCTCCGCCCGACCTGGAAACTGCCAGCCACGGGAACGAGAGGCGGAGCCATGGGCGAGATCGTCAGCCTCGAAGAGCCGGCCGCGGCGCGTGCGCGTCCGGACCGGGCCCATTCAGCAAGGGCAGCCCGCCTGCTGTGGCCCTCCGTCGCGATTGCCCTTCTACTTGGGGCGACCAGCTGCGGCGCGGCGGCCTCGTCCGGAACCCATTCCGCCGCGCGGCCGACGCCGACGCCATCGACGGTGCCCGAATCCAGCGTCTCAACGACTGGTCCGGGAGGACCGGACCTCAGCCTCTTCCCCGACCAGGCGACGCCGATCGATCAGGCGCCGACGAATCTGCAGTCGGTCTGGCGTTCACTCGGCCCCATCGCCGTGATCCCCGGCAAGAACATCTTCGACCACATGCCGCCCGTCCCCAGGGTGGTCAACCTGACCGCTGGCGCCGTCTCCGACACCGATGCCCAAGCCTGGGGTCTCAGCCTCTACCGCGAAGGCGCGCTGAGCATCTTCGCCGAGGCCCACAGCGACGCCAATCTCCTCGGTGCCTTCCAAGCCGACGCCGCAACCAACGCTGACGTCATTTCAACTCTGGTCACGGGTGGCACCGTCGATGACCCGCCCTGTGACCAGTACCCAACCCAGCTAACGCTCCGGCCCGTCAGCCAGGCGGATCGTGATTTCTTCACCGCAGCCCACAAGGCGTTCGGTCAGCCCACGTACATCTTCACCGCGACGTTTACGGCCACTGGGGTATGCGCGACGACCGCTACCTTGAACGGTAAGACGACGACACTCTTTTCGTTCGACAACCGCGTGGTCGCCTTCGCCCCTGGAGAGCCACGCGGGATCGGACCGCTGGGCACGATGTTCTATCTCGATGCCACCGGGTCGTGTACCGAATCGGGTGCGCCGACCGACGTCTGCGGATAACCCGTAGCGGGCGCCTTGTGGTCGCGACACCGCGGGAACGCGTCGGAAGCACGCCTATCCCTTCATCGCAAGTGCTAGCCGCGAATGTCCTCGCCGATCTGGCGCGCGCCCGCTCTATGCGCTCTCCTGCCACGCCGACAGGCGCGGATGCCCCGCTCCGCGGCGGGCTCCCATCCGCGCAACGGAGGTTCGCCGGTGATCGTTGCCGGAGCCGAGGTATCGCATGGCCAGACTGCCGCGTCGTGGGTGACAGAGGCGTACCGGGACTACTTCGTCCGTCTCGTCGACTACGGAAGGTCGCTGACACACGACGAAGCAGTCGCTGAAGATCTAGCCCAGGAGATCTTCTTCGGCGCCTTCCGTACGTTGGAGCAGAAACCCGACTACCGGATCGAGAACACCTGGGGTTGGCTGTGCGGGTCGATGAGGAATGCCGCGGCCAACTGGCGACGCGGAGCGGGCCGGCGGAGAGACCGAGAGAGCCGCGTGGCCACCTTCCATGCGGTGCTGCCGGACGAGGGCACGGTCGACCTCGAGCGCGCTCTACGCCGGCTCCCGCCACGCATGCGGGCGTGTGCCCGCCTCGTGTTCGTCCGTGGTCTGACGCACCAGCAAGCGGCAGCCATCCTCGGCTGCGGCCCCCGCACCGTCGAGACACATCTCCGCCGTGCTCGTGGACGGCTACGCCGCGCTCTGGCCGTGGAGGAGCCGGTCCAGGTCGCCGCGCCGTCGGAGCCGGTCGTAGCCGCGTAGGGACTGCTGCGGCGGCGGAGCCACGGACGGTCGCGGCTCCGCCGCCTTCTCGCGGGCGCGGTCGTACCGATCGATCCTGCTGGCGGAAGAGGCTCTATCGCACCTCCCGGAAAGCCCAACCGAGGTCGGAGCTCGACCGCAGTCTGCCGTTGCGGCGTGGCCAGCCGAGCGACGGTCCGGATATCAACAGATGGCGGCGAAGGTGGCGCCGTCGTCCGGCGAGCAGCGCACCCCGAAGTGCTGGTTGCCGAGCGAAACGGCGACGAGGATGCGCCCATCAGGGAGGCGAAGCACCGTGGCCAGGTCCATGGCGGTGCTGAACGTCGCCGACACAGCGGTCGCTGTCGCGGTGCTCAGGACGTAGCTCAACATGGCCAGCGGATCTGCCGAGTTCACCGAGCGGCGCACCACGAGGTCGAGGCGGCCGCTGGTCGCATAGTCGGCAGCGGGAATAGCCGCAATGGCCGCGGCATCACCGGTCGACACGGTCCGCGCGCCACTACCGTCGACGCGAGCGATGGCGACGGCATTGGTTTGCACGGTGAAGAGCGTCCGGTCGATGGGGAAGGTGGGAGACAGCACCGGCGTACCCGTGATTCCGGGCCCGGCGCGCGTGCAAGCCGTGGCGGAGGCGCATGCGTACAGCGAGCCGCCACCGACCGCTTCGACAACGGCAACGTACACCGCGCCCGCGTGTGGCGCGCTGAACATGGCGGTGATGGCCTCGACGTCGGGTGGCAGGCCGGTGACCGTTGTGAGGCTGCGGTCGCTGTCGCGATACACCGCGATCGCCGTGCCGGGCTGGAGCTGCACCACGATGTGGGGGTCGCCGACTGGTGACGAGGGGTCCATCACTGCGTCGCCGTTGATCGGCGCGGTCACTGCCGTGAAGGTGGCGCCGCCATCGGTACTACGCAGCAGTCCGCTGCCAGACGCCGCCGCGAAGAGTTCCGGGTCGTGCGGATAGTCGGGGGTCAGAAGCACACGGCCGCCGGCAGGGAGGCCTGCTCCACCGAGCGACATCCACGAGTGTCCACCGTCGCTGCTGCGGAAGAGCTGGCTGCACCCGGGCGCGACGCACGTCCCCGCGGCGAACACGGTGTGGTCTTGCGTGTAGTTCGGTGACGGCGTGAAGGAGGTGACGCGCGTCCCATCAAAGACCGAGCCCGATGGTGCGGACAAAGTCGTTGCCGGCGAGGCGTGGGGCGCTGCGGTGGGAACCGCAAGCGCCACGGGATGTCCGGGCAGCGTGCTGCCGCGTTGTGCGAGGACGGCAAGGGGCGGGGACGGCCCAGCCAACGCCGGGGTATGGGTGATGGCGTCCGGGGTCGCGAGGGCGGGCGGACCGCTCACTGGACCGGCGAGCATGCCGGCGACGACACCGACGACCAACGCCCCCCAAGGCTCCGATTGGTGGCCCTGTCTGGCCAGCGCACCGGCAACGTCCGCAGGCAGGGAGCCGAGCCGCCGCAGCGAGCGTCCCGACGCCGCCAGCAGTGGGCCCACCACCAGCGCCGGCGCCGCCACCAGGCGCCGGATGCGCCGCCGCGCCCGCGAGAGGCGCTGCGCGACGACATCGGCGCTCACACCGCTCCGTCGCCCCACCTCGCCAAGGCTGAACCCCGCCGCCACGCCGGCAACCACCGACCGCTCAGCGCGTGAGAGATGGCACCAGGCGAGCCTCAGCAGGCTGCGGTCGACCGCCACGTCGTCTGGTGCCCAGCTCGGCGGTAATTCGTGGCGGGTCGCCAGGGCCCGTCGGTGACGGCGCAGGTCGTCGCGGCAGACGTTGCGCGCCACCACCACGAGATAGGCCGCGGGATCGCCATGCAGCCTGTCGAGGCGGGCGGCGACGCGGGCGAACGTCTCCTGCATGGCGTCCTCGGCGTCTCCGCGATCGCCAAGGATGGCGCGGCACATGGCCACGATGCGCGCGGACTCTCGCTCGTAGAGCTCCTCGATGAGGTGTTCCGGCGTCATGCCTGACAATCCCTTCCGGTCGGCGAGGCGCTTCGACCCCGGCCGCTCGGTGGCACGCCATGGGTGCGCGCCGCCACTATAGCGGCGGCCTGCGGGCACCACATCATTCCACGGCACGATGTCAGGAATCGGCGGCTCCAACGTGCTGGATGAGGAGCGGTCGCAAAGCGACGACCAACCAAGGGAGGAACGTACGATGATCTGGAGTGGCAGAGGACGTCTGCGCACCGCATGCATGCTGGCGGCCGCACTTGCTCTCGCGTGGGTCGGGGCCAGGCCTTTGGATGCCGCTGCGGCCTCCGTCTACGACGGCGGCGGGAGCGGCGCCATCATCCTGAGTGCGCCGTCGGGACCGATCACCCTTTGTGACACGGACCAACAGCTGAGTATCACCGGCACAGCAGCCGTGGTGCTCACCCTCTTCGGAAACACCTACGCAGGACCGGTGACGTTCAGCGGCAGCCTCGACTCCTGTGAGTGGGGCACCCCGCTCAGCGGGCAGGCCACCTTGAACATCGAGGGAAGTGCCGCATTCGGTGAGTTGAGCTGCCCCTCTCTGACCGGCAATGGCCTCTGGTTCGGCTATGAGGAAATGGTTGTCGGTGGCAACTGCAGCGTCGACGGGCTGACAGGCCCGCTCAACGATGTCTTCATCGAGGGTCTCGTT
>Ga0070713_100001579_pt1 | contig 14579 bp, 10 predicted proteins | sample LARL82metaG_FD_65465 | JGI IMG/M metagenome (GOLD analysis project Ga0070713, IMG submission 65465) | Corn, switchgrass and miscanthus rhizosphere microbial communities from Kellogg Biological Station, Michigan, USA - LAR L8-2 metaG | ecosystem: Host-associated > Plants > Roots > Rhizosphere ...
ATGAGCTCCCACTCATCCGCTCTCGTTTTAGGCTCAGGGCCGATTATCACGGATTGTACGGATGAGCAGGAGCTCATCCCTACTGCCTGGCCAAATACTCGATCTGTGGGCAGCTTCGCTGCCAACTACACCGCGCCTCGGCCGATCCCGTGATACTGAAAGTCGAGATCTCGCATTGTGTTTGGGTCGAGCAGGTTCCGGCCATCGAAGATCAGTGGCGTGTGCATCAGACGCCTCACTTCGGCAAAGTCAACGTTCTCGAACTCTTTCCATTCGGTGGCGATGATGAGCGCCTCCGCGTCTCGGACAGCCTCAAGTGCAGACGAGACCAGAACGGCGTCTGGGCAGAGTTTAGACTCTCGCACTTTTTCGATTCCCTTCGGATCGTACGCAACTACGCGCGCGCCTTCCCGGGTCAGATCGTTCACCAACTCGATTGCGACCGAGCTGCGGACATCATCGGTATCCGGCTTGAAGGTGAGGCCCCAAACGGCCAGGCGTTTCTCTTTCAGAACCCAAAGCGTATCGCGTAGTTTCTTTACAAAACGCTCTCGCTGACTCTGATTGATTCGCTGAACTTCCTTCAGAAGGTTGAAAGGTGTACCTAGTTGTTCGCTAATCGCGATAAACGCGGCAATGTCTTTCGGAAAACAAGAGCCTCCGTAACCAAGGCCCGCGCTGAGGAAACTCCGTCCGATTCGTTTGTCAGCTCCGATACCGTCAGCGACTTTCTGAACGTCGGCGCCGCTGGCTTCACAGATGGCTGAAACCGCGTTTATGTACGAGATCTTAAGCGCCAGGAACGAATTGGCTGCGTGTTTGATCAGTTCAGCGCTGTTGATGTCGGTCACCATCACCGGCGCCATGAACGGCTCGTAAATTTTCCGCATCAGCGCTAACGCGCGGTCGCTGTTTGCTCCGATGACGATCCGATCCGGGTGCATCAGATCATCCACTGCGCATCCTTCTCGGAGGAACTCAGGATTGCTGACTACATCGAACTCGGCGTCGGCCTTATTGTATCGCCGAATGGTATCGGCAACTTTTTCGCCTGTTTTGACCGGCACGGTGCTCTTGTCGACGATCACGCGGTAGCCCTTGAGCACGGACGCAATTTCGCGAGCAACTCTTTCGATATAAGTGAGATCGACGCTTCCGTCACTTTGCGGTGGAGTGGGCACGGCGATAAAGATGACCTGAGAGTTATCGACGCCCTCCTCAATGCTTGTCGTGAAGCGGAGCCGGCGCGCAGCTACATTCCGATGAACCAAGTCTTCGAGCCCTGGCTCATAAATCGGGATCATCCCGCTCTGCAGCGCTTTTACTTTTCTCTCGTCATTATCGACACAGATGACGTTGTGTCCTACCTCGGCAAAACACGTCCCCGTCACCAGTCCCACGTAACCCGAACCAATAATGGCAATTTCCATACATCCTAATCTTCCAAGCGTCCCCAGTACGGAAGCTTTAGCCTCTTGTCCAGTGAAAGCTCTCGAGCCCACCAGCTACAGCCCAGGGCTGAGATTCACCGGGAAGCCGTATTTTGGCAGATCCTTGAGAGTTAAAATCAACTCCACGCCGTAAGTATTTTTGCCTCCGCCATTATTGTTTTCGTAAAGCCCAAGGGACGCGATCCAGCTGCTGAGATCCCGGTGGAACGTATACTTTTGAACACCCAACCGGCCAGTAGTCTGGTCATATTCCTCCAGGATACTAAAGCCCCAGTTGGAATTGATCCTGAAGTAGGTCTGCAGATAAATGCTGTTGGTCTTTGGCTCCAGCGGATTGTGATTCAGGTAAGAGTGCAGGAGCGTCACATCGATGTTTGGAGTAACGGTCCAGGTCAATGTCGTGTTGAACTCCCAAAACTGTTTCTTATCGATCCACGGGATCTGGGCGTACTCGGCAAGACTTAGCCAAGGCACCGGATTGAAGCGGACTTGTTCCTGGATATCGGAATAATAAGTCTGCTCGAACGGATTGTTGAAATTCACATCCAAGAACGTGTCCACCGTTAGCCACTGAAACGTTGCGTTGTCGCGTCGAGTCTCGAATTTGTTAATTACGCCGAGCCTCAGAACCGACATATGGGCGATCGAGTCAGTAGCCGTGAATTCAGGGAAATCGATGGGCGGTAAATAGGTACTTGTGAGATAGCGATCGTAAGGAAGGACCTTGCCCGGGCCGATATTCGGGGTGGAGACCCAGGAGTAATCCACATAGGGCTGGATCACGTGCAAGAGGCCGTCGAGTCCGAGCCAGTGTGCTTGTACGCCTTCGTAGATATGGGAAAGCTTGAATGACGTATCGAAGCCCGTATTGAAGACGTATCGCGTCCCTTCAGGCTCATAAACAACCGAGCCAAAGGGTATACCCAAGGTTGGATCTCCTGGAGTCACAATCCCGGTCCGGCTATAGTAAGTGACCCGGAACCCGGCCCGAGGCACGATGGAAAGAAACCCGAAATACATCTTCGGGTAGCTTAGCTGGTGAAACGTATCAAATCGGAACGAGGAATAATCCGGATTTAAAGTCGGGTTGAAAAAAGTGCCGACTGGCTGAGCTAGCTGGTTCCAGCCTGCGGTCGTGGTTGCTTCGTAGAAGATCGGAGAATTAAACAGCGGTGTCCGCACCACCTCCCATGAAAGCTCTGGTAGTTTCTCAGTTGTCTGAAGGAAATCATTGACCTGGTATCGGGCGAACAGGCTTAGGGCGTAGGCGTCACCCTGCTTGATTAGCTCGAGATAGGTCTGCGGTTGTGGGTCGACCTGAAATTCATAGGGAAAGAAGTCCTCCAGCATAAAGGCATCGCTGAATTTGTTGATCTCAAGGACAAGCGACGTGTCACTTGCTAGAAAGGTGCGCGATTCATAGCTAATCCGGTATCGCCCCGCGTCGATCGGTGGCCGCCCGAGGTTTGTCTGGTTGATGTTTGACCCTTTGTCTTCGATAAAAAAGCTTTTAATCTTGAGGGTGTCTTGCTGCTCTACCTCGCCAAGGTCGTAATTAACGTCAATCCCCAGGGCGGGCCCCCTAAGCGAGTAATAGTTTGGGTGGATAATCGCATCAAAATGGTCAAAAACCGGAAAGCCAATATCGCTGACCAAGTAGTATCCATAGTTGCTGTTGTATCCCGGACTGAACAACAGGACGCTCTGGTTGTTCAACGATTGGTATAAGTAAGGGAACCAGAAAACCGGAATACCTTTCACGAACGCGGTAGCGTTAGTGAAAATGATCCGGTCATTCGGATAGATCCGGATCCCTTTAGCTCGGACATAGTAGTCCGGTTGTGACGAGTCGCTCGTGGTAAAGGTACCGTCATAGATCTTGTACTCGTTTTCGTTAAACGAAGTCAGATTGCTTCCGGTCATCTCGAAAGGCAGCTTCGCCCCGGCGAAATCCGCCATGTACAACCGTTTCGTCTCAAGATTGTAGACAGCCCGGTCGCAAACAAAGGCGTAATCTCCGCGATAGATCCGGACCCGTTCTTTGACCAGGATGTCGTGCGTCTCGGGACTATACTCTGCGTACTCACAATAGATCGCCACGTCGCCGTAGTGAATGACGACGTGGTTTTCCGCGATCGCGACTCCGCCTTCATAGCGCGTCTGGCCTTCCGCGGTAATTTCAACCGGGGACTGGCTGAACTTGCCCCCCGGCTCAGTGGGGTTGAGATCGGCCAGCGGATTCCCGGAATTCGAAGGATTTGCCTGGGCGTAAAGACAAACCGGCAGAAATACTAGCGATAAAAGGACGAAGAGCCGGCAAATCATCTTCCGTTTTGGGAGCGCAAGATCGTCGTACACCGAATCGCTTCAGTCGGCGAATTGCAAGGATAATCCAGGTTTCGGCAATCTTCGGCAGCTCGAACGGTCTGCAGAGGGGATGAATCAATCCTGCCCATTTTTGTTAAAGACGTCCGTTCGCACACATCGGTGACCGATAATCAATCACCGTAGCCGGCGGGATGACGAACATGCCAGTTCCAAGCGCTGCTGACGATGTCCTCGATTCGATCGAACTGTGGACGCCAGCCCAGAACCTCTTGGGCCTTACCAGCCGACGCGATCAGCCGGGGAGGATCTCCGGGACGCCGAGATTGCTTCACCACGGGTATGTCTTTTCCGGTCACTTTCGTACAAGCGTCAATCACTTCGAGTACAGAGACACCGCCTCCGATACCTAGGTTGAAAAAATCGCTTTTTTTGACCGCCAGAGCGAGCGCATGGGCTTGGGCTAGGTCGGTCACGTGGATGTAATCCCGGATACAGCTCCCGTCCGGGGTCGGATAATCCGTCCCGAATATCTGGGCATGTTCACGTTTCCCTAAGGGAACTTGCAGCACGCAGGGGATAAGGTGGGTCTCAATCCGGTGGTCTTCACCGAAAGCTTCAGTGGCGCCCGCCGCGTTGAAGTAGCGCAACGAAGCGAAAGTGACACCGTGAATTTCGTCGAACCAGCGCAAGATCTTCTCGAAAATCAATTTTGACTCTCCGTAGGGGTTAACTGGCTTTTGTGGAACCAGTTCATCGATCGGCACGGTTTCGGGCATACCGTAGGTCGCACAGGTCGATGAGAAGACGAACCGTTTTACGCCATGCTCTACCATCGCGTGCAACAGGTTCAGGCCGCAGGAGACATTATTGTAAAAGTACTTGTAAGGGTTCTGCATCGATTCGCCGACCAGCGCGTTCGCAGCAAAGTGCATCACCGCTTCCGGCTGTGCCGTGCGCATCAGGTCTGCAAGAGCCGCTTTGTCTGCCAGATCGCCTTGGACAAAGTCCGCGCGGCGATCGATGGCCTTCTTGTGACCCTCCGTCAAGTTATCGAACACGGTGACGTTGTGTCCCCGATTGAGCAGATCCTCAACGCAAACGCTGCCGATATAGCCAGCCCCTCCTGTAACAAGAATTTTCACGGGCGGATCCTAGCCTGAATATCTCATACTGTCTCGCAAGAGGTTCACAGAAGTCTTATGGAAGGCGTGAGATATTCAGGATTAAGAAATGACAGATGACAGATGACAAATGACAAATAAAGAGCTTGCTCGTGACTCTTCATGAAATGAGCCATCGCAATCTGTCATTTGTCATCTGCCATCTGTCATTTCTAATCCTCGTACCATGATTCATTCTACCGCTGTCATCGACCCACGCGCCGAACTCGGGCCCGACGTGGAAATCGGACCAAACGTTGTGATTGAAGGGCCGGTGTCGATCGGGGCCGGAACCAAAGTCCAAGCGAACGCTGTCATTGTGGGCCAGGTGAAGATCGGTTCCGGCAATACGATTGGCTATGGATGCGTCATCGGCGGATTCCCTCAAGACCTGTCGTATCGGCCGGACAGCCCCAGCGGGGTAGAGATCGGGAATGAAAACGTCCTCCGAGAATACTGTACGATCCATCGCGGAGCCAAACCCGACACTTTAACCGTTCTCGGGAATCAGTGTTTGCTGATGGTGGGCGCCCATCTTGGGCACAATGCGCGCGTAGGTAATCAAGTGATCCTAGCAAATAATGTGCTCCTTGGCGGCTACGTGGAGGTGCATGACAAAGCCTTTCTCGGAGGCGCCTCGCTGGTACATCAGCACACCCGTATCGGTACTATGTCGATCATGCAGGGCGGTTCTGCCGTTGGCAAAGATGTGCCTCCGTTTGGTACCGCGGCGGGCCGAAACGGTATCGTCGGTATCAATGTGGTCGCGCTTCGCCGGGCGGGCTTTGGGTCAGGGCTACGCTTGGAGGTAAAGCGGGCGTTTCACATTTTGTATCACGAAGGACTGAATCCTTCCCAAGCGGCAGCTAAAGCCGCAGAGGAGAAATGGAGTCCGGAGATTCAGCTATTCTGGGATTTTGTGAAAACGTCAAAACGAGGAATTTGCGTTTTTGTTCGTTGGAGTGAGGTGAAGGAGGGTAGCACGTCTGCGGGGGAGGAGTAGTTCAAGGCGTTCAAGGAGAGGAGCCAGTACCCAGAATCCAGGAATCAGGAGGGCGGCGCGGGCTATTTGTGACTGCGTATAATCCATACTGATTAGGGTTATCAGTAACCCGCAATCAAATTTGGGCGATCATCGCTTAGATTATTTGACTTACTGAATACTGACGCACTGATTACGTCAAAGAGTTATCTTCCCACAAAGCGTCTAGGGGCAGCGCCTCTTGGCGCCTCTCCTTGAACTCCTGCAACTCCATGAACTCCTTAACTCCTTTGCTATTGACATTATGGTGCTTATAACGAAAATCGCGGACGTGTTGTCTAGATGAGAACCTTCCACGCCGTGTCGTTGGGAGTGTCAATTTTTGTAGTTGGCTGCTCCCAAGACGGAAGCCAGCTCAAGAATGGTACGGCACTCCGAGGCAAAGCGTCTCCTCACAAAATCGTTCAGGTAAAAGCGACTGCGTATTGCCACACAGAAAGGGCACATCGGCGATACGGGAGGAGCAACGCTGTCGATGGCCGTTTGGCTGCCGCCAAGTTCAGTAGCGCAGCAGCGGATTGGTCGCGGTTTCCAGTTGGAACGAAGTTTCGAATCGTGGGTTCCGATCAGTTGTATGTGGTTGATGACTACGGTTCGGCGCTAGTTGGAACGAATACTATCGACCTCTATATGTCCTCGCGTCGGGAAATGGCGAACTGGGGTTCTCGGCGAGTCACAATCGAACTCCTGGAGGTGGGTTCGTACCAGCAAAGCCTGAAGATTCTGAAACCGCGCAGCCGGATCGCTTATGTCCGGCGGATGGTTCAGAATCTTGAAAGTCAGATATAACGGCGCGTCGTGTGGAGCGCCCTTGGCTCAGGCTGTTTCCAACGAAGCTTCGCCTTCTGGCGCGGCTTCTAGGCCCCGCTTTTTTGGAATGAGAAAAAGCAGGATCGAGGCTGCGCCAACCATGAACAAGTTCACGACGCTGGATAAAACAAAACCGTGAGCGTAATCCGCTGCTGTCGCGTGGCGCGGAATCACGGAGAACGCGACGGCGCCGAGCACTGCGATACCAACCGAATTGGCGACCTGCTGTGCCGTTGATACGATTCCCGCTGCCGCGCCCGCGTCTTGGGCTGGTACACCGCTAAGCACGGTGTTAAAGAGCGGAGTCGTCACCACTCCTCGTCCGATCCCGTACAGGAAGCACGAGAACACAAAAAGGAAGCTTTGTTGTCCGTGAATGCTGGAAGCTTCTAAAGCCAAAGCGGCAAGCGTAACCGCTAGCACCGCGGTGCCGACGTGCAGAGACTTCCTACCCAGATACTCATTCAGTTTGCCCGAGAAGGTTGAACCCAACAGAAACCCAAAGGAGAACGGCGCCAGCGAGAGTCCAGCCTGGAACGGATTGAGATTAAGGCTGAGTTGCAGAAATAGGCACAGCACCAGCAACATCGAGCTGTGCCCGGCGAAATAAATGCAGGTTACGCCGATGCCGACGAGAAAACCTCGGTCTTGAAGAAGACGTGGTTCAACCAGTGGGGTTGCGCCGCGGCGTGTCAACCGGTTTTCCCAGCGCAGAAAAAGGGCGAACAGAGGGACGCTGGCCGCCAAGGCGATCCATGCCCAGGCAGGCCAGCCAGCATCCCGCCCTTCCATGAAAGGCAGCGAAAATAGAAAAAGCGCCAATGAAAGCAGAACCGTACCGATTGGATCTAATCGGGGAGGCTTTTCGGAATGTGATTCTCCAAGTACACGCCATGCGACCGCTATGGTTGCGAGGCCGATCGGGACGTTAATCAAAAAGATCGGTCGCCATCCCAAACCCAGCACGTTAGCTTGGATAAGAAATCCTCCGAGAATTTGCCCTAGGATGGAGCCGAAGCCAAGGGCCGCTCCATAGATACTGAAAGCGAGGCGCTTCGCGGAACCCGAAAAGTTGACGTGAATGAACGAGAGCGCTTGCGGAAACATAACCGCCGCAGTGCACCCCTGAAGCAAACGCCAGATGACTAAGAGAGTTGCGTTTGGCGCCAATCCGCAAAGAGCGGAGGTGCTGGTGAATCCGATCAATCCAAGAATAAAGATCTTCTTCCGCCCGTAGATATCGCCCAGACGGCCTCCAGTGATCAGACACACGGCGTAGGTCAATCCGTAGCCGGCCACCACCAGTTCAATTTCTCCGAAACCGGCTTGCAGAGAGGTTCGGATGCTGTTGATGCCGATGTTCGCGATAAAAAAGTCGATAACGCCAAGTAACGGGCCCACCAGCATGACGGCGAGTGCCAGCCAACGACTTACTCCGGTCGAGCGATTTGCTGGTAGAGTTCCCGGGTCGAGGACAGGCCGCGTCCGCGGCAATCTGCAAGCAAGGCCTCGGTCCGCCCTTTGAAGCCTTTGGACCGATAAATTGCTACTCATGACACTGAGAAGCTAAGCGACAGCTGGTAATAAATGAAATAGCTTATACTGTTAGCAGTTATCTCTTTAACAGATCTCAGCTGAATCATGGAATTGCGGCATTTGCGGTACTTCAAAGCAGTGGCAGATGAATTAAATTTCACCCGGGCTGCTAGCCGGTTGCGGGTGGCTCAGTCGGCCGTCAGTTCCCAGATTCAAGACCTGGAAAACGAGCTCGGGGTTGTCCTGCTTGAGCGGAGCCGGCGCCGGGTGACGCTGACGGCTGCAGGCGAAGCGTTCGTTGAAGCTTCGGAAAGGATTCTGCGATCAGTCGAGGACGCGTCTCGTCAAGCTAGACGGATCGGCCATGGAGAATATGGCACACTGGCAGTCGGGTTTATTGGATCGCAGAGTCACGAATGGATGCCGCGGGTGCTTAAGCGGTTTCGGGCCAAATACCCGGAAGTAGAAGTAACGCTGATGGAAATACACCCGTCGCAGCAATTGGAGGCTTTGCTTGCTCGGACATTGGATGTGGGATTGGTGGGACCAATCTCCGGAAAGCCGCCGCCTGGGCTTCGCCTCGAATGCTTTTCTGAAGAGTGGCCCTTTGTGGGAATGCCAAACGATCACCGCTTTGCCCGACTGCCCAAAGTCGCTTTAGCTCAGTTGAAAGATGAGCCCTTCATTTTTACTTCAGAGAAAAACTCGCCTAATTATCGATCCCTGATCGCACAAATGTGTGAACGGGCCGGCTTTGTCCCAAAAGTAGTGCAGGAGGTCGACCGGGCGCGAACCGGTGTGCAATACGTGGCCGCGGGTTTCGGGATTTCCATTTTCGCTGAACATATCAGCCGTCTGGCTGCACCAGGTGTACGCTTCGTTCCTTTGTCTCCCCCGGTCCAGAAAATGCGCTACGGGATTGCCTGGAGAAAAGGCGCCGAAGAGGTCGTAGCGCGCTTTGTCGAGTACGCGAAGCTGCAGTTCAAGGCGAAGTAGTTCAAGAGCAGGATTCTGGCTCCTGACTCCTGTTCTTTGACCTCCTACCCAATCACTCCCGCTTCCTTAAAGCTGAAATAGCCGCTCCGGCCCGGCAGAGGCAAACCAATGATCACGTGGTCGAGCAAAGTAACCTGCAAAATCCGGGCCGCCTCCATTAAACGCCGGGTCAAACGAAGGTCGGCCTCGCTGGGGCTAGGGTCGCCTGATGGATGGTTATGAACCAAAATGAACGAATAGGCTGAATGAGCGATGGCTGGTTTAAAGATCTCCCGCGGATGCGCTAAGCTTTCATTGAGGCTTCCTCTGGATATCTCTTGAATGGTTAGCAAGCGTTGCTTGGCATCGAGAAGGACCACCCGGAGTGATTCCCGGTCCAGGAGACGCAGTTCGGGTCCCAGCAGGTCTTCTATAACCGTGGGCGAGTCCACCGTTGAGGTAGCAAATCGTTCCTGAGCCAAACGGATACCGAGCGCAAAGGACGCCGCGAGTTGAATCGCCTTTGTTAAACCGACTCCGTGGACTTTGGCTAATTCTTGAACGGATGCACGGGCTACGGCCGCAAACGACCCAAATTTCTGCAGAACTCGATCGGCGAGCGCGATAGCGTTTACCCCTTTGGTGCCGGTACGAAGAAGGATGGCGATCAGCTCCGCATCGGTTAGAGCAGCTGGGCCGCGGTTCAAGAGCTTCTCCCGCGGTCGCTGCTCGGAAGGCAATTCATGAATGGTCAAACCCGGCGTGTCGGTGTCCACGACTGGGATAGTACAACCAATATAAAAGATGTTTCAAACAGTTTGGAACTTTAGGACTCACCGTTCTTATCCCGGAGGGACGGAGTCGCCGGGCTCTTATATGACGATTCTGGGGATTTAAATGCTAGGAGTGTGTCGATCGCGCTTCGCCGCAACGTCACGCAGCAGCGGCAAACGTGTCTACCGTATGAGCCAGAAAATCGCCCACGTCGCGTAACGCCAGAGTGTATTTGTTAACCGGGAGTTTCTGCAGCTCGGCCTGCGCATCGACGACCATCTGCTTAGTCGTTTGAACGGCGCGTTTCAAATAACCTTTGGCCACGACCTCTTGTTCAATCTGAATCAATTCTGCTTCATCGCCGCGCAACAGGATTTCGTTGAGCTGCCCGTGCCGGCTGGGGTCAGTCGCCTCGAGCAGGTAAAGCATCGGCAATGTCAGTTTCCCTTTTCTGAGGTCAGTGCCCAGATCCTTGCCCGCAGTTTCGGTAGATCCAGCCAGGTCGAGGCAATCATCGTATACTTGATAGGCGGTACCTAACCGCGAGCCGTAAGACTTAAGCGCAGTAATTATCTCCGGGGCCGCCCCACTGAGTAACGCGCCCAACTCACCCGCAGCCGCAAACAGAGCCGCCGTTTTTAACTCGATGATCCGAAGATATTCTGAGATCGAGAGATTAACGTCGTGGCGACGCTGCGTTTGGATGATCTCGCCCGAACAAACGTCGCGAGCTGCGTGTGCCACCCGCCGGCAGATTTCCTGGTTAGAGAAACTGGTCGTCAGTTTCAATGCATGAGCAAAAAGAACATCGCCAAGTAGGACGGCGAGCGAATTCCCCCATTTAGCGCTGGCAGTCGGTTGATCGCGTCGCAATTCTGCGCCGTCCATAATATCGTCGTGTACGAGGGAGGCCAAATGGACCAACTCGATCGCGACGGCCAAATCCACATGGCCAGGTGAAATCTCGCCGGTTGCGCCTCCGGCCAGTAACACCAACGCCGGGCGGAGCCTTTTACCGCTGCTTCCACAAGCGTAAGCGACGTACCCTTCAATAGCGGGGTCAAAGGCGCGAGCTTGCTCCTTAATCCGTTCCTCCACAGCATAGAGGTAGGGATTGATCAACTCGAGTGCGGGCTGGATCTTAGAGGCCGCCAGCGCACGGTGGGCGGCCTTTGTGAAAAATTTCACAATCTGACCATGGTTCGGGTTAAGGTTCTCGTCAACGTTCCTCCCCGCCGGCCGTTGCTTTTGCGATATCTTCCGCAGGCAACGTTGTACGTAACACAACCGTTCCGTCTTGTTCGGGTTCGATAAGTTGATCGTGAGCGAATGCTGGAATCAAAAAAAGGTCTCCTGGTTTAAAGGTCGCATCATCGTATCGAACCGCTCCGGCAACGCACTGAAAAACCGCGAACCGCGGGAGGCTATTCGCCTTTCGCGCTTCACGCAATTCCCAACGTTCGACATGAAAATGCGGACATGACGCGATAACCTCACCGTTAGGAACTCCCAGGGCGGGTTCGACATCTTCAAAATCTGTACAAGCAAGCGATTCAGAAACGTGGAGTTTGCGCGGTTTTCCGTCGGAGTCCACGCGATTCCAATCAAATAAGCGATAAGTGGTATCGCTATTTTGCTGAATCTCGAAAATCAGGTTGCCGCGATCGATTGCGTGAATGCGCCCGCTGGGGATGAAGATGAAGCTGTCGGTTTCGGTTGGCAGAGAATGGACAAGGCTTTCCACAACCCCATCTGCCAACGCCTGTTGTAGGTGGTCACGGGTAACACCCTTTTTAAGACCGGCATAAACCTGTGCGCCGGGCTCAGTCTGAACAAAATACCAGACCTCGGTCTTTGGTTGACCGTGCAGCTCGGCTGCTAACGTTGCCGGCGGGTGCACCTGAACCGAGAGCCTGTCCGTGGCATCGAGTATCTTTATCAAGATCGGGAACCGGTGATCGTCGAATTCGGGTCCGAAGATCTCTTCTCGGCGCTCAGTCCATAGGCGGTGCAGCGTCCAACCTTTAAAAGGTCCCTTTTGGACCACGCTCTGTGCCTCCTCTCGGTCAACCAATTCCCAGGATTCACCGATGCGGCAGCCGTCCGGTAAACTGCGTCCGAAAGCGGAGCAGAGCGATTGACCACCCCAGACCCGCTCCTGATAAATCGGCTCAAACGTCATGTAATGCTCCATCGGGGCAGATTTTACCCAAGATGCGGATGTAGTCGCGAGGAAATCTTAATGGAGTTCAATGAGAGGAGCCAGGAGCCAGAATCCAGGAGCTAGAGCTAGCTAGGAGGCGGTCGGTTGCAGCTGTCGTGAGGAAAAGATGATTTGTTTCGAGTAATCGGTAATTAGAGGCTAGTAATTAGTATTCAGTAAGTTGAACGAGAATCCTGAATTGCAACTGATTACTTAAAAAGAGGGGCGGTGATTCTTGTGAGTCCCGCACACGCAGTACCCAGCGCCTCCTGGCTTCTCTTCTTGAACTCCTGAATTGAAAGCGCCGTCGAAGGAACTAAGATGTCCCAAAATGCCCAGATCCCGCCGGCAAAATCCATGGAATGAAGTAATCGGGCTAGTGGCTCTCGGGATCGGAACCGTTGTCTTCTTGGCACTGATTTCCTACAACCCGGGCGACGTCCCCTCCTGGGTTTGGTTCAGCTACAAGAGTCCGCCTAATAATCCAACCCAGAACTTTATCGGTCCGACGGGAGCTATTGTGGCTGGATTTCTGTATCTTACGCTGGGCGCGGCGGCGTACCTGGTCACGTCTCTGTTTCTTGGATTTGGAGTTGCCAAGCTTTTCCTGCCCGGGTTTCGCATTCTTAGACGATTGCCCTGGGCGTTGCTCTTTGTGGTGAGTGGCGCCGCGCTCACCCAACTTCAGCCGTGGTTTCTACGAAGTTGGGAACAGCAGTTCAAATTGCTAGGACCCGGGGGGATGCTCGGTTATTGGGTAGGGGCGGGGTTGTTGCAGAACGCCCTCGGTAAGATCGGCTCGATCGTCGCTCTAATCTGCATCTATCTTGTGAGCTTAGTGTGGCTTACCGGAATCCGCCCGGTGGCGATCGTGAAGCAGATTTTCTCGGGAATGCGAGCTTTAGCTCGGCAGGCTGCAACAGACCGGGAGCAAAAGCGATTGGCTGCCGCGGACGAACGCGGGCGCCTGGAATTAGATCAGAGGAAGATCGAGAGGGAGATCAAAAAACAGGAGCGCGAGCTTAAAAAGAAAGGCGTTTCGATACCGGAAGAGCCAGCGGTTCCACGCCCTGAACCGAAAGTGTTCGACACCGTCGCGGCACCCTCCCCGCCGAAAAAACCAAGTCGTCCAGCTCCGCCGCCCAAACCTGCAGAGGAGGTCTACGAGCTACCCAGCGTCGATCTTTTCGACCCGGTTGAGGCTGAAAGCCGAAAAGCGAGCGATCCCGCGGAACTGAAGGAGATCCAGGCGGTCCTGGTCGATACCCTCAAACAGTTCAATATTGATGTCGCCCCGGGAGACATCACTCGAGGCCCGACGATCACCCGCTACGAGGTCTATCCGGCCCGGGGGGTGCGCGTGGACAGAATAACGAGTTTGGAACGCGACCTGGCCAGAGCAACTCGGGCTGAACGGATTAACATTCTTGCTCCTATTCCCGGCAAAGACACGGTGGGGATCGAGATTGCTAATACGAAGAAAGTCAAAGTAGCTCTGCGAGAAATCGTGGAGTCACCGGATTGGGCGCAGACCAAAATGAAGATTCCTATTGTCCTCGGCAAGGATGTGTACGGGAAGATCATTTTGGGTGATCTCGCGCAGATGCCGCACTGTCTGGTGGCGGGAACGACGGGTAGCGGGAAGAGCGTTTGTATCAATGCGGTTATAGCCAGCATCTTGCTCCGCTTTTCCCCGGCTGATCTTCAATTCGTGATGATCGACCCAAAGGTAGTGGAGATGCAGATGTACAACTCGCTGCCTCACTTAAAGATCCCCGTCGTCACCGACCCGAAGAAAGTTCTCTTGGCGTTACGTTGGGTTGTTTCCGAGATGGAGAAGCGATACCGGATTTTCGCGCACGTCGGGGTGCGGAATGTTTCCGGGTTCAACGCCAGACCGAAACCCAAAACTCAGAAGGAACTGGATTTGGAAGCTGAATCCGGTCGAGATGGTCAAACGCGGAATGTTCCCGATGGTACCCGGAATGCCCGCGACGAAGACTTGATCATTCCCGAGAAACTGCCCTACATCGTCGTCATCATTGATGAATTAGCCGATCTCATGCAAACAGCGCCCGCCGATGTAGAGAGCGCCATTGCCAGAATTACCCAAATGGCCCGTGCAGCCGGGATCCACATGATCGTGGCGACCCAGACACCTCGAGCGGACATTATCACCGGCGTTATTAAGGCGAACATCCCGACACGGATCGCATTTCAAGTCGCTTCTAGTTTAGATAGTCGGGTTATTCTCGACGAAAACGGGGCGGAACGGCTACTTGGACAGGGAGACATGTTTT
>Ga0070713_100001580_pt1 | contig 14577 bp, 10 predicted proteins | sample LARL82metaG_FD_65465 | JGI IMG/M metagenome (GOLD analysis project Ga0070713, IMG submission 65465) | Corn, switchgrass and miscanthus rhizosphere microbial communities from Kellogg Biological Station, Michigan, USA - LAR L8-2 metaG | ecosystem: Host-associated > Plants > Roots > Rhizosphere ...
CGGGGACCCGAGCCGGACACCGGCAAACCTCGGTTCGGGTACCGGCGGCCCGAGCCGGGTGCGGGCGAACCCCGGTTCGGATATGGGCAGCCGGAGGCGGTCGGCGACGAACTCCGGTTCGGATACCGGGGGCCCGAGCCGGGTGCCGGCGAACCCCGGTTCGGGCAGCCCGGGGCGGGCGACGGCGAACCCCGGTTCGGATATGGGCAGCCCGGGGCGGGCCGCGACGAACCCGGGTTTGCGTACCACCGCCCGCAGCCTGGCGCGCACCGCTACGGCGGTGTCGAGGCGACGCCGCATCCGTGGTCGGAGACCAACGGCTACCACCTGGAGACCCCGGCCGCGCCGGCGGTCAACGGCTACCGCCTGGACGAGCCGGTCGCCCCGGTCACGGGCTTTCCGTATACCGCTCCCCCGTCGACCCCGACCGCGTACCCGGTCAACGGTCACGGGGTCGACGCGGCCGAGCGGGACGCCGCGTCCTGGCCGGCACGCGGGAACGCGGTGTGGCCCGTCGACGCCCACCGGACCGACCTGGACCGCCCGGTCGACCGGCGGATCGCCGCGGTGCCGATGGACGACGAGGCGACCGTAGTCCTCGACCGCCCGGCGCCGCGGCAGGCCGCCAAGCAGTCGGAACCACCGCACCCGCCGCGCGCGGTCGTCCGCCGCCGCCGTGCCCGCCGCAAGGCCCTCGAGTGGCCCTTCCTCATCGTGTTCGCGATCGTCTCGGCGTTCCTCATCCGCCAGTACGTCGTGCAGACCTTCTACATCCCGTCCGCCTCGATGCACGAGACCCTCATCGAGGGCGACCGGGTGCTGGTCAACAAGGTGGGCTACCACCTGCACGAGGTCCACCGCGGCGACGTGGTCGTCTTCCGCAAGCCACCGAACCTCAACGTCAACGAGGACGACCTGATCAAGAGGGTGATCGGGCTGCCGGGCGAGACCGTCGAGGGCCGCGGCGGGAAGGTGTACGTCAACGGCGCGCCGCTGGACGAGCCGTACGTGGAGCCGCTCTGCCACGGCACCGGCGAGTTCCCGAAGGTGACCGTGCCGGCCGGCAGGCTCTGGATGATGGGCGACAACCGGTGCAACTCCAGTGACAGCAGGGTTTTCGGCCCTATCGACGAGCACCTGGTCGTGGGCCGTGCGTTCGTGCTCGCCTGGCCGTTCGGCCGGCTGGCCTGGCTCTAGGTTCCGGCCGGGCGCGGCGGCGCGGTTCTGTCGCACCCGCGGGCTAGTGTCGTCGCCGTGACCGAGGTGGCCGAGGAGACCGAGCGGCTGCTGGCCGGCACGCTCTCGCCGTCCCGTGCCGCCGACTTCAAGGCCTGCCCGCTGGTCTACCGGTTCCGCTCGGTCGACAAGCTGCCGCAGCGGCCGACCCCCGACAAGGCCCGCGGCACGCTGGTGCACGCGGTGCTCGACCGGCTGTTCGACCTGCCCGCCGGCGACCGGACGTACGCTCGGGCGGCCGCGCTGGTCGAGCCGGAGTGGGCCAGGCTGGCCGAGGCCGAGCCGGACGTGGCCGAGCTGTTCGCCACCGGCGGGCTGGCGGAGTGGCTCGACTCGGCCCGCCGGATGGTCGCCGGATACTTCGCGCTGGAGGACCCGAGCCGGCTCGAGCCGGCCGCGCGCGAGCAGCTGGTCGAGGCCGTGCTCGACATCGGCGACGCCGCGCCGCTCGGCCTGCGCGGCTACGTCGACCGGCTCGACGTCGCCCCGACCGGCGAGGTCAGGGTCGTCGACTACAAGACCGGCGCCATACCGCGGGAGGCGTACGAGGCGAAGGCCCTGTTCCAGCTGAAGTTCTACGCGCTGGTGCTCTGGCGGACCGAGGGCACGGTGCCGCACCAGCTCAAGCTGATGTACCTGGCGGATCGGGACACGCTGACCTACCGGCCGGACGCGGCGGAGCTGGAACGGTTCGAGCGGACGCTGGTCGCCGTCTGGCGGGCGATCGAGCGGGCGGTCACCCGGCGTGACTTCAGGGCCAACCCCAGCCGCCTCTGCGACTGGTGCGACTACCAGGCGCTGTGCCCACCGCACGGCGGCACCCTGCCGCCCTATCCGGAGCCGGTCGAGCCCGCCGCGGACGGGTCCGAGCAGCTCTGAGCCCCGCCTGTTGCCGTACGGATGGGTGAGGCCGCATCCACCGACAGGTGGAGACGCATGTCCAACCGCGGCGTGATGTGCCGGCCGCCGGCCGTCCGTAGCGTCCTGAGGGCCGGCTGAAAACCGGCTGATCTGCACTGACGGGCACCCGAGGCTCGGGGCAACCCCTGATGAAGTCGGGGGGAAACCCCAATGCCCCGCACGTGCCCACGCACCTAGCGTTTCCGATGACACAAGAGATCTACGGCCCCCGGCCCCGCCGGGCGGCCTCCCAGAGGGGAGACCACCACGTGACCAGTCCCGCGCCCGGCACCCAGTCCCGGCACCGGGCACCCATGGCCGGCGCGCCCGCCGCGCAGGCCGTCGAGCTGCGGAAGGTGTACGGCACCGGGCACACCCAGGTCACCGCGCTGGACGGCGTGACCGCCACTTTCCCGGTCGGCGAGTACACCGCGATCATGGGCCCGTCCGGGTCAGGCAAGTCGACGTTCATGCACTGCCTGGCCGGGCTGGACCTGCCCACCTCGGGCGAGGTGATCATCGGCGGGGACCGGCTGGCCGGCATGTCCGACAAGCGGCTGACGGCGCTGCGCCGGGACAAGGTCGGCTTCGTCTTCCAGCAGTTCAACCTGCTGCCGACGCTGACCGCCGAGGAGAACATCACGCTGCCCCTGCAGATCGCCGGCCGCAAGCCGGACAAGGACTGGTTCGACGAGGTGGTCAGCGCGGTCAACCTGCGCGACCGGCTCAAGCACCGGCCGACCGAGCTGTCCGGCGGCCAGCAGCAGCGGGTCGCCTGCGCCCGGGCCCTGATCACCCGCCCCGCGGTGATCTTCGCCGACGAGCCGACGGGCAACCTCGACTCGCGCAGCTCGGCCGAGGTGCTCGCGTTCCTGCGCCGGTCGGTCACCGAGCTCGGCCAGACGATCGTCATGGTCACCCACGAGCCGTCGGCCGCGGCGTACGCGGACCGGGTGCTGTTCCTCACCGACGGCCGGATCGTCGACGAGATGCGCGCGCCGACCGCTGACTCCGTGCTCGACCGGATGAAGGGCCTCGAGCCGGGCCAGGAGACGATGTACCAGCCGGTGGGTGCCTGAGATGTTGCGAGCCACCGTGAAGGCCCTCACGGCCCGCAAGCTGCGGCTGACGATGTCCGCGCTCGCGATCGTGCTGGGCGTCGCCTTCGTGGTCGGGGCCTTCGTGCTCACCGACTCGCTCGGGCGCACGTTCACCGACCTGTTCTCGTCGGTGAACAAGAACATCGCCGTCGACGTCCGGGGCGCCGAGATCACTCCCGGCTCCTCCGACTCCGACGGCGGCGGCCGGCGCGACGTGCCGGCCAGCACCATCGCGACCGTTCAGGGCGTAAACGGTGTCGCCGAGGTGCAGGGCAACGTCGTCAACGCCCAGTTCAACCAGGTCAGCGTGCTCGGCAAGGACGGCAAGGCGCTGTCAACCAGCGGCGCGCCGATCATCGCCGGCAACTGGATCGACTCGGTCAACCTCAACCAGCAGCGGGTCGTCGACGGCACCGCGCCGCGCGGCCCCACCGAGGTCGTGATCGACGGCAAGCTGGCCGAGAAGGCCGGGGTGAAGGTCGGCGACTCGACCACCGTGTTCCTGCCGACCGGGCAGCAGCGGGTCAAGGTCGTCGGGCTGGTCGAGTACACGAACGGCAAGCAGAGCCTCGGCGGCGAGTCGTACGTCTACTTCACCACCGAGTCGGCGCAGAAGCTGCTGCACGTCAACGGCTATTCCGACCTGGTCGTCGCGGCCAAGGACGGGGTGTCCCAGGACCAGCTGCGCACCCGCATCGCGGCCGCGCTGCCCAGCGGCACCGAGGCGATCACCGGCACGCAGCTGGCCGACGAACAGGCCAACGACATCCAGAAGAACCTCGGCTTCCTCAACACGTTCCTGCTGGTGTTCGCGGCGGTGGCGCTGTTCGTCGGGGCGTTCATCATCTTCAACACGTTCTCGATCCTGGTCGCGCAGCGGACCAGGGAGCTTGCCCTGATGCGGGCGCTCGGCGCCTCGAAGGGGCAGGTGACCCGGTCGGTGCTGCTGGAGGCCGTCGTGGTCGGCGCGATCGCGTCTGCCATCGGGCTGGGCGCCGGCGTCGGCGTGGCGATCGGGCTGCAGGCACTGTTCGGCGCGTTCGGCGCCGGGCTGCCGAAGGCCACCCTGGTGATCGAGCCGCGCACGGTGATCGCGGCGTTCGCTGTCGGCATCATCATCACCGCGGTGGCGGCGCTCATGCCGGCGCGGCGGGCGGCGAAGGTGCCGCCGGTGGCGGCAATGCGGGACGCGGCGACCGCGGACCGTTCGCTGGTCAAGCAGACCATCGCCGGTGCGATCCTGGCGGTGGCGGGCGCGGTCGCCATGACCTTCGGCCTGACCGGCAGCGGCCTGGCGGTGCTCGGGCTCGGCACGGTGCTGGCGTTCCTTGGCGTGGCGCTGCTCTCGCCGCTGGTGAGCCGGCCGGTGACCGGGACCGTGGGGCTGCTGTTCCGGCGTCGGCTGCCCGGCCGGCTCGGCCGGCAGAACTCGCTGCGCAACCCGCGGCGGACCGCGGCCACCGCGGCGGCGCTGATGATCGGGCTGGCGCTGGTGGCGGCGGTCGGCGTGCTCGGCTCGTCGCTGAAGGACAGCGTCCGCAAGATCGCCTCCGACGCGATCGGCGCCGACTACATCGTCAGCCCGACCGCGGTCGGGCTGAACCAGGACGCGTTCAAGGCCCTGCAGGACACGCCGGGCGTCGCTGAGGTGACCGGGTTGCGCGGCGGCGGGGCGAAGATCGCGGGGGCCGACGAGTTCCCGACCTCGCTGAACCGGGCGGCACTGGGCACGACCGTCGACCTGTCGATGAAGTCGGGCAGCACCGCCCAGCTCGGTCCGGGCACCACGCTGATCTCCGCCGACGTTGCCGACAAGAAGCACCTGTCGGTCGGGTCGACGGTGCCCGTGACTTGGGAGGACGGCCAGAAGGGCACGCTGAAGGTGGCCGGGGTCTACCTGTCCAACCAGTTGATCGGCAACTACCTGGTCGACGACTCGGCCGCGGCCCACTTCAAGCAGCAGCTCTACTTCGTGGCGCTGGTCAAGGCCGCGGACGGGACCGACGTGGCGGCGTTGCGCGGGCCGCTGGACAAGGCCACGGCCGCGTACCCGAACCTGCAGGTGCAGAACGAGTCCCAGTTCGTCGGCGACGCGACCAAGCAGATCGACCAGTTGGTGCAGTTCTTCCAGCTGCTGCTGGCGCTGTCGGTGGGCATCGCGATCCTCGGCATCGTCAACACGCTGGCGCTCTCGGTGCTCGAGCGGACCCGGGAGCTGGGGCTGCTGCGGGCGGTCGGGATGAGCCGGCGGCAGGTCAAGCGGATGGTCAGGGTCGAGTCGGTGCTGGTCGCGGTGTTCGGCGGCCTGCTCGGCCTCGCGGTCGGCGTGGTCTTCGGGGTGGCGCTGCAGCGGGCGCTGGTCAGCCAGGGCGTGACGGAGCTGTCGTTCCCGATCCCGCAGCTGGCTGGTTACCTGCTGCTGGCCGCGGTGGCCGGGGTGCTGGCGGCGTGGCTGCCGGCGCGGAGGGCCTCGAAGCTCAATGTGCTGCAGGCGGTCGCCGCGGACTGACCCTCAACTCCCCCGGTGCGGTGCCGGGCGGTCCACGGGGCCGCCCGGCACCGCGCTGTTCCGGTGCGCGCTAGGTTTGCCGCCCTGGGGCTCCCGCCGCGTCGGAGGAGGCAGGGTCGTGAGCAAGGTCCGGCTCTACATGTCGATGTCGGTCGACGGGTTCATCACCGGCCCGGGTGACGACGCCGAGCATGGGCTCGGCGTCGGCGGGGAGCGGCTGCACGCCTGGTTGAGCGAGGGCGGCCAGGCGCCCGGGTCGTACCGGCCGGCGGGCGGGCCGAACGCGGTGGTGTTCGACGAGATGATGGCCACCGGAGCCGTGATCGTCGGCCGGCGGACGTTCGAGTTCGCCGGCGGCTGGGGCGGCGACCACCACGACGGGGTGCCGATCTTCGTGCTGAGCCGCACGGCGCCGTCCACGCCGGCGCCCGGACACGCCAGCTACGTCACCGACGTCGAGTCTGCCGTCGCACGGGCCGAGGACGCGGCCGGCGGGCGGGACGTCATGTTGCACGGCGCGTCGGCCGCGCAGGCGGTGCTCCGCGCCGGGCTGCTCGACGAGATGGAACTGCAGCTGGTGCCGGTGTTGCTCGGGCAGGGCCGCCGGCTGTTCGACGACCTGCCGCCCGACCACCACGAGCTCACGCTGCTGCGCAGTCTGGAAGGGCCGGGCGTGCTGCACCTGCGCTACCGGGTGCGGTCGGCCGGCTGAGTCGATATCCACATCCGCTGCCGCGCAGGCGCGGGTACGGTCCGCGCCGTGGAACCCTCGACTGCTCTCGTGGCGCTCGTCGGCGTGTCGAACCTCGACCGGGCGACCGAGTTCTACGGCCGCACGCTCGGGCTGCAGCTCGCCGACGAGCGGCCGTTCGCGCTCGTCGCGCGGGTGCGCGGCACGACGCTGCGGATCACCGAGGTGCCATCGGTCGTGCCTGCGCCGTACACCGTGCTCGGCTTCGTGGTGGCGGACATCGCCGCCGCGGTCGACCGGCTGGCGGCCCGCGGGGTCGCGTTCGCCCGGTACGACGGGATGGGCCAGGACGAGCGCGGCATCTGGACCGCGCCCGGTGGCGCCAGGATCGCCTGGTTCCCCGACCCCGACGCCAACCTCCTCTCCCTCACCCAGCTCCCCTGACCCGCCCCGACTCCCTCCACTGGGCAGGTCCATCGGCGGGTCAGGCGGGTCAGGCGCGTCAGGCGGGTCAGGCGGCGCGGGCGACGAGGACGGTCAGGTCGGGGACGGTGATGCCGACCAGCGAGTCGGCGAAGGTGCGGCCCGGGCCGGGTGGCACCGGCACGCCGGAGCCGGGGACGACGAGCACCGCGCAGCCCGCGGCGGACGCCGACGCGACCCCGGTCGGCGAGTCCTCGATCGCGACCGCGGCGCCCGGCATGACGCCGAGCAGCGCGGCCGCCTTCTCGTACGGGTCCGGCGCCGGCTTGCTGTGGGCCACCTCGTCCCCGCAGACCGACACCTCGAACAGCGCCTCCACCAGCGGCCCCAGCGCGAGCTCGGTCAACGCACGCTCGGTGTTGGTGACCAGCGCCGTCGGGATCCCGGCCGCCCGCACGGCGTCGACGAGCTCGCGTGCGCCCGGCCGCCACACGAGCCCGCGGGCGAACCGTGCGCCGGCCTCGGCGATGAGCTTGTTCCCGCTGGCGACCGGGTCGGCGTCCGGCCGGCCGACGTCGCGGTGCACGATGTCGACCGACACCGGGACGTTGGTGCCGAGCGTCGCCCGCCGGGCCCGGTCGGACAGCGACCCGCCGAGCCAGCGCGCCAGCTCCCGCAGTGCCTCGTCCCAGACCGGCTCGGAGTCGGTCAGCGTGCCGTCCATGTCGAACAATACGGCGGCCGGATGCCGGCTCACGTCGCGAAGTATTTCGCCTCGGGGTGGTGGACGACGATCGCCGACGTCGACTGCTCCGGGTGAAGCTGGAACTCCTCGGACAGCTGCACACCGATCCGGCCGAAGTCCAGCAGCTCGCGCACCTGCCGCTGGTTCTCCAGGTCGGGGCAGGCCGGGTAGCCGAACGAGTAGCGCGCGCCGCGGTAGCCGAGCTTGAAGAACTCCTCGACGTCGTCGGGATCCTCGCCCCCGAACCCGAGCTCCTCCCGGACCCGCGCGTGCCAGTGCTCGGCCAGCGCCTCGGTCAGCTGCACCGACAGCCCGTGCACCTCCAGGTAGTCGCGGTAGGCGTTGGCCGCGAACAGCTCCGCGGCGAACTCGCTGATCCGCCGGCCCATGGTCGCCACCTGGAACGCGATCACGTCGGTCTCGCCCGAGTCCTGCGCGCGGAAGAAGTCGGCCAGGCAGAGCCGCCGGTCCCGGCGCTGACGGGGGAAGGTGAACCGGACCCGATCGGTGCCGGCGTCGCCGAGCACGATGACGTCGTCGCCCTTGCTGACGGCCGGGAAGTAGCCGTAGACCACGGCCGCCTCGAGGATGCCCTCGGTCTGGAACCGATCCAGCCAGTAGCGCAGCCGCGGCCGTCCCTCGGTCTCCACGAGCTCCTCGTACGACGGGCCCTTGCCGCCGCGGGCGCCGCGCAGCCCCCACTGGCCGAGGAAGGTCGCCCGCTCGTCGAGCAGCGACGCGTAGTCGGCGAGCTGGATGCCCTTGACCACCCGGCTGCCCCAGAACGGCGGCGTCGGCACCGGGTTGTCGGTGGCCACGTCCGAGCGACCCGGCGACGGCGTCTCCTCAGCCTCCTCCGCGGCCCGGCGCTGGGCGGCGATCCGCAGCGACCGCTCCCGGCGGGCCTTGCGCTCGGCCCGCTTGCGGTCCTCCTCGGCGGTGCCGACCGCGCCGGCCAGGTTGGGCTCGGCCGAGCCGTCCGGGGTGGCGGCCGCCGGTACGCTCCCGCGTCGAGCGGCCATCAGCGCGTCCATCAGCCGCAGGCCCTCGAACGCATCGCGCGCGTAGCGCACGTCGCCGGCGTAGACCTCGGACAGGTCGTGCTCGACGTACGCCCGGGTCAGCGCGGCCCCGCCCAGCAGCACCGGGTATTTCTCGGCCACGCCGCGCTGGTTCATCTCCTCGAGGTTTTCCTTCATCACCACGGTGGACTTGACCAGCAGCCCGGACATGCCGATGACATCGGCCTCGTGCTGCTCCGCGGCGTCGAGGATCGCCGAGATCGGCTGCTTGATGCCCAGGTTGACGACGGTGTAGCCGTTGTTGGACAGGATGATGTCGACCAGGTTTTTGCCGATGTCGTGCACGTCGCCCTTGACCGTGGCGAGCAGGATGCGGCCCTTGCCGCCGGCGCCGGATTTCTCCATGTGCGGCTCGAGGTAGGCCACCGCGGTCTTCATAACCTCGGCCGACTGCAGCACGAACGGCAGCTGCATCTCGCCCGAGCCGAACAGGTCGCCGACCGTCTTCATCCCGGACAGCAGCGTGTCGTTGATGATCTCCAGCGGCGGACGGGTCTCCATCGCCGCGTCGAGGTCGGCCTCGAGCCCGTCACGCTCACCGTCGACGATCCGCCGCTCCAGCCGCTCGGACAGCGGCAGCGCGGCCAGCTCCTCGGCCCGGGACTCTCGCGACGAGGACGCGCTGACGCCCTCGAACAGCTGGAGGAACCGCTGCAGCGGGTCGTAGCCCTCGCGGCGGCGGTCGTAGACCATGTCGAGCGCGACCTCGCGCTGCTCGTCCTCGATCTTGGACATCGGCAGGATCTTCGAGGCGTGCACGATCGCCGAGTCGAGCCCGGCATTGACGCACTCGTGCAGGAAGACCGAGTTGAGCACCTGCCGGGCGGCCGGGTTGAGCCCGAACGAGACGTTCGAGACGCCCAGCGTGGTCTGCACCTGCGGGTAGCGCCGCTTGAGCTCGCCGATCGCCTCGATCGTCTCGATGCCGTCGCGCCGGGTCTCCTCCTGCCCTGTGCCGATGGGGAAGGTGAGGCAGTCGACGATGATGTCCTCGACCCGCATCTCCCACTTCTCGACCAGGTCGCGGATCGTGCGGTCGGCGACGCGCACCTTCCAGTCCGAGGTGCGGGCCTGCCCCTCCTCGTCGATGCACATCACGACGACGGCGGCGCCGTGCTCCTTGATGATCGGCATCGCCCGGGCGAACCGGGAGTCGGGCCCGTCGCCGTCCTCGTAGTTGACCGAGTTGACAACGCAGCGGCCGCCGAGCATCTCCAGCCCGGCCTCGATCACCGGCGGCTCGGTCGAGTCGAGCATCAGCGGCAAGGTCGAGGCGGTGGCGAACCGGCCGGCGGTCTCGCGCATGTCGTCGGTGCCGTCCCGGCCGACATAGTCGATGCAGACGTCGAGCATGTGCGAGCCGTCGCGGATCTGGTTGCGGGCGATCGCCACGCAGTCGTCCCAGCGGCCCTCCAGCATCGCCTCGCGGAACGCCTTGGAACCGTTGGCGTTGGTCCGCTCGCCGATCATCAGCACGCCGGCGTCCTGGCGGAACGGGATCGACTGGTAGAGCGAGGACGCGGCCGCCTCGGTGCGGACCTTGCGGCGGACCGGCTCGATCTCGCGGACGGCCTCGACGACCTGCCGCAGGTGCTCCGGCGTGGTGCCGCAGCAGCCGCCGACCAGCCGCGTCCCGTACTCGCGGACGAACGCGGACAGCGCCCCGGCCAGCTCCTCCGGGGTGAGCGGGTAGGTCGCGCCGTTGGGGCCGAGCTCGGGCAGGCCGGCGTTCGGCATCACCGACAGCGGGATCCGCGCGTGCCGGGACAGGAAGCGCAGGTGTTCGCTCATCTCGGTCGGGCCGGTCGCGCAGTTGAGCCCGATGAGGTCGATGCCGAGCGGCTCCAGCGCGGTCAGCGCGGCGCCGATCTCCGAGCCGAGCAGCATCGTGCCGGTCGTCTCGACGGTGACCTGCGCGATCAACGGCACCCGCACGCCGGCGGCGGTCATCGCGCGGCGGGCGCCGACGATCGCCGACTTGGTCTGCAGCAGGTCCTGCGAGGTCTCCACCAGCACCACGTCGGCGCCACCCGCGAGCAGTCCGGCGACCTCCTGCTCGTACGCGTCGCGCAGCGTCGCGTAGGGCGCGTGGCCGAGGGTCGGCAGCTTGGTGCCCGGCCCGACCGAGCCGATCACCCAGCGGGGTCGGTCAGGCGTCGAGTAGCCGTCGGCGACCTCGCGGGCCAGCCGGGCGCCGGCCTCGGCAAGCTCGGTGATCCGGTCGGCTATCCCGTATTCGGCGAGGTTGGCGAAGTTGGCCCCGAACGTGTTGGTCTCGACCGCGTCGCAGCCGACCGCCAGGTAGGCGTCGTGGATGTCGCGGACCACGTCGGGGCGGGTGATGTTGAGGATCTCGTTGCAGCCCTCGAGGCCCTCGAAGTCGTCCAGGGTCAGCTCGGCCGCCTGGAGCATCGTTCCCATCGCCCCGTCGGCGACCACAGGTCGCTGGCGGAGGGTGGTCAGGAAGCTCGACTCCACGCTCGCGGACATGGTCGAGAAGGGTACCGGGAGGGCGGGAGCACGCGCGTTCGTCATCCACAGGCGCCCCGGGTGTCCACAGATGGGCGGTTGGTCGGCGCCTGCGCACCGGGTCGGTCGTAGGCTTGGCCGCGTGACCGAGTTCGAGGACTGGCCGGAGCTGACCGCCCCTGTGCTGGTCGGCGCCTTCGAGGGGTGGAACGACGCCGGCGACGGCGCCACCTCGGGCGTGGAGCACCTCGAGCTGATCTGGGACGCCAAGCCGCTGGCCGCGATCGACCCGGACGACTACTACGACTTCCAGGTCAACCGCCCGACGGTGTCGCTGGTGGACGGCGTGTCCCGGCGGATCGAGTGGCCCACGACGCGGTTCTCGGTGTGCCGACCCCCGGGCGCGGCCAACGACGTGGTGCTCATGCGTGGCGTCGAGCCCAACATGCGCTGGCGTGGGTTCACCGAGGAGATCCTCGACGTGATCCGCGAGCTGGGCGTGCAGACGGTGGTGCTGTTGGGTGCGCTGCTGTCCGACACTCCGCACACGCGGCCCACGCCGGTCAGCGGGTCCTCCTATGACCTGGCCTCGGCCGAGCGGTGGAGCCTCGAACACAGCCGGTACGAGGGTCCGACGGGGATCCTCGGCATCCTGCAGGACGCGTGCGTGCGGGCGGGCATCCCGGCGATCTCGTTCTGGGCGGCGATCCCCCACTACGTGTCCCAGCCGCCCAACCCGAAGGCGACGCTCGCGCTGCTGCACCGGGTCGAGGAGGTGCTCGACGTCGAGGTGCCGCTGGCCAACCTGCCCGAGCAGGCCGACGAGTGGCAGAAGCTCGTCGACGAGATGGCCAACGAGGACGACGACGTCACCGAGTACGTGCGCTCGCTCGAGGAGCGCGAGGGCGAGACCACGATGCCGCAGGCCAGCGGCGAGGCGATCGCCAAGGACTTCGAGCGCTACCTGCGCCGGCGGCAGCCGCCGCGCTCCGGCGGCACCGGCGGCTGATCCCGGGGTCGCCTGACCGCGCGATCAGGTCGGCGGACGGTCGGGCCGGGATGGACGTTACGGCGGCTGAGCCGGCGGCCGCCTGGCCGGCGGGTCAGGGTCCGCGGCCGACCCGGTCGAACCGGATCGAGCCGGTCACAGCTCGACGCCGAGCAGCGCGTCGACCAGGTCGCGCACCAGGCCCGGGGCCGATGTCGACGGGCCGCCGCGGGTGAGCGCCTCGTCCGCCCACCGGTCCACCGCGGCCAGCGCCGCCGGCGTGTCGAGGTCGTCGGCCAGCCGCTCGCGTACCCGGTCGAGCACCGGCTCGGCCGCCGGCCCGCGGTTCAGCGCGACGGCCTGCCGCCAGCGCGCAAGCCGTGCCTCGGCCTCGGCTAGCGTGGCCGGAAACCACTCCCGGTCCTGCCGGTAGTGCCCGGCCAGCAGCCCGAGACGTATCGCCATGGGATCGGTGCCGGCCGCCCGCAGCGCGGACACCAGCACCAGGTTGCCGCGCGACTTCGACATCTTCTCGCCGTCGAGCCCGATCATCCCGGCGTGCACGTATGACCGGGCGAACGGCCAGTCCCCCGTCGCCACCTCGGCGTGTGCGGCCGACATCTCGTGGTGCGGGAAGAGCAGGTCGCTGCCGCCGCCCTGCACGTCGAACGCGGGCCCGAGCCGGTTGAGCGCGATCGCGGCGCACTCGACGTGCCAGCCCGGGCGGCCAGGCCCGAGCTCGGAGTCCCAGGACGGCTCCCCCGGCCGGGCCGCCCGCCACAGCACCGGGTCGAGCGGGTCCTTCTTGCCCGGGCGCTCCGGGTCGCCGCCGCGTTCGGCCGACAGCGTCCGCATGGCCACCACGTCCAGCCGCGACTCGTAGCCGAACCGCGGCGCGGCGCCGACCCAGAAGTAGACGTCGTCGTCGACGAGGTAGGCGGCGCCCTGGTCGAGCAGCCGCCGGATCATCGGGACGATCTCCGGGATCGCCTCGACCGCGCCGACGTAGTGGTCCGGCGGCAGCACCCGCAGCGCGGCCATGTCGGTCCGGAACAGGTCCGTCTCCCGGATCGCCAGTTCCCGCCAGTCCTCGCCGTCGCGCTCGGCCCGTTCCAGCAGCGGGTCGTCGACGTCGGTGACGTTCTGCACGTACGCGACGTCGTGGCCGGCGTCCCGCCAGACCCGCTGCACGAGATCGAAGGCGAGGTACGTCGCCGCGTGGCCCAGGTGGGTCGCGTCGTACGGCGTGATGCCGCAGACGTACAGGCGGGCGGTGGCGCCCGGCGCGGTCGGCCGGATCTCTCCGGTCGCGCTGTCGTGCAGGCGCAGCGGTCGTCCCCGGCCGGCCAGCCGCGGGACCCGCGGTCCGGGCCAGGACTCCATGCCAGCCAGCCTACCGAGCGATGTTGATCATCACAGGGCCGGCGAGGTCGGTGTTGTCCACTGCGACGCTCGCCCGCCGCATCGGGTCGCAGGCCTCGACGTACAGCCGGTGCGCGCCGGTGTAGCGCGGCGTCGTCTCGATCGGCACGCCGTCCCGGACCGACATGCGCCCCAGCGAGACGGCTAAGTCGACATGAAGGTATAGCGAGAAGTCCCAGTACCGAGCCAGCTCGTCGCGGTGCACGAAGACGCCGTCGACGATCAGCACGTCATCCGCCCCGACCGGCACCGGCGGTATGTCCACCGCGGCGTCGGTGCGTACGTCGTGCGCGGCGGTCCTGACCGGCTCACCCCGGCCGAACGGGTCGAGCAGCCCGGACGCCAGGCGGTCGTAGTCGAAGGCGTCCAGCCAGTAGCCGAGCGCTGACGTCCGGCCGCGCCGGTAGCGGTCGGCCCGGGGCCGGTGGAAGCCGTCCACCGACCCGCGGACAACGGTCCGGCCGGCCGCGGTCAGCACGGCGGCGAGCTCGTCGGCGAACACCGTCTTGCCAGCCCCGCCCCGCCCGTCGACCGCCACCCGCACCCGCCGCCTCCGCGGCACCCGCCCGGCGACCACCGCTAGCAGTTCGGCCCGTGCGCCGGCCGCGGGCCGCGGGCGAGCGGCGGGCGGCGCGGGAGCGGGATGGGTGGCTGGTGGGCGGCGGGCACCGGGCGGTGGGCCCGGTTCGGGCGAGCTCACCTAGAACGGGGGCCAGGGGATGGCGGGCCAGTCGCCGGAGGGCTCGGGATAGGACCGCTCGGTCAGCAGGCGATCGACCCGGCGGCGTACAGCGGCCACCTCGCGGCGGGTCAGCAGCGCCGACAGCGCCTCGTCCAGCTCACCCTCCAGCCGGGCCCTGAACTCCGACAGGTCGTCGATCGCGTCGTCCGAGAGCGCGTCGCCGGCCCAGGACCACAGCACGGTACGCAGCTTGTCCTGCTGGTGGAACGACACGCCGTGGTCCACCCCGTACACGTGCCCGCCGACCATCGGGATGAGGTGGCCACCCTT
>Ga0070713_100001585_pt1 | contig 14568 bp, 15 predicted proteins | sample LARL82metaG_FD_65465 | JGI IMG/M metagenome (GOLD analysis project Ga0070713, IMG submission 65465) | Corn, switchgrass and miscanthus rhizosphere microbial communities from Kellogg Biological Station, Michigan, USA - LAR L8-2 metaG | ecosystem: Host-associated > Plants > Roots > Rhizosphere ...
ACCTGTCACCATTACTTCCTCCGCGAATAATCTCAATGCTCTGGTGGATGCCATCAATTCTTCCGGCGCGAATGTGACGGCGACCATCATCAACTTAGGCTCGCCTTCGGCTCCGTCTTACCAGCTATCGCTGCAAAGCACCAAGCTCGGCAATATCGCCATTCAGCTCAATGACGGATCCCAGGACCTGCTGAGCACTCTGTCCACCGGATCGCAAGCCCAATATCAGGTCAACGGGCAGCCCTCTACCCCCATTTCTTCGGATTCGACAACGGTGACCATCGCGCCCGGCCTGACGGTCGATCTGCTGCAAGCCGGCGATTCGAACGTGACGGTGGCGCAAAGCAGCTCCGCCCAGTCGAATGCGCTCTCCTCGTTTGTAGCGGCTTACAACGCGGCCGTGGACGAACTCGGAGCCAACCACGGCCAAGCCGGCGGTGCGCTTACGGGAGACCCTCTGATTTTCACCTTGTCGCAATCGCTCCGCGACCTGAGCGGATTCACCGGCGGGAGCGGTTCGGTTCAGAATCTGACCGACCTGGGACTCACTTTCGATAAAACCGGCCACCTGTCTTTGGACCAAACCGTCTTCGATAGCGTATCGTCCGCCCATCCCAGCGATGTAAGCGCCTTCCTGGGCTCTCCGTCCACGGGTGGATTCCTGAAGACTGCGACGGATACCCTGAATGGCCTGGAGGATCCGGTCACGGGAACCCTGGGAACCACGCTCGCCAGCGCGCAGACGGCGATCGACAAACAAAATCAGAAGATCGCGGATGAGCAGGCCCGCATCGACATTCTCACTAAGAACTTGACCGCCCAGATAGATGCGGCGGACGCCCTGATTGCTTCCCTGGAACAGCAATCCTCATATTTCACCAGCCTTTTTGCGAGCATGAATGGAACCAAGACTAACTGATCGCCTTCACGCCGCGATTCAAACCGGCGCATGGAGCACCGCACAAGAGCTGCTTGCGTCCTTTCGCGTGGAAGTGGAAGCATCCTGGCGGGCCGCTGCCAACGAACAGGAACGCCGCGCCATTTCCGAGAACGTGACTGGCTTCCTGCAATGGGCGCGTGCCATGACCCTTACATCCCGCGAGCACGCGCACAATCGTTTAAACCGTCTGAACCGCTGGCATGCGTACGCCCGGCCGGGTTCTTCCAACCCGTATCACGGCCTGGACGCATAATCATCGCGTCAGAGATCTGACGGAATCGTTCAAATTACGACGGGATGGCGAAATTCCTTCACTTGGAATCAATGGCTTACACCTTGGCACCGAAACTGCTTTAGAGCAGGCATCGTGTTTGAAGCGGTCGCTGGAAATCTCGAAAAGTACATGAGTCTGTTAAGCACCCGGCAGAAGCTGGTTGCTTCGAACATCGCCAACGCCGACACTCCCGGCTACCGCACGAAAGATATCGATTTTCGCGCCGAGTTCGCGCAGCAAATGCAGGCGCAGGAGTGCGACGGCATGCCGGTGACCGGTCCACAAACCATCGAGCCCGACGGCCTGCCGGTCAAAGCCGATGGCAACAACGTCAGCCTGGATCGCGAGGCCCGCATGCTGGCCGAGAACGCGATGCGCTTCCAGGTGGCCTCCAGCCTGGCCCAAGCCGAGTTGCATTCCATACGCAGCGCACTCCAGGAAGGTCCCTCCTCATGAGCCTTTTCTCCGCTCTCTCCGTAAGCGCTTCGGGCATGTCCGCCCAGCGGGCGCGCACCGAACTGCTGGTGGAAAACCTGGCCAACGCCGATACCACGCGGACCCCGGAAGGCGGCCCGTACCGGCGTAAGGATGCCGTGTTCGCGTCGGATCCCTCGGCGGGGCAATTTTCGGCGCTATTTGAATCCCAGGTCAATCCCGCCAGTTCAGGCGTTCGCGTCGCGCAGGTGGTGACCGATCAGCGCGATCCGGAAATGCGCTACATGCCCGGCCATCCGGATGCGAATAAGGACGGCTATGTGGCGTATCCCCGCATGAATCCGGCCGAGGACATGGTGGATCTGTTGAGCGCGTCGCGCGGATATCAAGCCAACGTGGCCGCGATCAGCGCGGTGAAAGATATGATCAACCACTCGCTGGACTTGTTCAAATAGAGTCCCGATAAAGCATCGCCATGAACATTTCTCCCATCCAGCCGTCCAGCATTCAGCCCGTTGCGACGCCGTTCGAAATCGGGGGCTCCGCCTCCAGCTCGGGGAGCAGCGAATTCAGCAATATTCTTCAAGGCGCCATCAACCAGGTGGAGGGTACGCGTGACAGCGCCAATCAGAGCGTTCAGCAGTTTCTCTCGGGCGACGGCGAAGATCTGCATTCCACGATCCTCTCCGTGCAGCGCGCGGATCTCGAGTTCCAGATGCTCCTGCAGGTCCGCAACAAGGTGGTTTCGGCTTATCAGGAAGTCATGCGCATGCAGATGTAGCCGCCGCGCTGACTGATTTTTCACTCCCATGGACCAAGTTAAACGAATTGTAGGATCCCTCTCCGGCCGTCAGTTGGCGACCGTCCTCCTGGTGGCCGCCCTGGTCGCAGGCGGAATCTACGGACTCACGCAATACCAGCGCGAAGCCGGATTTCGTCCGTTGTACACCACGCTGGCACCGGAAGACGCAGCCCTGGTGGTGCAGCGGCTGAAGGAAAGCGGCGTCCCGTATCGCATTTCCACGAACGGCACCGGCATCTCCGTGCCTGAGGAAAGAGTCGCCGAGCTGCGCCTGGATATGGCCGGCGCTGGACTGCCTAAAAGCGGGCGGATCGGCTTCGAGATCTTCGACAAAACCAACCTCGGCATGACGGACTTCGCCGAACATGTGAATTACCGGCGTGCGCTCGAGGGCGAGCTGGAACGCTCGGTGATGGCGCTGACCGAAGTAGAGCAGGCCCGCGTTCACATATCGTTCCCTCAGGAATCGGTCTTCCAGGAAGCGCGCCAGCCCGCCAAGGCGAGCGTGCTGCTGCGTCTCCGCGGCGGCTCGCAACTTCCGGAGAGCGCCATACCCGCCATCACCCATCTGATTTCGAGCGCCGTCGAAGGACTGGCTCCGGATGCGGTGTCGGTTCTGGATATGCGCGGCAATCTTTTAAGCCGCGCCAAGCAGGTGAGTACCGATTCCGGTTCCGGCTCGGGAACTTCCGAAGCCGCGCTTGAGTACCGCCACAGTGTGGAACAGGATCTGACAACGAAACTGAATGCGACACTCGAGCCTCTGGTGGGCGCGGGCCGGTTCCGGGCCGCCGTTTCGGCCGACACCGATATTACCAGCGGCGAGCAGAGCGAGGAGCATTTCGATCCAACCCAATCCGTCATGGTGAGCTCGCAGAAGACGGAAGATATTTCGTCGCCCGCGCACACCGCCGGCGGTATTCCCGGCACCGCTTCGAATCTGCCGGATCCGGCTCCTCCGCCCGTATCCGTGAGCGCCGGGTCATCGCGCAAAACGGAAAGCGTCAATTATCAATCCAGCCGCACGGTGAAACGCACGGTGCTTCCGCAAGGCGGCATCAAACGGCTATCGGTCTCCGTGCTGATCGACCACGAAGTGCACTTCGAGGGCGCGGGCGCGCAGGCCAAGCGGGTTCTGACCGCGCCGCCGCCGGAACGCCTCAAGGTGATTCACGATCTGGCAGCCGCGGCCGTAGGATTGAACACCGAGCGCGGCGATCAGTTGATTGTGGAAAGCCTGCCGTTTGAATCCACCGTGAATCTGGAGCCGCCGGGAGCCGTATCCGGCCCGGTCGAGGCGCCGCTCACGCCCATCGAACAGCTTAAGAAGAATCCGAAAATGCTGTACGGCGCTGCGGGCGGCGCGGCCGTGCTGCTCGCCGGCCTGGGTTTCCTGGTGTTCAAGATGGTGAAGAAGTCGCCGGCTCCCGCGCAGGCGCGGCCCATCGAATCGCTGCCTCCCGCGGCAGGCGAGCCGGCAGGCGCACCTAGGGTGAGCGGGGCCGATAGCTGGGCGCCGTCGGGACTCTCGGCCGCTTCTGCGCTGCCTGCGCTCGCTCCCGCCCGAATCGAAGTGCTGACGAACCAGGTTCGCGAGACCGCGCAAAAGGACGGAGAACTCGCCGCCGGCGTGCTGCGCGGATGGCTCCGCGAGGAGCACACCTAACCCATGGCTTCTCCCGCGCAAGCTACGGTTCTGACCGGCATTCAGAAAGCCGCGATTCTGCTGATTTCGGTGGGCGATCAGGTCTCTTCCGAGCTGCTCAAACGCCTGAGCGACGATGAAGTCCAGGCGGTTACAGCGGCCATCGCCAGTCTGCCGGCTATTTCCCGCGAACAAGCCGAGGCGGTGCTGGAAGAGTTCCGTTCCGCCACTTCGCAATCCGGGCAAGGCCACGGCGGGGTGGATTTCGCCAAACGTATTCTGACCTCCGCCTTCGGAGCCGAAGGCAGCAAGAAACACGTGGAGAGGCTGCCCAAAGCGGCGGGCCGCAGCTCCGATGCCGGCCAGCGTCTGCAAAAACTCGATCCGCAACTGCTGGCCCGCTTCGTCGAAAGCGAGCATCCGCAGACCATCGCGCTGGTCCTGGCGCATTTGAGCGCGGGCCAATCGGCGGCGGTGCTGCGCTCGATGCCCGCCGACCTGCGCGGTGAAGTCACCATCCGCCTCGCGAGCCTGGATCAGATTTCACCGGTGGTGATGAACAAGATCTCTGCCGTGATTTCGCGCAAGCTGCAAACGCTGGGCGAGGTCAAGCGCGAATCTTCCGGCGGCCTGCGCGCCGTGGCGGAGATTTTCAACCAGCTCGATGGTGACATGTCCAACGAAATCCTGTCGCAGGTCGGAGAGCGCGACTCGGCGCTGGTCGAATCCATCCGCCAGCAGATGTTCGTGTTCGACGATCTCATGATGATCGACGCTACCGGCATCAAGGAACTGCTGGGACGGGCCGACCGCAAACAACTCACCATCGCTCTCAAAGGCAGCAGCGACGAGCTGCGCAAACACCTGCTGCAGGGCATGTCGCAGCGCGGCGCCGCCATGCTTCTGGAAGATATGGAAGCGCTGGGTCCCGTGAAGATCAAGGAAGTCGAAGGCGCGCAGCAAATGATGATCGCGCTGCTCCGCCAACTGGAGATGGAAGGCGTCGTCAGCCTGAAGGGAGGCGGCGATGAGCAGTACATCGTCTAAGATCCTTCGCGACGGTGAACTTTCCGCGGTATCGCCGATGGCATGGCGCAGCACCGCAACGCCTCCTCCGGCACGGCAGCCTGCCCGTACGGCTCCCCTCGCGGAGGCCGGCGCCAAGGACGATCTGGAGGAAGCCCGAAAAGAATCCTATCAGCGCGGATTTTCCGAGGGCCGCAATGTCGGCCAGGAGCAGGCCGTCGCGGAACTTCAGCCGGTGATGGACCGCCTTTCGCGGTCGCTGGCCGACCTCGCCACCGTGCGTTCCCGCGTGCGCAAGACTGCCGAATCGGATCTGCTCAAACTGGCGATCGCCGTAGCCCGCCGCGTGATCCATCGCGAACTGACGCTCGATCCCGGCTCCATCGAAGGACTCATTCGCGTGGCTCTGGAGAAACTCGAATCCCGTGAATTGTGCCGCGTGCGCGTGCATCCCGATCAGGAACCCGTCATCCGGACGTTGCTGGCACGCTTTTCGGCGGCGCCTGTCGAACTGATTCCCGACCCGACGCTGCAGTGCGGAGATGTCCTGTTCGAGACATCGCATGGCACGCTCGATGGCTCCATTGAAGCGCAATTGCAAGAAATCGAACGCGGCTTCGCCGACAGGCTGAGCCGGTGAGTTTTATGAGCGCTGAAATTCCCGATCAGGAAATCCTGGCACCGTACCTGAAAGACCTGGAGCAGCTCGATCTGCTGCCGTGGTGCGGAAAAGTCACCGCCACGGTCGGCCTGCTGATCGAATCGCAGGGTCCCGCGGTCGCCATCGGCGATTTCTGCGAAGTCTTCACGACCAAAGGGCACAGCATCCGCACGCAGGTGATCGGATTCCGCAACGGCCGCGTCCTTTCGATGCCGCTGGAGGAGCCCGAGGGATTGCAGCTAGGCAGCCGCGTGATTGCACGCGTGTCGGATGCGCGGCTGGCGGTTGGTCCCGGACTGCTCGGCCGCGTGCTGGACGGATTCGGACAACCCATGGACGGCGGTCCTCCGGTGGAAGCCGTGGCCACCTACCCGCTGTATGCTCCGCCTCCGAATCCCCTCAAGCGGAAACACATCACGGAACGCCTGGTGACGGGGATCCGCTCCATCGATAGTCTTTTGACCTGCGGGAAGGGCCAGAGAATCGGCCTGTTCGGCGGCAGCGGGGTCGGGAAAAGCACGCTGCTGGGCGCCATGTCGCGAAAAAATTCGGCCCAGGTCAGTGTGATCGCACTGATCGGCGAGCGCAACCGCGAGGTCAAGGCGTTTCTCGATCAGGAACTCGGCCCGGAAGGCATGAAGCGCTCCGTGGTGGTCGCCGCGACCTCGGATCGTCCCGCGCCCCTGCGTATCCGCGCCGCGTATGTCGCGCTGGCCGCCGCCGAATATTTTCGCGACCAGGGTCTCGACGTGCTGCTGGTCATGGATTCGGTGACACGTCTGGCGATGGCGCAGCGTGAAATCGGATTAGCCGCCGGAGAACCGCCCAGCCAGAAAGGCTATCCGCCCTCCGTCTATACGTTGCTGCCCAAGGTCTTTGAGCGCGCCGGGAACTTCGAGTCCGGCTCGATCACCGGGTTTTTCACGGTCCTGGTGGAAGGCGACGACTTTAACGAACCGATTTGCGATGCCGCCCGCGGCATCCTGGACGGCCACTTGATTCTGTCCCGCGATCTCGCGGCGACCGGGCACTATCCGGCCATCGACGTTCTGAGCTCCGTAAGCCGGCTGGCGAACAAGGTTGCTACTCCGGAGGAAACCGCGGCCGTGCAGAAAGTTCGCGAGGCCCTGGCGCTCTACCAGCAGTCCGCCGACTTGATCCAGCTCGGCGCGCATGTGCAGGGAGCGAATCCCAAGCTGGACCAGAGCCTCCGCCTGCGCCCGCAGCTTCTGGATTTCCTCAAACAAACTGCCGAGACGCATACATCTCAGGACGAGACCGCCACCCGGCTGCTGGCCCTGGCTAAGGAACTTGCATGAAAACCTTCCGCTTTCCGCTCCAACGAGTGTTGGAGTGGCGCGCGCTGCAATTACGCGTGGAAGAAGAAAAACTGGCAACGTTGCAGCAGCAGCTCACGTCCATGCTCCAGTTGCGCGAGAAGCTGGCCTCGGCGCGGAACCGTTCGGAATCGCATTTGTTCGTCTCCGGCACCGCAGCGGGATCGGATTTGCAATCCTGGGCCCTCTATCAGGCCCGGCTGGTGAAGCAGCAGGAGCTCCTTAAGACCCAGATCGTCCAGTGCGAGAAGCTGACCCTGGAACAGCGCCAGCGCCTGCTCAAAGCCCGCACGGATCATCGCGTTCTCGAACGGCTCAAGGAGCGCCGCTGGAGGCAGTGGGTCTACCTGAACGACCGGGAACTGGAAGACACCGCCGCGGAAGTATATCTCGCCAAGTGGAGCCGCGAGGATCTGGAAAATAAAACCGCGGAGACCGCATGAACATCTTCTTCCTTACGGAGACGGAAAGCGGCTGCTACAAATGGCGCGGCGCGATCCCGGCCAAATACCTCCGCAAGCGCGGGCACACCGTCCAGATCTTTTCCGACGATCTACGCGCGCACAACGCGCCCGACGTGATGGTGATCTTTCGAGCTCACTATCCCGATGTCGCGAAGCTGGTGAACTGGTGCAAGCAACGCGGGGTTCGGGTGGTCTTCGATACGGATGACGCTCTGGATCTCGTGCCCCGGCAGAACATTAATCACGCCGGCTTGCAGGACCGGCTGGATCTTTACGATTTTCTGCTCGAGCAGGCCGACGTCGTTACTACCACGACTCCGATTCTTGCCGCCGATCTACGGGAACGAAACCCGAACGTGGTGATCCTTCCCAACAGCGCCGATCCCGAGGAATGGCGCGTATTGCCCCGCCAGCCCGGCGTTCGCATCGGCTGGACCGGAAGCGCGACCCACTTCCACGATCTGGCCGTGGCCCTTGGCGCGGTTCGCGAGCTGCAAAAGCGGCATTCGTTCACCTTCGTGCTACAAGGAATTTGCGCCGACCCGAGCCCCGCGGAGTTTTACGCGGGCTTGGTCGCCGAGCACGGCAAAGCCTTCCTGAATTCGCCGCCGGGAAAATCCATGAAGCGATTCCTGGAAGAGCTGCGGGGCCTTCGTTACGAGTTTCACCCCATGGTTGAGTTCGACCGGCACTCCAAAAAAGTCTGCGAGCTGGGGCTGGATATCGGCATCGCGCCGCTGGTGGAGGACCAGTTCAACCAGCACAAGAGCTGTATCAAGTACTACGAATATGCTCTTTCCGGCGCCATCACGGTGGCGTCGCGCGTCTTGCCCTACTCGGCGGAGGTGCCCATTACCGCCAAGAACAGCCGCCAGTCGTGGAAAGATACGCTCGAGCCGCTACTGGACGCGGATCGCGAGCTACTGTGGCGCCAGCAGCGCGATTGGGTTCTGGCTCATCGCAACATGGAGCGGAACGTGGAATTGTGGGAGCAGGTGTATCGCGGCGAAGTGACCAGTTCCATGATCACTGCGGATCAGAACGCCGCGTAGGCATCGGCCTTACGCCGGATTATTTTCCGGACCTGCCATGGCCGCCGCCATCTGTTCGAGCTTGCGATAAAACTTGGCCGGATCCGAATCCCTTCGCCGGTCCACGATCCCCGTGGAGGTTTCCATGGTCAGCATCTGCGCCACGCCGGTGGTCCACACCGGAAACGACATCGACAGCTTGCGGTTGATTTCGGCGGAAAGCGCCATGGCACTGGACGAATCGATATCCAGAATCGCGCTGAAGACGTCTTCGCTCCAGCGGCCGATCATGGCTTCCCCGCCCAGGATGTTATCGAACTGCTGCACCAGGGTCCGCAGCGCATCGGTGATCACCGCCGACGAGTACTTCTGTTCGAGCCGGCGCAAGTTGCGCGCACTCACCAGGAGCACGCAGAAGGGATCGTTCCTCTGCAGGAGATCCGCGATGCGCTGGTTGAGCTTCTGCCGGTTCCACGCGCCCGAAACATGGTCGCGCTCCATCCTGCTGCGCTCATTGTCCATGGCCTGGTGCAGGGTGCGGATTTCGTCCTGAAGCTGCGTCACTACCAGTTGATGACTGCGGCGCAGTTGGCCGTAGGTGCGCACGATCGCGCCGGCCGCGGTTTCGATGCCGTAGCGGATCTTTTCGATGTCGTCGCTCGCGGCCAGAGCTCCGAGCTGTTCCACTTCGCGGCGGAGCTGGAGATCACAGTCGTTCCCGCTATTGGACACGCTCTCCGCGAATACCTTCATGGCGGAGGCGGCGTTTTGCAGGTCCTTGCGCAACCGGGCCATTTGCTCTCTGGCCTGATCCCGATAATTGCGGAGTTCGCCGCGCAGGGAAGCTTGCACGGCGTTGTAGTGCTCGGGTGCGGAAGCCTGGCCGCACTGCGTATCCAGCAATTGCAGCCGCTGCCGGAAATATTCGGTGCTGTGAGGATCCAGCTCCACCGCGTATTCCGCGGAGGATTTGATCGCCAGGCCGTAACACTTGGCCAGCGCCTGCTTCAATTCTTCCAGACGTTCCAGTTCCGTCGCCGCTTTGCGCAAAGAGATCATAGACCGGGGTTTCTAGATTGATCGGCGGAACCATCCCGTCACTTCAGGTTCTAAGGTGATGCGGCGGAGGGGGTACAAAAAAGGCCGGTTCGAGCGTCATGCGCGATGCATGAGCCGAACCGGCCACTTAAGACTGCTGTATCTTAGACGCCCACGAAGACCGTGTGCCCGTCTCGATTCACAAGCAGAAGGGTTCCGTCTTTGGAGTTTCTGACCGCGGCTTCAAACTCGGCGACATTTTTCACCGGCCGCCGGTTGACTTCCTGAATCACATCTCCCTGCTGCAGCCCGGCACTGGCGGCCGCGCTGGCGGGTCTGACTTCGTTCACCACTACGCCCGCAGCGCTGGCGGGAAGTTTGAGCTGCCGCGCTATTTGCGGAGTCAGGTTTTCGACCGAAACTCCGTCCAGAGCGTTCTCGACTCCGCTATTGCTGCCGCCCCCGCCCCGATTACTAGCTTCCTCGGGATTCAGCTCGCCGAGCGTGACCGGGAGCGTGTGCGAAGCGCCGTCCCGCCATATCTTAAGATTCACGTTCGTGTTCGGCTGCATGCTGGAGATCATGTTCCGCAGTTGATTCGCGTCATAGACCGAATGATCGTCCACGTCGAGGATGATGTCTCCGGTCTTCAGGCCGGCTTTCTGCGCCGGGCTGTTGGCTTCCACCTCGCCCACCAGTGCGCCCTGGGAATCTTTCACTCCGAACTGCCGGGCGATGGTCGGCGTCACATCCTGCGGAAGGATCCCCAGCCGTGCGCGAGTCACCTTGCCGTTTTTCAGGATCTGATTCATGATGTTGCGGGCCAGATTCACCGGTACCGCGAATCCGATCCCCTGGTTGCCTTCCGAGCCGTGAGCAATGATCGCGGTGTTGATGCCGATCAGTTCACCCCGGTCGTTCACCAGCGCGCCGCCGGAATTCCCGGGGTTGATGGCGGCATCGGTCTGGATGAAGTCTTCGTACGCCTCGATCTCATTGCCCAATCCGCGATGGGTAGCGCTCACGATCCCCAGCGTTACGGTCTGGCCCACTCCAAACGGATTGCCGACGGCCAAGGCATAGTCGCCAACTTCGACCCGGTCGGAATCCCCGATGGTGATGGCGGGAAGGTTCCCGGCATCGATCTTCACCACCGCGATATCGGCCTTGTCATCCTTGCCGATCACGCGGGCCTTATATTCCCGGCGATCGGACAGCATTACTTGCACGTCCGTGGCGCCATCGACCACGTGGTTGTTGGTCAAAATGTAGCCCTCGGGGCTGACGATCACGCCCGAGCCCAGACCCTCGGAACGCTGCTCTTCGGGCATGTTCGGAACACTGAATTGGCCACCGAACTGGTCGCCGAAAAACTGGCGCAACTGATCCGGTATCTGGCCCTGATCCTGCTGGCCGCGTTGTCTGCGGAGCGCGCCCGTCTTGACTACCTTGGACGACTTGATACTGACTACCGTGGGCACCACCGCCTTCACTACCGGCGCGAACCCTGATCGGCTGGGCGCCACCTTCGCATCCGTAAACTTGAAAGTCGCCGGCGGATTCTGCGAACCCTTCTGGGCGTGAGCGACACCCATCCCGCCCAATACCAGCCCCAACGCTACTGCCAAGGCGGCGGCCACGCGCCCCCGCCCAAACGCAATTCTATTCATATAGAAACCTCCATTCTTGAATTCCAAAGACTTGGAACCGGCCGCAGTCTCCGGTTTCAGCCGGAAGTGTGGTCTCAGTCCATTGGACGCAGGGAGGCGGAAAAGGTTAGCGGCGTGCCTGGGCTCGGCGAAATGTCAAGGAATATTAACGTTTTGCCGCCGCCGGCCCGATTTTGGCTCCCAGGTTAATCCAGGCGCGGATCAGGGCCAACTGCTCCTCAGTAAGCGCTCCCACCGGCGGCATACGCTTGTCGGTGGTCACCGTGAGACGCTGATAGAGCAGACTGCGATCCGCTTTTCCAGGGACCACCGCCTTGCCGGAAGCCCCGCCTTGCAGCAGGTTCTCAGGCGCGTCTAGTTTCAGCCCGCCTGCCGCCATCGACTCCTGGTGGCAGGACACGCAACTCGAGTTCAGAATCGGTTCGATGTCGCGATAGTAGTTGACCCCGGGCGTCTTGGGCTTCTGGGCATTCGCGATCGCCATTCCACTTACCAATAGCAGCAGGATTCTCATTGAGCCTCTCGAATATCCTCCATGCAGTCGGCGGGCCACTCTCTAGACAATTGGGATCAACACCCGATGTTGGGAAGATTGCGCCAGGTCGCCCGCCGTGACCAGGTCGCCTGCGCGATTTCACACACACCGTACGCGGTTGCCGAGCGTTTTCAGTCGCTGGGTTTTGGAGCGAAAAGTGCTGATTATTGACCGAATCCGCGAGGTGAACGATATGGGCAAAATCGTGGCAGCCATGGCCACCATGCACGCACCGCAGCTTTTCACGCGGCCTCCCGAGGAAGATCCGCAACAGCTCAACGCGGGGATCGCCGCGATGCAGAAGTTGGGACAGGTTCTGGATGAGACCAAGCCGGACGCGCTGGTCGTATTCGCCAGCGACCACATGGAAACGTTCTTCCTGCAATCGGTGCCGACCTTCGCGGTCATCGCGGGAGAGCGCGCGAAGACGGCCTTCGCGGGCCGCTCCTGGGAGCCCGTAATTCACCAGAAGCTGGCCGAGGACCTGCTGGAAGGCCTGGTCCGCCGCGATTTCGATATGACGTACTCGCAGGACGCGGTGCTGGGACACTCCTTCGCCGCACCCTTCGAATGGATCCTGGGTAAGCGGGACATCCCCGTGGTGCCGATTTTCGTGAATACGTATCTGCCACCTCTGCCACGGCCTCAGCGCTGTGCCGCTTTGGGCCGGGCGATCGCGGAAATCGTGGCTTCCAAGCCGGAGCGCGTCGCGCTTCTCGCCAGCGGTGGAATGTCCCACTACCCCGGTACTGCCAAGTATTATGAACCCGCGTTCGATTTCGACCGCTGGTGCATCCGCGAGCTGGAGAACAGCCATACGGGTTCGTTCCTGAACCTGACGCCGGAGCAGCTGGATGAAGTCGGCAACACCGAGATGCTGCCCTGGGCGATCGTCCTGGGCGCAGTGGGCAGACAGCATATGGAACTGTTGTCCTACCAGGAAACCTCGCATCACGGACACGCGGTGGCGCGCTTCCATCCGGGCGAAAAACGCAACGCGGAGCCGTCGCAGCCGTACCGGTTCCAGAGCCACCCGTTTCATTACTACGACCATCCTCCAATCGCCGCATACCGGTTGAACAAGCTGCTGTATGAGTCGCGGCATAAGCCGGCGCTGCGGCAGCGGATGTTCCGCGACCTGTACGCCGTGTGCATGGAATACGGCCTGGGTATGACGGAAACCAGCGCGATGCGAGCGGTCTTCGAGTTCCGGCACCTCGACGGAGACCGCCCCGCGCTGGACGCGGAGCCTGCAGTACGCGTGGGCGCCCATCCCGTAGGGGCGTTGATGGCCGTCCACGTACTGCAGCAGGAAAAGCGGGCCATGCGGAAGCCGGTCGTGACGTCGCACGACGTCGCCCTGGCAGTTACACACTAGTGATGTCGGGCAGGTGTTCAACCTGCGCGCCGATTTTCTAATCGGCGCCCCGCGCGCCGTCATCTGGACATTCCCCAGCACACGCCGGCCAGCGATGCTATCGCGCACCCGTGTGATAGCATTTCTGAAGTCGACTCAAGTCTGGGAAAAATGGAGATTCAAATGCGCGCAAGACTGACCAGCTTCGCCCTGATGCTTGTAACCGGAGTAGTGGCCCAACTACCGGCTCAACAAAAGGGCAAACAGGCGCCCCAACCCCCGAAAACCTACACCTCCGCCAAGGAAGTGGCCTCTATGATGGCCAAAGCCAAGAACGAGCGGAAGCAGGATCAAGCCAACTTCATCCAGGGAATTCTTCGGCTCGATCCGTACTCGGCGAATCTGGAGTACCGTGGAGCCGTCGGTCCCGCCGCCGTGCACGAAAAAGAAGCCGAACTGTTTTACGTCATCGATGGAAGCGGGACCCTGGTCACCGGAGGCAAGCTCGCGGGTGAGACTCGCACCAACGCCGAAAACCTTTCCGGGACAGCGATCGAGGGCGGTAACACCCAGGACGTCGCCAAGGGCGATTTCTTTATCGTCCCCGAGAACACCCCGCACTGGTTCAGCAAGATCAACGGGACGCTGGTCCTGATGTCGCTGCACGTGCCCCGGCCGCGCTAGACGAACGCGGGTTGACCGGCACGCTAAACTCCATATAGGAGTCCCTTTCATGTCGATCCGACCCGTGAAACGCCTGATCAAGTCGAAACCGACGCTCGAAGGAGCCGGGGTGCATCTCCGCCGCGCGTTCGGGTTCGGCAATACCACCGATTTCGATCCGTTCCTGCTGCTGGACGACTTCCGGAACGATGTTCCAGCGGATTATCTGGCTGGTTTCCCCTGGCATCCGCATCGCGGGATCGAAACCATCACGTATGTACTGGCTGGAACCGTGGACCACGCCGACAGCCTGGGCAACAACGGCTCCATTGCGCCCGGGGATGTTCAGTGGATGACCGCCGGCAAGGGCATCATCCATCAGGAAATGCCCAAAGGCGATCAGTCCGGGCGGATGCATGGGTTCCAGCTCTGGGCGAACCTCCCCGCATCGCTCAAGATGACCGATCCGCGATATCAGGAGGTGAAAGCCCCCGACATCCCGGTCATCACCGATGACGACGGTACTGAGGTGCGCCTGGTGTGCGGAAGCTTCTGGGGTAAGAAGGGCCCGGTGGACGGCATCGCCGCCGATCCAATTTATATCGATGTGTCGGTTCCCCCCGGAAAGAGGAAGTCCCTGCCGGTAGAGACCAGTCGGCACGCGTTCGCTTATGTGTTCGCCGGAAACGG
>Ga0070713_100001586_pt1 | contig 14563 bp, 15 predicted proteins | sample LARL82metaG_FD_65465 | JGI IMG/M metagenome (GOLD analysis project Ga0070713, IMG submission 65465) | Corn, switchgrass and miscanthus rhizosphere microbial communities from Kellogg Biological Station, Michigan, USA - LAR L8-2 metaG | ecosystem: Host-associated > Plants > Roots > Rhizosphere ...
CTGGGCTCTTGTGCGGGATCTTTCAAAGCGAGGGCACCCGGACTTTGCACCCATCCGGAATTATGAACACCTGGGATGGGCGGATGCTGCGGGCCGAGCTTCGGATAAGGGTCCCAACAGGAATCAAACAACACGAAAATGGGGCGGATATGGTGACGAGAGGCGATCTCAAGAAATTGATCGAGTCGTTTTCTGAAACTCGCGGAATCCTGTTGCCAAAGCAAATCGTGCAGGAAGACGCGCATGGTGTTCATACCCAGGGCTTCCGCCCAGCCAAATTCCTTGTCGATTTGTGTGGGATCAAAAGAGTCGGCCTGCCACATTTCAAGCTCATTGATCGCACTAGCAGGAAGATAGTTGCTGCCCACCAGCATTGGTTGATGCTGGTACCAGTCATTGGCTTTGGCTTCGGTCCAGCGCACGTTTGTGGTTTGCGAAGTGAGAGGAATGGTAGAGAGCAGCAGAAGAATCGTGATCGTAAAGCTTTGCGACATGCGAGCGCTCCAGGAGTTCGGGAAATTCCAGCGCGTGATTTTAGCACCGCAAGCCCATCCCCAGCTCAATGCGAAAACACACATGCATTAACCCCAAGGGCCACGAAGCTACACGAGGAAAACCAGGCCCATCCGAAACAGTTATTTAGCGGAGGTTTGCAGGAGCGCCGTGAGCGCGTCGATCGCCAAATGGCTGGCGTGAGTGGAAGCCTCGGGCAGACCGCCCAATCGGCGTACCAGTTCTTCCCGACTCAGCGTAGATGCTTCGGCCAGAGTCTTGCCTTCCAGAAACTCAGCGAGGGCCGACGCGCACGCCATTGCCGGCACACAACCTTTTGCCAAAAATTTCATCTCGACGATTCGACCCTGCGAAATCCGGGCGGTCAGCTTTAAAACGTCGCCGCAGACCGGGTTCTCGACTTGCACCATGGCGTCTGGAGAAGTCACAACGCCGGGATTGCGTGGGTTCTCGAAATGATTCAGGACTTGCGGTGAGTACACCAGACAATTTTAGCTAAAGTCAGAAGTCCCAATGCAGAAGTCAAAAGTAAGAATGAAAAAGGCCGAAATCATGAACCACGAAGGGCACGACGGAAAACCAAAGAATCCAGAAGGAAGAAGTCAGAATGCAGAGTGACGACGATTGCCGTACTTCCCTATTCTTACTTGTAGCTTCTGCATTCTTACTTGTTCATTCTGACTTTGTTCTGTTTTCTCTGCCATACTCATTCCATGGACTACAGCCTCAAGCACGTCGTTTCGTTGCAGCCGAGCGCCACAGTAATACTGCGCGACTTGGGAAAGCTTTCGTCACTTGTCGGCTGCACGAAATATTGCTTAGACGTGTGCCCCGAAATCGATCGCACTCGGGTCGCGATTGTGGCAGACTCGTGGACTGCTCAGGCGTCGCAAATATCTCAGCTCAGGCCGGACCTGGTGATTGCCTCAGTACCTTATCAGGAGCAGGCGATTGCGGAGATTATGAAGTGCAGAGCGCGGTTCCTGGGACTGGCGCCGAAATCGCTCGCCGACGTTTACGCCGATATTGCGGTCATTGCTGGAATTATGGACGCGAGGGAAGAAGGGTCACGCGTCATTCGAGAAATGCAGCAGGAAATCGACGTGGTGCGCTCGCGCACTATTCGGCTGCCGAAGTTGCGAGTGTTTTGCGAAGAGTGGGGCAAACCTCTGATCGCATCGCAACTATGGGTGGCAGAACTCGTGGAAGCTGCAGGTGGGGAGTTTGTGGGAACACCGGGAGCGCAGATTTCGTTCGCAGATGTCGCGGCCGCAAACCCGGATGTGATCATTGCCGCGTGGTGTGGTGCAGGCGACCGAGTACCGCTTGAAAAAATTCTTTGCGGCCGGAAGTGGCAGGATATGCCTGCAGCCAAGAGCGGCCGAGTCCACTGTATTCGCGATGAATATCTGAATACCCCCGCGCCAACTCTCGTCTGCGGGCTCCATGCGCTGGCTGCGGCTATTCACCCGGAATGTTTTCCACAAGCCGACGGACTACGATGTATCAGCCAAACCATTGAATAATTTGTAATTTGGCAATTGCAAACTTGATCCAGCTAACACAGAGCGGAGTGGCGGAGGGTAGAGAAACCAAACATACTCGTCTCTCAAATTACTCAGTTGCAAAATTACACGATTGCCAAATTGCCGGTGAGGTTTTATGAAGCGGGTTGTGGCAGCCCTAATCAGGAAAAATGGAACCTTCCTGATCTGTCAGCGCACCCGGCACCAGACCATGCCGCTGAAGTGGGAGTTCCCAGGCGGAAAAATTGAAGAAGGCGAACAGCCGCGAGATGCGATGCGCCGCGAACTGGAAGAGGAACTGGGAATCAACGCCGTTATCGGGGACGAAGTGGCCCGCTTCCGCCATGAATATCCGAATGGCAGTGCCGTGGAACTTCGTTTTTACGATGTTCGCGAATACGCCGGAGAGATCGAGAACCGGATTTTCAAAGAGGTCCGGTGGGCGCAGCCGGAGGAGTTACCTTCCTACGATTTTCTAGAAGCGGATCGGACGTTGGTGAAAGACCTGGCTGCGGGAAAGTTTGCCCCGTAAACATCCGAGATGGTCCTAAGGATCGAGACAAGGAGCTTCACGTCCGGAGAGTTATCAGTTCGGTCCGGTATCGGATGGCTCTCTTCGCCGTAAGGTGGGCCGGGTTGCCTCTTCGAATCGCATTCGTCCGCGATTCTCCAAGCTTTCCAGGCGCGATTTTGTGTCCTCAAATTCCGACGTGTCGACCTTGTATTCAAGCTGAGGCGGCAAAAGGGTATTGATCTCGGCTTGGGTCTTCTCGATTCGGTCGGGCGTCTGCGGATGAGTGCGGAAGGCTTTGACGACCCTGCTCTCTTTGCTTCTTTCAAGGCTTTTGATCTTTTCGAAAAAGGCGGTCAGAGCCTGAGGATCGTAGCCCGCCTTGTACATGTACTGAATGCCGAGGAAATCCGCCTCCGACTCGAAATGCCGGGAAAATTTGAGATAGGTAAGGGGCGTAGCAATAGTGAGCGCTTCGTAGCCTGCATAGCCAATGGGACCGCCCAGCATCATGAGCGGGATCGATGCCATGTTCATCATCTTTCCGCGGGTGTTTTGCCTGGCCACGTGGCATGCGGCAACGTGCGCAATCTCGTGAGCCATCACGCCGGCAAGCTCAGCCTCGTTGTCGGCAGCGAGAATTAATCCCGAATCCACGTAAAAAAAACCGCCAGGTAACGCGAAGGCGTTGATATCGTCCGATTCGATCACCTTAATCGTGAAGGGCACCAGCGAATCAGAATTGCGCACCAGGTTCTGACCCAGGCCATTAATGTAGTTTTCGATATCGACATCCTTCACCAGCTTCGACGTGGCCTCGACTTCATCGGAGTACTGCTTGCCCATCGCGATCTGATGCTCCAGGCTGTACCAGTTGCCAATGCCGCGATCACATCCGATATTTCTGTTTCCAATGGCGTCGATATCGCGAATGCTGTGGTCGTGATAGGACCTCGGCCTAGTGGTCGATGGTGGGCCATTCAGCGTAGGATTGGCGTCAGGAGCGACGTTCAGCACCTGCGATCCAGCAGGGAGATCGGAAAACGCAAAGGTCAACGAAGCCAGGATTACCGCAAATCGGAGCCGCATATTCGCTCCAGGGGGCCCTAAACGCGCGAGGCACCAAGTTGCGAAAAAGTTATCCTAGGAAGGGCACTAACGCAAGCTGAATTTTTGGAATTGACCGATTGAATCAATAGGATCAGTGAATCATTGACACCGGTTCGGTGGATTCTGAATGATTCATCGCTAAAAGTCCTTCAGCCATTCACTGTTAGATTCCGTTCGGGCGTTGGCGGATCAGGGACAGAAATTCGGTGCGCGTCTCCTGCTCCTCGCGGAAGCAGCCCAGCATCGACGAAGTGATCGCAGCGGAATGCTGCTTTTCGACTCCGCGCATCATCATGCACAGATGGCGGGCCTCGATGACGACGCCCACGCCTTGCGGCTGAATGACCTTTTGGATGGTTTCAGCAATCTGGGTCGTCAAACGCTCCTGAATCTGTAGGCGCCGCGAGAAGATTTCGATCAGGCGGGGAATCTTGCTCAGTCCGATTACCTTTCCATTGGGAATATACGCGACATGCACTTTGCCGAAAAACGGCAGTATGTGGTGCTCGCACAGGCTGAACATCTCAACGTCTTTCACGATGACCATTTCGTCGTAATTGACGGTGAACAGCGCATTCTTGAGCAGCGCTTCGGGATCTTCGTTATAGCCGCGGGTGAGGAACTGGAAGGCCTTCTGCACTCGCTCAGGAGTCCGGAGCAGGCCCTCACGCTGGGGGTCTTCGCCCAGTCGTACCAGCATCTCGCGGACGAGGTCTTCGTAGGACGCACTGGTTAACGTCGGATTTTCGACCGACTGCTTCATTCGTTTCCTTTTTAGTATGTCATTCCGAACGGCCTTTAGCCGTGCGGAATAGCAGAACTCTACTCGCCGCTGTAGTCAAAGGCGTTCATCATGGTCTCTTCCAGCCGCACTCTTTCCAGATGTGCGGTGGTGAACTTACGCTTCAAAATATCCTGGTTCAAGAGATCAAAGATGATGGTGCAAAGATTTTCGGTTGTGGGCACGGAATCCGCAAATTCCGGGCGCATATTCAGATTCTCGATATCAAACCGGGATACGACTTCGCGATGCACGCACTCGTCGAGATCGACAAGGCTGCAAACCATGCCGTTTTCGTCCACTTGGCCGCTGACCGTGACCTCCAGCACGTAATTGTGCCCGTGGCCGTACGGATTATTGCATTTGCCATAAATAGCGCGGTTCTCGGCATCCGATAGTTGCTGGCTGTGCAGCCGGTGCGAAGCCGAAAACCGATAGCGCCGGGACAAGTGGGCTTTCATGGGATCAATTGAACCCCTGAATTATCGGGTTATTGAATCATTTAGAACTAAGCTCAATGTGGCCTGTTTTCCTTGCGTCCTTTGCGGACTTTCTTTGCCGTCTCGGCGGTTGAGAGCTTTTAACTGTACACTGCGCTGAGGTTTCGCACAGAACGCAGAGTAACCTGCATCAAGTGTTTTGGAATGATTCAGCGATGGCTCAATGAGGCAATCTTCTTTCACTCCTCTCCATAGAAATCTACGAACAAATCATGGTTCTCATATACGCGCACACGGTGCAACTTGGCCGCAGTCAGCTTGGGCGCGAGGCGCTGCCAGATAGCGATGGCCAGGTTCTCCGTGGTGGGAATTCGTGTCCGAAATTCCGGGACCTCTTTGTTCAGGAAGCGGTGGTCCATCGCGTCGAGCACCTCGCGGTGCATGGTTTCTTTGAGCTGCTTAAGGTCAACTACGAAGCCGGAGCGCGGATCGATCTCACCCTTCACCGTGACTTCGAGCACGTAGTTGTGCCCATGCCCGTTGGGATTATTGCATTTGCCGAAGAGGCGCCGGTTCTCCTCCGGAGAAAGCTCCGGATTGTGGTAGTAGTGCGAGGCGGCGAATTCAGCTTTGCGAGTGAGATAAAGCATGGGTCTCAAAGTGCCCGAATAACCTGCCGTTTCTTTAGTCCTTTAATCTCTTCGGCGGAATAAACATAAGATCTATTCTTCCAATCGACGGTGCCACGCTTATAGAAGCGCCTCGATCGCAGTAGGAGATATGCAAAGATCGGAGGTCCGAGCATCGAAGTCGCCGATAGGCTCACTGGAAACCGCGCTTTCATGACCCGCTCAATGGACCGCGATAGTAGATACACAAAGACGAGGCCCACTACTCCAGCCAGCCACCATTTGAAGAAGGGAAAATGTAGAAGAACCACACTCTGCCTAGGAATATGTGGGGGGCCGAAAAGCGCGATTACAATTACGCCGCTCACGACCGCGAGTAATAGAAAGGATTCAATCAGATATTGCGCAGCCATCTCAAGCGGATGCCCAAACAATAGCGTCAGATTCTTCGTCCAGCCTTCGCGGAGCTGCGCAAAGCTACGATACATGCGGGTGCGGACGGCATCGCCGCCATAGCGAAAGAAAATCTTGCGGCCGGAGGACTTCACCAGGCGCGCCATGGCGACATCTTCTAATAGGTTATTGGCGATTGCGGCGTGGCCTCCGACCGCGTCATAAGCTTCGCGTGAAATCAGCAGGTATTGCCCATTCGCAGCGGAAACTGGAGAAGCCGGATCATTCACCTTCGCGGGGGGATAGGTCCTTGCGAGGTCGGCGAAGATCACGGGCATGACCGCCTTCTCCCAGAAGCCGCGAACTTCCTGCTCAGGAGAATACGAAAGCAGCGCGACATTATGTTCTTCCGCTTCAGCGATGGCGCGAGAGAGAGATCCGGGCCTATGCACAGTATCGGCGTCGGTGAACAGCAGCCACTTCCCCTTCGCGACCTTCGCGCCTGCGGCCATGGCGTTGTTCTTGCCGGTCCAACTGTCGGGAAGGGGTCCGGCGGGGATGACGTGAAGGTCAGGACGGACGAGGGCGTCCGCCCCTGCGTTGACTATGGAGCTCCGGGCGCCTGCCCTGAGTGAAGCCGAAGGGTCCTTGCCATGCGGGGCTTCGGGTTCGGGAAGGGCACGGCTTAAAGCCGTGCCCTCGATCGTATTCCCGTGATTTTCGGCACGATTGGAAGTCGTGCCCCTCCCAGGGGCATCGGGGCTTTCGTTGATCTCAAACGATCGCGCGATTTCAGCAGTGCGGTCCGTCGAGGCATCATCGACGACGATGATTTCGAATACGGTTCCGGTTTGTGCGACAAGCGACTCGAGACACGCGCCAAGGCAGACTTCTTCGTTGCGCGCGGGAAGGATGATCGAGACGACTGGATTGGACCGTCGAACCAAATCTATTAGTCCTTTACTTGATCTCATTCCGAAAGGGATTCATCCCTGAGGAATCTGCTTTTTGCTGCGAAACAGCAGATTCCTCATGGCTAAAGCCATTCGGAATGACATCAGCTAAAAAGGGCGATGTTGCAAGAGCAGTTGCAATGCCGCGAACCATTTATTATATCTGTGTGCGCTTCGCTCTCGTTCTTGGCTGCTTGTTGGCCTTAACCGGTTGTTACAGCCGTTCCAAGCCATCCAGCATTGGCACGGTGGCGCCTGATTTCACGATCAAAGATGCCGACCGCAGCGTTACCTTGAGCCAGTTGCGAGGAAAGATTGTGGTGCTGAATTTTTGGGCGACATGGTGTCCGCCATGTATAGACGAAATGCCGTCGCTCGAACTGCTCCAGAAGAAGTTCCAAGGCAAGGATGTGACCGTTCTCGCAGTCAGCCTAGACGACGATGCCAGCGACTACCACAAGTTTCTACAGGATCACCATATTGACCTGCTCACTGTGCGCGAGTCAGGGCAGAAAACTAATACCGGAGTGATTGCTCCCATCTCGTCGCAGTATGGTACGTTCAAAGTTCCGGAGACTTACATTATCGATCGGAACGGCATGATCCGGCGGAAGTTTATCGGCGAGGTAAATTGGGGACAGCCGGAGATTGTGGAGTATTTGAGTCGCTTGTGACTTTGCTGCTCCTCGCTTGACACCATTTCTCTTGAACTCTAATCTAGAACGTTTACTTGTTCTGCAAAATTTTTATCCAGCGCTCCTATGCCCGACAATTATTTTGCCCGCTACCTGCCGCTCCTGATCCATTTCATTTTGGCAGGCGTTTTGGCTAGCGCGCTGGTGACGCTCTCCTGGATTATTGGCTACCGGCGACCGACGCGAGCAAAACTGTCTCCTTATGAATGCGGGATGGCGCCGATTGGCGACGCCCGCGAACGATTCTCGGTCAAGTTTTACATGGTCGCCATGCTTTTTATCCTGTTCGATGTGGAAGCCGTGTTTCTTTATCCCTGGGCAATCATCCTGAAAGATTTGAAGCGCATGGGCCAGGGCCTCTTCGGACTCTCTGAGATGTTCGTGTACATCGGCATCGTGCTGGTGGGTTACTGGTATATCTGGAAGAAAGGCGCGCTGGATTGGGGTCTGACAATTTCTTCGCCGCAGGCCGCGAGAATCACACGCGTCACACATGGCGGCGGTTCATCGCAGGGAGCGGAGCCCGAGCTTGTCGGGATCGGCGCCAGAAGGAGTGATGTGTAATGGCTCTCGCTCCGCCAGTCACCGATATCGAACAATTAAAAGGACACCCAGCCGTGGCGCGGCTAGTGGAATGGAATTCGCACGCGGTTGAGGGCGTAAAATTTGACCGCGACGAGATGACAATCTATGTAGAGCGTTCGGCGATTCGCCAAGCCAGCGCCCTGCTACGAGACGACCCAAACTGCCCCTTTAATTATCTTTCTGACATCACCTGTGTGGATTGGTATCCCTCAGAGCCGCGGTTCGAAGTGATTTATCACCTGCTCTCGATTCCGAATAAAGAACGGGTACGCCTGAAAGTGAAGCTGAGCGGGGAGACGCCGGCGCTTGATTCGCTGACTTCGGTCTGGCCCGGCGCGAATTATTTTGAACGCGAAATTTTTGATTTGTTTGGAATCCGTTTCAATGGCCATCCTTATTTACGCCGCCTGCTGATGCCGGAAAACTGGGAAGGCCACCCGCTGAGGAAAGATTATCCGGTGGAGGGCTACAGGTAACTCGACTCAAAAGCGTTTGAACTGCAAGGTCGCAGAGGATCCGCGCGAGTACAGAGAAAACCAAATATCTATGGCCCATCTCACTCCAACCCCCGCGCTAGAACCCGGTCAGGACAAGACCATGATCCTGAACATGGGACCGCAGCACCCGTCCACACACGGTGTGCTGCGTCTGCTGCTCGAGATTGACGGTGAGACCGTGGTGCGAATGATGCCGGACATCGGCTTTCTGCACACGGGGATCGAGAAAACCTGCGAGGCGAAGTTTTATCACCAGGTTGTGCCGCTTACCGACCGCATCGATTATCTCTGCCCGTTAACGAACAATTTGTGCTACGCGCTAGCGGTTGAGAAGTTGCTAGGGTTGGAAATTCCGCTAAGAGCGCAATGGCTGCGCGTGATGATGAACGAGCTGACCCGCATCAACTCGCATCTGGTGTGGCTTGGCACTCACGCCATGGACATCGGCGCGATGACGGTATTTCTCTATTGCTTCCGCGAGCGCGAAGACATTCTGCGGCTGTTTGAGGCAATCAGCGGACAGCGGATGATGACGTCGTATTTCCGTATTGGCGGAGTTGCGCTGGAGCCGCCTCTCGACTTTTTTGATCGGGTGCGAAAGTTTGCCGATCGCTTCCCTTCGAAAGTGGATGAATATGAAGGTCTGCTAACCGGGAATCCTATTTGGGTAATGCGGACAAAAGGTGTCGCCACGATTTCGGCGGAAGACGCGATTGCTCTAGGTGCTAGCGGACCCACTTTGCGCGGGAGTGGCGTGGATATCGATCTGCGCCGCGACATGCCTTACACGGGATACGAGAACTTCAAATTCAAGGTGCCTGTCAGCCAGGACGGCGATGTGTTCGCACGGTACATGTGTCGGGTGCAGGAATTGAGGGAATCTATTGCCATTGTGCAGCAAGCTCTTGACGGCATGCCGTCCGGAGCGGTCAAAGCCAACGCGCCGAAAGTGGTGCTTCCAGATCGCGAGAAGATGAAGACGGAGATGGAAGCGCTCATCTATCACTTCAAGATTGTGACCGAAGGATTCACGGTCCCCGAGGGAGAGGTTTACCAAGCGGTCGAGTCGCCACGCGGCGAGATGGGCTATTACATCGTGAGCGACGGCTCCGCAAAGCCTTACCGTGTGCACATGCGGTCGGCATGCCTGGCGAATATGCAGACTTTGCCAAAGATGTGCGAAGGCCGACTGCTCGCGGATGTGGTGGCGGCGATTGGAAGCATAGATATTGTGTTGGGGGAAATTGATCGATAAGGCCGTCGCTGGCCGGTAGTCGTTGGTCGTCGGCCAAAATCGAATCAGTGATTGAAAGGGATGCGTTTCTCTGACCAATTCGAATCGCGGTTCACGCAGATGCTTAGTCATTATCCGACCAAGCGCTCCGTGCTGGTGCCGACATTGCTTTACGCGCAGGACGAGGCTGGCTTCCTCTCAGACGAGGTAATTACCGAGATTGCCGGACGACTGGATCTGACCGAACTCGATGTCCGCAACGTGATCAGCTATTACTCCATGCTAACCACGAAACCGCGCGGCAAGTTTAACGTTCAGGTATGCAGGAATATTTCCTGTCTGTTGCGTGGGGCAGACGAACTGATCGAGCACTGCGAGAAGAAGCTAGGCATCGGACATAAAGGCACGACTCCTGATGGTCTGTTCTCGTTTGAACACGTCGAGTGCATTGGCGCATGCAGTTGGGCCCCGGCGGCGCAGGTCAACTACGATTTTCATGAGAACCTGACGGCGGAAAAAATGGACAAAGTTTTGGACGAATATAGAAGGAGAGCGCGGTAAGAAGTCAGAGTTCAGAAGGAAGTCAGAATTTAGAAGTCAGAATGCAGAATTGGGAGTTGTTATTTCTGCGTTCTTACTTCTAACTTCTGAATTCAAATGGCAGAGCTGGTTTCCCATCCCGATGAGGTGCGCGTGGTTTCGAAGCGCTTTGGCAAAGGCGCAACGAACATCGATCGCTACGTCGAGCTAGACGGCTACAAGGCCGTACGTAAGGCTCTCGGTATGCAGCCGGACGCGATCATCAACGAGGTCAAGAACTCGGGATTGCGTGGGCGCGGCGGCGCCGGATTCAATACTGGGCTAAAGTGGTCGTTCGTTCCCAAGCAATCTGTGAAGCCGAAATATATTTTGTGCAATGGGGACGAAAGCGAACCGGGCACATGCAAGGACCGGCTGATCTTTGAAGAGGACCCGCACTCTGTGATCGAAGGCGTAATCATTGCGGGCCTCGCGGTTGGCGCTAGTTGCGGATACATTTACATTCGCGGCGAGTACCGATATCTGCTGGAGATTATGCAAAAGGCAATTGCCGACGCATATGCCAAAGGATTTCTTGGCAAAAATATCTTTGGCAGCGGCCGCGACTTTGAAGTTTATTGGCATGGCGGCGCGGGGGCATACGAAGTCGGCGAGGAATCGGCGCTGATGGAGTCACTTGAGGGCAAGCGCGGCGTTCCGCGTATCCGGCCGCCCTTCCCTGCCGTGGTCGGACTATGGGGCGGCCCAACGGTCATTAATAATGCGGAAACCCTGGCGAGTGTACCGCCAATTATTTTGGGCGGAGCGGAATGGTTTGCGAATCTGGGAACGCCGAAGAATGGCGGAACCCGCCTTTTTTGTCTGAGCGGACATGTGAATAAGCCCGGGGTTTATGAACTCCCGATGGGCTACAACCTAAAAAAAATGATTTACGAGGTCGGTGGCGGCATTCCGAACGGACGCAAGCTGAAGGCGGTGGTGCCAGGGGGATCGAGTTGCCCGCTGCTGACCGCTGACGAGATTGATCTCGCGATGGACTTTGACACGCTGATGAAAGCGCAAAGCATGCTGGGATCGGGCGGAGTCGTAATGGTCGATGACTCAACCTGCATGGTGAAATTCGCCCTCCGCATTATGAAGTTTTATCAGCATGAAAGCTGCGGATGGTGCATTCCCTGCCGCGAAGGAACCGACTGGCTGGATAAGACTCTGACTCGTTTCCACGCCGGAGGCGGAATTAAAAAGGACATTGATAACATTCAATACTTGTCGGAAAACATGCTCGGCCGGACGTTCTGCCCACTGGGTGACGCCGCGGCGCTGCCAACGATCTCAATTGTGAAAAAGTTCAGAAAAGAATTTGAAGATCACCTGGAAGGCAGGCCGTGCCCGTTTGAGAAAAAAGGCGCGGTGGAAAGACTGCCGGTTTTTGCATAAGAGCTTTTAACCATTAGCTCTTAGCTTTTAGCACGAACGCAATCGGGCTTGCTAAAAGCTAACAGCTAAAAAGCTAGTACCTGATTTTATGGCTGGCGCACCCAAACTCGTAAATATTACGGTTGATGGCAAGCCCGTATCTGCACCTGCGGGCACTCTGCTGATCGAGGCCTGCAAGACAGTCGGCATTGAGGTGCCATCGTTCTGCTATTACCCGAACCTATCACTGCAGGGCGCGTGCCGCATGTGCCTGGTGCGGATTGAAAAGATGCCGAAGCTGCAAACCGCATGCACAACCGGTATCACCGACGGTATGGTGGTCGCGACCGACACCGACGAGATTCGCCAGGCGCGCAAGAGCATGGTCGAGCTGTTGCTCGGCAACCATCCGCTGGACTGCCCGGTTTGTGATGCCGGTGGTGAGTGCGAACTGCAGGACATGACATTCTCTTACGGAGCTGCCGAATCGAAGTTCATCGAACTCAAGCAGCATCGCGATGAGCAACAGTGGTCGCCGGTGGTTTACTTTGACCGACCGCGCTGCATTCTGTGCTATCGCTGCGTGCGCGTCTGCGGCGAGGGCATGGATGTTTGGGCGCTCGGTGTTGACAACCGCGGTGCGGTCTCGACCATTACCCCTAACAAACAAGACCACCTCGAGTGCGAGGAGTGCGGCATGTGCATCGACATCTGCCCTGTCGGAGCACTGACGTCGGGCGCGTATCGCTACAAGACCCGGCCATGGGAGATGAAGCATGTTGGGACAACTTGTACGCACTGCGCGGACGGATGCAAGACTACCCTCGGTGTTCGGCGATCCGACACCGGTATGCAGATCGTGCGTGGAGACAATCGCGAGAAGAGCGGTATCAATGGCGACTTCCTGTGCATTAAGGGTCGGTACGCATTCGACTTTGCCAATCACGAAGACCGGCTCACACAGCCCTTGATACGGAAAGGTGGGCGACTAGTTGCGGCCACATGGGAAGAAGCATTTGATGTCGCCGGAAAACGATTCAAGGAAATTCTTGGTCGCGAAGGCGGACGGGCAATCGGGGTGATCGGTTCGACGCGCACCACTAACGAAGAAAATTATCTGCTGCAAAAATTCGCCCGACTGGTGCTGGTCACCAACAACATTGACCATCACCGCACAGCTGACTTCCCTGCTTTTGCGGCTGCAGTGCATGGAAAGTCTGACGCAACCGCCAGTATGCGCGACGTGTATAACGCGCCCGCCATTCTTCTGATTGGAAATAATCCGACGGATGAACATCCACTGCTTGCCTGGCAGATCCGGAATAATGTGCGGCTGCACAATGCGCGACTTTATGTGGTGAATGCAAATCCGATTAAGTTGCGCAGGCAGGCGACGAGTTTCATTCAAGTACCGTCAGAAAACGACTTCGTGGGTTTTCTTGGTGGAGATGAGTCTCCGGTTTCCTTTGGCGCTCGTGAGGGCTGGAATGCCCTGCGCGACAAGCTTCGCACAGAGCGAGATCTGCTAATTATCTTTGGTTCCGAAATTTCCGGCGAAAACATCCAGGTTCTCGTGAGATTTGCAGCGAGCGCGCCTGGGGCCAAACTTCTTTGCCTGGGCGATTATGCTAACTCGCGTGGTGCTGCCGATATGGGCCTATATCCCGATCTGCTGCCCGGGTACTTCCCGGTTTCAGGTACTGGCAAGTTTCGCCAGGAATGGAAAACGCTGCCAAACGTTCCTGGGATGAATATTCCCCAAATGTTCGAGGCGGCGAAAACCGGACAGCTGAAAGCTCTGTATGTTATAGGCGCGAACCCGGTCGGAAGGCTGAATGTTAATCCTTCCACTTTGAAGAACACCTTCGTGGTGGTGCAAGATATGTTCCTGACCGAAACCGCTGCGCTGGCGGATGTGGTTCTGCCCGCGGCCAATGCATACGAGAAAGCGGGAACCTTCACTAACACCTGTGGTGATATTCAGATCCTGAAAAAAGCTGGCGATGTTGCGACCGTAAAGCCGGACTTCGAGATAATCGTTCGCATCGCGGATGCGATCGGGTTCGACGTGCGTAAGCTGGTGCCGTTTGGCCACGGGGTTCATGCTGACATGGGGCAGTCACGCGGGGCCCAGTCAGGTGAGGCCGACCAGCACAGTGTGTGGCTCGAAGCGAATGGGCTGGAGCCGAAAATGAGCCCGTTCGATCCGATGGCAACTTTCGATGAAATCCAGCGCCTGGTGCCGGGATATGACATTTCGAGACTCGATTTGATGGCGGGGAACGACCAGCACACTTCGATTACAGCGATGGGCCCCGGCAGCGAACAGAATCCGGAGGAGATTGTGCCAGCGAATAACAACCTTTTCAGCTCGGGAACATTAGGACGGTATTCCAAGGTATTGAATTCGGTGATCGAAAACAGAGACCCGGAGCCGGCAGAAGAAGTTTCAGCAGATTGAACCAGTGGTCAGCGGCTAGCTGTCAGTTGTCAGCAGTTTCCGGTTCACGTGAGACGAGATGTGCTGAAGTATTTTGCGCTAGCCCGCAATAAGCAATGTTAGAACGGACCATCAGCCACTTAACACCGATCGCTAGGAACTCAACGAATTGAACATCACGACTTTCATTATCGTTTCTGTGATCAAGACCGCACTGGTGTTGTTTGTTCTTCTGACTGCGGTGGCTTACACCGTCTGGCTGGAGCGCAAAGTGGTCGGGCACATGCAGAACCGGTGGGG
>Ga0070713_100001588_pt1 | contig 14556 bp, 5 predicted proteins | sample LARL82metaG_FD_65465 | JGI IMG/M metagenome (GOLD analysis project Ga0070713, IMG submission 65465) | Corn, switchgrass and miscanthus rhizosphere microbial communities from Kellogg Biological Station, Michigan, USA - LAR L8-2 metaG | ecosystem: Host-associated > Plants > Roots > Rhizosphere ...
CCCCAAACAAAAACACGCACACCAACGCCTTATAGTCCGTCGCGCTCTGCGCCAGCGAGTTTAGCGCACCGAACGGCCGCAGCCCAGCCGCACTCCCCGTCGCCGCCAACGCGGCATACCTGATAAAACTCCGCCGAGTCACTCCCATAATTCGAACCTCATTCCCGCCTGATTTGCTAAGTCCTATTTCCTAGACACTATTTTTAGTGCTCAACCTTATAGAACGAAGACGTAATCACCAGATAAGTCGCGACTCTCACCCGCTCAGCAGGATCGGTCAGCGTTGCAACATGATTCACAATGTCCGTGCGCATTTGCGCCGGCATCTGCCCATGCATAAAGATCACTCCCAGCGAATCCACCAGGTTGCCGCTATCCGTCGTCGCATTGCCGGTCGCCGAAGCCGTAAGGCCCAGCGCACTCGTCTTGCTTAGATCCACCGTAAATCCGCTGATCCCGTTGTAGACCAGGCTATTCGCCAGCGTCAGTCGCAACACCGCCGACGCCGTATTCTCCTGCCCGAACTCCGGCGCATTAAAAGTCGTCCCCGGAATCACATAGTCCGGCGGAAAGAAGTTAAACACGCTGCCCGATGTGTACGGCTTTTCGCCCAACGGCGACGTATAGTTACCCACCGTGTTGTACGACGCATTGGCAATCACGTCATTCCCGGCCTTCGCGTCGTTGTTCGTGAATCCCAGCCCGCGCATCACGTTGGTCATGTAAAGCATCGGTTCACGCAGATGCCCGCCGTCAAAGTTCGGACTCGTATCGCCGGCCCGTGCATCTGCATCCGTCAGGATCGCGTTGATCACCGCCTTCATGTTCCCGCGATTACCTGTTCCGTCATTCGCAAACACCGCCGACACGCGCGCAACATACGCGGGACTTGGATTGCTTGCCACCAGGTGCTGAATCAACTGCTTGCACACAAACGGCCCGACGTTCTGATGGTTAAAGATGTTCGTCAACGCCCCCGCCAGGTCCTGAGTTGTGCTCTGCCCTGCCGGCAGCGTCGTTCCATTCAGCAGTATCTTCGCCGTCGTATCGTGCTGAGAGTCGAGTGCCGCCATCGGCATCGTGTAGTTCGCCGTGTTCGGAAACTTCGCCGGTGCACCCGTGCCTGTAGCATTGGCATACGTCCATCCTGTGTACGCCCGGGCAAAAGCCTGCACCTGCAACTCCGTATATACCGGAATCGTATTGCCGCTTGAATCCAGTTGCGGCGTTCCATCCTGGTTCAACATGTACAAACCCGTCGTGAACAGTTGCATCAACTCCCGCGCATAGTTCTCATTCGCAATCTGTCCCGTCGCAGGTTTAGCGCTGTTCAGCATGTTCAGGTACGCCCCCATCGCTGGAGACAACGTCACGTCCTGCATGATGTTGTAAAAATTTCCGAACGCATCGTTCGCCAGGGTGTTCTGGTACGTCGTCACCGCTCGCGCATTCACTGAGTTCGTCGACACTACAAACATCTCGCTCAGCGCAAACGCCACGCGCTGCCGCAACTGGTCCGGCCCAGTCAGCATCGTCTGCCACCACTCTGACTGCTCACACGGCAGCAAGGTGTTCGCGCATATCGTCGGAGGCGTAGCCGCAATATCCGGCAAGAGCGTCGTCGGAACCGCAAACTGCTCCGTCAGATAAGCGTTCAACCCAACTGCCTGCACATGGTTGATGTCATTCAGCGTCGGCCCAAAGGTCGCCTGATCCAACAGACGCGCCGCGGCCTGCAACGTAGCCTTCAGGTTCACCACCTGCGCCGTAGCGTTTGCAGTCATCGTCCCCGGATCGGGGTTCACCACTACAACCGCCACCGTCGTCACACCCGCCGCCAACGTAATCGTCCCGCTACTGCGCAACTCGGTTGAGGATACAAGCGTCGAGGGCACCATCACTCCGCCAACTTGTAGTTGCGAGCTGCTGATAAATCCCGTCCCCAACAAATCCAGCGAATAGCTCGCCCCACCCAGCACTGTCTCGGTCGCCTGCGCCGACGACACTACGGGAATCGGATTTAGAATCGACTCCGTAATTGGAGCCGAGGTCGCCGCTGGCGTCGCCTGTGTCACTGCGGTAATAGTCACCGTGTTGGGATTCGGAATCGCAGCTGGCGGCGTGTAGAGTCCAGTGGTTGAAATCGTCCCTGTTGCACTGCTCCCACCGGGAACACCGTTCACCTGCCACGTCACCGCGGTATTGCTCGTGTTCGTTACCATCGCCGTCAACTGCACCGTCGATCCCAGCCGTGCCTGACTGGTACCAGAGATCGTCACCGCAGGATTGGCCGCTGCCGCAGTCGAGCCGCCACCCGAGCAACCCGACATAAGACCGGCGCAACTCAGACAGAGAAGCACAGCCGCCCTTCTCCAACCAACTCCGGACACACTATCGCGCAAGTTCAAAGACCCAGGACCACCTGATGTCATCGCTTACTCCTTACACTTGACAAGCGAGCCCGCTGACTATGAGGCTCTAACAGACAGCCGTACGAAAAGTTGTTCGTTGACAGGCGAATAGTACAGAAATTTGTCAATTATTTGTAATTTTTGAAACTTTCGACACCAATATCCCGTCTATTGTGCCTTGGTCCCGCCCAATTCTCCTGACGTCCCACCAATCCCAACCCCAGCATAAAAAACAAACACTCCAAGAAACGCCTCGTGCCAGAGCTGTCATCTCTTCAGCAAACTCCGGCCATCCCAAGCACAAATCCACCCTCTCGCCGGCCTCATAGTCATCAAACTCAAACCCCGGACTCACCGTACATCCCAGCAACACCCAACATTCCCCTCCAATCAGGTAAGAAGCATCTGGCTATGGCTACGGAATTGACAATTGAATCCGGTGCACTGTCCTAAATCTAGTCAGGTCAAGAGTTGCTAATCGAGTTAGGCGCGTTATGGATCCTAATGCAGTGCAGCCTGGCGCCCTTCAAGGATTTATCCTCTGATATTGGTTCGGTGCGCCCGGAGTTGGAACGTTGTCGGAAACCTGCGCGCCACTGGTATGTGTCCGGGTTAATGGAGTGTTGAGACTGATACCGCTGCCTGAAATCGGCGCGCCAGCCTGGTGCTCACGAGCAAGTGGCGCAGCGATCGTGAGGGTAGGGATTCCGCGGCCCCTGGCCACGGCGACGACGGCCGTTTCAGAGTCTGCTCCCTCCCCTATCGTGATTGTTTCGCCTCTGCTAAAGCCGGTCGAATTGGTAGTGGAAAGGACAGTTGCTCCCGCGCCAGCGGTGATGCGTAAAGCAGTGGCGCCTGCCGTGCCAACGGTTGAGATGACGGCGGTCTCGAGATTCGCACCAGAATCAATTTGGATTTTCTGGCCGCTGCGGAAGCCCTCAGTGCTGGCGACCTTGATGTTGGTTGCACCCACGGCTGAGTTGGCCGACAAATAGGCAGCGGCCTGCTTCTGGAAATCGGAACAGTTGCTGTCGGTATCGGCGCCGTCGGGGAACCGACCTGAACTCACATTGACGGTAACCGGGGCCACGATCGTTGACCATGGGTCGAACACTGAGCCGGGTGCCGGGGCATAGCAGCCGCTTAACTCTGCTCCTGACTTGGCCTGATCGCCTTCGGCGGCCCATGGATCAACGAGGCCTCCGTAGTTGAGGCTGTCGGCGACCACTCCCGAGCTGTCCCTGAGCACCATACTGCCCTCTTCGACGGTGAGGGTACGACCAAATTGAGGGGACTTCGTGGTGAACTCCGGTCCTCCAAACCACTGGTTGGGCGTCGGGCCGCCTTGATAGCCCGCAGTCTTGACGGCGGCATCATGCACAACGGTATGGATGGCATGGTCGCTTGCCAATGGTGTGTCGAGTGTTATGCCGGTGCCAAGCGCTTGAACTGGCTCGTTGCTTGAATGGGCAAAAGCAGTCGCCGGCTGGAAGGTGATCCCCGTTCCGCGATTGCTGAAAGGGAGGTTGGCCGCATGATTGAAGCGCAAGGGAGCTGCCAGATCCAAGCCCGTACCCGCGGATACCACCCACTCACTCACCACATGAGGTTTGGCGAGGGCGGGGGTAAAGTCGATCGCGGTTCCATCCCGTCCCGGCGTACCCAGGGCGGTGATGGTGACGGCTTCCTGAGTTGCAGGCGTGCCGACCATGATCTTGTCGCCGATAGCGTAACCATCCGCACCACGCACGTTGATTCGGGTTGCACCGGCGCTTGCGGGAGTTGAGAGATTGCTCTTCCTCGCTGCCGTGCCGACATTCGCTACCGTTACCGTTTCGATTCCATGGCCAACGCTGTCGATATCCAACCTGATCTTGTCACCGACAGAGATGTTTGAGAGGGATGTCACCTTGATGTTTGTAGCTCCGGCAGGCGCATCGATCGCCAGGTATGCTTGCGTGCCTGGTTTGCCGACTGCGGTCACCGTCGCTATCTCGTACTGCTCTACGGTATTTGCAACGACCGGATACGTGGTGCCATAGCCGAGCGCGATCTTTTGGCCGACTGCAAAGCCGGAGACGCTCTCCACCGGCACGTTGGTCGAGCCGACAGGAATTGTGAGGACCGGTTCTTCAGGGATGGATTGCCACAAAGTTGTGTGGTTCGTGGCAGCCGTCCCAAGGCTGGCGATTTTGCGCGTCTCCGCGCTGGGGCCGGTACCAATGTTGATCGTGTCGCCGACCGACATTCCATCGATGTTTCTGACATGGATGGTTCTGCCACCTGCGTGTGCGGGAACCGCCAGCCCCGAGTTGGAGAGGCCGAGCAGGTAGAAGCCGCCGGCTGCAAGCTTGGTTCCAGCTGGGATCTTTACCGCCGAGAAGATTGCCTGGTGGGCTGGGTGCTCGGACAATGTCCAGTTGGAGAGATCGACACTTTGAGAACCTGCGTTGTAGAGCTCGATAAATGAATCTGTCGGGTTGCCGCCTGAGTTGACTCGAAACTCATTGATTTTGACCGGGCTGGCATTACGAATCTTTTCAACCGCTGTCTCCACCTGCTTTCTGCCGCTGGTCAGATTCGTCCACGATGCATGGCCGACGAGATCGCCGTTGAAGGGTGTTGGTCCGGAGGTAACTTTGAAGGTGGCGCTTACGCTCTCTCCCGGAGCAACCTGCTGAGCGAACGTCTTTGATTTTTCGGTTGTGCCCGAAACGACAGAGGCCCACTGTTTGCCGGGTACAGCGATGCTCAACGAAACACCTGTTGCAGGCACTCCTGTCGTATTTGTAAATGTCACTTTGAAATCCTGCGAAGAGCCCGGAGTGAACGTTTGCGGTCCTGAAGGAGTTGTTGCTGTAGTCGTGGGCGTTACGCTGAGGGGAGCCAAATCGTACCTGGCAGCCACAACGTTGGCCTGGACAAGCTGATCGGTAGCATTCGATGGGAAGGTGCCAGCGGCTGTCATCGCTCCTTCATAGAACGTTCCTTGCGAACCGACACTATTGTCACCACCGTTGCCCAGCAGAATAGCTCCCTGCTTGCGCATCGGATCATAGGTAGGATTCACTCGGTGTCCATCGAACATGACTGACAGTGCGCCCTTTTGTGCGTCACCGCCCATGGATGTCCAATGGTGTGGCTCTCCCTTGCCGATTGCGGTTACGAAACGCCAGGGAATACTGGGTAAATTTGGACAACCTTTTGAACCATCGTCGTTGACGCAGCCAACAAGATTGTTCTCTTGATCGGTCATGATCCATGGACCGTTTCCCGCACCGCTGTACCACGGAGTAGCGTTACCGAAGTAGAGAGTCTCCATGGTTCCGTTGTCATCATCGCGGCTGTCGATCTCGGCATTGCCGTAATCGAAACAGCAACCCGCGTTGAAATGTTTCCCGTTGACGACCCAATATTGCCCCTCCGCCTTGTCGTCGACTGCGGTACCCTTCGCATCGTTCTGGCGAAGCCCCATGCCAGGTTCGATGAAGGCACCGTAGACCTTGTGCCCCATGATCGTGATTGGGGCCATATCGGCGAGCGGAATGTTGTTGAAGCCTCCCAATGCCGGGCCACTGAATCCGCCGCGAGGAGCCTGAGTCAAGTCGTTATGTTTAGGAGATTGGTCGTAGATGATGCTGATCCAGCAATAGGTACCGGTGCAAAATTTATCCTGTGCGGCTGCGTCTGCGTATCCACCTAGATCCGGAACTGGCGTGGCAGTACTCTGGACAACGCCGATGTCCAGGGTCTTGCCGTCCGATTGGCGCAAAACTTGGTATAGGGGACCGTTATAGGCGGCAAACAACGCACGGGTCGTGCTATGTGCCGCGACACATGGGTCACCGGCAGCCGCGTAGATGTCGCACGAGCCTTGAGGCCTCTGTGGAAGAACGACACCACCTGCAGGAGACTCTTGCGCCATCGTCAAAGTGGCCCCAATGACCGTAAGCACGAGCGCGAATCTAAGCACAAAATCGATTCTCGTTTTCATTCTTATCCTGATCTGCTGGGAAGAATTGTCTTGAGCTCAGAAGAAACGGAATCTCTCCGTTTTTCGGGCCCGGTCTATTTGAATTTTTCCGCTGGGATACGTATACCACTTGGCAATGAACTCGTTCCATCTGCTTCAAACCGATCTGATAAACCCTCCCCCACTTGAGGGGATTCAAAACAAGCAGAGCACAACTGTTATGGCTATGTCACGGGACAATTGAACACCTTTGGCAACTTCGTCCGGACCGGTTTACTCAATCCAACACATCACCTGTCGCGCGTGATCGTTATCCGTGAACGAGATGCTAAGTGTCGGGACCGCCATACTGCTCGAGTGACAATAGCCACTCCCATGCGGCTGGTAAAAAGGGATCTTCGCCGTAGGTTTCCTGAGCGCGGCCCCCAGCGCGGGTCGCGAAAGATATTCATGTTCGGCGCCCAGAAGGTAGAGCCGAAGAACATCTCGTGACGGTCTTCGCGAATGGCTAAATTGTACTTGGCGCGCGTTTCTGTGGAAGTAGTCTCATGCAATGCACAAGGCTTGTGTCCCAGGTCGCGGCCATACCAGTCACCTGGGGAAGTCGGTGGTGTAGCCCGCGAAATAGTGGCCTATCTAGAGACGTCCTTCCAATCGCCCCGTTGTTTAGTGGATAATCCACCTGACATGATTTTCCTGTCCAAGATGTGTTCAGGCAAGCTGGCGATACGATCCGTTTTTCGAAGGTTACGGAAACATCGCGCTCAGAGCGGGGGGAGTATCTCAACTCACTGCCTCAGCTCTTTGATATTGGTTTTTCTGCTGCTGACATCGAGCATTCTTCCTTTGTCCGGGCAGAGCAATCTCGCTCTCCAAGCTTCGGAGCTAATGAGAACGGGTAAGTTCCACGATGCCGAACTGTTGTGGCGTCGATTGACGCAACAGTATCCAAAAGACGCTGTGGCATATGGCAATTTGGGTGTCGCACTCGCTCAACAAGGAAAGCTGGAACAGGCCGCGACTGAGTATCGTAAATCATTGTCCTTAAGGTCAGGGCAGCCTGACGTCGCATTTGATCTTGGCGTCGCAGAATTTAAGCAGGGACATTTTTTAGCCGCTATACCGGAATTTGAGTTGGTAGCAAAAGAGAAGCCGGAGGATGGCCGCAGCACAGTACTCCTAGGAATGAGCTATTTCGGGCTTCGCCAGTATGCCAAGGCTAGCGAGTATTTAAAGACAGCACTCAAGAATGATTCGTCTAACCTGGAGTTGCATAACGTCCTTGCCCAGAGTTGCTTGTGGAGCCATCAATACGATTGTGCTTTAACGGAGTTTCAGCGCATTCTTTCGGTCAACCCCGATGCGGTGCAGGCACACATGCTTCTAGCACAGGCACTCGATGGCATGGGGAAGACGGAAGACGCAATCAACGAGCTTGAGGCTGCGGCACGGCTTTCCCCGAAAGAACCCGTTCTTCACTTCGAGCTCGGTTATCTTTACTACAAACAGCGAGACTACGAAAAAGCGTCGCCGGAGTTGCAATTGGAGATCAAGAACAACCCGGGCTACGCCCAGGCATACTTATATTTGGGTGACATCGCACTCCATACAAACGACAACAAGGCAGCGGAACCGTTATTGCAAAAAGCCCTTCAATTGCAAAGTGAAAATCGGTTGGCTTACTTCGATCTCGGTTGCATCTATGCGGACCAGAATAAGAATCAGGAAGCTGTAGCGATGCTGCAACATGCCGTCAAGTTGGACCCCACGCAGCCAGACGCACACTACCGCCTCGCGCGACTTTACACCTTGCTTGGTCAAAAGGAAAAGGCCGCTCAGGAGTTCGCAAAAACAAAGGAGCTGCATAGCAAAACCGAAGACTCCCTGATTGAGAAGGTATCCGGTGAAGTCACGGTGCCAAAGTAGGACACGGTCGCCTTGTTTGAATGAGTGGCACCAAGGAAAGTATTCCAAGCCCTTGTCAAAGATGACAGAAAAGAAGAATCAAATCTCGCGCCGTGATTTTCTTTGGATGACCTCTGCGTCGACGATGGCTCTGGCACAGGGAGTATCAACTCGCAATCTGAAACCTCTGCCCAGAGGCAAACCATCCGGAATCCCCTTCCTCGCACATTTCACAGACGTTGCCGCCCAAGCCGGACTGACCTTTCCAGTCGTCTATGGTGGGCTCAAGCATAAAAACTACATTATTGAGACAGTAGGTTGCGGTGTCGCCTTCCTGGACTTCGATAATGATGGGTGGTTGGATATCTTCGTACTGTGCGGCACGCGCATGGATGAGCCAGTTCCAGGTTCCAGCAATCGTCTTTACAAAAACAACCGAGATGGCACGTTTACCGATGTCACCGAGAAGGCTGGATTGATGCGTTCTGGCTGGGCCAGCGGAGTGACTGTCGGGGACTATAACAACGACGGATTCGAGGACATCTTCATCACCTATTACGGCCAGAATGTACTCTACCGCAATAATGGCGATGGCACATTCACTGATGTCACTCAACAGGCAGGGCTGATCTATGAAGGCAACACCCGGTGGGGATCGGGCTGCACCTTTCTCGACTATGATCGCGATGGATATCTCGATCTCTTTGTGGCCAATTATGTCGACCTGCATTTGGACCGGTTGCCAAAGCCGGGTGCAAACCCGTTTTGCAATTTCAAAGGAGTGCCAGTCAACTGCGGGCCCAGGGGGTTGCCAATGCCACGCAACTACCTATATCGGAATCAGGGCGACGGGACATTCCGAGATGTCTCCGAGGAGACTGGCATTGCAAAGGCACCGCGCACGTACTCTATGACCACCGTAGCTGCTGACTTCAGCAACAGTGGCTGGACAGACCTCTACGTGGCATCGGACTCAACCCCAAGCCTTCTATTGTGCAACAAACATAACTCTACCTTTGCGGAGGAAGGTGCCGAGCGTGGTGTGGCGTTCAGCGCGGATGGCGCTGAGCAGGCCGGAATGGGGGTCGCGATTGGCGACTACAATCTGGATGGGAACCTCGATATTTTCAAAACCCACTTCTCAGACGATACGAACATCTTGTATCGCAATGATGGATCTAGTAACTTCACCGATGTAACGATCCCTGCCGGTTTCGGAGTTGAAACTCGTTACATCTGCTGGGGAACCGGGTTCGCGGATTTTGACAATAATGGCTGGCCGGATTTGGCGGTCGTTACTGGATCTGTTTATCCGGAGGTTGAAGCGGAGTTTGCAGAATACCCGTTGAAGACACCGCGGTTCATCTTTCGAAATCTTGGCAACGGGAAGTTTGAAGAGTTGATCGAAGAGGCGGGTCCGGGTATTTCAGCAGCCCATTGCAGTCGCGGCTGTGCTTTCGGAGATTTCGACAACGACGGCGACGTCGATATGGTTGTCATCAACCTGAACGAGCCCCCTTCCCTGCTTCGAAACGACCTTAAGAGCAATTTGAACTGGCTCAAGGTGTTTCTTGTCGGGACGAAGTCGAACCGAAGCGCCATCGGTTCAAGGGTTGTTGCCAGGTACGGTGGTAAAGTTCAGGCTCAGGCTGTCATGGGCCAGTCAAGCTTCTATTCCGTGAACGACCGCAGGCTCCACTTTGGGCTAGGACGGAGCGCCCATGCGGATCTTGAGATCCATTGGACGAACGGTCTTGTCGAACGTTTTCCGGCTGTCGCCTCTAATCAGTTGGCGACGATTAAAGAAGGCCAGGGTATTTCCACCTCTTCCCTGCAAGGGATAGGAAATCGGTCGAAAGAGAATCTTCGAATACGCAAAAATGAAAGAGCGCCGCGGCATCTAGGCCAGGCGCCCTTAAAACCAGAAGAGCTAAATTAGAACGAGATCTTCGCGCCGAGCTGCAGCACGCGAGGATCGGAGGCAGAGGTCACCTGGCCGAAGTTCGCGTCGTTCGTACCCGCATCGATATTGAGGAATTCCGTGTGGTTGAAGGTGTTAAAGCTTTCAAAACGCATTTGAAGTTTCACGTTTTCTGTGAATGAAAAGGTCTTGAACGCAGCCAGGTTGAAATTGAAGAGGCCCGGAAGGATGATTGCATCCTTTCTGGCATTGCCAAAGCCGTTATTCCCGCCCCCCGCCCAAGGAGCGAGTGGAGCCGCGAAAGCGCTCTTGTTAAACCAGGCGAGTCGCGTCTTGGGATAGGTAATGGGTGCCACGATGTTCGGACGGTTGGTAGTGCCGCCGCCCAGACCAAGAACGTCGGCGCCGTTATAGGTGATGGATTGCGGAATGCCCGATTGCACAACCGTTATCCCTGAGACCTCCCAGCCTCCTAAGACTATCCGCTCGAACGCGTTGCCGCCCTTAGCAAAGAACGGGAGCGCGTAGATGTAGTTCGCGCCAAAGATTTGACGTCGGTCGAACCCCCCCGACGCACGGTCGTACGATATATCGAACGGGTTTGCGACCCCATTGAGATCATTGGTCGCCGTATCGATCTCATGAGAATAGGTATAGCCCAGTTGGAAGGTAAGTCCATGTTTGTTCTCCATGCGCACACTTACCTGGAGAGAGTTGTAGTTGAAGTTAGTCCTGTTCTCTTCCTGGTTAATACCGCTGAAGCCAGGGAACTGTCGATACAGGTTGGCATTTAGCGATGGCAAAGACTTTCCCGTTACGGGATCCAATAATTGCCCGGCAACACCCTGCCTGTCGTAATAGGGATTCTTAGTTGGATCCGCGGGATCGATATGGGTCAAGGGTAAGGTGTTGATCGCCCGAGCATTGTTCTGGGTCCAACCTACAGAGCCAACATACTGGATGTACCCGATGATCGATGGAGCAATCTCCCGTTGAATTCCCAGGCTAAACTGCGCGGTTCCAGGGGGCGGATAGTGGAACGATATGTTCGTCAGCGTAGAGGGAAAGGCCTGAGTCGTTGTTGCGCCGGTGTTGGCGCTGGTGTGCGGGTTGGAAAAGTAGACATTGGTGGCGGAAGGCTGGTAGGCAAAGGGAGGATTCTGAGCTGCGTTATAAACGTCGTTGCCCTGAACACGTTCAAAGAACATTCCAAAGCCACCCCTGACTACTGTAGGTTGCTTCCCGGTGAGACTATAGGCAAAGCCTATTCTCGGTTGCCAAGTGTCGTATTGGTTCTGGATCACTCCACGGGGGAAGCCATTGACGCCGGCTTCGCTGATGCCATTGAGATAGAACGGCGAACCATTGAACTGCGTGAGCGAAGCGGGGTTGAGGGTACCGTCCGGGTTCAGAGGATACGGGAGTGATGTGTTGTAGTTTGCCGGAACGAAGTTTGAAAACTGGTTAAATCGCTCAAAGGTGTGCGGCAACCCGTCGAAACGAAGACCCAGGTTGAGTGTCAGCCTGGGAACGATATGCCAGTTGTCAAGCAGGTAGAAGCCATAGTTGTTCTGGACCCAATGTTTGCCCGCTAGGAACTGGAGCTGGGTGAAGGTAGCGACATCGCCGAGCAGGAAATTGATATAAGAATCTTTGGCAAATGCGTTATTGTTGAACACCGCGGTGCCCTGAGTATTGGCCTGCAGTTCCTGGTTCTTGGGAGCGTGCAGCCAGCTAAAGCCGAATTTGAACTGGTGCAACCCTTTGTTCCAGGACAGGTCGTCCCGGGTTTCATAACCTTCAAAGGAGTTCTTCCAGGGGAAGTAGCTTGAACTCCAGTTTCTACCATAAGGCGCGCCCAGTTGAATCTCCGGCATGCGACTAAGCCTATTGTTGGCAGCCGGGAAGAAGGTTGTAGCGGTCCAGCCTGACGGCTGCGCGTAAACACCCACGGGAGTGAGGTGGATTGTATTACCGCTGTAAAGGAAGGCGGTTTCATTAAGTAAGGTGGGGGAAAGTGTCTGGGTGAGTTTGATGGTCGCGGACCATGAAGGATTCTGCATGGCCGTACCAACCGTCGGAAAATTGTTGGCGATGCCCCACAACGGAGGGTAGTAGGTCTGATTGACCGAGTCGTGGAGATAGTGGCCCATCAACTGCAGCTTGGTGTTGATGGCGTGGTCGATGCGTACTACGTCTTCGCGGACATTCGTGGGTTGGGGGATGGACGAAACGTACTGGGTTGTACCAAAGTTCGGATGAGGGAAGGTGCCCGCGTTCATTTCAAGGACAGCATTGGGGTCAATGAGCTGCCGCGGAATGATGTTATTTGGGAACGGTTGTCCCGCAGTCAGGCCACGTTGGCCATAGATCGCGAGCTTGGCTGGGTCAGTCGTGACCGGAACGATGGGGGCCGTTCCGTTGGATGGGACCGTATATACCAGATCTTGTCCGGCCACTGGAAAATTACTGGCGGCGATAGTTGTTCCCGTCGAAGGCGTAGACCCTTGAACAAGCTTTCGCCACTCTTCATTCACAAAAAAGAATGTTCTGGTGCGCGAATCGTTGTATACATGCGGAATCCACAGCGGGCCGCCGATGTTGCCGCCGAAGGTGTTTAAGCGGAACTTTGACCGTCGCTGGCCCGCAAGGTTGCTGAAATAATTATTGGCGTTGTAGGCTTCGTTCCTGTTGAACTCCCACAATCCGCCATGAAAGTTATGGGTGCCGGAGTTCAGAACCATGAGAATGGTTCCGCCGGACCCAATACCGTAATCGGGTCCATAGTTGCTGCTGAGAACCTGGAATTGCGCCAGCGCGTCGACCGAGGGCAGTGAGCTGAAGCATCCACCGCAGCCGCGATCGTTCAGTTCGCCTCCATCCAAAAGGTAGATATTGTGAGTTGATCGGGTTCCGCTGAAGCTGAGGCCATTAGCGGCCGTTAGAGCATTCACTCCGCCAAAAGCCGGCAAGGTGTTGGACACGCCCGTTCCCAGGGCCGCAAGCGAGACCACATTGCGGCCATTAGTGGCCAGTTGGGTTACCTGGGCGCCACTTATCAGATTGCTGACCTCATTGGTCTCCGCCTGGAGCGTCAGAGCATTCGCCTCGACAGTGACCGTTTGTGTTTCGCTTCCGACCGTAAGGGAGATGTCCTCCTTCAGGGTCTGAGCAGTGTTCACCACGATGTCTGTCTTGGTGTACTTTTGAAATCCCTTTGCCGTGGCGCTCAGCGTAAATTGGCCGATGCCTACGTTCGCGAAGAGATAGATTCCAGAGGTGTTCGTCGTAGCCGTCCTCACCTGACTAGTCGCAGTGTTGGTCAGAGTAATTTCGGCGTTGGGAATCACTGCGCTGGAAGCATCCACCACTGTCCCAACGATGGTTGCGTTTTCCTGAGCCCGTACGCACGGAACGAGCGACAGAACCATGCTAACTATAACTGCCGGTACGAATCGAAAACGTTGCATGATGCAGCCTCCGAATGTGACTGAACCTGCTCTTGAGGCAGGACTGATAGCCATCGACTGCCCCGAGACTTTTTGACAAACGAATTCGTTCAAGGGGAAAACATATAGCTGTAAACGTTTTCCCAAAGCCACCTGGTTCCAAAGAAGAAGCGAGTCATAACCGTAACTTCTATGTTCTGTTTGGTCTCTTAGACTTCGACTTTACCCAGCGACATTCTTAAGGCAGAGAAAATGAGTTGTTCACTCAGCATAAGAAACGAGCCCACATCTGGAACGCCCCGAAGCCTACTAAACCATCCGCAAACTTGTCAAGAGTTGCTCCATACTAAGGATTGATATATTTTTCAATCCGATTAAAGTTTTCTAGCTGTGAAACTGTTGCCGAACCCAAGCAATCCGTTGCTCAGCCCTTGACAAGGAATTTGCGCCAACGTGTTCACAATGAGTATATTGCTGTCCCGATTACAGACACACGTAGTTTCTCATGGCGCGGGTGTCAGCTCAGGTTTGAATCGACACGTTTGCCTTGGGAGCATAACAAGCGGGAATTTCGTGACAAAAAAGGCCAAGTCTGTAGAAAATAAGCGTAACGAATGGCTCCTCTTGGCGTTGCAAACTCGATCAATTCACTGACGTAAGGCCAAAACCCCTGCGGTTCACCGAAGGCCATCTCGCGGTGCTTCGCGTAGAGTCCATCGGCATCCTGCGCGGCTTGGTTGCCATTTAGAGATACCAGAGCGGCCACTCGGGGAACAGAGGCCGTCTGGACCAATTCTCCTGGCCAACTCATTGCAGCGGCTGAGCAAACGACAGTTCGTGGCCATCCGGATCGAGCATATGAAAATAGCGTTCACCCCAGGACGAGTCGCGTGGGAT
>Ga0070713_100001589_pt1 | contig 14554 bp, 10 predicted proteins | sample LARL82metaG_FD_65465 | JGI IMG/M metagenome (GOLD analysis project Ga0070713, IMG submission 65465) | Corn, switchgrass and miscanthus rhizosphere microbial communities from Kellogg Biological Station, Michigan, USA - LAR L8-2 metaG | ecosystem: Host-associated > Plants > Roots > Rhizosphere ...
ATCCGCAAATTGCTAGGACGGAAAATCCCAGCCCTCATCCTTCATCTTGCGGTTGGTCCACCGCTGGAGTTGTTCGAAGAGAGCGGGTTCGATCACGGCAAAGCGAATGCCCACACGTCCTTCTTCTCCGATCCACATGAGGCGAGCTTTGGCCTGAAACATGATCGCGCTTTCCGGTAGAACGAAGCTAACATCCAGCAGGCCCGCGAAACGCAGCGGTTCTTTCAGACCGTCAAGCCCCATCCCACCAGTGCTCAGGTTCACTCCTTGCACCTGGAACTCTTCTCCCTGGGGATTGCGGATCGTCACCGGAATCTGAACGCGTGCGCGGAAGAATTTCTGCTGCTCGTTGCTGATGAATCCCAGCGAGGCGGTGGTTTCTCCAGGCGCAAAGTTAATACTGTATTCCTTGAGTTTGCGGCTAAGCGTGCGGCGGGAAATGCCGAGTTGTTCGGCCGCGAGGGTACGCTGGCCACCCGTACGCTCCAAGGCCTTGATGATCATCTGCTCCTCCATGCTTTCGAGATTGCTGACCGGCATGGAAGCCATTTGCCGCAGAGCGGCCGGCTCTCCGGTGAGGGCCGCGCTAAGGCTGGCGAAATCGATTTCCGATCCGGACGTTTCCATCGCCATGCGGGCAACGAGATTGCGCAGTTCTCGAATGTTGCCGGTCCAGGAATGCGAGAGCAGAGTGGAAATGGCGCGGGCGGAGAAATTTTTTCGTGGAGCCTTCACTCGCAGGAAATGCTCGGCGAGGGCAACGATGTCTTCGGGGCGCTCACGCAGCGGGGGAACACGCAATTGAAACTGGCCAAGGCGGTGAAAAAGATCCTCGCGAAAGCGGCCATTCTTGACGGCAGTTTCGAGATCCTGATTGGTGGCAGCGACGATGCGGACATCAACTCGAATTTTTCGATTGCCACCCAAGCGATAGAAAGGCTGGCCGTCAAGCACGCGCAGCAACTTCACCTGCGTCTGCAGTTGTAACTCCCCGATCTCGTCGAGGAAGAGCGTGCCTTTGTCGGCCAGTTCGAAGAGGCCGGGTTTGGAAATGTCAGCGCCGCTGAAAGCACCTTTTTCATATCCGAACAGTTCGCTCTCGACCAGGTTCTCGGGAAGAGCGGCACAGTTGATATCGACCCAAGGCTTGTTGCAGCGATGGGACGACTCATGAATGGTACGCGCGATCAGTTCCTTGCCGGTTCCGGTCTCGCCGGTTATTAGAACTGTTTCCGTATGGGATGCAACGCGGTCAACTAAGGCCATGAACTTGTGCATGACCGGGCTGGCGAGAATAAATTGCGTGTCGTCGATCTTGCGGGAGATTATGCCCGATGCCGCAGAACCTTCGGCTGGCTCTCTTGAGAGGGCTGTTCTTGATTCCGGAACAACGATGCCAAGCATGGCGGTCGGGGTGGACGCAGAATCGCGAAGCAGTGTGGCAGAGAACTGTACAAGAAAGCTGGCGCCGGACTTGGGTTGGGCCAACAGGAGGGTTTGATAGTCGTTAGTTGCGACCGTCGAAAAAATTGATTTCAGCAACGATGATGGCCCACCGTTTTTTTCTACGGTTGCAAAGATCGCGGAGAAATTGCGGCCCTGCAGTTCTTGTGGCGAGTAGCCGAGTAGCCGGGCAAATGAAGCACTACACTCGCGAAAAACTCCTTCTAGATTTGCAGAAAAGGCAGCTATCGGCTGGGCCGCTCCCGCCGGCTCGCTTCCCTGGTTGGGGTCGCGGGTGCGGAACGCCTGCTGGTCCGATGTGCTGCGCGCAGTCGGCATATGGGTTTCGCTCGATGGTGACATAACTCACCGAGGTTCACGGAGAAGTGAGTCGCTCGGGGCATTACGGAGGTAACGGGCTTTAGGTTTGGCGCACTGGAGTTGGGGCAACTCTTTTTGCCGAGAGCAGCTGCCCAGGCTTCGGACAGGGGCGCGCAGATGGTTACTTAAGTAAGCTTCTGAAGACTAAATCTTTGCCATAGGATCGGGCAGTGCCTGACAAAGGACCTTGGTGCGTCCTGGCCGGGCATCAGTTTTAAAGCAATGGCGCGAAAGTATTGGTGTGGGCAAGCCGATCGCGAGGATGCAAATCATTGATGTTCCGAGGGTAGGAACAGCTGGAGTCAGAGTTTTGATGAAAGCTGCGTCAGAACAATTATCAGTACCAACGAAGGCATTCGTCGGCCTGACCGCGTCGATGGGCGTGGTGGCGCTGGCCTACGCGTTATTGCATTGGCAGTCACAGGACCTGGTTCGGTTCGTTTGCTACCTGGCGGTGGCCGTGCTGGCGTCGGGGTTGAAGGTGCAGTTGCCGGGAATCGACGGCACGATGTCGGTGAACTTCCTGTTTATCCTTCTCGGCGTCCTGGAATTGAGTTTGCCTGAAACGCTGGTTATGGGCTGCACGGCGACGCTGGTGCAGAGCGTGTGGCAGGCACGCAACCGGCTGGATCCGGTCAAAGTGCTGTTCAATGTGGCCGGCATGATGGCGAATGCCAGTTGCCTCACCTACCTCAGCTACCACTGGTTAATCCAGAGATATGGAGCAAACAAACCGATCCTGCTGATGGTGGCTGCGCTGGTATTTTTCTTCGCAAACACTCTGCCCATCTCGGTGGTAATCGCGCTGACGGAAGGAAAATCAAGCCATAAAGTCTGGTCCGAGTGTTACTTCTGGTCCTTCCCGTACTACCTGGTAGGAGCCGCGGCGGTCGGATTGGTGGGCATCGTAAACAAGTCGGCGGGATGGGAAACGTCTCTGCTCGTGCTTCCCCTGATCTACTGGGTCTACCGGTCGTACCGCATGTATCTGGGTCGGCTGGAAGCGGAAAAGGAGCGGGTGGAAATCGAGAAACGGCACGTGGAGCAGATCGCTTCGCTGCATATGCGGACGATTGAAGCATTAGCCCTGGCCATCGAAGCCAAGGATCATACGACGCACACGCATCTGCAGCGGGTGCGCACGTACGCGGTGGCCGTGGCTACACAGTTGAACTTATCGGAAGACGAGATCGAGGCCCTGCGGGCAGCCGCGCTTCTGCATGACATTGGCAAGCTGGCGGTGCCCGAGCAGATAATCAACAAGCCCGGAAAGCTGACGCCAGAAGAATTCGAAAAAATGAAAGTGCATCCGCTGGTGGGGGCGGAGATTCTGGAGCGGGTCGCGTTTCCCTATCCAGTAGCGCCGATTGTGAGATCACATCATGAGCGCTGGGATGGATCAGGATATCCGGAGGGACTGCGAGGGGAGGAGATACCGATAGGAGCGCGCATTCTGGCGGCCGTCGATTGCCTGGACGCGCTGGCCTCTCATCGGCAATATCGGCAAGCGCTGCCCCTGGCCGAATCGATGGCAAAGGTGAAAGAGATGTCGGGCAAGTGGTTTGACCCGCAGGTCGTGGACATTCTGGAAAGCCGCTATGTGGAACTGGAACGCATGGCGCAAATGTCGGTCGCGGAAGTAGCTGAGGAGACCGCGAGTCGAATGCTTTCGAGGATGCTGCGAGTGGAGCGGGGATTGGCCCCGGCAGCCGGATTCGAGCGGACAGAACCGACCCACGGGTTCACCGACAACGCTGACTTCCTGACCTCGATTGCATCGGCGCGGCAAGAAGCGCAGACGATGTTTGAACTCAGCCAGGACCTGGGCGTGTCGCTGAGTTTGAGCGAAACGCTATCGGTACTCTCCATGCGGCTGCGCCGGATGATTCCCTACGACTCGATTGCCGTGTTCGTGAACCGGAACGGCTGGCTGCTGCCGGAGTTGGTCAGCGGCGAAAACTTCCGCATGTTGTCTTCCCTGAAGCTCAAGTTAGGGGAAGGATTATGCGGATGGGTGGCGGCGAACTGTAAACCGATCATCAATGGAAATCCGCAGGTCGAAACCGGATATGTGGTCGATCCCGGAAAGCATGCCCCCCTGCAGTCCGCGCTGGTGGTGCCGCTCGAAGGTTTGAATGGCGTGGTCGGGGTGTTGGCGATGTATCACGCGAACAAAGATGCGTTTACTCCCGACCACTTGCGGATCCTGCTGGCGGTGGCCTCCAAAGTCGCGTTGTCGGTGGAGAATGCGCTGAAATACCAGCAGGCGGAAAGCTCGGCGACCACCGATTATCTGACCGGGCTGCCCAATGCACGCTCGCTGTTCGTGCACTTGGCGCAGGAAGTGGCGCGCTGCCGTCGCATGAAAACATCTCTCGCCGTGTTGGTATGCGACATGGACGGGTTCAAGCAGATCAACGATTCTTTCGGACACCTGGAGGGCGACAAACTGCTGCGCGAGTTTACCACGCGGATGAAAGATGTTTGCCGCGGGTATGACTACGTGGCGCGCATGGGTGGCGACGAATTCGTAGTGACCGCGCCGGGGCTCACGCTCGAAGCTGCGACAGAAAAAGCGGAACGTCTGAACTATGCCGCCATCGAATCGGGACGTCATGTCTGTGGACGCGATGTGATCACACTGAGCGTCGGCATGGCGTTCTGCCCCGAGGATGGATTCGATGTGGAACGCCTGCTGGCGGAAGCGGATCGCAGGATGTATTCCATGAAGCAGATTCACCACGCTGCAGCAGCGGCACGAGAGACGAAGGCAAACGGAGCGACGGCCAACTAGGGGAACGGACCATGCTGTGGCGAAAAATTGCGCGGCATGGGGTAGCGATGCTGGCAACGGTGCTGTTGGGCGGACTACTTTCCGCGGCCATGGTCCGATTGGCGCCGGGATTCGATGTGGACGAGGCGCAACTCGATCCTCATCTGAATGGACAGAGCATTCAGTCCTTGCGGCAGGCAAGACTGGAACAACGCAATATCTTTCGCTTTTATTGGCACGCTTTGCAACGCGCGGTCCGGGGCGATCTGGGAACCTCAATTTCGTTGGGGCAACCGGTCACCACGCTCATAAGGGAGCGGGCGCCACTTACACTGCGATTGGCAGGGGTCGGGTTGCTGCTCAGTTGGACCGTCGCAATGACTCTTGCGCTCAGCGCGGCGTGGCTGCGAAGTTCCACCTGCGACGCCATGGGCACCGTGATCAGCGGGACATTTCTCTGTATTCCGGCGGCGGTTCTGGCTCTTCTGTCCGTGTTGTGGAATCTGCCGGGAGCCCTCGCCATCGCCCTATTTGTATTTCCGCGCTTGTATCGCTATGCGCGCAACTTGCTGGCCAAGGTCTATTCCCAGCCTCACATCGTTACCGCGCGCGCCAAAGGGCTGAGCGAGCTGCGCATTTTGTTCTGGCATGTGATTCCGGTGGCGGGCCCCCAGTTGTTGGCGCTCGCCGGAGTTTCAGTGAGTATCGCAATAGGCGCGGCGATCCCCGTGGAAGCTCTGTGCGGCCTGGCAGGCGTTGGACAATTGGCATGGCAGGCGGCGTTGGCACGCGACCTTCCTTTGCTCACGAATCTGACCATCCTGGTGACGCTGGTTACCTTGCTGGCCAATTCGGCAGCAGATGTAATGGGTTATCTGCTTCGCGGTGGTGAAGCATGAGCCTCGGGCGCAGCAATTTCTGGCGCAGCGTGGCGTGCGTGGTCTTGCTGCTTGTTGTGGGAGTATCGCTGGCTGCGAACTGGCTCGCTCCTGCTGGATATGCTCGGCAGTATCGCGAAGCGGCGGGCGCGGCTCCAACTCACGAACACTGGCTGGGAACCGACGAGATTGGGCGAGATCGTTTTGCGCGGGTGCTGTATGGAACGCGCATTTCCCTGCTTTTAGCCCCAGCTGCCGCACTGCTCTCCACGTTGCTGGCGGCGATTGTCGGAGGGTTAGGCGGATATTTAGGCGGCAGGTGGGCGCGCGGCGCGATGGCGATGACGGATTTATTCCTGTCGCTCCCGTGGTTGTTTCTGCTCATTACTGTGCGGGCATTGATGCCGTTGAACGTGTCGCCGCTGACGTCGGTACTGGTGACGTTTCTGATGTTGGGGCTGCTGGGTTGGACGAGTGCGGCGCGGGTGCTGTGCGCCACAGCAGGTTCGCTGCGAAAATCGGATTTCGTGCGACAGGCACGGGCTGCTGGAGTGCCGAACGCTCGATTGTTCTGGATCCATGTTCTGCCGAATCTGAAACCGGTGCTGTACGCGCAGTTCTGGATTTCGATTCCAGCTTTCATTTTGAGTGAGGCGAATCTGGGAATCCTGGGTTTAGGCGTCGCCGAGCCGATGCCTTCGTGGGGAAGTTTGCTAAAGGAACTGGAAGGGCTGGTATCGGTGGGGGAAGAGCCGTGGAAATTTGTGCCCCTGATTTTGCTGGTGCTGGTGGTGACGTCGTTTGAGCTTGTACTTTCGAAGCAAGAGGAGGTGGCTGCATGACGCGCCGCCAGAGAAATGAAAGGGTTTCGTTGTCAGTCGATGGGCTGCGGTTTGCGGCACTCGTCCTGTCTTGCATTGGCGTCTTTCTGACGCTCGCGACGGCTCAAAGCGGGGGCGAGCTGAAATTTTGCCTGCGCTCCGAACCGAAAACCTTCGACCCGTTAAAGGTGGAAGACGATGCCTCGGTGACTGTCCGCTATCTCACCGGAGGCGTGTTGCTTCGCATGAACCGCCAGACCCAGGCTTTGGAACCGGAACTGGCTCAGTCGTGGAAAGTCTCGAAGGACGGCAAGCAGATCACCTTCAAGTTGCGCAGCGGGGTTTCGTTTTCTGACGGTACGCCGTTTTCCGCCGACGACGTGGCATACACCGTGCAGCAATTGATGGACCCGGCACTGCATTCGCCGACGGGCGACGCATTTCGCTCAGGGCCGGGGAATGTTGAGACCAAGATCATCTCGCCCACGCAGATTTTGATTACGTTTCCAGCAGCGGTGGCCGGACTCGACCGGCAGTTCGATCAGGTGGCGATTATTTCCGCCCACTCGGCGAAGAAGGAGATGGCAGTACTGGGGCCATTCATGGTCGCCGATTACAAGGCAGGCTCAACTTTGCTGTTGAAACGCAATTCGAACTACTGGAAGACGGATGCGCAGGGACGGAAATTGCCGTACCTGGATTCGATCCGGTTGGAAATTCAGCCGAACCGCGATGTGGAAATGCTACGCTTCAAGCGTGGGGAGATCGACTTGATCAATTCGCTGGACAGCGAATACTTCGACAAACTCGCCGCAACCTCTCCACAACTGGTGCACGACGCGGGAGCTTCGCTGGATAGCGAGCAGATGTGGTTCAACGAAGTGGCCAAGGCTCCTTTGCCCGCCTACAAAAAAGCCTGGTTCCGGTCGGCAACATTCCGAAGAGCAATCTCCCAAGCCATTAACCGCGAAGACTTGACCCGCGTGGTGTTTCGCGGTCACGCTCAACCGGCGATCGGTCCAGTCTCGCCGGCGAACAAATTCTGGTTCAACTCCAAGCTGAAGGCCGCAGGCTACTCGCAGGATAAAGCACTGACCTCTCTGCAAGGCGACGGTTTCCGCATGGAGAACGGGACGTTGAAAGATAAGGACGGAAATGCGGTAGTGTTTTCCATCATTACTAATGCCGGGAACAAGTACCGTGAGCGCATGGCGACCATGATTCAGGAAGACCTCCAGAAGATTGGGATTCACATCAATGTCGTTACGCTCGACTTCCCTTCCCTGATTGAGCGCATGACGCAGACGTTTGATTACGAGGCGATTCTGCTGGGACTGACGAATGTCGGCCTCGACCCCAACGAGCAGATGAATGTGTGGCTAAGCTCGTCGGAGAATCACCAATGGAATCCCCAGGAAAAATCTCCGGAAACCGCGTGGGAAGCGGAGATTGATCGATTGATGAGAGCCCAGGCGTCGACGAGCGATGCCAGGAAACGTAAAGAAAGCTTTGACCGGGTGCAGGAGATTGCGCTGGAGCAGGCGCCGTTTCTCTACCTGGTCAACCGCAATGCGCTTTCGGCGGTGGCTGGGAATGTTCAGGGCGCGAGTCCAGTGATTCTTGTGCCCCAGACTTACTGGAACGTGGAGCGGCTCTCGCTGAAGTAGACCTTGACCGAGGACAAAAGCCAGAGGATGACAGACAGAAATCAACCGGACGTTCTTCTGTCGGCGCGGCTGTCAGTGCAGTATGGCGGCAAGCCCGCCGTTCTGCGCGATGTTGCGCTCGAGATCCGACGGCGTGAAGTGCTGGGATTGATCGGTCAAAGCGGTTCGGGTAAAAGCACGATCGCGATGGCGATTCTAGCCTTGCTGGACCGCAAGGCCGCGAGGGTCGAGGGCGTAATCGATTTTGAGGGTTGCAACTTACTGGCGCGTAGCGAGCGGGAGCTGCGCGCAGAGCGGGGAAAAAACATTGCTCTCGTCCTGCAGAGTCCGCTGTCATCGCTGAACCCCGCACTGAGGATTCGAACTCAACTGAAAGAAGCCTGGCGGGCACATGCCGCCGGATCGAATGCGGATTGCGAACGCGCAATTGCGACGGCCTTGGAGAACGTGAGTCTGCCGTCGAGCGATGAGTTCCTGCGAAAGTATCCATCGCAGATGAGCGTGGGGCAAGCGCAGCGGGTATTGATTGCCATGGCGGTCATGCATCGCCCGGCGCTGCTGATTGCGGATGAGGCTACCAGCGCGCTGGATGTGATTACGCAGTCGGAGATCCTGACGCTGTTTCGCGAATTGAACCGCAATTCTGGGATGTCGATCCTTTACATCTCCCACGATCTAGCTTCCGTCGCGGGCATCTGTGACCGCGTCGCGATCCTGCACGGCGGACAAATCGTGGAAAGCGGAACGACCAATCAGGTCTTGACCAATCCCCGGCACGAGTACACGCAAAGGCTGATGGCAGCGCTGCCCAAGATGCCAAACGCCGCGATGGCAAGCAAGGCAGCAGCACTCTAGTAAATCGCGCACGGCGCCGAGTCTTGGACTGCCTGCTTCTACTCGCCCAACGCCGCCGGATCCATTTTCTGTTACTCCCACCAGTGATTACTCCGAACCACTCAAGCAAAGGATTTCCCGGGTGCCTGTGCGTTTTGTCCGGTCAGGTCTGACAATTCATACGCAGCGAACACAAAGGTTACAGTTTCGGCGTGGGACAAAATAGCCCATGCCCCCGTGGGTGGGACACAGTGGCCCAAGCGGCGCTTCTCGAAGCCAGACCATCCTCAATAGAAACAATGACTTACTGGCATTCAATTGGCTTGCCCCGTGCAACGGAGGCAGTGGGTAGAAGCTTGATCTGTCCGCCGGAAGAAAGAAGGGTGCGATTCATGGTGCAAGAAGCGATAGTGCGGGAGCGCAAGAGGCGGAACGAACGCCATAGCGCCGCTTGGGGCAAGCGCCTGATTTTGGCCCTGGTCCTGACGTCGGGAATGGCGTTTGCAGCAAACGGCAACAGCGCCGCCAACAAGAGTAATAGTCCGATTGCCTCTGAACTTGCGGGCTTGCTTTCCAAGGCCCATCGCGGCCCGGCAGACCGCCAGACGGTCTCGGTGATTGTGCAATATAACCAGGTGCCGACGGCGGCACACTATGCGGCAATGCGTGGCAGGGGTGCGGCCTTACGGTCGAAGTTGCATCTGATCCGGGGCGCGGCCTTTGTGATTCCGCTTAGCGCTCTACCGTTACTCGAGGCGGATCCCGACATTGTCTCGGTGAGCCTTGACCATCCCATGAACGTGATGGACGACGTGACGAACTCTGCGACCGGCGTGCAAACGGCTTGGAACGCAGGTTTCAACGGTGCGGGAGTCGGCGTAGCCGTAATCGATAGCGGCATCAACGACAGCCATCCCGACCTTTGGAACCCAGACGGAACCTCGCGTGTGGTGTATCACCAGGATTTCACTGGCACCGCATCCACCAACTCCAACGGAGCCCAGTACGATCTCTATGGTCACGGCACGCATGTCGCCGGAATCATCGGCGGCAACGGTTCCTTATCGGGCGGTCAATTTGCGGGCGTGGCCCCCGGCGTCAACCTTGTTGACCTCCGGGCATTGGACGCGAACGGTGCAGGAACCGACAGCACCGTGATTGCAGCTATCCAGGCCGCTGTAGCGTTGCAGAACACCTACAACATTCGCGTTATCAACCTCTCACTGGGTCGGGGAATCCCAGTCAGCTATACGCAAGATCCTCTTTGCCAGGCGGTGGAAGCAGCATGGCAGAGCGGAATTGTGGTGGTTGTAGCGGCGGGCAACTACGGCCGCTTGAGCGTAAACGGCAGCAATGGCTATGGCACGATTACGGCGCCGGGCAACGATCCCTTTGTGCTGACCGTGGGCGCGACCAAGAGCAACGGCTCCGCCCTTGTATCGGCAGAGACGCTTGCCAGCTACAGTTCGAAGGGGCCCACGACCTACGATCACGTAGTCAAGCCTGACATCATGGCGCCGGGCAACGCCATCGTTTCGCTGGCGGCTTCGGGAGCTACTCTGGAGGCCACCTATTCGAGCGACTTGGTCAAAGGCAATGACGGGAACAAAGATTACTTCACGTTGAGCGGCACCAGCATGGCGACTCCGGCAGTTGCGGGCGCGGCCGCGTTGTTGCTGCAGGAACAGGCTTCCCTGACTCCCGATCAAGTGAAGGCGCGGCTGATGAAAACGGCGTCTAAGATGGGACTCTTTTCTAGCTCGGCATATGTGCCGCACCTCTTCATGTCATTTCTGAGCTTCTACGATTTGTTCTCCGTGGGCTCGGGATTGCTAAATGTGCAGTCCGCGGTTGTAAATAATGACCTGGCGCCGGCGACGGTCGGATCAGCTCTTTCGCCGTACGTCTCTTACAACCCCCTGACCCACACCGTTTCGTTGGTGGAGGGAAACTCGAGCGTTGCTTCCTATTCCGTGGTTTGGGGAAGCTCAGTCGTGTGGGGAACCTCAGTGGTTTGGGGAACTTCGTTGGTGAACGGAACATCCGTGGTTTGGGGCTCCTCGGTACCCTGGAACGACAGTACGCTGAATGCGTTTAGCGTAGTTTGGGGAGCGAGCACCAGCGGCACGACAGCTTGCAGCGTAGTGTGGGGGGCGTCAGTGTCGAATACGAACAGCGCGTTCTCGGATGCCGGCGATGATGAAGAGTAATTGCCGTGTGGGCCTATAGAAAGGAGGCAAATCGATGAACAACACACGGCGAATTAAGACATTTATCGGCGCGATGATGTCAGCGGCTGCAGTCGCGGTTGGATACGCAGGGCTGATGAGCCATACCATGCACGCCTACTTCGCGCTGGCGGTTCTGGCACTGGCAGCCGTCACTTCGCGGATGAAAGTAAAGCTGCCGGGAATCAACGGCAACATGTCCATGAATCTTCCTTTCCTACTGACAGCCGTAGTGACCTTGAGCGCAGCCGAAGCGGTGGTAGTCACGTGCATCTCTACCGCGGTGCAATGCTGGCCGCGAAAAAACGCGAAGTTTAGCGTGCCACAGATGGTCTTCAATCTCAGCATGATGGTCTTTGCCACTTGCATGGCGAGTCTGATGTTCCATGCTGAATGGCTGCACGGCACGCACGGGAGTTCCAGCCCGCTGGGTTTGGTGCTGGCGACGGTCGCCCTGTTCTTCGGACAAACCGCGCCGGTGGCTGGAATTGTCGCGATGAGCGAGGGGAAAGCGGCTGGGGAAATCTGGTGGAGCCTGGCACATCTATCGTTCCCATACTACGTAATCAGCGCCGGAGTCACGACCATGGTGCAGACCATAAGCTCTCACCTGGGATGGGGACTCGCTCTTGCCGTGTTCCCGATCATGTACGGGATCTATCGTTCCTATCGTCTGTATTTTGGACGGCTGGCACAGGCGTTGAATCCGGAGATAAGAGCAAACGCGGCTAGCGCGGGTTCGCGATAGACGCGAAAACGGTCAGATCTCGAAACCAGGGCAGTGCAGAACGCGCTGCCCTTTTCTTTTTGAGACCGCGCGACACTGATTACCGAACTGTCGGTGACGGAAAAGTTTTCTGCGAATCCTGGTATTGCTTTGGTAGTCCCGCTTGATCTCTAAACTGCTGCTCGGATCCGACAAAGAATTCTTCATACTTCTGTTTGCCAGAGACTCCGGCGTGCTCCCCGTTGATCTTGCCCCAAATGAGTTGCCCCGAACCGGAATCAGGGATAGGCTGCAAACCGCCGTTGGAGTAGAAGGCGTATTTGTCTCTGGCCCAGCCGTATTGTTCGGGCGAGGAGGTTTTCAACAGACCTGCAGGCGGAATCTTCAAGAGGGTCTGGCCGCCTTCGACTGGCAAAGCGGCTTCATCGGCGACCTCGAACTCCACTCGCACCCAGCCGCTGTATCCTTCAGGGAGCAGGAAGACGGACGAAGGCCGTGTTGAATTTCGCGCATCGGTATGGAACCAGGCACCCACACCAAGGATCAGGACAAGAGTCGCAATGGCCACGAAGATTCGCGACACCCGTGCCGCCCCATCCGGAAAAATCCAGCTTCGCACTTCATTTTCTTTTTGCGGTCGAAAGCTTACTACCGCAGAGTATGCGGTCGCGATAGCCAACAAAACGGCAGCCATGTAGGGGAGAATCATTGGGATTTCCGGGCGACGGGCTCCGGCCGAGCCGACCGTGAAACTCCCACATGCTTGGTTATCCGGAGACGAACGAGGTTAGCAATTGCTGGCCCGTAAAAACACCAGACGGCGAGGCAAGCAATCAACGCCAGCCGCGCCGCGGCCAACGGTCGAATAAGACTGACGTAAGCTGCAATCAGCAGGCACAGCGAGCCCAGGAGTGAGACCAGTTCGAGCACATTGATGGACCCTCCGTAGAGCACGAGCAAAAGCAAGGTATATACGTGATAGCCGGTCACCGCGCCGGCAACGAAATAGAGAACGAAAGGCAACATGTCGAAATCTCGAAGTCACCGTGACTATTCTAGCGATCTTTGCATGGGCACAACATAGGCGTAATAGACCAGAATGAATACCGCAGCAATAAAAGCCGCGATGGAGAGAGAGAGCATCACTCCGCGACGGATTGTGAACGAAGATAGCTGGTTTTTTTTATTACTTCTTTTCATGAACTGCAAATGCCCTGAGCCGCGAAATTATCCTTCCGACACCGTTTGCCAACGGTCCCAAAAAAGCCTCTGCCGCAACTTTCTTAGCGATTGTCTAAGGCTGCACCCCGATCTCAAAGTTGAGGGTGGAAAGAGCGAGCCGGTATTGATATTGCGCGTTGACGTAGCCAATCGCCGCGTCGGTCTGCTGCAACTGTGCCTGGCTGAGTTCGACGATCGATCCCAAGCCAAGCTGGTAACGGCCTTGGGCGAGGTTCAAGCTCAGGTCAGCCTGCTTAGCGAGTTCTGCGGCCACCCCGACGCGTTGAAACGCAGTATTCGCCGCCAGCCAGGCGGTACGGACGTCGCGAACCACACGGTTGCGAAGATCGCGCGTGTTTTCGTTGGCGGCTTGCGATCGGAACTTCGCTTCCGAAGCCTGCGAGCTGAAAAGGAAACCGTTGAAAATGGGAACGCTCATATTCAGTCCGATAGCGCCATACCAACTGGAAACGAAGTAATTGGGAAAGCACCCGCCAAAGCAGTCTGGCCGCACTGGGGTTCCACCGGCGATTCCGAGGGCACTGATAGTAGGCAGGAGCAAATCGCGTTGAGCGCGGCGAAGCCTTTCGGCCGCCTGCTGATCGTAGTTAAGAGCCTGCAGATCCGGACGTTGCTGCAGAGCGGTGTGAATGAGCACGTCCGCGTCGGGCGGCGGCGCGGGTAGTGCGGCGTCCTCGTCGGCCAACTCGTAGGTGACCTGTTTATCGAATCCCAGCACGGCGGTCAGCGCGGCGAGCGTTGAATCCACGCTGTTCTGAGCATCCAGTTGCAGGAGCTTGGCCTGCGACAGATTCACATTGGCGAACGACAGGTCCAACCCCGATTTCAGCTTGCTGTTCGTCAGTTCGTCGATTTGATGTTGGACTGCTGCGCGCGTGATGACGGTCTGTTGTGCGACTTTCAGCAGTGCGCGCGCTTGCAGCACATTGTAAAAAGCCTGGTCGGTCGCCAGCACAATATCCTCGGTGGTGGCCAAGGCGTTAGCGTTCTGGGCTTTCTCCAGGAGCTTGGAATAGGACACCAGGTTGATAGTGCGTCCAAAGTCGGTGATGAGTTGACTCAGCGTCACCCCGGCGCCGGCATGCTCCAGCAGGCGAGGGGCATTCAGCGCTCCGGCACCAATGCGGCTTCCTTCGTTCGCATCCACTGCCGTGATGTTGCCGTTGAACGTAGGAAGCTCGGCTGCCCGGGTTTCGCGATAAACCTGATGCTGAGCGAGAGCGAGCAATCGTCCTACGCTGATTCGAGGGTTATTCTTTAGCGCCAATTGCTCGGCATCGGCACGAGTCAAACGCACGGAAATGCCCGGCAATTGCTCACGGGAAGCGGCTTGTTCCGGAGCGCTGGAACTCGCCAGCGACGCCTGCGTTTGCGCGCTTTGCAGTCGGCCGACCAGCAACCCTTCCGGCGTCGACGCGGTCGTGGCCTGATTCACATTGTGGGTCCCTTGCGGCTCAGGAGCCGAAGGAAAGTTTTCGGCAGCCCGGATGTTGTCCGAGGCCTGCGCCAAGCCGGGCTGAGACGCAAGCGTCCCCAAAAATAGTACCGAGAGGTATAGGA